>Ga0233431_1003794_pt1 | contig 17347 bp, 19 predicted proteins | sample SI_118_April2016_FD_179867 | JGI IMG/M metagenome (GOLD analysis project Ga0233431, IMG submission 179867) | Seawater microbial communities from Saanich Inlet, British Columbia, Canada - SI_118_April2016_200_MG | ecosystem: Environmental > Aquatic > Marine > Inlet | place: Canada: British... | reverse complement strand
TAATTTTTATACGAAATAAGAATCAAAAGAATGTCATCAAAGCTTGAAATCTAAAAAACTATAGCAATATTTATGATTAAATCAGGATCGACTAGTTAAACTACTTTTAAAACACAATTCATTTCATCTTTAAAAGATTTTACAGTAACTAATCTTCTTTTTAGCTCTCAATAATTTTTTAATATCTTTCTATTTTAATTTAACCATTTCTTCTTTCTTAACAGTCGTTTCTTTCATTTGTCCTAAAAATTGAGGTAATTCCAAGCCTGCCATAGAAGCAACATCATGCAATGCAGGCAGAGACTTCACAAATTGACTAATGAAATTTGAAGTTGTAGAAGTTTTACTACCATCAGCTCCTACATTATTATTACCACTATCCCATACAGTAATCTTATCAATTTTGATATTTTTGATAGCTTCAACTTGTAATTTAACTATTTCTTCTAATTTTTCAATTAAAAGCATAGTTGATGCACTTTTAGCATCATCACTACAAGCTTCAACCAGCTGTTTATATCCTTTAGCTTTTGCATCTAATAGCTTTTGAATACCTTCAGCTTCAGCTTGTCTGATTGAAAGAATAGCTTCTGCCTCTCCTTTTGCAATCAACACTTTTCTTTGAGCTTCAGCATCAGCTTCGATTTTAATTTTTTTCTTTTTAATTTCTTGAGGAACTATTTGATCCGCTTCTAAGAATTCAGTTTGAGCAAGCGCTCTTGCTTTCTGTATTTCTGCTTCAGCGTTTTGTTTTGCTATCTCACTTCTTTGAGATGCTTCTGCCTCTTTTTCTGCAAGAATTGCATTTGTTAAAGCAACTTGAGCCTTTGATTCATTTTCTCCTTTTACAGCTTCTGCGTTATAAGACGCAACAGAAACTCGACGATCTTTTTCAGCTAAAGACTTTCCAATATCACCTTGTTTTTCTTGTTCTGCAACATCAACTTTTGCTTGATTGACAGCTGTTGCTGATGCTTTTTTACCAATACTATCAATATATTCAGATTCATCTGTAATATCAGTAATATTAACATTAAGAAGAGTAAGTCCAATTTTATGAAGCTCAGGTTCAATATTCTTTTTAATAGAGTCTAAAAACCGTTCTCTATCTTGATTAATTTCCTCAATTCTCAAAGATGCAACTGTTAGTCTTAGTTGACCAATTATTATTTCAGTTGCCATTGATTCTATTCCTTTATGATCAAGATCAAGTAGTCTTATAGCTGCATTATTCATAAGCTCTGAGACTAACCCTATAGCAACAGTAAAAGTACTAGGAACATTAACACGAATATTTTGATGAGAAAGAGCTCCTTTTAAAGGGATATGTATTGAACGTGGAGTTAAATCTAAAAAAGAACATCCTTGAATTAATGGCCAAACAAAAGTTCCTCCACCATGATAACACTGAACAGCTTTTTTATCTCCAACTTTACCATAAACTACAAGCACTTTATTTGAAGGGCATCTTCGATATAATTTAGATAAAAAAACCACAAGTGAAAAAATAAAAAATATAAAGCCTATTACGGCTGTTGATAAAAATGAAATATTCACAAATCACCTATTTTAATGGGGATGACACTTACAGTATTCTCATCCACTTTATTAATAATTTTAACTTTTGTAAAAGAAGGAATTTCTTCTTCATTTAAAGCAATAGCATCAATTTCTCTTGTTAAATTATCTAAAGAAATTAATATCTTGCCTTTATCTTTTTTTAATATTTGCTGATAAATCATCGCTTCCAGTCCTATTGCATCTTCAATCTTAAATACTGTTCCTGAGCTATGAAGTTTTCTTGCAATTTTAAAAATAAATCCTGAAACAAACATGGCTAAAACACCAGCTATAAATGCAATTGCTAAAGAGAGAAATATATTAAATTCAAATTCCTTTATACATGAAAGACCTATCCAACCAAACATCATAAAAAAACCAGAAAGAGCTTGTTTTGATAGCCATTTAAAATTACTGGTATCTATTTCACCAGTGTCTATATCAGTATCCCCAATATCGTGATGAGCTGACAACCCAAATAAATTTAAAATCAATTGAATAAAAAGAATAGCAGATCCCGAAAGAGCAAAAAACCAAAAAAGCGTCTCTTTATTTAAAACAATCTCAGCAAACATAAAACCCACATATGTCTAAATCAAACCATAATTCTCAATCAAATAGAAATATTAACACTACTAGAATGCTAGTTTCAAGGTTTGATTGCACCAATTAAGTTTTTAATTAAGTAATAAAATCATTCCTTAAAGTCAGACATCTATCACTTTAGATGAAAATCCAGCGAAGCCCCAAAAATGACTTTGAAAAATAACTCTTTTCTCTCTTTCTCTTAAAAAATCTTCTATGACTCTTTCTTTAAGAAGAGTCTCTTTTTCTTCTGCTATTTCAAATAATATTTTTTTAAAAGTTTTTTCCTTATATGTTTAATGTTTTCTTTCATCTCGGCAATGAATTACCGAGGATTACCGAAAATTATTCCTAAATAACGCTTATATTCACACAGATTCTCTTGCAATTAATTAAAACAGCAATACAATTTAACCCGTAAAAATATTGTAGGTTTTATGGCTTTAGATTCTATATATAATAATATACATACAGTTCGTGGATTTATCAATTCAACATTAGATCGAACAGCATCTACTGTAGTCAAATCGGCTCAACGGATTTCTAATTTTGCACATCAGCATCCCTTTCTTACTAGCTCTATGATCTTTATTTTAATGGCAGGCTGTGCTTTTGGAAAACAATATCAATTGATTACTATACCCAAAGAGTCCACTTCAGATCTTTGTAAAGCTTTCGAAAAAATCTTTAATGAAGATAGGGGTATCTTTGGTTGGAAAGGACTCGTTAATTCATCCACGGATGTTTACGAACGTATTTTTCGTGTTTATAAAGAAGCGGAGAATGCTTGGAAAATGGGCTATCAAGATATTATCTTTGAAGGTTCTCCTCATTGCAAATTGTACTGTAATCTGATTGATGCTTCACCCAATGGATTTTTCTCTTTAGATGAGATGGGATGTATTCTTGAGCTCTCTTCTAAACTCTAATCCTTGATTTAAAGGTTTGTGATAAACTTTTAACCCAAAAGAAACACAAACCATAAAAAATAGATTTACGAAAGAACAAATTTAGAAATATGCATTCGACAATAAAATAAATGTTTAGACAGTGCTGTATAAACAAGTTTTAAGTTTTCTCTAAGTCCACAAGATGGATGATTAAACTGTAAATTTCCCATATATATTACGGCACGCTTTTCGGCAAGAAAGATTATGGCCAGAACTGGAATCGAACCAGCGACACAAGGATTTTCAGTCCTCTGCTCTACCAACTGAGCTATCTGGCCAATGAATTAACTAAGAATATATTGATAAAGAGTTTTTATCAAGTGAGAAAATAAGTTAAAATGAACTTTTACTTAAAAATTAGAAGAAAGCCTGTTTTCTATAAATTGTTTATCCTTCGTTTGAAGAATACACATGTCCCTTATAATATTAACAGCTTCTTGCATCTGCAAATCTTCACAACCATAATTTTTCTTTTGAACATTATTTTTTTGCTTATTAGATATGTTAGATCTAATAGAGTTGATTCTATCTACAAAGCTTTGCATATCTTTATTATGAGCCTGTCGATAATAACTATTTTTTCTTAGGACAGGTAAGTAATTTTGCCAGCTATTTACCTTTTTTTGTTGATAAGGTAGATAATATTTTTGAAACTTTATTTTTAAAGACTTGTCAATATCAGATAAATTATCAACAAAAGCAGGTCTTAAAGAATCATTACTTAATGGGTACTCCAAATATTTTTCTCCTAATTTATAAGGAGAATATTCACTTGGAACCACAATATCAGCCTGAACTCCGTTAATCTGAGTAGTTTTACCAGAAACAGTATAATATTTTCCTATTGTCACTTTAAAAAAGTAGGTAGAATCTTTATCAGTAACAGTTTGCAGTTGGATAGAGCCTTTTCCAAAAGTTCTCTCATCTCCAACTACTAAAGCTAAACCATAATCTTGCAAAGCTTGAGCTACTATTTCTGAAGCTGAAGCAGAAAATTTTGAAGTTAGAACAACTAAAGGCCCTTTAAAAAATATTCTACCATCTAAATTTCTTAAATAAGAAATTTCTTTATTAGAATATTTTGCTATAGCAACAACACCGTGAGACATAAACAATCCAGTAACCTTAATAGCTTGAGTTAAAAAACCACCTGTATTATTTCTTAAATCTAAAACTATTCCCTTCAAGTTCCCTTGTTTTTTTAAGTAAGCGACAGCATCTTTTATATCTTTTTCACTACTAACACCTTTGCTATTTTCATAAAATGATGTTAAAACCAGCTTTCCTATAATGCCATCCCCGAAAGACTCATAACTATACTGCAGTCTATCTGAATCCATTTGGATAGGTTTCTTTTTAAGAGAAACTCTTTTTATATTATCAGCATTTTGCAGATTTATTAGCCCAAGTGTAATTTTATTAGACTTTTGCATCATCTGCAAAACTTTTTCAAAAGCCATTTCTCTTATAGACTGTCCATCTATTTCTACAATAATATCATTAACTTCAATCATTTGGCATTTTTCTGCAGGAGACCCTTCTACTAAAGAAGTAATTTGCACTCCATCAATACTTTCTGATAAAACAACACCTATGCCTTCAAACTGTTTTTCTAAAATTGACCTCATTTCATAAGCTTCTTCATCACTAAAAAAACTACTATGAGCGTCTAAGGATTTAGAAAAAGATTTTAAAATATTTTGAGAAAAAATATTTTCTTTAACATTTAAAGGAAGAGCTTTTTGCTCACTATTTAAAAAAAGATAATTATTTTCTATAGAATTGACCCTTCTTTCATATAGAGCAAAAACTTTTCTTCTTTTATCTTGATTATCTACTACTGTTCTTTTCTTATGAAAAGATAAAAATCTTTTCATATTTTTTAACTGTCTATTTTTTAATTCTTTTTCATTAAAAGCATAATGTTTATCACCCCTTAAATCATTTGAGAAATCTACATCATTTATTATTAATGAGTTTTCTAACTCCACTCTCCACAATCTAGACCTTTTAATAGCTTTTTGAATTACATTATTTAATTTTTGAAAATCTGAAAAATCACCTTTTTTTATATTATTTACTATCTTTTTAGCATCATTTGAATTCATCTCATAATAGGGTCTTATTTCTTTAGCTAAAAAATATATTTTTTCTGAGTCAAATCTCTGAATATATAGTTTACTCATTCTTTGAACTATTTCTGATGTTAGCTCTTTATTTTCAACGTGATACTCTAAAAAAATCTTCATCACTTTATTAACATCTGAAACCTTTAATTCCTTAGCGAATAATATCTGAGTAAAAAAAAGACAAGAAACTATGATTATTATGTTTTTTTTCATTTGCCCTTATTATTTTATATTAAAAATAAGGGAAGAAAAGACAATTAGAACCGCAAAATATAAAACAAACTTAGCGTCGTAAGCTTCGTTCTAACTCTTTCTCCCCCTAAAGGGAATTATAAAACTAAAAACATTAATTTGACAAACTATTATTTTAATTAATTACATTTTCATAATTAAATATTATTAATTATTAACTGTTTATTACTAATTACTTTTCTTTGCAAAGTTGGCCAGAAACCCTTTAAATCAAATTACATTGCCATAAAATTGTTTTTGGTCTATATTTTCAGTCTTATAGTATTCGTTTATTTTATTATTTATTTAAGGAGAATGGCCAAAATATGCCAACAATTAATCAACTTATAAGAAAAGGTCGGAAGAATAAATTAGCGAGAAAAAAATCTCCCGCCCTAAGCAAATGTCCTCAAAGAAGAGGGGTATGTCTACAAGTGAAGACAAAAACACCTAAAAAGCCAAACTCTGCTTTAAGAAAAGTGGCTTGGGTAAGACTATCTAATGGTCAAGAAATTATCGCATATATTCCTGGAGAAGGACATAACCTTCAAGAACACAGCATTGTACTAGTTCGTGGTGGTAGAGTAAAAGATCTTCCTGGAGTAAGATACCACATCGTAAGAGGATCTTTAGATTGTGGAGCTGTTAAAGATAGAAAAAAAAGTAGATCAAAATACGGGGCAAAAAGGCCTAAGTAACATTAGGATAGTTTGTTAAATAGCTATCCTGACCCTCGGCGTTTTCTATTATTATAATAAAAAATACCAAGGGTAGGCTCTTAACAGAAGCTAAGTGAAAAACGTATTTTTAATATAAACAAAAAAGGAATATGTAAAATGTCAAGAAGACACAGAGCAGAAAAACGTGAAGTTGAGCCAGACCCGATATATTCTAGTATTGTACTTCAAAAGTTCATCAATAAAATTATGGTAAATGGAAAAAAGTCAATAGCTAGGAATATCATTTATAAAGCATTGGAAAAACTAGCAAAGAATTTGAAATCAAATAATCCATTGGAAGTATTTGAACAAGCATTAGAAAATGCAAAACCTTCTTTAGAAGTAAAATCAAGAAGAATTGGCGGAGCAACCTACCAAGTACCGATAGAAATCCCAGCTGATAGAAGAACATCTTTAGCTATGAGATGGATCATCAATAATTCAAGATCTAAAGTAGGACGCTCAATGGTTGAAGGTCTGTCGAGTGAACTCACTGATTGTTTTAACAATCAGGGAGCAACTATTAAGAAAAAAGATGATACACATCGCATGGCAGAAGCCAACAAAGCTTTTGCTCATTACAAATGGTAAAAGAGGATAATAAAAAATGAAAAGACCTGAAACAGACAAGCTTAAAAATGTAAGAAATATCGGTATCATGGCTCACATTGATGCCGGTAAAACTACAACAACAGAAAGGATATTATACTATTCGGGAAGATCTCATAAGATCGGAGAGGTTCATGAAGGTGCTGCTACTATGGACTTTATGGAACAGGAAAAAGAAAGAGGAATTACAATCACATCAGCGGCAACCACAGTATACTGGAAAGATTGTAAAATCAATATCATCGACACTCCGGGACACGTAGATTTCACTGTTGAAGTAGAAAGATCATTAAGAGTATTAGATAGTTCTGTAGCCGTATTTTGTGCTGTTGCAGGAGTTCAGCCTCAGTCAGAAACAGTATGGAGACAAGCTGTAACATACGGAGTACCTACTATTGCTTTCATAAATAAAATGGATAGAACAGGAGCTGACTTCTTTTCTGCTGTTGAGTCAATGAAAGAAAAACTTAAAGCAAATGCTGTTCCTGTACAATGTCCTATTGGAGCTGAAGGTGATTTTAAAGGTGTTGTTGACCTAGTTAACATGAAAGCTTACATCTTCAATGACGAAACTATGGGAGCTGAATATCAAACAGAAGAAATACCTGAAGATCTAAAAGAACTATGCCAAAAAATGAGAGCTGAACTTTTAGAAGAACTAGCAACAATTGATGAGTCAGATGAAGAATTCATGATCAAAGTTTTGGAAGATCCTGATTCTTTGACAGAAGACGAAATCAATAAAGTTATTAGAAAAGGTGTTTGTGAAAACAAGTTTAATCCTGTTTTATGTGGAACAGCTTTCAAAAACAAAGGTGTTCAACAAGTATTAGATGCAGTAGTCAATTGGATGCCATCTCCTTTAGATAGAGGTTCTGTTAAAGGGATAAACCTAAATACTGAAGAAGAAATGTCTATAGAACCATCTGATGACAGCCCTTTATCAGCATTAGCATTCAAAGTAATGACAGATCCTTATGTTGGAAGATTGACTTTTATAAGAGTTTATAGTGGTATCTTGAAAAAAGGAGATACTTTAATAAATACAACAAAAGATAAAAAGGAAAGGGTTTCTAGATTATTAGAAATGCATGCTAACCAAAGAAAAGATAAAGACGCTTTCTTTACAGGTGATATTGCAGCTTGTATTGGATTAAAGAACTCATCAACTGGAGACACTTTATGTAGTGAAGACAATCCTTTAATACTTGAAAAAATGGAATTTCCTGAGCCTGTAATTTCTATGGCTATTGAACCAAAATCAAAAGCTGATAGAGAAAAACTATCATTAGCTCTTTCTGCGTTATCAGAAGAGGATCCAACTTTCCAAGTAAGATCAAATGAAGACACAGGACAAACAATTATCTCTGGAATGGGCGAACTTCACTTAGAGATCTTAAAAGATCGTATGTTACGTGAGTTCAAGGTAGATGCTAATGTGGGTAGACCACAGGTGTCATACAAAGAGACAATTACTAAAGGCGGAAAAAGCGAAACAAAATTTGTTAAACAATCTGGTGGTAGAGGTCAATACGCACACGTTGTTCTAGAAATAGAACCTAATGAGCCTGGAAAAGGCAACGAAATTGTTAGCAAAATTGTTGGAGGAGTTATTCCTAGAGAATATATTCCTGCTGTTATTAAAGGGGTTGAAGATGGATTGAATACTGGAGTATTAGCTGGTTATAACATTGTTGATACAAAAGTAGCTATCGTTTTTGGATCATATCATGAAGTTGACTCTTCTGAAATGGCATTTAAGATTTGCGGATCTATGGCCATTAAAGATGCAGCTAGAAGTTGTAATCCAATCATCCTTGAGCCAATAATGAAAGTTGTTGTAACTACTCCGGAAGATTATATGGGAGATGTAATTGGTGATATCAACAGACGAAGAGGTAAGATATTAGGACAAGACCTTAGCAAAGGTACTATTAATATCACTTCAGAAGTTCCTCTTAGTGAAATGTTTGGTTATTCAACACAATTAAGATCTCTAAGCTCCGGTAGAGCTACATATGTTATGGAACCAGCTCATTTCGAGCGTGTACCAGCAAAAATTCAAGAAGCAATTATAAAAAAATAAAGGACAACATGGCTAAAGAACAAAAAACTACTCAAAGAAGTAAGATCAGGATTCGCCTAAAAGGCTATGATCAGCGCCAATTGGACAGATCTACTACTGATATCGTTGAGACAGCTAAAAGAACAGGAGCAAGAGTTGTAGGTCCTATACCTTTACCTACAAAAAGAGAAATCTTTACAGTTCTTCGTTCTCCTCACGTAGATAGAAAATCAAGAGAGCAATTTGAAATTAGAACTCATATACGTCTTTTAGATATCCTAGATCCAACACCAGAAACAATCGACAAGTTAAAAATACTTCCGGTTGCAGCTGGTATAGACATTAAAATTAAAGCTTAATAAGAAATAGCCCTAAAAATAATTTTTAGGGCTAAGCTTTTTTATTGACTTTTCTCTTCTTTAGAAAGTTTGTTATCAGAAGTTTGCATTTCATAGCTGTTTCTTATTCCTGTAGGACCTGGAAGTTGCTGAACCCATTTATCAACAACCTTACCGTCTTTAAGAATAAAATAATAATATCTGGCAACAATTAACCTTTTACCTTGCTCTATACGCTCTATATAAACATATTTATATTCATTATCACCCATTTTATGAACACTAAAAGGACTCCCCATATCTTCTTTTAGCTGTTGATCTGTCATGCCGACAGGAACCTCTTGAAAAGAATCCATGGTCATTACTTTATGTCCAGCAGCACACCCTACAAGCAATAATAACAATCCAACTACATATCTATTGATTTTCATCTATATCCTCATCATTTTTTTCCCAAGTTCTCTTTATTATCCTTATCATCCGCCTCTTTTTTAATAGGCAACCAGATCTTACCTTCTATCTGAGTTCTAAACTGATCACTTGTAACATATTCTGCTTTCATCAGATAACTTCCATCTTCTTGCAGTCTATATATTTCAAAGCCTTCAAAGTTCAGATCGTTTTCTCTAAATTCCCAAGCAATTAGTTTTTCATCAATAATACCTGTTCCAACTACTCGACCAATATTCATATTTTCCATTTCGATAGAAAATCCACTTTTAGTAAAATTAAAAAAAGTAAGTTCATTTCTCATATTTTCAGAAATTCCAGATATCTGAATTTCCTGTACTGAAGGAATATTACCAGCAAAATCCTGCGCCAAAACATTCCATTTGGTATAAAACTTTAATTCTTCCTCTACCATATTTAAAGTTATCTTTCCCTCTCCTACCCAAGAAGATGGTTTGAATATAAAATCATGATTTAACATTAGAACATAAACCTTCTGCTATAAATACTTTGTAAAATTCCTAAAGCTGCCATAGTGATCATTACCGAACTTCCTCCATATGTGATTAAAATCAAAGGAACCCCGGAAATTGGCAAAAACCCGATCATCATAGCAATATTAATTATAATATGCATAGAAAGATAAACAGCAACACCTGAAGATAAAAGTTTACCAAATCTATCTTTTGCCATGCTAGATACTTGAAATGAAAAATATATAAGCCCATAAAATAAAAATAATAAAAATACAATACCTATAAAACCAAATTCCTCTCCAAATGCCGCAAAAACTGAGTCTGTATGAGCCATAGGAAGAAATTTCTTACCAGCAAATTCTCCTTTATGCCACCCACAACCGGTTAAACCTCCTATAGAAATAGATGTTTGAGAAGCTTTTTGGTGATATGTATTAGGATTGAGTCTTTCATATTGATACTCTTTTAAAAAAGAAGTAAAAAATGGACGCATTTTTTCATGAGTCAATACATTTGTAAACATCAACGAAACAAACACGATACCTATAAGACCCGATAAAGATAATACATTTATTATCTTTTTATTTATTCCCGCTAAATATCCCATTACCAAAGTTATTGGATATAACACCAAAGCACTTCCTAAATCAGGTTGTTTTAATATAAGAAAAAAAGGTATGCCAACGATTGCCATAATTTGCAGAATAACACTCCATCTATGTGCTATTTTCTCTTTTCCTTCTAATAAAGCAGCAAGACTTATAACAACAACTATTTTAGCAAATTCAGAAGGTTGAATAGAAAAATTAATAAAAGGAATTCGATACCATCTATGAACTCTTTGAATTGGTTGTGTGAGATATAAACCTAAAAGAACAAGAACCATTACAAGATATAATATATGACTATATTTACTAAACTTCCTATAATCAAATCCTGCAAAAAACAAAAAAACAATCCACCCTATTATGAATCTTTCTATTTGACTTTTTACAGGTGAAGTAAAAAAAACCACTTCATTATTTGATACATCAGCTGTCATCGAGGAAATAACCAAAAGACTTATTCCCATTAAGAATAAAATAGCTACAACTATTCTATAATCGATTCTAAGTAAATATTTATGATTCCACATTTTTTCAAAGTCCAAATATAATTTGTATTTTATATTTGATATGCTTTAGTATTCAACCTTAGAATGCAAAAAGAGTTCAATTATGATAGAAAATATTCATCTAAAAAAAATTGATTCTACCAACCTTTTTGCTAAACAACATAAAAAAGAATTCGATCCACAAAAAATCACATGTATTACAGCTGAAGAACAAACTCAAGGATATGGACAATTTCAAAGAAAATGGTTCTCTCCTAAAGGAAATCTTTTTTCTACTTTCTTTTTCACGCTGTCCAAAGACATCAAAGATATAACAACACTAGCTCAGATAATGGGATATACAATCGCATCTGTTTTTATAGAAGACAATCTGTCCCCTACAATAAAATGGCCCAATGATATTCTTCTATCTTGTAAAAAAGTAGCTGGAACATTATGTGAAACTAATTTCACGACATCTATTATTGAAGTATTTCTAGGAATAGGAATAAATGTAAACATGCAAGAAAATGAACTAGAAAAGATTGATCAACCTGCTACTTCTTTATTTTTAGAAACAAACGGCATATATAATCCAGAAGATCTCTTAAAAAAAATCCAAATTAAATTTTCAGAAAACTTGCAGATATTCAAAGAAAAAGGATTTGAACCGTTCCACTACCCGATTAACAATCTATTAGCTTACAAAAGCAAAAAAATTACATTAGAAAATGGACAAAGAAAATGGGAAGGAATTTGTCATTCTATTAATAATCGAGGTGAATTAAACCTTTACCTTGATTCAAAAGAACTAAAATCCTTCTCCGCCGGTAAAATAATCAGTAGTTGTGATTAAACCTTTTTAAAGTTACCTTTGCTATATTCATATCTAATAGGCTTTCCTGTCGCTATTTCTAATTTCAAAACTTCTTCTGAAGATAATTTATCTAAATACATAACTATCGATCTTAAAGAATTGCCATGAGCAGATATAAATATATTTTTTCCATCTTGAAGATATTTTAAAATTTCTTTTTCAAAAAAAGGAATAGTTCTTTCTGCGTTCATTTTTAAACTTTCTCCATTAGGAGGAGGAATATCAAAACTTCTTCTCCAAATATGAACTTGTTCTTTTCCAAACTTCTCTGCTGTTTCAGCCTTATTTAGTCCTTGAAGATCTCCATACATTCTTTCATTTAATTGCCATGCTATATAAACAGGGATCGTATCGTCTAGAGTATGTTTATTATTAATCTTAGACCAATCATCTAATTTTCCTTCATTTGGATGTTGAAGAATAGGAACTTTTCCACTACTGTGATTAAGCATAGCTAAAAAAGCCGTCATTTGAGCTCTTATCAAAGATGAAACAAAGATTATATCAATAGGTATATTTTGAATCTCTATTCCCCCATCAACAGCTTCCTTAACTCCTTTTTTGCTCAAAGGCACATCCACCCAACCTGTGAAAATATTTTTTTTATTCCACAGAGATTCTCCATGCCTCATCAATATCAATTGACCCATAATTTCCCCCTTTTTTATACAAGTTATAATTTTATTTAAAATTTTTCCAGCAAGAATAATTTCTTTAAATGGCTTTATTTTCCCGTATCCTCTAAAATTGTGTCTTTTAAAAGATAGATGATTATGAAAAAAAGATTAAGTAAAATACTAGCAGAAAATAATATAGCTTCTAGAAGAAAAGCAGAAGAGCTTATTTTTGATAAAAAAGTAAAGGTCAATAATACCTTAGTTACAAAACCTCAGTTTTTAGCTGACATTGAAAAAGATCGTATAGAAGTAAATGGTAAAATCTTAAAACCTATAAGTAAAAAGATTTATTATATCATAAACAAACCTAAAGGATATGTTTGCTCCTGTAAACGAATAACAAATGAAAAAATTATTTTAGATCTTTTCCCGACAGAAAAAAGACTTTTTCCAGTAGGCAGATTAGACAAAGACACTACAGGTTTATTAATAATTACAAATGATGGTCATTTTGCTCAAAAAATCATTCACCCATCTTTTGATATAGAAAAAGAATATCTTGTAAAAGTAAATAAATTCATTACTCATGACGATCTTGTATTGCTAAGTAAAGGTATCTACATAGATAAAACATTTACTAAGCCAACCAAAGTTATAAAGGTAAGAAAAAATACCTTAAAAATAACCGTCAAAGAAGGGAAAAAACATGAAATTCGTATTCTTTGTGAAAAAAATGATCTAGAGATTTTAGAACTTAAAAGAATACGTTTAGGACCTTTGGTTTTAGGTAATTTAGAAATAGGCCAATATCGTTTTATGAACAAAAAAGAGTTAAATCAATTCGACACTATTTCAAAATAAAACTTAAGTTATAAAATATTATCTTCAATAAAATATTTATAAACATATACACTAACAAATAAGAGAATTATTAATATAATTTCTCTATATAAGTTAACTTGATATAAAGATAGGGCTGACAATGCTTACCATAGCTAAACTTTTTGGGAAATCTCCTTTTGCACCCTTGCAATCACATATGGATAAAGTAGCTAATTGCATTAATATGTTGCCCGATCTTTTTAAGGCTGTCGAAAAACAAGATTTAGAAGAAATACGCAACATAGCCAAACAAATATCAAAATCAGAACATGAAGCTGATCTAACAAAAAACGATATTCGTAATCATTTACCTAAAAGTATCTTTCTACCTATTGACAGATCTTCTATTTTTCATATTTTATCAATTCAAGATGCTTTTGCAGACAAAGCTGAAGACATTTCAGTATTATGCACTTTTAAACTACTAAGCAATTATGAAGAATTTAAAGAAGAATTTAAAAATTTTTATCTTTTAAATGTAAACACTTTTACTTTAGCCAAACAAGTAATAAAAGAATTCGATTCTTTATTAGAAACTACCTTTGGTGGAGCTGAAGCACAAAAAGTGAAAATAATGATAGATGACCTAGCTTTTAAAGAGCATGAACTAGACAAAATGCAGTACCATTTAACACAAAAAATCTATGACAAGTGTGATACTATGTCATACGAAATTTTTTATTTATGGCATACATTAATTAAAGAAGTTGGATCTATATCCAACCTTGCTGAAAATTTAGGTAATACAATTCGGATGATATTAGAAATTAAATAGAAAAAAATGGAAGTTGATACTCTTCTCAAATTTATTACTATTGCTATTGGCTTTTATATGGCATGGAACATTGGAGCTAACGATGTTTCAAATGCTATGGGAACTTCAGTTGGATCTAAAGCTCTCTCATTAAAAAAAGCTGTGATCTTAGCTGCTATTTTAGAATTTACAGGAGCTTTTTTCTTAGGATCAAGAGTGTCTGTAACCATTCAAAGTGGAATTATTCATTCTAATCTATTTGAAGCAGACCCTATGATATTTGTTTTAGGAATGATGAGCAGTTTAATATCTACAGGTATATGGCTACATTTAGCTTCCTTTTTCAAACTGCCAGTCTCTACAACACATGCGATTATAGGAGCTTTAGTCGGCTTTGGTCTTTTAATAGGTGGATTTTTAGCTATCAATTGGATGCACGTATTTTTCATTACAGCAAGCTGGCTTATATCTCCTGTAATAAGCGGATTTATTTCTTATATAATTTTTACTATTTTACAAAGAAAAATTTTCTTTACCATCAATCCAGTAGAAAGCACAAAAAAAATAGTCCCCTATTTTGTTTTTTGCGCTTTTTTTGTTTTTTCATTAAGTTTAATTTTTCAAGGTCTTTCAAACCTTCATTTAAACTTAAGTTTTTCTTCTGCAGTTGTTGTTTCTTTTATCATAGGACTTATAGCGTCTTTCATATCTAAATTACTTCTTAAAAGAGTAAAATCTACTCACTCTTCACCTCAAAGATGCGCTAACCCCCAACTTCTTGTTAATATTGAAAAAGCCTCTAAACATCTGCAAAGAACCCAATTAAATTCTTGTGGCAACACCTGTGAAAAATCTAAAAAGATTTTATCAGAACTCAAAGAATTAAAAAAAACGATTGAAGAAGAGACTAAATTCTCTCCAATTGCAACTGAATACACCGTAGTTGAAAAAACATTCGTGCATCTACAATTATTTAGTGCAGCTTTAGTAGCATTTGCTCACGGAGCTAACGATGTAGCTAATGCTATCGGACCAGTCTCAGCTGTGTTTCAAGTATTAAGAACAAAAGTTATCAATTTTCAAGCTCAAATCTCTACTTGGGTTTTATTATTAGGTTCTTTAGGTATTGTGATAGGACTTGCTACATGGGGATGGAGAGTTATAGAAACCATTGGAAAAAAAATAACAGAACTGACTCCAACAAGAGGATTTTCTGCAGAATTTGGAGCTGCAATAACTATCTTGTTTGCTTCAAAATTAGGTCTACCGATTTCAACAACTCACGCTCTTGTAGGCGGAGTTCTTGGAGTGGGAATAGCAAGAGGATTGGCCGCTCTTAACTTAAGAACACTTAGAGATATTGTCTTTTCTTGGATAATAACTATCCCTATCTGCGCGATTTTAAGTATTTTTATTTTTTTTCTACTTAAACTACTCTTCTTGTAAACTGTTAGAAGAGAAATGACTTTGAATAACAACAATCACTTTTTCACAGGTATCAGAATCTTCTTCTCCCTCACTGTCTATATCTAATTCATCTAAATTCAAATAAGCTGTTTCTACTCTTCTTAACTCCTGTCTATCAACCATTATATTTGCTGACATAACTTACCTCTTTGTTAAAATGATTAGATAAGAACTCTCTTATCCAAAATTTTCGCAAAGAAATAACATATTATTGATACAATTGATTGTCAAAAAAAATTTTTAAATTTTTATTGAATTTCTAATGTATTTTTCGTATTTTTCTTGCTGAAAAAATTCTATCTGAAAGATCGCTAACTTCTGTAACTGCACTAGAGTCCAAATCATATTCTTCTCTTCCTCTTTTTTTCGTATCAATCGCTTCTTCTTTTACTTCTCTTTCAGGCAGCTCTGGGGATATTCTCATAAACCGTTTTTCTCTAACGCTATCTGAAGGTGTTACAGGAGAAAATACACCATATGGTGTTTGCATTATTATAGGTGTTGGTCTTTTTAATTCCCTCGAGCTACAACTCGAAAAAACTGTAGTTGCTCTAGTAGAGGTTCTACTATCTAATGTTTTTTCCGAATCTCCCTCTTCATTTACCGGAGAAAAAGCTTGAAACTTAAGAACCAAGTCTTCTAGCTCGAATAAAGACTCTGATCTTTGTGATCTTTTAATTGTAGGTGAAATAGACATTTTATTATCCTTTTTTATTTTTAATAATGAGTATTATAACATAATAAAAAATTTTTCACAAAAAAAATAAGAACCAATTATATTCTCAATGTCTTTATTTATAAAAAATTTAGTTTTATCGCTAAATTTATCTCATTAATTTTTAGATGTTTAAAAAAATATTTTATATAAATTTATTTGCTTTTATGTTTTTTTAAACCGCTTTCCTCAGCCAATCTATTTAGTCTACTATTTAAACTATCTATATTTGAATCACTTAGAGGAAAAGCTTCTTCTCTTGTTCTTTTTCCTATAGGAGAGTTGTTATCAAAGAAATGATCTACTTCCATGTGATCTCCTATATTAAGGCGCTCCAAGTCTATTTCTAACCTAGAAAATTCATCAGGTCTCATATATACATCTCTTACAGACATCTTATTACCTCTTTTTATTAATTAAGCTGTCATATTATAACACAAACCTCATTTCTTTTATATATGCAATGTATCACTGTAAGCCCAAAGTTATAATGATACCTCGAACTAAAAATTTTAGTATGGAGGTTGTGAGCTTTGGAGAAGATGCTTATGAGTCAAAAAGAAGCCGATCGTCTGCATGTTATGTAATAATGACATAACACAAAAAATGGCAGCAGAAATGATGGATTTAAGTAAAAGCCAAACTATAATAAATAAAAAATATTATGACTTTGGTCCTACTTTTGCATGCGAAAAACTAAGAGAAAAGCACGGTATTAAAATATCTGTTAAGTCTATTCGTAAACTTATGATTAAAGAAGGACTTTGGAAAGATAGAAAACATAAACAAGTTATAGTTCATCAAATGAGATCAAGAAGATCTAGATTTGG
>Ga0233431_1003792_pt1 | contig 17350 bp, 11 predicted proteins | sample SI_118_April2016_FD_179867 | JGI IMG/M metagenome (GOLD analysis project Ga0233431, IMG submission 179867) | Seawater microbial communities from Saanich Inlet, British Columbia, Canada - SI_118_April2016_200_MG | ecosystem: Environmental > Aquatic > Marine > Inlet | place: Canada: British... | reverse complement strand
AGAATGATATTTCGTGTGAGAAACTATCAGAACCATTTAGGATATGCCCCTGTAATGAGAGCGGAAATTAGTACCGAACCTGAGACAGTTACTTTAATGACAAATGACGGGGGATATGTTGACTTTGGAATGGTGCCGGTTCAGGGTTATTCATTTCTCATAAAAAAATATGATATCGATTTTCGCATAGATGAAACTGTTATTAGATTAGGTAATGATTTGGCGAAAGTTAATGATATAATATTTTCCTTTCAAAAGCCAATAATAAAAATCATTTCACCGGAAGAAATTCACTATCAAAATAATTACGATATTCATCTTGTAGGAAATGGATATGATTTTCAGGATCATTTGCTGCCTGACAGTTCATTGACCTGGTATTCCGATATTGACGGTGTGCTGGGGAAGGGCCGTGAACTTTTCATTCCCCGCCTGAATGCGGGGAATCATACAATTACACTCGTTGGTACTGATTCGCAACTTCAGGAAGGCTCAGCCTCTATTCAGCTGAATCTGTCGTTTTTCGATGATGAAACCTATTTCCCGCTCCCGTATACCGGATACTGGAATTACCATTACGAAACGGCCGACTTTTCAGTTTCCGACGGTAAATTTGGGGACGAGCACTGGAGACTGAACGATCTCAACGTTTCCGCCGATGATGCTGCTATCCGGAACTGCCTTTTGGAATATTCCATCTCGCGGGGAGACTCAACAAAATACTGCCGTTACGAAGTTGTGGATCATTACGAAACAGACTCCGAGAACATCTATATTTCCAAAACAACCGAGCTGCTTCAAATTTTCGAAAATGAAAGCGCCTCGGGTGAACCAACAGAACAGCTCGACATCAAGACCGTGTATTCACCGGGTTATTTGCTCATTAAGCAATATATGAATCCGGAGATCGAATCTTCATATGAAACGTCCGGCGCTGTTGAGGTTACGTGGGATTATCACCATACGAATTCGCTTTCGTATACACTATCGAAAACTTTTGATATCAGCACATCCTATACGATCGGACAATCCGAGTCTATCGAAACCGGAACCGGGAATTACGAGGCCGTACCGCTCACTATCACGTCGGACGGTGCGGAAAGAACCTGGTGGTTGGCAAAAGGTATCGGGATCGTTCGGCTCTCATACGATTCATTTGGATTTCCGTTGACCGCGACGTTATCTGACACGAATGTACCGGCATTTTCCGGTGTCGGACCCTCTGTCGTAATGAAATCATCTTTTCCCGGAAATAATAATAACCGGATTGCATTTGACTCACTGCCCGAAACTCCCGAAAGAATGATGGAGCTGTCCAAAATTTTGAGAGGATTGTGCCCGAGATGATGGCTGAAAACGAGTCTGACCTGAAAAGCAGTTCACAAGGATGAGGCAGATCAATATGAGTTTAATATCCGGGTATATTTTGGCACGTTGCAAGTGTATTTGTTTAAATATTCTGCTATCGCTGATCATTCTTTTTTTCATTTCATGTGATAAAGATTCTCCGACGGCTCCTTCGGACGGCACTACATATCCGGATCATCTTTCTCCGTATAAAATGGCATTTTATTCAAATCGAAACGGCAATCCCGATATATATGTTATGAGGGCAGACGGTTCAAACCTGAAAAATATAACTAACAATCCGTATCATGAGTTTGAGCCCTCCTGGTCTCCGAACGGATCTACAATAGCTTTTACATCGACAAGAGACAGTACTACCGAAATATATGTCATGAATGCCGACGGTTCGAACCAGACAAATATTACAAACAATCCGTTTGATGACTTTGAAGCCTCCTGGTCGCCGGACGGTTCGCAAATTGTTTTCCGGTCAAATAATGGTAAAGTTCAATTCGGTGCCTGGACAAATCCCGAAATATATATCATGAATGCCGACGGTTCGAATCAGAAGAGAAAAACGCTTGAATATTATCATGATATCGAACCGTCATGGTCGCCGGACGGTTCATTAATTGCCTATAGTTCCAATAGAAAATCTTTTGAAATATATGTCATGGATACAAATGGCGCTAACCGGACAGTCTTGACATACAACCCGGCTGCGGAATACTATCCCTCCTGGTCTCCGGACGGATCGAAAATTGTTTTTCTCTCAGACAGAGATGGTAACATGGAAATATATGTTATGAATGCCGACGGTTCTAACCAGACAAACATTTCAAATAATCCGGCAGATGATTACTGGCCCGCCTGGTCGCCTGACGGATTATATATTGCATTCAGTTCCAAAAGAGACGGGAATTATGAAATATATGTCATAAATGCCGACGGTTCGAACCTGACAAACATAACAAATCATCCGGCGGACGATTCCTGGCCGTCCTGGTCGCCGATTATTGAGGATTGAAACCGTTTAACCGATAAGATAGGTCTATGAAATTGCCAAAAATAATCTATATACTGGGCCTGCTTTTTTTAGCGGTATTGACCGGCTGCGATAAAAATCCGACCGGTTCCGGGCCCGATAATGCTTCAGGCGCGGCTGCCGATACGCTCTCCACAGTAATTGTTATTTTTGAAGACCAAAAAAAGGACTCTTATGTAACAATACCTGATTACTATGGGAATGCCGATTATTATAGGAATGTTCCGGATGGCGCAATTTCTAATGGACGTTATGGTGAAGATGATTTGTTTTTTAAAAGTTATGCGTTTATTAATAATACTGCGGTTGTAGATTCGGTCCCTCCTGGGAATTATAGCATAGGTTACACTCATTATGAATATGATATTTTTACAAAACTATCTTTGACTATTTATTTTACAAATACTTTTGAAGCGAAAGACGGAAAAACTGTAGAAACACGGTTTATTGTCCCGAAAGAAATTGAGAGTCAGTTAATTGTTGAGAGTTATTCTACCTTGAACGGCCCCAGAGTTCCTATAAAAGGTGCGGAAATAAGTTCCGATCCCATTACGGTTACAGCAACAACAAATGATGAAGGGATGGTGTTTTTAGGAATACAACCGGTGGTGAGATATGATTTTACTCTGAAAAAATATAATTTCATTTATTCCGGCAATTACACCAGTTTAAATATCTATAACAACGAATATGGAGAATATAGATTTTTTCTTACAAATTATGATTTACAACCTCCGATAACAGAAATCATATCGCCTCCGGACAATCATTATCAGAATAATACAGGCATTCATCTTGTCGGTGACGGGTATGATTTCGAGGATGACGTATTACCGGACAGTTCATTTACCTGGTATTCCGATATTGACGGCGAACTTGGAAAAGGACGGGATCTTATTATTCCCCGTCTGAATATCGGAAATCATACCATTTCACTCGTTGGCACAGATTCTCACAACATAAAAGGTGAAAGCTCGATACAGCTGAATTTGTCCTTTTTCGACGGTGGCTCCTATTTCCCGCTCCCGTATTCGGGATACTGGTACTATCGGTATGAAACAGCGGATTTCACAGTGACTGACAATGTTCTGGGAGATGAGCAGTGGTCGCTGAACGACCTGAAAGTCTCCGCCGATGACGCCAATACCCGCAGCAGCCTTCTGGAATATACGATTACACGGGGTGATTCAACAAAATACTGCCGGTATGAAGTGGTCGATCATTACGAGACGGATACTGACAACATTTACATCGCCAAAACCACCGAGCGGATGCAAATTTTTGAAGACGAGAGCATGATTACTGACCCCGTCGAACAACTTGATATCGAAACCGTCTATTCGCCGCGGTATCTGCTTATGAAACAGTTTATGGATCCGGCGGCCGGGACTGCGTATGAGGCGTCCTGTACTGCAGAGGTAACGTGGGAGTACAGGAACGATAAATCCTATACGCAGTCTCACGTGGAAACTACGGAAATCGGCACATCCTACGAGACCGGCGAACCCGAGTCAATCGAAACCGATATCGGTACATACAATGCTGTACCGCTTAAAATACTCTCGGATGGCACTGAACGAATCTGGTGGCTGGCAAAAGGCATAGGGATCGTCCGGCTCGCATACGATTCTTTCGACTTTCCGCTCACCGCGACGTTATCTGACACGAATGTAAAGTCTTTTCACGGTTTCGGCCCGTCTGAGGCGGCATCGAAATCGTCTTTTCCCGGAAACAATAATAACCGGATTGCATTTGACTCACTGCCCGAAACTCCCGAAAGAATGATGGAGCTGTCAAAAATTTTGAGAGGATTGTGTCTGCGATGATGAAAATATGGATGAAAATTGTGATCCTCGGCCTGTTGTTATCAGCCTTTGCCGGCTGCGAAAAAAATCCGGCGAGGCCGGAACCGGAAAAGCCGTTGGACTCACATTCAGTTGCTGTATCTGATTCGGTTTCGGATTCCGATTCGCTTGCGACATTAGAGATAACGTTTAAGAATGAATCAGAAAATTACACTCTGAATGAGAATCCTAGGTGGAACCATACTATCCGGGTGTATAATGAAGATAGTAAAAAGTATACAGTTTACAATTTTAAAGGCACAAAGGTTGTTGTCGATTCCGTCATTTCAGGCAATTATTTGATTACATGCGGTTTAAGCATGCTGAAAACAGGCAATACCAGAGATAATTATATTATCCTGGAAAACAATGTCGTTGTAGTGCCGAATCAAGTCTCAAAAGTCGGTTTTATTCTTCCAGAAGAATTACCTGCTCGGGTGTATGCGGTGAACAACAAACAAGTGCCGCTGAGAGGTGTGGAAATAAGCACCGTGCCGGAAACGGTTACCGCAATAACTGACGATGAGGGATATGCTGATTTGGGAATCATACCGTTTGATGCCAGTTATTTATATACTATCAAACGGTATGATATTCTTCTGGAAGAATCTAGCAATGGTCTTAAAATAGAAAACGGTGTGCTAGAACTGAAGGCCGTCGTTAGTTATATGAAAAATTTGCCTCTGATGATACCTGTTACTAAAATTCTTTCTCCAGGGGATAATCAGCATTTTATCAATCGCTCTGTTCATTTTATTGGTAACGGGTATGATTTGGAGGATGACTTGCTGCCTGAAGAATCTCTAGTCTGGCATTCAAGCATTGACGGCGAACTCGGAACCGGACGGGAACTCGTTGTCGATAGACTGAATATCGGACAACATATTATTACATTGACCGGAACCGATTCGGATGGGAAAGATGATACGAGCTCCATTCGTCTCAATCTTTACTTTAACGACGAAAATACCTGTTTCCCGCTCCCGTATACAGGCTACTGGCGGTACCGGTACGATACAAGAGATTTCACAATAAACGACCCCTTACGTGGCGATGAATATTGGTTTGTGAACGTTCTTGATGTATCTGCCGATGATGCCGATACCCGCAACTGCCTTATGGAATATGCCATCACACGAGGTGATTCAACAAAATACTGCCGATATGAAGTTGTGGATCATTACGAGACCGACGCCGAGAACATTTATATTTCCAAAACAACCGAGCAGCTGCAAATCTTCGAAAATGAGAACACCTCGGGTGAACCCACCGAGCAGCTCGATATCAAGACCGTGTATTCGCCGCGGTATTTACTGATGAAGCAATTTATGGATCCCGGAGCAGAGAGTTCCTATGAAACGTCCGGCGCTGTTGAGGTCACATGGGATTATCGCCATTCGAATTCGCTTTCGCAAACACTCACGGAAACGATTGACATCAGCACCTCCTACGAAATCGGACAAACCGAGACAATCGAAACCGGAATCGGAAATTATGAGGCCGTGCCGCTTACGATCACATCTGACGGTACGGAAAGAACTTTGTGGCTCGCGAAAGGTATCGGGATTGTCCGGATGGCATACGATTCGTTTGATTTCCCATTGACCGCGACGTTATCTGATACGAATGTGCCGTCATTTTCCGGTGTCGGGCCGTCAGTCGTTATGAAATCAGCTCTTCGCGGGAATAATAATAATTGGATTGCATTTGACTCACTGCCCGAAACTCCCGAAAGAATGATGGAGCTGTCCAAAATTTTGAGAGGGTTGTGCCCGAGATGATGAATGTTCAGATAAAAAATTTGATTCTCGGTATATTACTTACTACCATAACAGGTTGTGAAAAGAATCCGACTATACCTGAACCAGTGAATCCGGCAGTTTCGGACTCGCTTTCAACTGTGATTGTTTACTTTGAGGACAAAAGAAAGGATCCTCATCAAATCGATAGTTCTAATATGCATCCGTATATTAAGGTATCTGAAGACAATCATGAGCCGATATTTGAAAAAAGATACTTTGAATTTGTAAATAATAAGGCTGTTCTCGATTCGATCCCTCCGGGAAAGTACATGATTCGTGTCAGTTATTCTGCGCAGTATTCATATATTGTAATTACAAATGATATAGTCGTGGAAGGCGGCAAAACTATCGAGACACGGTTGGTTATACCTAAAGAATTCAGATTGAAAGTGAAATTAGTAAATAGGGATCTTGGCGATGAAGAATTCCCGTTTATAGGGGTGGAACTAAGAACTGAACCGGAAACTGTAACGTTAATAACGGATGAAGAGGGGCGTGCAGACTTTGGAACAGTTCCATTCGCCACATATGTATTATTTATAACAAAAAATGATTTTCATCCTCGTAGAGAAAGGTTGCATTATGATATAAAGAATGGGATCATAGAAGAAGTAATACTAGCTCGAGGTTTGATGCCTCCTTTAATAGAAATTATCTCCCCCGAAGATAATCGTTATCAGCATAATTTCGATATTCATCTCATAGGCGATGGGAAAGATTTTGAGGATGACACGCTTCCTGACAGTTCATTTGCCTGGTTTTCGAACATAGATGGAGAACTGGGGAAAGGCCGGGAACTTATAATCCCCCGCCTTAATATAGGAATTCATACAATTACACTTGTTGTCACCGACTCTCACAATATACAAAGTGAAAGATCGGTTTCGCTGAATCTGTCATTATTCAATGATGATTCGTATTTTCCTCTTCCGTATACCGGATACTGGAAATACCGCTATGAAACTGCCGATTTTACGGTGACTGACGAAATAAAGGGAATCGAGCATTGGACACTGAATGATCTTCATGTAACCGCAGAGAATATCGATACCCGCAACTGTATTATGGAATATGCCATCAATCGTGGTGATACTACGAAATTCTGCCGGTACATCGTTGTGGATCATTACGAAACCGATGCCAATAAAATATACATAACTAAAACCACAGAGCAGATGCAGATTTTCGAAAATGAGAACACTTCAGCTGAGCCAATCGAGCAGCTTGACATCGAGACCGTGTATTCTCCGCGGTATTTGCTCATTAAGCAGTATATGAATCCGGAGATCGAATCTTCATATGAAACGTCTGGCATTGTTGAGACCACATGGGAATACAGTCACGCAAATTCGATTAAACATTCTTTAACGGAATCTGTGGATATCAGCACTTTCTATGAGATCGGACAATCCGAAACAATCGAAACCGGTATCGGAACCTACTATGCTGTGCCGCTTATAATACGTTCTGAAGATACGGAAAGAACATGGTGGCTGGCAAAAGGTGTCGGGATTATCCGGCTTACATACGATTCGTTTGATTTTCCGCTTACTGCTACGTTATATGATACGAATGTATTTTCTTTTACTGAAAAAAGCCATGCCCAAAAAATATCGAAAACATCATTCTGGGGAAATAGTCACAGGAAAACACTCAACGCTCTGCCTGAGTCCCTCAAGAGAATGGTTAAATTCTCAAAGATTTTAAAGGGTCTCTGTCCGAGATAATGAAATTTGCACTAACAATATTTAAAGTTCTGTAATGTACACTATTATTAAAAGCTGAAGAATTCTAAATATATAATTTTATAAAAAACCTAAACAAACAGTGAGGCCAGGTTAGATGCGAAAGCTTTCGAGATTACTATTATTATACCTCGCAGTATTTATATTTACGTTATCTTGTGGAAAAGACAGTAAGAATTCCGGTCCGACCGGCCCCGGGGATGACATTCCTCAGTACATTGAACTTACATTCGTTTCCATTCCTGGTGGAACGTTCCGTATGGGAGATATCCAGGGGGATGGAGAACCAAATGAGCTTCCCGTTCACGACGTCACACTCTCCGGCTTCGAGATGAGTATATACGAAGTGACGAACGCCCAGTATGCATCTTACCTGACCAAAGCAATCGCATCGGGCGATATTACCGCATCCGGTTTTACGGTAGTAGGTGCTTCGGGTGACTGGAGTTGCAGGGTTTATATCGATATTGATGACTACGAGTGTGATATTGCTTTTTCCGGTGGAATATTTAAGGTAATAAACAACCGTGAAAATAATCCTGTAAATAATGTATCGTGGTATGGCGCGAAAGCGTTTGCGGAGTATTACGACCTCGATCTTCCCCGTGAAGCGGAGTGGGAGTATGCGTGCAGAGCGGGATCGGAAACGTATTTCTACACGGGGAACAATCTAAGCCGCGATGTCATGACATCGACAGATCTTGACCGCGCAGGCTGGTATTATGCTAATAATGATAGCTGGGAATGTCTAGCAGTCGGCCAGAAGGAACCGAATGTATGGGGGCTTTACGATATGCATGGAAACGTTTGGGAATGGTGCTATGACAGGTATGACGAGAGCTACTATGCCTCGTCTAAGCCAAGAAATCCCTACGGGCCCGAGTCGGGCTCTGGCCGGGTTGTGCGTGGCGGCTGCTATGGTGACACCGCCTGGTATTGCCGGTCGTCTGTCCGCACTAATTACAAACATACTGTGACGAGCGACAGTGTGGGTTTTCGTGTCGTCCGCCGGCCGAGTGGAGTATCGAATTGAGCGTGTTTAGATTCACTCAATCGAGGAAGATGGTGTTGGTGACACAAAATGCCGTTTTTCATTAAAAAAAAGAGTTGTTGAAAATTCGATTGATTTCAAGTTTAAAATAACGTAAATTATAAGATTAGAGAACAATGAGCTTTTTTTAGATTTTTTAACGAACGAGGAGAATTAATGTTAAAACAGATGAGATCGAACACTAAGTGGATAATGGTAATTGTCATCGTTGGATTTGTGGGGATGATAGTTCTGCAATGGGGCATGAATATCGGGAGCCGTCAACCGGGAGGACTGAGCGGGAGTTCTGTCGGTTCGGTAAACGGCACTGAGGTCAAACGCGATGTATATAACCAGATTTTTGATTCTCAGGTCGATATGCTCGGTTCCCGTCAGCGTATAACACTCGATCAGACCAGAAGGATTCATGAAGAAGTTTGGAATTATTTTGTAACGAACATTCTTATCGAGCAGGAAATTAACGCTCGCGGAATAACCTATTCTGATCAGGAACTCTTGAATTATATGATGAATACTCCCGTCCAGGGCGCAGACCAAGTCAGTATATTTATGGAAAATGACACGTTCAGCCTGGTGAAATATCAGGATTTTATAACAAATCCGCAAAATTTAACCGATCCACAGGCGCGTCAGTATATTGATATGATAGAGGCTCAGGCAATAAGCACACTTCCTCGGAATAAACTGCTTGAAAGCCTTCAAAACAGCGTTGTCGTATCCGAGCACGCTGTCCGCGAACAATGGCTGATCGAAAATGAAGAACGAAAAATCGATTATCTTTACATTAACACCTCCGATCTTCAGGCGTATGAAGCGGATGTGAGCCGTGACGAAGCGCTGGCGTATTATGAGAGTCATCAGGAAGCATACACCCATGATGAACTGCGGAGTCTTGACGCCATATTTTTCAGCCTTGCTCCGACTCCCGGAGACACGCTTGAAGTTATCGAACGGGCAAATCTCCTTGCCGAGAGAGCAAAAAGCGGCGAAGATTTTTCTGAGCTTGCCGATAGTTATTCCGATGATCCCGGCAATGACGCATTTGACGGCTCAAAGAATGGCGGTGATCTGGGATATTTCGGCAGGAACCGTATGGCAAAAGAATTCGAAGATGTCGCTTTTTCGCTGAAACCCGGTGAAGTATCGGATGCGTTTAAATCACAATTCGGATATCACATTGTCAAAGTTGATTCGTTAAAATATAACGAAGACAACTCTGAAATCGATCAGGTGAAAGCCCGCCATATCCTTATGAAAATCGAGGCATCAGCTCAAACGCAGGATGCGGTTTCAAACAAAATTACGGCGTTTACCGAATCGGTTACCGGCGGTGCTGATTTTGACGCACTGGCTCAAAGCGACAGCCTTGAGATTACTACAACCACTATGTTTGTAGATGGAGCGATGTTCATTCAGGGTGTCGGCAGCAATACGAAAATGCTTGCCAAGCGTGCGTTCATAGCGAAACTTGGCGAAGTGCTTCCGGTATATATGACAGATTTCGGCTACTATATTTTCAAAGTCGCCGACATAGAAAAAGCTGGCGTTACACCGTTTGACGAGATACAGAATATTGTGATAGGGCACGCCAAACGGGAAAAGCAGAAACAATATGCCGCGGATTATAATGCTAAATTGATCGGGCACATTGAGGCTGGCAAAACCCTCGGCGTGGCTCAGAAAGCGGTTGGCGATACGCTTATAATCGTCGAAGCTAATACCGCTGCTGTTTCGCGTAATTCAAGTATCCCCGGGCTCGGTATGATGAACACTCTGATGGCGAGTGTATTTACTCTTGAGGATGTCGGCGATAACACCGGTACTGTCGCAAGCGAAAACGGCAACGGCGTAGCTGTTCTTCTTGAGAAACTTCCGCTTGACGAAAGTATGTATGAGGATGAAAAAGCGCAGATCCGTACAAAACTCGAAACGGAGATAAGAAACAGTGTTATGAATCTGTATATAAATAATTTAATGGAAGAGGCGGAAATTAACGATGACCGCCATCTGTTTTACGGAAATTTGTAAGACAGATTCGTTTCCGCTGCTCTCGTACTATGATTAATACATTTATTGAAAATATATTGTGGAATCTCTCCCATATTAACTAGGAGGGATCCGCAATGTTTGGAATCGTGATTTTTGCGATATTTGCGGTATTCAGGCAGTGGCACATTCTTCTTCTGACACTGCTGGTGATTGTTCTTGGCTGGGGTGTGCAGGATATTATCATTATGAATGCGAGCACGAACGCGGGTGTTATCAGTTTGCCGCTGTTTATTTATTGTGTCGGCGGCGGACTCATTATCATTCTCAGCCTTATTGCTTTTTTGAAATCATCCATTTAAATGCCGGATCCGGCATTCCTCCGAATTATCCCGTTATTTAGCTCACATTATTACAGGGAATCAGCCGCAATCTTCTGTACCCGCATTGCAAGGAGCTTATGTGTTGTCGGGTACTATTATTCTGTGTGATCCCTCGTCAGGGCTTGTCAATTCGAGGAGTTCATCAAACCCGCGGTCTCTGAAAAGTGATATGACCGCATCTATTCCGAACCATCTTTCCTGGGGTCCGCCGTCCGGGGCAAGGAAATACGAAGAGGAGACATACCGGTTTTCCGAAAGTTCCGTTTTTGATTTGTGCGCCCGCACCGCCCGGGTTCGGATGCCGTTTATTGTGTGTAGGATCTTGCCTTTTTCTTTTTGTATGGACTTGATCAGCGTGGGATCGATCGTTCCGACCTGATCTGCAATTGTGTTTAAATCATCGTCGATAGTCTGTTCGAGCTTGTCGAGATTATTTTTCATGTTCGGCGGAAAAGTATTTCTGGCATGTTCGGCGCGGATACTGTCTGGATCCTGAAACATCTTTTCGAGAGGGATCTGCTCCTTATCGGAGATACGCACCGTCTTTTGGTCGATAAGTGTGAACGAAGCCCGCGGCCACGGTATCGAGCGGCTCACGTTGAAATGGCTGTAAACCGGTTCGATCTGTTTGAGATAGAAGCGTTCGCCGGGGCCGCTTATGAGCGCAGCGGCGGGAAAAACGAAATCCTGACAGACTGGCCGAAGCGCCGCGCCGGGGCTGAATCTTTCCGGTGCGGATGCTATTATTCCAAGCATTTCATCTTTTGAAAACACCTCATTTCCCGCGCTGAACCGACCGTTCGCAAAAAAGAGCCCGTGACGGACGCCGCCAGATTCATAAAACAGATTTGTAGAATCTTCCGGTTTACGGATGGCGCGTTTCCGTTCTTTCGAGGTCTTATATTTATCCGCTTCGGCATTGACCATGCTCGATGAAGCGGCGGGATCGTTCAGCTCGGCAGTCATTATTTCCCGAAAAAGCGTCTTTGCGCCGTCACCGCGGGGATCGAATATGACAAGGCCGTGTTCCCGGAAAAGCGCCGAAATCTGTTTCGCGAACGCATCGGCCCATTTCACTCCCGGCTGCCATGAGGATTTGATTATGCTCATGTAGTGTGCGGAAAAATCTCCCGGCCCGATATGATCTTCGAGCATGTCAATCGCATCCGAAATACCGTCGTCAATGACAATATCGCCGACCGGAGCGCCTTCCTGATAGTACTTCGGCGTGTAACTCAATCGCAGCACGCTCCCGTCATTTGTCCGAATTCCGAGACTGGCGACTTCCTCAAAATCGTGATCATCAGAGGCGATCCAGAACAGCGGAACGATCCGTTTACCGGAAAGTTCGGAAAGAACTGATGAAAGCCTGACAGCATGCATCGCTTTATACAGAGTGTATAACGGCCCGCCGAACAATCCTGCCTGCTGCCCGCATATGACAAAAGCCGTGTTACTGTCGATGCTTTCAATTGCTTCAAGCGCGGCATCTCCCGCATCGATACAACTGTTCTGGCTGAGGAGAATCTCTTTTATAGCTGCGACAGGGTAATCTTCGGCGCTCAGAGCCCGGATCCTGTCAACAAGACTATTCACATCCGGAGATCCGGCATCGGAGGGAACGCATGGCGGTACTGACGGAGTAAAAAACGAATCTGCATGTATGGCTTTAATCATATAATATCACTTAAATTAACTGTACGTTTATTTCGGCGCCGATTGATGTCATGAAATATGAGGCGGCGCTGCCGCCGTTCATCGAGATTTCAAGATATCCTGACGAGCCGAAAAGCACGAGAGGATTGCCAATGGGGATTTCGGAATAATGGTTTGAGATCTTTTTGAAGTGTTCGGCGGCGAAATATATTTCAATCGGTTTCCCGCCGGTGAAAGAATTCAATGCCTGTTCGGAAATATTCGTTATCATGTTCCCGAATGAGTCAATAAAAACAACTTCACCGCTCAGTGACATCGTTTCAGTTCTTACCTTGGGATAATCAAGGTACTTAACATTATCAAGCACAGGGCCGATATCGGAAAACTTCTTCCCGGCGGAGATAAATCCGGCGCATGGCGCAAACACGTCACGGCCGTGGAACGTTCCCGATACTGTTTCGCTGATAAACGGCAGATTCTTTATTTCGCGTATCTCTTTAATCGTTTCATTTGCGAGCACATTCGAAAATATCCCGTTGTCGGGCCCGACAAAAAAATAATTGCCGGAGAGCACCGCAATGTTTTTCCGCTCTCCTCCGACACCGGGATCGACGATCGCAGTATGTATTGTCCCTTTGGGGAAATGATGATACGCGTGGGCAAGTATGAACGAGGCGTGCACAATATCATGAGACGGGATCGAGTGGGTAATATCGATCTGGCACGCTTTCGGATTTATGGAAAGTACGACACCTTTCATGATCCCGGCGTACGGGTCGCTTGTGCCGAAATCGGTGGTATACGTAATGATATTTTCGGCTTTCACTATTTAGTCCTCATGGTGAAGATTCCGTCCCAGTCCTCGGGAGGAGGTTCGGATTTAAACTCTTTGCACCGGTCAAGATATACTCCCGAGGGGGCATCTTCCGGATCGAGCGTATATGCCTCGTCGAAAAATTGTATCCCGTCATCCCATCTGCGCTCTTTATATGCCGCAAGTCCCTCGTAATAGAGATCGATCACCTTTTGTTTCGATTCGCTCAATCCTTTACTTTTTCTCTGAAGGATCTCGTGTACCAGAACACCCTCGGTTTTTCCTTTTACCCGGAGAAGATCGAGCTCGCGGGTAATGATCTCATCTTCCACCATTTTCCGGGTTGCCTCACTGCACATGATATATGTGCCGTATTCCTTGTTTGCACCCTCGAGACGCGAGCTGAGATTAACATTATCGCCCATGACAGTGTAATCGAACGTCATCAGCGATCCCATGTTTCCGACAACCATTGATCCCGAATTGATTCCGACACGAGCTTTGATTTCGGCTTTCCCTTCGCTCAGGAGTTTCTCGCGGAGCACTGCAAGCACTTCCTGCATCTCAATGGCGGTATAGCATGCTTTGAGCGCGTGGTCCGGATCCTCCATCGGCGCTCCGAATTCAGCCATGATGGCATCGCCCTCGTATTTGTCGATAATACCGTTGTATTTGAACACGATATCGGACATGGCGGTCAGATATTCATTGAGAAGATCGACCAGTTCGGTCGGGGAGAGGCTCTCGGAAATTGTTGTGAATCCGGCGACATCGCTGAAAATAACGGTCATGACACGTTCCTCGCCGCCGAGCGAGAGCATATCAGGATTATCTATCAGCTCGTTTACGACGGAGCCCGGAAGATATTGGGAGAACATCCCTTTGATCATTGTTTTCTGCTTGCGCTCCATCAGATAATTATAGGTGACGACACTAATATAATTTATTCCAACCGTCGCAAATGCCGGCGCGATAAGCGGCAGCAGTATCCGGTTATTTATGAACAGAAACAGAGTGGCTCCGGAATATGCTGCGATCAGAAATGCGCTGAGAAAGAGCCCGATAAATCCTCTGTAGCGGAAATTGATGACGGTCGCGAGTATGGACATAAACGCGACAATAAAGAAAAACTGCCAATTTCTGACAGGAAGAATGAACCTCCCGCTGACAATCGTATCCGCAATATTTTTATGTACATGCACACCATACATCAGATATTCCGACGGATTGAACAGCGAAGTGCCGAGATAAAACGGCGTGATTTTCGAATCGTGAGATTCCGGGAACGTTGCGCCGATCATGACGATCTTGTCTTTGAGGCGTCCCGCATTTATGAGCGCCTGAATTCCATATTCTCCGGGATCCATGACCTGCTCGTAGGATATGTAATTGTTCTCACGCGCGAACGTGTCCTCGTCGGTCGAGTAATTGATTATCATGCTCGGCGGATTGGAATCGTCCAGCGGTATGACTCTGTCGCCGACATACACTTTATGACCGCCGGGATCGACCCACGCGGTGTCAGCATCCATCGCAAACATCGCTGCTCTGAGCGCATAGGAATATTGCCAGCCCTCTTCTGTTCCCATGTCATAAGAGATCAGTCGCGCGCGGCGGATGGCGGAGTCGCCGTCCTGCACCATGTCGACGAATACAAGCTGTCTTTGATTTTGAAAAAGCTCGGGAGGCAGAGGAGATTCGCCTGCAGTCTGAAGAGTCGCGTCCTCCATGGATTTGGCAATTTTCCGGGCGATAATTGTCTCGGGATACATGAAAAGAATTTCGCCGAAGAGTGAATCCGAGAACGAGGGCGACGGGGCAATATTTCCCGTCTCAATCTTTCCGCGGTATCCGAAAAACTCAACATCCCATAAAACCGCTTTTGCTCCTGCAAAAAAGAGATTTTCAATGAGCGGGACATGATATTCTCGCGGTGGCATTCCAACGAGCCCAAGCATTTCAAGCGTCTGTGGGTCGACTGCAACAATGACAATATCGTCCGGCGATTCCTCAACTCCGCGAATACGGAACCGCAGATCCTGCGAGGCGAATTCGGTTTTATCAAACACCTGAAAAATGTTAAGAACATTTACCACCATGATAACCGCAGCACAAATGAGAGCATAAAAAAGTTTGTTTAAGATATCTTTTTTTAATTTCGCTTTATCTTCTGCCATATCAGTTCACTCCCGGGTAATGTAGACAGGTCAATAATTGTTTATGAGCGGTGGTATCCATGATTTAGTTGTTGTAAAAAAGAATGCCGTTTGTTTCAAATTCTTCGGCCATCATTTTTTCAAGTAACGTTACTTCCTTAAGGTCGTCATTATTCTCTTTATGCTTTAACTCGGATAATATCTCAAAAGTAAAATTATCTTCTCCATGAATAATCCAATCTTTTTGTAAATCCTTGTTAATATGGCTGCCCAAATTCAATTCAATCCTATGTCTGTTACATTTTGCAGTAATATTTACACTGCTGTCCAGCATTACTTTATTATTAATCTGATTTTTTATTTGAAATACACCAATCTGAAATTTCATTTGTTTATATTCATTTTTCAGCTCTTTTTTCGATTTCAAAATTTAATTCTCATTTCATTATGGCAATTAAGCTCTTAAAGTCCGAAACGCGTATTCTCTCTTTTATTTTAGGTGGCGCTGCTTGTAAAGTAAATTGGAATAAGGGTTATGTCAAGTAGGTTAAGTATAATCACAGAAAGAAATAAATCATACAAAAAAATGTGAGCCTCTTTGCAATAAAAAGGCTCACATTTTGTGATACGATATGCTGATTTAATTAGGCTTTGTAATCCTCAAGGACCCATTCGCGCTGCTGTTCGATATTCGGATGCAGCTTATAAGTCTCAATATGCTGTCTATAGTCAGGGCCCATGACGGTTATCTTCGAAAGATCGTCATTACCCATTCCGGCTGTCGAACACCATTGAATATATTTAACCTCATCATAATCCATACCCATAAGCTCAACACCGATACGGTCCGCGGCGACCCAGTCCGTGCTCGCAAGCGCAACGCCCTGCTCGACCGGAGTTCCTCGTACGGGACCCTCACCTTCCATGCCGACAACGCCGTCGAGCACTGCAAGGTCAGGCTGAACGCCTTCGCGTGCAAGACGGAACATGTTATAGCTCAGTCCGCGGTTTCCGCCACTGTGCATGAGCGGTTTTTCATTTCTGTTTTTTCTGGTTTTTTGTTTATAATGATTAATAGGCGCGGCCATTGCCACGTTTTTAAGTGACAGCGTCGCGATAACACAGTTATGTGTTTTAAGGCGTGTGGCGGAAATCAAATAAACATCAGGATCAATGAAGGTATCGATAACATTGATAGCCAACGGGTGTTGCTGCTCGGTCAAAATCCATCTTCTGGAAACACTATCGTCGTTCAGATCGGCAAACTTACAGTTAAATTCTTTCTCAAGCGGCATAAAACCGTAGTTTTCATATCCAACCAATGTACTTTGTCCGCCTGCAGCGGTTGATTCGGCGATAATAACCTGCTTGTCATGGATCGGAGCGAGAAATTGAAGGATTCCTGCCGTAAAATTCGGATCGGTTGCATTCAGCCACAGATCTTTTGCGACCTGTCCGGAATTGGTTTTGATAACGACTCTTTTATCGCCGATAGCTTTTTTGATCTCGCTCTCAAGCGGT
>Ga0233431_1003791_pt1 | contig 17368 bp, 19 predicted proteins | sample SI_118_April2016_FD_179867 | JGI IMG/M metagenome (GOLD analysis project Ga0233431, IMG submission 179867) | Seawater microbial communities from Saanich Inlet, British Columbia, Canada - SI_118_April2016_200_MG | ecosystem: Environmental > Aquatic > Marine > Inlet | place: Canada: British... | reverse complement strand
CGATCAAGACATCGAAGACATCATGTGGACCTACAACACCACACCGAGAAAATGCCTCGGCTTCCTTACTCCATTGGAAGCCTTCGTCAAATCATTGGGTGTTGCACTTGAAATTTGAATCCAGCCGGGAGCCACGCCGAAATGCCAGATGCCCCCCGCCAAGGCTACGCCCAACAACACCGCCAAGGTCGACAAAATCGAAAGGGTCGAGCGAAACCGGTCACGACGGGCGGCGCGGTGGAATATCCGGCGGGGAGGCGGACAATACTGCTGCCTGCGCGAAGAGGAGTAGGCGGAACGGAAAGACGGTTGATTGCGACGGGTCATAGGGCACCTGAATTCCAAATCGAACCCAACGTCTGGGTGTCACATCAATTTAAAACACAAGTATAGAATTATATAAAAACGCCATTTAGTCAAAACCTTTATTTGCCTTAAAACAATAGACAAAGTAAAGACAATTTACATAAAATTTTATCTAAATAGTGAGTGCTGGTCTACAGGTGCAAAAAGGGCCGATACCGGCCACGGCATCAGCCCTTAAAGAGCACAAAACGATTGTTTTTTTTATTTCGCCTTGTTGCGAAGGTCGCGCACACGCACGGCCTTGCCCTGCGAACGGGGAATTTCGCCGGGGCTGAGAACGACCGCACGACAGGTGACGCCGACCATGGTCTTGACGTGATTGGAAACCTTGTTGGCAATGATCGGGTAATTGTCGACGGGAGTTCCGGCCTTGGCCTCGATTTCGATGGTCATGGTGTCCATCGAGCCTTCCCGCTGAATAACCAGCTGATAGTGGGGCTCGATATCGGGGAGACCGAGAAGGTGGGCCTCGACCTGCGAGGGATAGACGTTCACGCCGCGAATAATCAGCATGTCGTCGTTACGGCCCGTCACCCGTAGGATTCGCGCGTGCGTCCGGCCGCAGGCGCAGACTTCGTCGGTCAGGCGCGTGATATCGCGGGTCCGGTAACGGATCATCGGCTGCGCCCATTTGGCCAGCGTGGTGATGACCAGTTCGCCTTCCTCTCCGAAGGGCAGGGCCTCGCCGGTATCGGGATCGATGGTCTCGAACAGGAAGCAGTCTTCCCAGCCGTGCAGACCGGCTCGCGCTTCGGTGCATTCGGCGGCCACGCCCGGCCCGATAATCTCGGAAAGACCGTAAAGATCGACCGAACGGATGCCCAGGCGTTCGTCAAGCTCGCGGCGCATGTGTTCGCTCCACGGCTCGGCCCCGAATATGCCGACCCGCAGCGGTCCGCCTTTGATGTCGACGCCGGCTTTTTCCGCTACCTCGGCAATGTGAAGCGCATAGGACGGCGTGGCACAAAGCACCTGCGCTTCGAAATCCTTCATCAGTACAATTTGCCGTTCGGTATTGCCGCCCGACACCGGCGTCACGGTGCAGCCCAGGCGCTCGGCCCCGTAATGGGCCCCGAGGCCGCCCGTAAACAGGCCGTACCCGTAGGCGTTATGGACGAAATCACCGGGCCGTGCCCCCATGCAGGCCAGCGAACGGGCCATGAGGTTCGACCAGACGTCCAGATCGTCCTCGGTATAACCGACCACAGTTGCTTTGCCCGTTGTGCCGGAAGATGCGTGAACGCGGCTGATTTCGTCCTGCGGCACCGCGAACATACCAAAGGGGTAGTTGTCGCGAAGATCGTCTTTGACCGTAAACGGGAATTTCGCGAAATCGTCAAGGGATTTCAAATCATCCGGCTTGACCCCCGCCGCATCGAAACTCTTGCGATAGTGAGCGACGTTCTCATAGGCGTGACGAACGATTTTCGTCAGTTTTTCAAGTTGCAACGCGGCCAGTTGATCGCGCGGCATTTTCTCGATTTCGGGGGCAAACATATAATTTTCGGTTGTTTTTGTGGTCATGTCGTTTCCTCTGAGTCCCTTGCCTGACACCGGTCGCACGCGCTGCTGTATCGCCGACCGAAACCGGTCACAACATATTTTATTCCGGGCTTCTCGGCCACATCAGTTTCCCGCGTTTTGGCAAAAAACGCTGAATTTCCTTTTTTTTTGTGGGGGTTTTATGCCAATCTGGGAGCAATCGCGATTTTTTCTCGCCAATTCTTTTCAACTTCGAAACTTAAACAAAGGGAGACTTTCCAAATGTTTCGAGCACATCAATGGCGCAAACTGGCGGTCGCGGGGTCGTTCTTGGCGGCAACGGGACTACTCACTGGCGGCGCAATCGCCGCTGATCCGATCAAGATCGGCACGTTCCTTTCGGTAACGGGGCCAGCGTCCTTTTTGGGCGATCCCGAGCTAAAAACGCTCGAACTGTATGTCAACAAGATCAATTCGGAAGGCGGGGTTCTGGGCCGTCAGATCGAGCTGATCCACTATGACGTGGGCGTTGATTCCAAAAAGGCGCAGACGGCGGTCAAACGCCTGATCAGCAGCGACAAGGTTGACGTCATCGTTGGTGGCTCAACCTCAGGCGCGACCATGGCAGTGGTGCCGTTGGTCGAACGGGCGAAAATGCCCTTCATTTCACTGGCCGGCGCGGTCGTTATTGTCGATCCCGTCAAGAAGTGGGTCTTCAAAACGCCGCATACCGACAAAATGGCCTGCGCGAAAATTTTTGAAGACATGGAAAAGCAGGGCATCAAGAAGATCGGCATGATTTCCGGTTCCGGCGGTTTCGGTAAATCCATGAGGGGACAGTGCAAGAAGCTGGCTTCGGCCTACGGCGTCGAGATTTTGATCGACGAATCCTACGGTCCCAAAGACACCGACATGACCCCTCAGCTTACCAAGATCAAGAACACAGCGGGCATCGAGGCGGTCTTGAACCCCGGTTTTGGTCAGGGTCCGGCCATCGTCACCAAGAATTTTAAGCAGCTTGGAATTTCCGTTCCGATGTACCAGTCGCATGGCGTTGCATCGAAAAAGTACATCGAATTGGCCGGTGCGGCAGCCGAGGGCGTCCGCCTTCCGGCGGCGGCCGTTGTCGTCGCTGACAAGTTGGCTGATTCCGACCCCCAAAAGGCCGTGGCCGTTGGCTATTCGAAAGCCTACGAAGCCAAGTACGGCTCGGCGGTCTCGACATTCGGCGGACACGCCTATGACGGGCTTCAGATCGCACTGTCGGCCATTGCCCGTGCGGGCAGCACCGACAAAGGCAAGGTGCGCGACGAAATTGAAGGCACCAGCGGTTACATTGGGACCGGCGGCGTCGTCAACATGTCGGCCAAGGATCATCTGGGCCTTGGCCTTTCGGCCTTCCGCATGATCGAAATCAAAAACGGTGACTGGACAATCGCCGACTGAATTTAGCCTCCAATTAGCGGCGGCGCGCGCGGCTCAAAAAAAGAGCCCGCGCGCCGTTGTTTTGTCCTTTGTGTCAATGTATTAAAGACGCGGTTTTCCGCATTTCGCGGAATTCGGGTTCTGTTGGTAGTCGATGTTTTCTGAATTTCTCCAGTTTCTCATTTCGGGAGTAACGGTCGGGGCGACCTATGCCCTCGTCGCGTTGGGATTCTCGATCATCTATAACTCCAGTAACGTGATCAATTTCGCCCAGGGCGAGTTTGTCATGCTGGGCGGCATGTCCACCGTCTTTCTGCTCTCCGCCGGTTTTCCGTTGCCGTTAGCCATTCTTTGCGCCATTGCGATTACGGTGGTGATTGGGCTGCTTCTGGAAAAACTGGCCATCGAACCGGCACGCGAAGGATCGGTCGTCACGTTGATCATCATTACCATCGGCGCGTCCATCTTTTTGCGGGGCGCGACGCAGATCGCCATCGATAAGGAATTTCATTCCCTGCCGGCGTTTTCCGGCGAGGAACCCATCATGATCGGTGGCGCATCCATGTTGCCGCAAAGTCTTTGGATCGTGGGCGGCGCGTTTGTGATGGTTCTTCTGATGTGGTTTTTCTTCGATCATATGAAGTTGGGCAAGGCCATGCTGGCCATGTCCTACAATCGCCTTGCGGCACGTCTTGTCGGCATTAACGTGCGCATGGTTTTGACGCTTAGCTTCGTTCAGGCGGCTTTGCTGGGCGCTATTGGCGGCATTCTGGTCGCACCCATGTCGGTAACCTATTATGAAGTCGGCATCATGCTGGGCCTCAAAGGCTTTTGCGCGGCCATCCTGGGCGGTTTGGGGCGCGGATGGGGTGCGGTGCTCGGCGGTTTGATCGTCGGCGTCGCCGAAGCGATGGGGGCGGGGTACATCTCGTCCGACTACAAGGACGCCATCGCGTTCATCATCATTCTTCTGGTTCTTTTCTTTATGCCCAGCGGATTGCTGGGTAAGCGAAGCACGGAGCGCGTATGACCGGCAAGCTCATGAATCCCCGCAGCGGGGGACTTCTGGCGTTGGCCGCATTCATCGTGGCCGTGCCGTTCCTGCTGCCCAACGAATTTTATTTCGATGTTGCCGTGCGTGCGGGCATTAACGCCATTGTTTGCGTCGGGTTGAACCTGCTGATTGGCTATGCCGGGCAAATCAGCCTAGGACACGCCGGATTTTTGGGCTTGGGCGCTTATACCTCAGCGATTCTAACGGCAAATTACGGGTGGCACCCGCTGGCCGCGATGGCGCTGGGTGCGACATTGGTCGGTGTTCTCGCCTTTGCCGTGGCGCGCCCGATCCTTCGTTTGAAAGGCCACTATCTGGCCATGGCGACGCTGGGGCTCGGCATCATCATCTCGATCGTCGTTAACAACGAGGCCGATGTGACCGGGGGGCCCGATGGCATGATGGTTCCGCCGCTGGTGGTCTTCGGCTTTGAGGTCTATGGCGAGAAGATCTGGTACTGGCTGGTCGGTGCCGGCCTTCTGGTTAGCGTATGGCTCGCCCTCAACATTATCTTTTCGCCGGTAGGCCGGGCTTTGCGTTCGGTCCACGGCTCGGAAGTCGCGGCCGAAGTCTCGGGCATCGACACGGCCCGCTACAAAGTAATGGTCTTTGTTATTTCAGCGATTTTGGCCTCGGCTGCGGGAAGTTTCGCCGCCCATTACAGCGGATTTATCACGCCGTCTGACGTCAGCTTCTTCAAATCCATTGAGTTGGTGACAATGGTGGTATTGGGCGGCATGGCCTCGATATTCGGCGCAGTGGTTGGTGCGGTAATTCTGACCATCCTGCCCGAACTGCTGACCTGGTTTTCCGAATACGAACATATGATTTTCGGCCTGATTCTCATGCTGACCATGATCTTCATGCCCAAGGGCCTGATTCCGACGCTGTCGGTGAAGATGCGCATTCAGGGTGGCGCGCGCGTGGAGGGCAAACAATCATGAGCCTTTTGCGTGTCGAGAATCTGAGCAAGGAATTTGGCGGCGTCCATGCCATTGCCGATCTCAACTTCACCTTCAACGTCGGAACCATCCATTCGATCATCGGTCCCAACGGCGCCGGGAAGACGACGCTTTTCAACCTGATCAGCGGTATCTATACGCCGACGACGGGGAGGGTTTTCCTTGAGGATCGGGATGCACACGGTCTGGCACCGTTCGAGCTGGCCGCCATGGGACTTTCCCGCACTTTCCAAAATTTGCAAATCTTTTTCAACATGACGGCGCTGGAAAACGTCATGGTCGGATTGCACATGCGTCTGGACTCACGTTTCTGGCCCGCGCTTCTGCGCATTGGCGGCATTGGGAAAAAGGAACAAGAGGCCCGCGAACAGGCCGCCGAACTGATGCGTTTTGTCGGCCTAGAGGCCTATCTGGACACCGACGCCGACGCCATGCCGTTTGGCGCGCTCAAGCGGCTGGAAATCGCGCGGGCGCTGGCGTCCGAACCGAAAATCATCCTTCTCGATGAACCGGCGGCGGGTCTGAATACGACCGAAACCGAGGAAATCGACGAATTGATCCGCAAAATTTCGGAAACTGGCGTGACGGTCGTTCTGGTCGAACACGACATGCGCCTGGTGATGGGCGTCTCCGACCATATCCTGGTCTTGGACAACGGCCGCAAACTGGGCGAGGGAACGGCGACCGACATTCAATCCGATCCGAACGTCATTCAGGCCTACCTGGGCGCCGGACATCTGGGAAACGGTGACGCAGATGACTGAAAACACTCCGCTTCTGGAAGTGCGTGAGGTGAGTACGCATTACGGTCGCATTCAGGCCCTGCGCGGCGTCAGCCTTCATATCAACGAGGGTGAACTGGTGGCGCTGGTCGGTAATAACGGCGCTGGAAAGACCACTCTTCTGCACACCATCTGCGGCGTTCAGGCTTCTTCGTCGGGCGATGTGCTGTTCGACGGCGCTTCAATTACCGAAGTTCGCGCAGACCGCCGTGTGCGCATGGGCATATCGCAGGTTCCGGAAGCGCGCCAGGTGTTCGGACCGATGACCGTCGAAGACAACCTGTTGATGGGGGCCTTTACCCGCAAACGCAAAGAGGCGCTGGAAGATATGGACAGGGTCTATAGCCTGTTTCCGGCGCTGGCCGACAAACGCCGGCAAAATGCGGGAACGCTTTCCGGGGGTCAGCAGCAGATGCTGGCAATCGGGCGAGGTCTGATGGCCAAGCCGCGACTTTTGCTGCTGGACGAACCGAGCATGGGACTTTCCCCGAAAATTACCGACGACACGTTTGAAACCATCAAATCGTTGCGCGAATCCGGCACGACGATCTTTTTGATTGAACAGAATGCTTCTTCGGCCCTTGCCGTTGCCGACCGGGGATACGTACTGGAGACTGGCGAAGTGGTGCTTGCCGATACTGGTCAGGCTTTGCTGCGCAATAAAAAGGTCAAGGAAGCCTATTTGGGCATGTCCTAGACCCGTATGTCGGGAATAGAAGAAACACCGAATGCAGGAGAATTGAACGCATGGTTCAGAAGCGTGTTTCGCGTTTCGAGCTTTCCAACCGGCTTAGAGACATCAAACTTCTTTCCTTGGATGTTGATGGCATTCTGACCGACGGCGGACTGTATTTCGCCGACGACGGCAATACGTTCCGAAAGTTCAACGTCAAGGATGGCCTTGGCCTCAAACGGGTCATGCAGGCCGGTGTCGTCGTTGCGATTATTTCGGCGGGGAAGCAGGACGCCATTCAGCGGCGTATGGAATCGCTCGGCATCAGCCACATTTTTACGAATGTCGAAGACAAATTCGAGACCCTTGTCCAAGTCTGCGACGAGTTGGGGATTGATCGCTCGCAGGTTATCCACATGGGGGATGACCTGAACGATCTTCCGATTCTGGAAGCCGTGGGCTGTCCGATCTCGGTACCCGACGCAATGCCCGATGTGCGCGACGCCGCCATCTACGTCACCACGGAAAAGGGCGGCGAGGGCGCTGTCCGCGAGGTTTGCGACATGCTTATCGTGGCGCGCGGATAGTATCTTTTTTAGGCCGCATCAACATTTCGGCGCGCTGGCTTGCAGGCCCGGACGGTTCCCTCAACCAGTCCTCTTGGCTCCGGTGCAAGGAATTTGACCATTAGCCGATCCGCCTCGCCCGGCATCCTGATTGCGCGCGATGCCGCAGCAACGAAGCCAAACCGCGCATAATAATCCGCATCACCGACGAGAACGACGGTCCGGTGTCCGGCCCGCGCAGCCTTGGCCAGAGTTCTGCGAATAAGGGTGACACCGATACCGTGGCCGCGCAGCGATGGCTCAACCGCCAACGGCCCCATCAAAAGCGCCGGAACGGCCTGTTCGCCGATTTCCACCGGCCAATAGGCGATGATCCCAACCAGCCGGGCCCCGTGATGGGCGACCATGCCCAATTGCGCAATCGGACCGACGGCCTGCCGGAAGCGGTAAGAGGTCTTGCCCAACCGGTCGACGCCGAACGAGGTGTCAAGCAACGCTTCTATGGCACCATGTTGGTGGGGCAGTGGGGAAGAAAATTCGTATAGCATTTTGGTAATCCCGACATTCGTACGTCTGCGGCTAGGAAGCGACCGCTTGCCGGAAAAATTCAGGAAAACCGATTGTTATTGGGGCTGGACGGTGTTCCGAACGAGGCTAAGCAACCGCGGAAAAATTGGCGGATACGCATCGTCGTCGGAGATTGAGTCTCGGGACCATCACAAAAACCCTCGTAAGAACTGACAGCCGATCTACACCAACTTATGGCAAAAACAAAGCGAAAATACGCCAAGGCCTGACGATTGTCCCCCCGAAGGAAAACCGGTATAGAGTGAGGTATGCGCAATTATTCGAAATATTTTCTTTTCCTTGGTTTCGCTCTCACCCTTTCGGCGGGGGGGTGCGGCTGGGCCGAACCCTACGTTTATGCCGCCGGTGAGTTCAACCGCGAGTCGTCGAGTTTTGGTAAGAAACTGGAAAATAGAAAGAAAGTTTCGGTTTGTTATAACCGGGGCAGCGCGACGCCGCGCCAGGTTTTGGAGCTGGCCCAGGCCGAATGCGGGAAATTCCAAAAGGTGGCGCGCTTTACTGGGCACGAAAGATTGAAGTGCCCGCTTTTCACGCCCGTAACGGCCAACTTCAGTTGCGATAAACCGTAAACGGGCGTTTTCCCACGCTAAAACCAATTGGGTGTGGGGCATGCGTGGACACGTAGGAAGAATGTTGGAAACAGTCACCGGCCTCGTCGGTCTCACCGCCGTCGTCTACGCCGCCATCATCGGCGCCATGTTCCTCTTCCAGAGCAGCCTTCTATATCATCCGGCGGCTTTGCTTCCCTCTCCGGCGGAAAGCGGCGTTGCGGAAATGCAGCTCGTTTCCTTGCGAACCGAAGACGGCTTGAACCTGAAATCCTGGTACGCACCACCGCCGAAAGGCCGCCCGGTCATCGTCTATTTTTGCGGCAACGCCGGGCATATCGGAAACCGGGGGTTTAAGGCCCGGGTTCTGCTTGACGCATCGTTTGGGGTTCTGCTGGTGAGTTACCGGGGCTATGGCGGGAATCCCGGTGAACCAACGGAAGAGGGCCTTTACGCCGACGGTCGTGCAGCGATGGCGTTTCTTGAAAGCCAGGACGTGGGGCCTGAGCGGGTCGTGCTTTACGGCGAATCACTTGGTACCGGCGTTGCCGTCCATCTGGCGTACGAACAGGCGCGCAAATTAGCGGTAGTTGCGGTCGTTCTTGAGACCCCTTACACCTCGATAACCGATGTCGCGGCGGCCCACTATCCGTTCGCTCCGGTTCGGCTGCTGTTAAAGGATAAATTCGACGCCATCTCGAAGATCGCAAAAATCTCCTCGCCGCTTCTTGTTTTTCACGCCCGCGACGACCGGGTCATACCGGTCCGCTTCGCGCAAGCGCTTTTTGGAGCAGCGTCACAGCCAAAAAAGGCCGAATGGTATGATTTAGGGGGCCACGAAGGGCTTTTCGACGGTGGCGCCGGCAAGCTTGTTGTCCATTTCATCAACCGTGCCACCGCTGATCGTGATGCAAATATAACAAACAATTGATCAACGATTTGGGGCCGCGGGTCCCGGAGTCAGGTTGCTAATTGGGCGTTTTCATCGTATATTAACCACGTATAGAGTGCGCAGTAGTGCGCAAACGGGTCCCCGCGACGGGGTGCCCGGGTTTGGGATAAGAAATGGCTCAGGCAGTAAAAGCGGCGCAATTGCAGATGCCGTCCACCGTTAGTGGTGGGCGTCCGTCGTCGCCTGGCGCCAGGGTGGCGAGCTTCGGTAGCTCGCCCGTTGAGGAGCTTAACCCCAAACTTGGAACTGCGTTCGACGATGCGTTTTACCTTCTTCAGGATTATGGACGTGGCCGCTTGCCGCAGGGTAGGGAGCAACAATCCCATCATCAGGCGGTGGGCATGTTGCGCGCCACCAGTCAGGCATTTGCGGCGTTTCTCGAATTTGAAACCGGCGGCAGTAAAGTGACCGGTGACGGCGCCGACGGTGGGTCGCGAGGCTCCCCCGGATTGGTATCCCGCGCAATCAACGCATACGAAACCAACGCCCGCGTGATCAGTGGCGGAGAACCCGAACTGGGAACATCTCTAAGCCTCACTCTCTGATTTTTTCTTTTCTGTCCGGATATTCGCGTGTGACCGATATCACGGCGTGACGCCTTGGGTTTTGTTAAGGTGATCTTAACGAATACCAAGGAAGTCAGAAAATGAGTATCGGTTCAGCCTTATCAAGCGCAGCTTCGGGAATGGCCGCCAACGCGCGCCGCGTTGAGGTTGCCGCCGATAATCTGGCTAACGTCACCACACCGGGATATGCCGCGAAAGAGGTCGTGGCGGCCAGCATTGTGACCCGCGGGTCCACAGCGCAGGGATACTCAGCCGGTGGCGTTCGGACAATCCTTCGATCCAAGGCTTCGCTCTCGATCGCCTCGCTTGAACTTTCCAACGTCGACGTCGCCGACGAGTATTCCCGTCTTATTGAGGCCCGTGCGGCCTACCGGAGCAGCGCGGAATTCATGCGTACGGCGTCCAGCATGCTGAAGGAACCTGTCTTCGGCTGAATGGGGCCCGGCACTCTTGCCCGGTAGTGCAATTCTCCCACTTTCGTCCTATATTTCGTTGGACTTCGTATTGATTCAATTCGGGAAATGAATATGCCTGCGGCCCTCGATTCTGCTTTTGACGCGGCCTTCTGGTTTGCGGACACGGCGCTGAACGACAACGAATACCTGCAACCCCAAAAGCTGCATCGCCTGTTGTTCTTGTCGCAGGCCTACTACGCGATACTCAATAATCGCGCCAAATTGATGCCAGCCACGTTCATCGCCTCGGAAATGGGACCCATCGAGCCCAACCTTTACGCGGCTTTTTCCAAGGGGCGGCCCGACATCGAGGTCAATCTTTTCATGGCCGATGGCGTCGAGGAGTTTCTGGATACGATCTGGCGGCGCTTCGGCCATTTCTCGGCGGATCGCCTGACCAAAATGACAAAGGCGACGGAGGCATATAAAGCGGCTGTCCGCAAAGGAAAGCGCGCGGAAATTACCTTGGATGCCATGATTTTGGCGTTTTCCCGCGCCGAGGATACGCCAGCCGCCGATCAGGTATTCAGGCCAAAGGTCATGCGCTCGCAAACCGGCAAGCCGGTCACCGTAAAAGCGTGGGTTCCGGGCAAACCTAAATCAGCTAAATAAAGTACAGCACCAGGAACATCGCCAAAACGACGATAACCCAAAGCACCATGCTTCCGGCCGGGAGCGTGGCCGCCAGAATGCTTTCCGGTCCGTGGTGGCGGAAAACCCATATGATGACCCGCCGAACGCCATTCACCGTGCCCAATCGTACAGCCCGGTCGATCGGCCCGCAGGTCGCCACCACCAGCTTGACCACCGCTGGAAAGGCGACCCGGTAGAACCAGTCAAAGTCGAGACTGATTGTCAGGGTTCGCTTCATCATCGGCAGCAGCAGGAAGAACGCCAGCCCCGCAAACAGCAGCAATTGCAACATGTTGACCACATGCGAGACCGTATAGGGCGCGTAATCCACGGGGAAGGGCAGGATCGCGTAAAGCGGCTCCGGCCAGACACCCAGTCCGATGCACAGGAACGCGAAGAAAACCATGGCAACGCGCATGTTCATGGGCGGGTCCGGCGGACGCATGCCGGAATCCTTCTGGAAGAACACGAACCACGGGAATTTAATGCCTGCGTGCAGGAACACGCCAGCCGAACCGGCCGCCAGAACGAACCAAGCGATCATAATGTGCTCGTCAGCGGCCGCCTGCGCGATCATCGACTTGCTGATGAAACCGCTGGTCAGCGGGAACGACGAAATGGCCAGCGCGCCCACGATGCCGCATATGGCCGTTAGCGGCATGCTTTGGAATAATCCACCCAGATCGGTACACTTGCGCTTGCCCGTCATATACAGGACCGATCCAGCCGACATCAAAAGCAGCGCCTTGTAAATGATATGCGTGAAGGCGTGGGCGGCTGCGCCATTGAGCGACATCACGGTTCCGATGCCAATGCCGCAAACCATGAACCCAACCTGGTTGACGATGCTATAAGACAGGATCCGCCGCATGTCGTTTTCAAGCAGGGCGTATATGATGCCGTACAAAATCATGTACATGCCGACGAAAATCAGGATTTCCGCGCCAGGGTATCCGCGTATCAGAACGTAAACGGCGGTTTTCGTGGTGAAGGCCGACAGGAACACCATTCCGCTGAACGAGGCTTCGGGATAGGCGTCGGGCAGCCAGGCCGAGAACGGCGGCGCACCGGCATTGATCAGGAAGCCAATCAAAATCATCCATGTGCCGAAGGAATTGGGCTGCATGGCGACGAAATCGACCGAGCCGGTGGCGCTTACATGGGCAATCACGCCCGCCATCAGAATAACGCCGCCCGCCAGATGAACCTGAAGATAACGCATGGAAGAACGATAAGACGCGGGCGTTCCGGCCGACCACACGACGAGGGTCGAGGCCACCGCCATGATTTCCCAGAAAATAAAGACGGTGATCAGATCACCAGCCAGGGCCACGCCGACCGCGCCGCCCGAATAGGCGAAGGCCGCCGCCAATTCCAGCGTGCTTTTCTGGTTCAGCGCGAATAGTCCGCCGCCGAAGGCCATCAGCGTGAAGATCGTGCCAAACAGGCGGCTCAGGGCATCGGCTTCCACCACCTGCAACTCGTACACCAGGAAGGGCACGGTCAGCGAAACGCCGTCCGGCAACATCCACACGGCCCACAGGGCGACGAGAGGAATGCCGAGAACGACCATGGAGCGCACGGTGCCGCTGCACAAGGGCACCAGCACGGCTCCCAGCATCAGGATCAGTCCCGGAGGGATGCTGGCGCTAGCGCTCATCATAGTAGGTATCCTTGCGCTTCAAAAATAGCCCCAGCCCCTTGGCCACCAGAACCATGGCGACGCAGGTAACGAATCCGTACCAGGAATTGAACCCGAAGGTTCCGTCGATGCCGAAATATTCATGCGGATGCACGAAAAAGTCGCCCAGCACCAGAACCACAAGGATTCCAATACCCCAGCGCCACAGCAGGCGAATGGTCGTTGGCCTTACCAGCCAGTGTTTTTGCTCGCTCACCCGGCACCTCCTACCAACTGCTGGGCCAGCCCCAAGGCTAGATCGGGGAAGAAAAACAACGCGATGGTGCCGCCCGCCGTGATCGCCAGCGCAATAAGAATCGCACCCGGCGCTTCACCGTGGGCCGCGTGACCGTCAGTCGCGTCCGGCTCCTTGAAAAAGGCCGCGTAGATGATCGGCAGGAAATAGGCCGCATTGAGCAGCGTGCTCAGCATGATGACGGCGGCTGCGAACGCCTGTCCATTGGTCAGCGTTGCTTGCAGCAGGAACCATTTGCTAACGAAGCCCGCCGTCGGCGGCAATCCGATCATGGAAAGGGAGCCGATGGCAAAGGCCACCATGGTGAAGGGCATGGCCCGGCCAATCCCCTTCATCTGGCTGATCTCGGTCTTGTGGCTGGCCACCAGAATGGCGCCCGCGCAGAAGAACAATGTGATTTTGCCAAAAGCGTGCATGGCGATATGCGTCGCCCCGCCCATGGCGCCCATACTGGTCGCCAGCATCGCCGCCAGAACGATGTAGGAAAGCTGGCTGACCGTCGAATAGGCGAGCCGTGCTTTTAGGTTGTCCTTGGTCATGGCAACGACGGAGGCCGCAATGATAGTGAACCCGGCCAAATACTGCAGCCACTCGCTACTGCCCAGTTCGTGCAGAGTATCGATGCCGAAGATATATACGGCGACCTTCAAGACCGAGAACACACCCGCCTTGACCACGGCCACTGCATGCAGCAGCGCGCTGACGGGCGTCGGCGCGACCATGGCTGCCGGAAGCCAGCGGTGGAACGGCATCAATGCCGCTTTGCCAATGCCGAAGACGTACAGAGCCAACAGCACCGCGAAAACGTTCTTGGACACCTTTCCCGCCAGAATACCGCCGGTGGTGAAGTCCAGCGTGCCGACCTCGAACCACGTCCATACCATGCCGAACAGCAGGAAGCAGATGGACGTCGCCATGAGGATGCCCAGATAGATGCGCCCGCCGCGCTTGGCGTCATTGGTGCGATGATGGGTAACCAGCGGGTAGGTGCAGACGCTCAGCACTTCGTAGAAGACAAACAGCGTCAGCATGTTGCCCGCGAACGCCACGCCCAGGGCGCTGAACAGCGCTACGGCGAAAAAGGCGTAAAAACGGGTCTGGTTTATCTCGTGATGGCCGCGCATGTAGCCGATTGAGTAAATCGTCGTCACGATCCACAGGAAACTGGCGATCAGCGCGAAGATCATGCCCAACGGTTCAAGCTTGAAGGCCAGTGTCAGGCCCGGCATCATTTCGCCCAGAACCACCTCGGGACGTCCACCGGCCAACACCACTGGCGCCAGCGAGGCGACCAGCAGGAACATGACCGTCGCCGTCACCAGGGTGACAGTCTCACGCAGATTGGGGCGGTGCCCGGTCAGGACAATAAACAACGTGCCGATCAGCGGCGTCGCAATGGCCAGCTGCATCGTGGTTTCCGGGGTCATGATCCGCCTCCGATCAACATGGAGGCGGCCGCCCGCGCGATATCGACCGTGCGCGTGGCATCAACGCCGAAATAAACGCTGGCCAAAGCCATGATCCAGGTCGGAACGACCAGACTAAGCGGCGCTTCGGTGACTTTTTCCGCACCCTCTGGCGAGGGCCGGAAATAAGCCGCTTCGACGATCCGCCAGATATAAATAACGGCCAAAAGCGAACTGGCGACAATCAGGGCGGCGATGAGCCACATGCCTTGCTCGAAAGCGGCCTGGATCAACACCCATTTACTGACGAAACCAACGGTCAGCGGCACGCCGATCAGGCTTAGCCCGGAAACCACGAAAGCCGCCATGGTCAAAGGCATGCGTTTGCCCAGACCCTCGAAATCCTTCATGGTAACCGCGCCCATACGATAGAACACGCACCCCATAACGAGGAACAATGCGCATTTCATCAGGGCATGGTTGAACAGATGCAAAATGCCGCCGGAAAGGCCCGTGACCGTCGCGAAACTGATACCCAGCACCATGTAGCCGACCTGCGCGATGCTCGAATAAGCCAGCAAGCGCTTGACGTTCTCCTGGAAGATGGCGACCAGCGAGCCCGCGAACATGGCGATGATGGCCAGAACCATGAGAACTTCGCGAATCGGCATGGTTTCGAAGATATCGACCTTGCCGAATATGGTGAAATAGACACGGATTAGCGCATAGACCGCCACCTTTGTCGCCGTCGCCGCAAGAAACGCGGTGACCACGGAAGGAGCACGGGTGTAGGCGTTGGGAAGCCATGTATGCAGCGGGAACATCGCCAGTTTCAGGCCGATGCCCACGGTCAGGAAGGCCAGTGCCGCCAGAATGGTGCGCGTGCCAGCCACCTGCGGCAGCTTGTCGGCCAGATCGGCCATGTTGAGCGTGCCGGTCATCATGTACAAGAGGCCGACGCCGATGACATAGAAGGTCGCGCCCACGGTGCCCATGACCAGATAGCGGTAGGCCGCCGTCAAAGCCCGCCTGTCTCGCGCCATGGCAATCAGCGCGTAGCCCGACAGGGCTGAAATTTCCAAGAAAACGAACAGGTTGAACGCGTCGCCCGTAATCGCAATACCCAGCAATCCGGCAAGACACAGGTTGAACATCGTAAAGAACAAATAGACCCTGCGCGGCGCAATCTCACGCCGGACACTGGTCCACGCGTACGGTGTCGTCACCGCGCCGACGGCCGCAACGATAACCAAAACGAAAGCGTTAACCAGATCAACCCGGTATTCGATGCCCCACGGTGCGGCCCAGCCACCGATTTCGTAAACGATGGTTCCGGTATCGAGCACCTGAAGCAGCAACGTCACCGAAACGCCGAAGCAGAACCAGCTTACGGCCAACGCAATGGCCCAGGTGGCGATGGGAACGCGCCGGAGGAACAGGCAGATCGGCGCCGACATCAACGGAACGATGACTTGCAGCACGGGCAGATGAGACGAAATCAAAGGTCGTCCTCCAGCGCGTGAATTTCATCGTCCTCGATGGTCCCGTAAGCGTCGCGGATGCGAACCACCAGGGCCAGAGCCACGGCGGTCGTAGCGACACCGACGACGATAGCGGTAAGGATCAAAACGTGGGGCAGGGGGTTTGAATAAACCTCGATGCCCGCGTCAAGGATTGGGGCCGTGCCGCCCTTGATCTTGCCCATGGAGATGTAAAGAACAAAGACCGAAACCTGAAAAACGTTCAGGCCGACGACCTTCTTGATCAGGTTGCCGTGGGCGATGACCATGTAAAAACCGATCATCATCAAGACGACCACGATCCAGTAATTAAAAAGGCCGGGAAATTCCATGGCGTTAGCGGTCCTGGCCCGCAAAAATCGTAAAGATGGTGATCATGGCTCCGGCAACGGTGGTGCCGACGCCGAACTCGATAAGGGTGATGCCCAGATGCTGGCCGTGTGTGGCTTCGTGGGCGAGCATCGAATAATCCAGATAATTTCCGCCCATAAACATGGCCACAACGCCGACGCCCGCGTACAACAGAACGCCCGACGACAACATGGCGCGCCGAACCCAACCGCGAATGGCAATCCGCGTGAAATCGATCCCGAAAATCAGGGCGTACAGAATGAACCCCGCGCCGAAGATGACGCCGGCCTGAAAACCGCCGCCCGGTCCGAAATCGCCGTGGAACTGCACATAGAATGCAAACAGCAAAATCAACGGCATCAGCAGCTTGGCGGTCACGCGAAGCACCGAATGGCGATGCATAACGGAAGGGTGGGCGTTGTCCGTTTTCTCGGGCAGGCCGTGGGTGATGTTTTCGCGGCCGCGCCCGATCAGGCACATGACGGCCAGAGCGGCGGTGAAAATAACGGTCACTTCGCCCAGCGTATCGTATCCGCGGTAACTGGCCAGAACCGAGGTGACGATATTGGGCACACCGACTTCGGCTCCGGAATCAAGGATATATCGCGGCGCCACGTGTTGATGAATGGGAGCCATCGCGTCCCCGTAGAAGGGCATGTCGAGGGTTCCGTAAATCAACATACCGCCGGTCACAACAACGACGAACAGCGCGCCCAAATTTCGGCTGTTCTCCTTGATTGCTTCCTCGGTCGTGGTCAGAGCCAGCGTTCCCAGCATCAGGACCGTCGCGATGCCTGCGCCGACCGACGCCTCGGTAAAGGCGACGTCAACCGCATCCAGCACCACATAAAGAGCGGCCGCCGAAAGGCTGAATATTCCCGACAACATGACGACGGCAAACAGATTTCGCAGGCGCACCATGCCCACGGCCGACGCCGCCATAAGGGAAAGCAGAACGGTGTTGACTAGGTCTTCGATGGCTCGTCTTCCCTGTTTTTATCGTTGTCGCCCGTATCGGCGAGGATCGGCTTGACACCCGTGCCTAGCGCCGATTGGGCCAGAGCGTGGGTCGAAACCGGGCTCGTAAATAGGATAAATACGA
>Ga0233431_1003789_pt1 | contig 17376 bp, 15 predicted proteins | sample SI_118_April2016_FD_179867 | JGI IMG/M metagenome (GOLD analysis project Ga0233431, IMG submission 179867) | Seawater microbial communities from Saanich Inlet, British Columbia, Canada - SI_118_April2016_200_MG | ecosystem: Environmental > Aquatic > Marine > Inlet | place: Canada: British... | reverse complement strand
CACCGTAGCAGCAATAAAAAAAGACATGTGCCATAAAAACCTATACGGAACTTGGTTTCCACCTGCGCCTTATCCAATCGAAGATACTCTGGCAATGGATTACTGACGTCAACGCCAACCCGTTGCCAACCCCAACCCTAAAACCCTCCCTCTTCAAAAACCTTTCTGAAATACCATTTTATTAAATCCCAATTCCCATCAGCAGGCATCAAAGTATAAGCTTGAAGTTTATTTTCGCAATCAGGTCGTGGGGAATCAGCCAGAGGAACTCCAACACCAGAATCACCCACAGAAACTTCCCCAACGCCAACACTAGCAGTCCATTCATCAATCATCTTCGTACATTCCTCCTTAGCAATATATTCTGGCACAGTCAAAATATTCCCAGTCGACAAAACGTATCCAGAATTGATATCAAAATTCTGATATTTGAAGTAGTAGGCGATAGCTTCAGAAACAGAAATATCAGTATCGGTCTTATTCAAAACAGTTCGAATGATGTCATACAAAGTTCCAGCATCTCCAAACCCAAATTCACGAGCCTTTTTTTGAATAGCCCCCAAAATCATATGCTGCCTCTCTGCGCGAGCAAAATCAGAACTAGTGTGACGAGAACGAGCAAGACGCAAAGACTCTTTCCCCATCAGATGATAATCACCAGGCGCATAGTTCAGAGTGCCCCAAACGCCATTGTCCAAAGTCTTGTAAGTTGGATCAATAACAGCGCTATCCAGATGAACATCAATCCCACCAATAATATCGACCACATCGATAAAAGCGTACATATCGATCAGAATATATTTGTCCAATTCATATCCAGTAATTTCTCCCAAAACTCTTTTGAATTCCTCCATCCCAAAATTCATAACATAATGATTGATTTTCCTGCCGTTGTAATACAGATCACGTGGAATAGAAATCATATCAACTGTGCGATCATTCTCATCAATATGAGCAAAAATCATAGTGTCAATTAGGCTTCCATGTTTCCCCGCAATCAACACATTGAAGGTCCCCTCCTGATGAGAAGGCGTGTCTGAGAAGGTAGGAACGCTAGAAGGTAAATTTAAAGTTTTTTTTTGAGCCCTTCTTCGAAGAAAAGTAAATTCATCGTATCGGCCCCATCCGGCCCAACAACCTCAACAAGCCCAGAGTTTTTTTCTATCACAATCGACCCAAGCAAAACTCCACTCGCATCTCCATAAAAAATATCATAATAAAACCTGTATTCATCTTCACGAGCCAAACTATTCACATACAAAGAATTTTCTTCCAGAAGCAATTTAAATCCATTGTCTTCAAAAGTCTCTGCTAGTACCAATTGCGCTTCGATTATATTTTTCTGCACAGCAGGCAAAACATCTAATTTTTCGATAAAAGGCGGTAGAGAAGTCGCAAGATCAGTGACTTGCAAAACAATATTTTCATCATCCCTAGAATCATGCAGTGTGATAGAAAAATCTTCCAAACTCAAAATCACCTGAGCTACAACTTCAGTCGCTACATTCTGAATATCAAACGTCAAAGCCGAATCAGTCTGAGTAGGCTCGGCAACAAAAGTTAATTGTTCAGCAGCAAGTAAATCAACCATCTCCTGCTTAACAAAAGCCTCAATGATATAAATCTTGGAAGCCTCAATTTTTTTGATATCAGTCAAAATAGTACTCAAATTATCACGAAGATAAATCAAGACATCACCAGTAAATTCATCAGCATCAGTCGCCACAACAGACATCGAGTCAGAAGCAGTCTCGAGAACCATATCCCCAGTCTCCTTGTTGAGAGTAAAACTCAAAACCTTACCAACTTCACTATCCGTAATTTCCAAATAATGATTTCTTGCTTTGTCAGAAATTTGGCCAAGACTCAGGGCCTTGTCTTCCAAGAAATAAGAAAGTTCAGAGTTAGAAGCCAAACTCCCCAAGAAAGCATAATTATTCTCAAAAGCTATTTTTTTACGTTCAATATCTCCTAGATACCCAACATATTTAAAAAGGGAAATTTGCAATTCATTTTCATTCTCATCACTAACAGAAGAATTTTCTTCAGAATCAAATGAAGACGAATACTGGCGAGTCGGAAGAAGCAAATAACCTCTCACTTCATTCAAATCTTCACCAATCATCTGAGAAACCTCAGTCAACTTCCCAACCTCATCAACCAAACTAGAACCTCTCAAAGACAAACTAGTTAATCCACCAGTCATTCGAGCAACCTGGAAATATTGGATGAGAAAAAACACAACAATAACACTGATAATTATGTTTTTCCTGGTTAAATGAGGCTGCCAGTTCTCTGGTACCTTATTTTTTGCCCCCGTGGTCAGTTTCGAAATTTGCTTTTTAATTTTCTTCACCAGAGAATCTTATAAAAAATCTTGTCTTTATGCAAATTTTTGTATAGAATCCCGTTTGCATCGTGACTGATTTATTCAATCACTCATATGCAAAGTTTCATTGAAAACTAGCGGGTGTCGTATAAAGGCTATTACCACAGCCTTCCAAGCTGTTGATACGGGTTCGATTCCCGTCACCCGCTCCAATCTTTTTACAGGTTCAATTCGCCCCACCCCACGAGGAGGTTCGAACTAGAATTCAAACAGGAGGGTTGACTTCAGGGGGGGGGTATGTTATAATTACAGTGTTGGTCAAATAAAAAATAACCAAAACAAAAATGGAAAACCTAAGGAATGATCCTCCAAAAGATCCTCCAAAAGATCCAAAGAAAAAACCAGATAACGTTGAAGACTATCCATACATAATCACAGGGACTGGTATTCAGAGAAAGGAACTTCAGGAGTCGGTTGGTAAGCCAAAACATGTGCCGGAAAAGAAATCCTGGAAAGTTAAAGAAGTTGGAGAAATTACACCAGAGGTTGCTGCGTTAGAGGATAAACTAGTGAAAGAAGAGTATAATAAGTGGGCCGCTGATCCAGAATCACTCAAAAATACAAGATTGGTTTTTGGACCTGATGCCAAAATCCTGCCATATGAAAAATGGATCTCATCCCAAAGAATGTCGCAATTAAAATTCGAACCCGAAAATGAAGGGGTTGAGGATGCAGAAGAAGACCAATTACCCAAAAATTACTTGAGAGTGGAATATCAGTCTTACTACGGAGAAAAGAAGAAGATCAATGAAACTCCAGATAGTTATTTTGAATGGCTGAAAGCAAGGGAACGAAAACTGGGAACTTCAGAAGAATAATTTTCATAAACAGTTCGAACGTCCTCCACGCTGCGGCTCCATGAAAAAATCACCCCGCCGCAAGGTGGGTTATTTTTTTATCTAGGGGTCGGCAGAAACGAAGCCTCGGGTGAGAATTCCCGTTGCTTGAATATGCGTATGAGTGAAACGAATCGGATAGTCAAGTACGACGAAGTGCACCCGCTCCAATGAAGACCTCCAGGAACACTCAAACCTCCTTTTCCCGCTACACCAAGCCAAGAACTCGGTTCTAACCATAATTTTAGTTAAATTACTCTGATTTAACTTTTACTAAACCTTCCATTCCTATGAACAAAGGTTCGAACTGGATTTCACAATTAATAAAGTGAATCGGTCACTGTAAGATCATAGCTTTTACACACAAAATACGGTATAATTAACAGATAAACAAAAACAAAATGACAGACCCAGAAGACACAGAAAAAGACGGACCGCAAGAAGTCCGACAAGAAAACGAACTTCCAGAAGCTCCTCTTTACGGAGATAAAAGAATCGTACAAACAGTTAATGCCACAAGAAAATCTCTATCACTTTCTCTTTCAGGAACAGAAGAAGTAGAAGAAAGGGATACAGAGAAAGTTTTCAGAATAAACGAAAGAATAATAACGAACATGATAGTAGATAGTTCAAATACGATAAAATCTTTCCAAATCACAGTAACAACAGAACAAGGTCACAAAACAATAAATCTAATGGGTTATATCCCACAAAATATAAAAATAGAACTAGCCATTGGGCCCCACTTTATTCCAGAAGGGAAAGATGGCAGAAAGACAATTCAAATATCAGAATTAGATTTGAAACACATCCCAGAAAAAGGTCTGATAAGTGCCTTCCACGAAATAGGACATGCAATAGACGAAGCAAAACACCCAGAAAAGTATCCAAAAGATAACGATAGAACATTGCAAATAATCGAAGCAGGAGAAAAAGGCGCGAACGAGGAAATGTCAAAAATGCTAGACCAAATAAGAGAGGAAGAAGAAGTTGAAATAATCCCAAAAGTTCGATTAGAATCTCTAAACAAACTTCAGCTTCTATCATGCCAAGTAGACAGTATTTTTAGAGACAAACATCCAGAAAAACCCAATTTTCTCCCACTCCAATACGACGAAGCCCAATGGGAAAGAAGATTTAATATACACAAAGAAACCAGGGAAGAATTAAATGTGCAAATAAGAGCTTCAGCAGATTCGTTGTTCTCAAGACTAGGAGAAAAAGGCGTGAACAACTTAACCGCAAATGAAATCCTGCAAATTCTGAAAGAAGAATTCCCAAGCATTTACATTGAAGAAGCAATATTTTTCAACGATTTAGAATCATTTGCAGTACAAATATTTTTAGCAAGATTCAACCCAAAAACAGGTAAAAGTAGAATGAAAAAATCATTTCAAAGAAAACTTAGTCGGATAATGTTGGATGAAGAACTAGGATTGATAAACTATGTCGCGCATCAAAAACTTTTAACAGACGAATACAGAGCTGAAGCAAAAGTCTTCTGATTTTCCAGTTCGAACATCCTCTTTTGCCAGGGTTTTATACTTTACAATTATCTTAATATGGCATATACTCAAAACAGAGCTAAACCATATTAAGCCCCATGACGTATTTACCTGAAAATCTTCGGAAACAAATAGAGAAAAAACTCAAGAAACTAAACAAGCTTCGTCCGCTACCGAAAACAGCTGTAGCAAAACTTCGCGAGCAATTTGAGCTGGAGATGACGTATAACTCCAACGCAATTGAGGGGAATTCCCTTACTCTTAAAGAAACATTCTGGGTTGTTAAGGAAGGGCTAACAATCAAAGGGAAACCTCTAAAAGATCATCTGGAGGCAACCAATCACCAGGATGCTCTGGAGTATCTATACGAGCTGGTCGAGCACGAGAAAAAAGCTACAATCTCTGAGTTTTTAATAAGAAATATTCATCAACTTATAACTCAAAACATTGAAAAAGAATGGGCTGGTAAATACAGAACAATGCCAGTAATGATTACGGGGACCAAGCACATGCCACCGAGCGCTGGAGAGGTCCCAAGTCTAATGCACCAGCTCATTGAATGGCTAAACAGAGAGGGCAAAAAGATGCCCATAATCGAAACCGCCTCCATACTCCATCACAAATTTGTACACATCCACCCATTTCTAGATGGGAATGGGCGTACAGGACGTCTTGTCATGAATTTGTTGCTATTAAAAGCCGGTTACCCATTGGTAATTATTTTAAAAAATGATCGCAAGAAGTATTACAAAGCATTAAGAGAAGCAGATGAAGGAAATTATGCCCCATTAGTTTTATTGATTGCACAATCAATTGACCGTTCTTTAACCATTTATTTAAAGACATTAACACCTGACAGGAAGGAAGACAGAAAAAAATATATGTCATTGGCAGAGGCGAGCCAGATTTGTAGGTATTCTGCAAAATATTTAAACTTACTTGCGAGACAAGGTAAATTGGAAGCTTACAAAGAAGGTCGAAATTGGGTGACCACCAAAGAATCCATAGAGAAATACATCAAAGAAAGGGAAAGAAAACGAAAGTAATACTATGAGACACCCCCAGTCCGAACATCCTTTAGCGGTGGAGCTCCAAGAGTATAACCTATAGAAAAGAAGGTTTTTTGTAGGTTTACGAAAACATTGACAAAAACCTTTACAATTAATTGAGGTAGGGATATAATGAAAACATGTTTAATCCAAAATATAAACTATCGGCTACTCTTCTTAAGGCTATTACAGAATGTGAGCGCTTATATGGGCAGATTGAATCATTAAAGATTCCTCATGAAATTGAACTTAATCTTGAAAGGAGTAATGAAATCAATTCTTCTTACTTTTCCAATAGTATTGAAGGGAATCCACTTTCTCTACCGGAAGTAACTAACTTGCTCTTAGACGAAAGGGTTCCAGCAAACAGAGATGAAAAGGAAATAGTTAATTATTTTAAAATTCTTAGAACTCTCCAAAAACATACTGAGGGTCAATTAACTTTACAAAAAGTCTTACAAATCCATAAAGAATTAATGTCAGGTGTGAATGATAAAATAGCTGGAGATATAAGAAATAAAACTATCGTTGTGGGGAAATATAAAAACAATAGCGGAAAAGTTGAACTTGAAATAAAGCATAATCCTCCAACCCATAAAAAAAAGGAGATTGAGCAGTTATTAAACAAATTGATAGAATGGATAAACAAGAGCAAGGATCCGATTTTAATTAAAGCCGGAGTATTCCATCATGAATTTGTACGTATACATCCATTTGAAGATGGGAATGGACGTACTTGTCGATTGTTAACCGCATTACTCTTTATCAAAGAGGAGTACTTTATAAATAAATATTTCGTACTTGATGATTATTATGATGTGGATAGACCAGCTTATTCAGATGCTCTCCATTCCGCAGATAAAGGCAACAAAACAGAGTGGTTGGAATATTTCAGTATAGGGTGCAAATATTCACTCCAAAGCGCATTAGCTAGAGTTAAAAATGCATTAAAAACACTAAAAATAAGTGAAAGACCTACCAATAGAGAACAAGATGTAATCGATATATTGCAACAATATAAAGAAGTTACATCCTCTGATGTAGCGAAGAATCTCAGTATTTCAAGACAGCAAGCTCATAATTTACTCAAAGGATTGAAAAACAAAGGTTTAATTGAAAAAAAAGGAACTACAAAATCAAGTTATTATAGATTGAAATAGAGATCCAAGCAGAAAAACACCCAGAATCAGGACTTATTCCATTCCCCAAGCCAACAATACAGGTTCGATTAGCATCCAGCCAGGAGCTCCACAAAGATTCCCATTGAGAAGCCAGAGATGAAAGGGTATCCTCTTTGCATCAAATTTATTGAATGAATTTTATGGCGACCTTGTTGCAAATTAATGGATTATCCAAGTCCTACGGGGCACAAACAATCTTAGAGGATGCTGGATTGGTTATTAATGAAAGGCAAAAAATTGGTGTGATTGGCAGGAATGGGGCGGGTAAGTCGACTTTATTTAAAATAATTGTTGGAAATGAAGAACTTGATGAAGGAACAGTTAATGTGCACGAAGGCACGAGAATTGGCTATTTAACCCAACATAGTGAATACGAAGAAGACGAAAGTGTAATTGATTATTTGATGAGATCTAGTGGAAAGAAAGATTGGGAATGCGGGAAAATGGCAGGAAGCTTTCAAATAAAAGGAGAGCAGTTAGATGCGAAAGTAGTTTCGCTAGCAGGTGGATATCAAATGAGGGTTAAGTTGATTGCAACACTTCTAAAGGATCCAAATTTACTGCTTTTGGACGAGCCTACTAATTACTTGGATCTATCTACTCAGCTTTTGTTGGAACATTTTTTGAGAAATTATAAGGGAAGTGTTTTGCTAATTTCCCACGATCGCGAGTTTATCAAGAGAACATGCAATGAAACTGTAGAAATCGAGCATGGAAAGATAACCTTGTATCCACGTTCCATAGAAGAATATCTAGTATACAAAGAAGAACAATTGTCGAGGATAGAGGGTCTTAATATAAAGACAGAACAAAAGAAGAAACATTTGCAGAGCTTTGTTGATAGGTTTGGGGCAAAGGCCAGTAAAGCATCTCAAGCTCAGTCCAAAATGAAACAAATTGAAAAGCTGAAGACGATTGAAGTGAATCATCCTCTGAGTACAACAACGATAGTGATTCCACCTGCGGAAGATAAAAAGGGGATTGCTTTGAAAACAGAAAATTTGGAAATTGGCTATAGTGATAAATCGATAGCCCAGGAAATCAACCTGGAGATAGAAAGAGGCCAAAAAATCGCAGTACTAGGGGATAACGGCCAGGGAAAAACGACTTTATTGAAAACTCTTGCCGGAGAAATCGACAAACTTTCCGGAAATTACAAATGGGGGCACAATATTAAAATTGCTTATTATGCGCAGCATATACCCGCAACATTAAATTCCAATGAAACGGTAAAAGCCTACCTGAAAAGGATAGCTCCACCCGACATTTCAGAGCAGGACATTTTCAAAATGGCAGGAAATTTTCTGTTCAAAGATGAAGCGTTGAAAAAAAAGCTTCCCGTATTGAGTGGAGGCGAGAAGGCTAGGCTTTGTTTAGCAAAAATATTATTACAAAAAAATCAGGTGATTTTACTTGATGAGCCGACCAATCATTTGGATTTTGAAACTGTCGAGGCACTGGCGCAAGCGTTGAGAGATTCCAATGTGACAATAATATTTGTGAGTCATAATCGTACATTTGTGGAGATTGTGGCCAACGGTATTGTTGAAGTGAAAAATGCGAGGGTTACGCGCTACCATCATAATTACGAAGAATATGTCTATCATCTGCAAAAAAATATTGAGGAAGATCTGGGCATAATTGAGGAACCACCTTTGAATTTAGAAAAGGAGGAGAGGAAGGCCTTGATAAAGAAGGTAAAGGAAGTGAAAAAACGATTAAAATATTTAGAAAAGGAGATCATTGGTTTAGAAGAAGAAAAAACGATTTTATTGGAGTGGTTTGAAGAAAATCCCACAGAGTATTCTGAGGAAAAAACCAAACGTTTAGCAGAAATTGAAAAGAAAATAATTGAAAAGGAACAAGAGTGGATGGAGGCAGAGATTGATCTTGAGGTAAAGCAGGGCTGACATCGTCCAAATAAAGGAGCTCCAAAACTTCCACTTCCTTTTTTTCGCAAAAAAAGTAAAGTGTTCACAACATGGAATACAAAATAGACAAAATACTTTTAAATAAAATAACAGGGATCCCCATATTTTTTCTCATAATATGGTTCATATTCCAAGCAGTTTTCACAATAGGGCAGATTCCCATGGACCTCATCGACGCAAGCATTTCAAACCTGCAAAATTGGCTCACAACAATCCTGCCTGCGAGCTTCTGGAGTTCACTTTTGATAGATGGTGTAATAGGGGGCGTCGGAGCGATGGTCGTATTCCTTCCATTAATAATAATTTTATTCTTTTTCATATCAATTCTTCGGCAAAGCGGATACTTGGATCGTACTGCCTTCCTTTTTGAAAAAAGTTTACGGAAAATAGGCTTGAGTGGGAAAGCGATAGTTCCTCTATCTATGGGATTCGGCTGCAACGTCCCCGCGATAATGGCTCTAAAGACCCTGGAAACAAGAAGACAAAGAATCATAACAGCAATGATGATCCCATTCCTGAGTTGTAGTGCAACCCTACCTATTTACACACTTCTCATCGCGGCTTTTTTTGAAGAACGATGGAGAGGAACAATATTATTCGCACTATATGCATCAGGAATAATTCTCTCATTCCTCACAGGATTAATCTTCCATAAATTCTTGAAGACAGAAAGGATTACAAGTCTCTCAGTCCTACCAAAATACAAAATTCCCAAACTCAAAAACATCATTGTCTCAATTTGGGGAACAACAAAATCATTTCTAACCAAAGCCGGCAAAATAATTCTTCCTTTCTCAATAATCATGTGGCTTTTATTCACATTCCCGCAGGTGGAAGGGGTGCCTCCACAAATAGAAGACTCTTACGCCGCACAAATAGGCATGGCAGTCGAGCCGATCTTTGAACCAATCGGATTCGACTGGAGGATAAACACGGCATTGTTTGGAGCATTAGGCGCAAAAGAAATATTCATTTCAACTCTTGGGATTTTCTATTCATTGGAAACAAACACAGACGATGGATTGATACAGGCATTGCAAAACGATCCCAATATCACCTCTTTGACTGCGGTCCTCATTTTGATATTCATGCTCATATATTCCCCGTGCATACCTGTCATAGCAACAATAAAACAGCAATTTAACACGAGGTGGTCAGTCATAGCATTTGCATACCCAACAATCCTTGCGTGGTTGGTATGTTTTGTGATTTATCAGGTTGCGACATTGTGAAGCTCACATTTGCGAATATCCTTGCCCCAACACCGTCCAACAAAGGTATAATATCAACATGCGCACGTTGCACTCAAAAATAGAAGCAAACATCAAAAAGTTGTATCTTCACAACTTCTTTTTCGAAATGATGTTTTTCATTCCTATTTTAGTGCCTTTCTGGAGTGGTCTTGGATTTTCTATGCAAGAAATATTGTTGATAGAGGCAGGGTTCGCCATGACATTGATGCTCCTAGAAATCCCATCAGGCTATTTCGCAGATATGTATGGGAGAAAAACAAGCATGATGATTGGAGCAGTCCTGGAATTTATTGGGCTCTTGATATTCATTTTTGCAGGTAGTTTCTCGGGGTTTTTATTAGGAGAAATTGTGATAGGAATCGGAGCAAGTTTTCAATCTGGTGCAAATGAAGCATTAATGTATGACTCTTTGGTGCAGCTTAAAAGAGAAAAAGAGTATAAGAAAAAACAAGGGAATTATTATTTTGCAGGGAGAATGTCTGCAGTGCTATCAAAAATACCTGGAGCACTTTTTGCTGGGATTTTCATTAAATTGCCATTCTATCTAACGATGATCCCGTGGTTTATTGCAGTAATAGTTGTGTTTAGTCTCGTAGAGCCAACCATAAAGAGACAAAAATTTGAAACATGGAAGCATTTCACAAACATATGCAAAGAAGCTTTATTCAAGAATAAAAAACTACAAAGTTTACTTCTATACGGAGCAATCCCTCCAGGATTCTTTCTAATAACTTTCTGGTTATATCAAAAATATATGGAGACTACACAGGTACCAATTATTTATTTTGGCATAATTATTTCTCTCATGAACCTGACCTCTGGATTAGGGGGAAAATATGCAAAAGAAATTGAAGAAAAAATTACACCCAAATTAACAATCATATTAATTCCAATTACAGCAGCATTAGTATGGGCATCACTAGCAGTCTTCAGTAGTCCATATTTGATTTGGATTTTTGCAGTAGCAGCTTTTGTATGGGGCCTTCACTTGCCAATCACACAAGACTACATCCAAAAAATTACCACAAGCGACAAACGAGCCACAATTTTATCAATTAGAAGTTTCCTAACAAGAGTCGTGTACGTAATCTTTGCTCCATTACTAGGATGGGTGACCGACTGTTATTCAATCCAAAGCGCCTTCGGTTTTTCTGCAGGCCTCATAATACTTTTTGGAGGAATAAGCCTCCTCCTATTGAAAAGGGGCCGTGTGATCTAAATCACACGGTTCAAACATCTTTTAGCGGAGCAACTACTTCTTAGCCGCTGCTTTCTTCTTCGCAGGAGCCTTCTTCTTTGCCGGAGCCTTCTTTGCCGGTGCTTTCTTTTTCGCAGGAGCCTTCTTTACAGCCGCCTTCTTAGCAACCGCTTTCTTCTTTGGCTCAGCCGTTTTCTTCTCAGCAGGGGCTTTTTTCACAACCTCTTTTTTCTTTGGAGTATCTGCCTTCTCAGGACTCAGACGCTGTAAAAGAAATATAATTTTATCTAACTTAGCATTCATATCGTCGTTGCCCTTGTTAGATTTCGCAGGTTTTCTTGGACCTGAATCATTTCCTTTTTCAAAACAACTACTGCAATAAACAGGTTTGTCTCCACTTGGTCTGAAAGGAACCTCACAACCATTACCACAATCAGCACAAGTTGCTCTGTGCATAGTTGGGCGTCCTCGGTCATTGCCACCTCGTCCACCTCCACGACTGTCTCGTCCGCCTCCACGACTGTCTCGTCCACCTCCACGACTATCTCGTCCACGGTCATTGCCACTGAAGTCATCATCTCTTTTGAAACAACTACTGCAATAAACAGGTTTGTCTCCACTTGGTCTGAAAGGAACCTCACAACTATTGCCGCAATCAGCACAAGTTGCTCTGTGCATAGTTGGGCGTCCTCGGTCATTGCCACCTCGTCCACCTCCACGACTATCTCGTCCTCCTCCTCTGTTGAAATCTCCCATATTATTATTGTTATTATTATTAATACGTTACAGAAAAAGACTCTAGCCTTATTACTCCTGAAACACAAGGAGGAATGAGCAATTTTGGAATTTCAGTTAAACAGGCTCTTCTAAGCTGTCGTTTCTTCTTCAGCACCTCTTTCCATAAGCTCTCTATCAAGCATATAAAGTCCAGGACCTTTTTCACCAGCGATTTTCAGCCGTTCAATGACATCTGAAGCACTAGCTTCCTCTTCAACCTGCTCATCGATGAACCATTTTAGAAACGATTGCAGAGCATAATCCTTTTCCTCCAACGCCAACTCATACAAACCATTGATCAAAGAAGTGACATGTTTCTCATGCTCCAATGCTTTCTCGAAAATATCCAAAGCCGAAGCAAAGTCAGAAGGTGGTTGGTCAATTTTGTCCAAAACAACAGAACCATCACGCTCATAAACGTAATCATAAATTTTGAAAGCATGAACCATCTCTTCCTCAGCTTGTTTTTTCATCCAGTGTGCAAAGCCATTCAAACCTTTGCCATCAAAATAAGTAGCCATCGAAAGATACAAGTAAGCTGAATACATCTCAGCATTGATTTGCTCATTTAGAGCTTTTTCTACATTTTTTTTCATAATATTTTTGGTTAAACATTTTATTTAATGAGAATGATTCTCAATAAAAATATATAGCACATCAAAATAGAACACAAGGGGAAAGTCTAAAAGAAGAACTATTTTCTATTCTTCCGAGCCCTTGGTCTAATTGGATAAACCGTATTGTGGGTCTTTACAGCAAAATCTGCAGGGGCTCCTGTTTGAGCAATCCCTAATTTTTTCAATTCAACATCTAAACCAACAAGTCCACTACGAACAGCTTGTTTAACTTCACCTACCTCTCCTGTGCCAGGAGCAACAGTCTCACCAAAGAAAGTTTTTCCTCCAAGCTCATCCTTCAGTGCAAAAAAGACTTTGTCATACAAAGAATCAAGAGCCTTCTGAGCCTTTCTCTTATCACCATTCAAAGCAGCCTTATAAGCTACATCTAGCTCTTTCAAACCAGTAGTAGTCAAATACCCATACATCATTTGTTTAAACAAGGCGATCTTGGTTTCATCAGAAGTAGCGTGATTACTGAACAAATTTGTCAGAAGATTCACAGTTTCCTCAATAAGAAGATGTCGCCTAGCCTTATTCTCCTCATAAGCAGCCTTACCTTTATTCTTATCGCCACCAACCAAATTTACACTATCCACATCATCCTCAAATTGAATAAGAGAAGCAGCCTCACCAAAGGCAGAAGTAGCCTCTTCCAATAGGGCATCCCTAGATTTTCCATTTTTTTCAACCATATAATTCTGTTATTTATTTATATATCATTATACAATAAAACGAGAGAGAAAGCAACTCCTCGTTACAACCCCTCGTCACGAACCCTCGTTACAACCCTCGTAGTGGATCTTCTGGTTGACCCTTTACAAAAAAGAGAAAGTAAGTATAATAATTTCCTTGTGTAAACAAACTTATGCGCACAAAAGAAAATCTAGTCAGCTTTCTTCAAGACTTCGCAAGACCCGAAGATCTTACTCCTGAAAATCAGGAGGTTACTGACATAAGAAATCGAACGCGATTGAGTTTTTTACGGGGAGACTTTGTTCCTAGTGAAGATAGCCCAATGTCACAAAGTTTATATCAATATGAAAGAGGGGAGGCAGAAGCTTTCGAGCAGGATATTAGGGAAATTGAACGACAAGTAGGACTTCAAATTGAGATGAGACTTGACCCCCTTATAGAAGGACCCATCACAAGAATCGTAAAAGAAATAATCCTAATAGGAAAAGAAAAAGTCCTCTTAACATTTCTTGAAGTCCCAAACCCAAATGTCACATAAAATCACCCTAGCTAGCGATCTCTCAGATCCAGCCAGCGCAGAGAGGATAATCCTCTAGTCCGCCAACCCCACATCGTGCACATGCTCATGTGCAAAACATCACCCTAGCATCAACAAGCTCGCAGCCATAACAGCCATGCCAGCAACAGTCCCATAAGCAGCAAGGTGGTGTTCACCGTACTCTTCAGCCGCAGGTAGCAATTGATCCAAAGAAATAAAAACCATTATTCCCGCGACACCACCTAACAAAGATCCGAACAAAAAACCATCCAATACGCTACTCAATACCAAGTATCCGACAAGAGCCCCGACAGGCTCAGCCAGACCACTTAAAAAAGAAAACCAAAAAGCTTTGCTTCTCTTCCCAGTAGCACAAAAAATTGGGACGGCTATCGAAATTCCCTCAGGGATATTATGTATAGCAATAGCAATAGCAATAGGGATACCCAATCTAATGTCTTTCAAAGAAGTGAAAAATGTAGCAAGACCTTCAGGGAAATTATGAAGAGCAATTACAAAAGCAGTCATGACGCCAACTCGAAACAACCTTCTGCATTTATTTCGTCTGCCCAGCCCAGTCCCCATCCCCTTGCCCAGCCCTTGTCCACACCCACGCTTGCAACCTTTTATCTCTTCAATTCTATGAATCTCATGAGGATTTTCAAAAGAAGGGATAAGTCTATCCAAAATCAAGACAGAAATGACACCAACGAAAAAACTCAAAACTGCATACAAAGAAGCATTTCCTCCACTACCAGCTTCAGCAAAACTAGAGACTGATTCAGGCAAAATTTCAACAAAAGAAACATAAATCATCACCCCGGCAGAAAACCCCATCGACAACGATAATAACTTCGTATTTGTATGCTTAGCAAAAAACACAACAGCTCCTCCGATCCCAGTAGAGAGTCCGGCAAACAATGTCAGCCCAAAAGCCAAAACTATATTATTAATTTCCATATCAATTAATGTCATGTTGATCGAATACATCACCGTGCAAGTGCCCCTGATCCTCGCCGTGCGCATGCTCATGTCCAGGCATATAAATCATCAAAAGCATCAATAGAATCCCAAGTGCAAAAGTGGCAAATTGACCTAGAGATCTTCCAATTCCAACTTCCTTATGCATCTCCGGAATCAAATCAGCGACAGCTATATAAATGAATCCACCAGCCGCAAACGGAACTAGGAAATCCATACCAATATCAGAAAAAGAACTCATAGAAAAAACAACAAATACACCCAATAAAGAGGTCAAAGCTGTAGCAAAATTCAATAACAAAGCCTTCTTTTTTGTCATTCCACCATGTAGGAGAACTCCAAAATCACCGATTTCCTGAGGAATTTCATGCATCACAACAGCAACTGTTGTTGCGAACCCAACGGGAATACTGACCATATAAGCCGCTCCAATTATAAGTCCATCAATAAAATTATGAACCCCATCGCCGAACAAATTCATCCAAGCAAGAGGATGAGGATGATCATCACAAGTCACATGATGACAATGCCTCCATCTAATAACTTTCTCCAGAACAAAAGATATTGAGACTCCAAGCAAAACATACAAAGCAGTCTCAGTCCCAAACCCACTATTCGCAGCAGCCTCAGGCAAAAGGTGCAAAAAGGCATCACCAAGTAACCCTCCGGCAGCAAAACTAATCATATATACCAACATCTTCCCCAAAACTTTTGTACTCATTGAAATAGTCAGAAGTCCCACCAAAGAAACCAAGCTGACGACCGCAACACTCCCTAATGAATATAAAAATGCATCACTCATGACCGCAATATTATACAAGAATCTCTCTCAACCCAACACCAGATAAGCCTTCCCTGTTGACAAACTTCCCCGTCGTGTTATTCTATCCGCCAATATTCAAGAAACAACTGAATAATGAAAGGCCCAGAACATAACAGCGAAAAAGATCGTGAATGGGAAGACCATTTCGGAGATCCGCCAGATCCAAGAGATCCGGATGCTTTGAGGAAGAAGTTCGACCCCACAGACAGCTATACAAGCAACTGGCTAAGAAGTAACAACTTAATCAAAAGTGACTTTATCTGGCCAGGCCATGAAAGTCCTTTCGGAAAATCAGATCCCGAAGACGAAGAATTAGACGAGGATCTTCCAGTAGAAAGTTTGATAAAACGAGCTAGAAGAACAGGCGCAAGAATGCTTGGTATGAGAGGATATCAATCATCAGATTGGGGCTATTCAGCAGGTAAATATGAATTTGAAGAGCCAACGTTATACTCAGGAACAGTAAGAGGAAGTGACGAATCAATTAGTTTAAGATTGCCTAGAGGCATTAGCAATAGACGAGGCGGATGGAGCTTTGATGGCGATCCATATATCATGGAACATAGTGAAGCTCCGAAAGCATTTGATGTTGCTGAAGATTTGAAAATCCCAGAAATAGAAAAACACCAAGGATCAGTAGAAAAAAGCGAAGAATCCATAAGGATAAAATGCGGTAAAAGAAGAAGAGTGGAAATTACAGAGGACGAAATATCAGCGATGTTTTTTGACGCCACGACGAACAAGCGATTTGGGGTGTGGCAAGGATCATATTTCAGTCCAGCTTTTTATAGAGAATTAATTTTAAGACAACTCGACGACCCGGAAGTAGACAAGGATAATCCATTCGAATGGGCACTAAAAAGAGCAGAAAAAGCGATCGCGTTTGTTGTGGCCAAAGGATTTGGAGACGAATTTTATATGGAATCAATCACAGGACCATTCAAATATCTCGCAAAAGATATTTGTAATCTGCATCAACCAGAACTAGATATGCCAAGAGAATTTCCAAACACAGAAAAAACAAGAGAAATTTTTGAAAAACTTAAATTCAATGGCAAGGACCCAACGCCAGAAACGTTAATATTTATATTATCAATACAAAAAGACCTTTTAATAGAAACACTTAGCAGAACATCAATAAGAGACAGCCTCAAAAAAATGCCAACCTGGTTGGAAAATGGGCTGGTAATAGACAGGGCAATTGAGTTATTTCAACTTCTCAAAACGAAAACGGGTAACAGCACAGGGAAAGCATTACTAAACGCCCTTCAAATAATAGATGGTATATACGGATCAAAAGGAGAAACGCCTTGGTATTTCCGGGAAAATCTGAATTTCAAAAATATTTTCTACGGCACAAAAATATTAGTAATGGATCCAGAAGAAGCCGTCAAATTAATGACAGATATAGGTAAAGAATCAGGGCCTGCATTCGAAAACACAATCAAAAACTATTTTTATGAAAATACAGGTGCAAAACTGGAAGAATTTATAGACAGAAAACAGGCGATAAAATTAGTGGCAAAAGTAACAAGACAGTACGGAATCAAAACCCCAAAAAGAGTAAAAAACATAATGCAAACTCTAGTAGAAAATTTAGCA
>Ga0233431_1003786_pt1 | contig 17392 bp, 19 predicted proteins | sample SI_118_April2016_FD_179867 | JGI IMG/M metagenome (GOLD analysis project Ga0233431, IMG submission 179867) | Seawater microbial communities from Saanich Inlet, British Columbia, Canada - SI_118_April2016_200_MG | ecosystem: Environmental > Aquatic > Marine > Inlet | place: Canada: British... | reverse complement strand
CAGAAAGTTCACGTTGAAATGTTCCGACAGCATCCCGCCGGCGAAGGCGCCGATCATGGTCGGTACGCCCAGCCTGACGGCCATATTGACATCCACCAGGCCGGACCGGAAAAAGATGTAAAGGCCCGATATCTGGGCGGCGGTCAGCATCACCAGGCTGGTGGTGACCGCTGTATGGAAACCGAGGCCGCATGACAGGAGGATGGGGACGTAGAGAAATCCCCCGCCGACACCCATCATGGTGAAGACAATGGAGACTACCAATGTGAGCAACGCCAACTTGAGGATGATGTTGGTGTACAAACCCGCAACCCGGTCGGCACCGCCGGGCGGTGTCGCGAGCCGCGTGTTGGCAACCGTCACAGGTCCCGCCGCCGCCACTTTATCGTTTACAAAGGTGTGGCACACGTCGCAGGCGCCTCCCACCACTTTATGGTTCATTTCCGCATTCCGGCTGACCACCATCTTTGTGGTGATGGTGTGGCAGGCGGTGCAGTCGCTAAACTTCTGATGGATGGCGTCGTTGGGCATTCTTTTGTTGAGGTTGATCGGCTCTTTGTTGCCTGCCGGTCCGACCGGTGCCGTCAGGGCAACCCGAACGGCACCCGTCACCCGGGTGAAAAAGTGTTTTGCCCGGTTGATGGGAATGGCGAAACCGAGGCCGGTATAGGTTCCGTCGGGGGCGTAGATAGCCGTTCCCACGCCAATGACGTTCCCAAGGATATCCACCAGGGGTCCTCCGCTGTTTCCCTCGTTTATGACGGCGTCCGTTTGAATCATATCCTTATAGTGCAGTCCTTCAATCATCAGGTCCCTGTGCCGGTCGCTTACGATGCCGAGCGAAATACTGTGATCAAATCCGAAGGGGCTTCCGATACTGATGACCCAGTCCCCCGTCTCTATTCTGTCCGAATTGCCGAATCCGACTACGGGAAATGCTTCCACGTCGTCAATTTTGAGCAGGGAGAGATCCAAGGTCCGGTCAGCATGCGCGACCCGCGCCTGAAATTCATTTTTCCCCGAACGCCAAAGTGTTACCGTGATCTCCTCGGCCTCTTCCACCACGTGATAATTGGTCAGGATAAAACCGCGCGCGTCCACGAAGAAACCCGATCCGATACTTTCATACCAGAGAGTCCCCCCTCCTGTGGATGTGCTTTTTTTCCGGGCTTTGACGGTGACAACCGAGTGCCGCACCGAGGCCACCGCATGGTTGACGCTCTCCTGCAATTGCTGCAAAGGAGGGGGATTGTTGACGGCTGCGGACGCCGCCGCCCCCCAAAGCGGGAGTAAAAAAATCCCCAGGAGAATGATTGTCGGTCTAATCACCTAGAACCCTTTCATGGCAACCAGTTGATGCGTCTCGAACAGTTTGATCGCGTCCATAGTCGGCCCGGTGACGCCCGCATAGATCCGAACCCCGAGTGGGGCCAGGGCGCCGGCTGTATTCCTTGAAATATCGGTGCATACAAGACTTGTCACTTGATACTCCTGCATGACGTCGGACAGCGGGTCCAGCTCATTGGGCCCTAAGATCGCGTATGAACCGTTCGTAAGATCCACCAGAACGAGATAGAAGCCGTTTCTCAGGTTTCCACACACAACACTATTGAGGTCGGGCCCGGAGGCAAGGACGCCCAATTTCCCGGTCACCGGCCTTGTTAGTGCGACCTGCCGCATCTTGTTCAGTCCCCCATTCAACTGGGTGCCCTGCTGGGTAAATCCGGGAGGCGGAACGCTGATGAACAGGTGTTTATTCCCCCTGATCACGTCAACGACGGCGCCGGACTGCTTCTGGGTGGCGGTCTCGAATTGTTTCATGTCCGCAGTGGGTTGGCCGTTGACGGCGGCGATAACGTCTCCGGTTTGAAATCCCACCATGGTGGCCGGCGGGCTCTCCACGTCGTTGACCAGTATCCCCTGGATGCCCGCGGGCAGGCCGAGGGCCGATGCGTCCCCGGCTGAAAGTTCCGTCACATCCATACCGATCCACGAGCCTTCTATGGCCACGTCCGCCGGGCCGAGAAAAGCCGCCCTCCCCGCAGCTGTGGCATGCCTCTCCATAACGATGTTCAGGGAATTTTGCCGGCCGTCTCTCAGTATTGTGAGGTTCACCCTCTGTCCGGGCTGAGCCTTGAGGATCAAAGATTGCATTTGCTTCACGTCCATGATCCTCGTTGCCCCGAATCTCCTGACCACGTCCCCGCTCCTGAGGCCGGCGGCGAGGGCCGGCGATCCCTTGGCCACATGGCTGATGATCACGCCCCGCTTATCGGGCAGGTTGAAGCGTATCTTCATGATTGCGTCAATATCCTGAATGTCGGCCCCCATCCAAACCGGATTCTGGATCGCTCCGGTGTTAAGCCCCAGGGGTGCGTTTTCCAGTTTTGCGTGGAACGATTTTTTTCTCCCATCCCTGTTTACCAGCAGCTTTACAGCGTCCCCGGCTTTCAAGGTCGCCAGTATTCGTCCCACCGCCTCCGGGGCATGAACCGGCTTGTGAGCGCATTTCAAAAGGACGTCCCCTTTTTTGACGCCCGCCTTCTGAGCGGGGGATGCAGCGACAACATCATTTACATAAAGCCCGGTTCCCGGGGGGATGTTGAGATCTGTGCGAACAACCTCATTTAGTTCGCTCAAACTGAGACCCAGGTAAGGGCCGCCCGGCCGGTTCTGGTTGATTAACTGGATCTGACCGGTCCCGATGCCGGTGGAGAACGTGGGGTTGTTGATGAGTTGAATCTGACCGTTTCCGATGCCGGTAGGAATGGTTTTATTGTTAATGAGCTGAATCTGGCCATTTCCGATGCCGGTCGAGAATGTGGGGTTGTTGACGAGTTGAATCTGGTTATTTCCGATACCCACCGGGAATTGGCCATGGTGGGCGAGACGCCCGCCCGGTTCAGCCGGATTTACTGCCGGGTCGGGCGTGTCCGGCCGGTCCGGTGCGTTCGGGGGGTCGGTTTGTGCGGTTTCGGGTCTTTCTCGTACTTCATAGCCAACGCTGTTGACGCTGCCCACCCAGCCGTACATTACGGCAAGAACAACGACGAAGCCGAGCACTGAAATGGGTCCCAGCCACATTACGTTTCGATTCATCATTCTCAATACCCTCTTGCAAGTGCCTTAAGTTGTAATCTTATTATTCGATGTCGGATGTTCGATGTCCAATGTTGGACGTTCGGCTTTTTATCCAATCCCCAATCAGTAGATTGTTACTGCCTTTCCCGCTGCTGCCCTCATGGGTGCCGTCTGACTCGGCGGTGCCGATCGGGGCATCGTATTTGTCGGCGTAAGGGACCCTGCGACGAATGCGGCGAGAGCATCTCTCACGGAGCCGACGAAGCCTCCGTAAGCATTCACCCTCAGGGCGTCAAGGGTGTGCAGTGCGTTTTGGCTGAAATTCCCCGCGACGATGCAGCAGGCTCCCATATCCACAGCATACTGTCCCGTTTGGACGCCCCTTCCGGTGGCGTCGTTCACGTTCGGATTCGCAGTAACCCGATAACTGTTCAGGGAGGTATCATACAGGATGAGATAGGGGCTTGCCCCGAACCGCCCTGCTACCGGATAATCGAGACCGGGCCCCGAGGATGCCACGACGACTTTCCCGGTACTGACATTCGCCACTGCCCTTGTTTGCTTTTGTCTCCGGAGAGCCCGGGTCACATCCGCTTGTGTTTTGGGTACGCCCAACTGTTCGGCCAGGGTTTCTATCTGGTTTTGGGTCATGGGTGTTGTGGCCGCCGCCACCCTTGCCTGTTTCTGTCTTCGGAGAGCCCGGGTCACATCCGCCTGTGTTTTGGGTACGCCCAACTGTTCGGCCAGGGTTTCTATCTGGTTTTGGGTCATGGGTGTTGTGGCCGCCGCCCGTGCGAGGCCTTTCGGGATACGCAAAAAAAGATTCCGCTGTTGTTTGCCGCGATAAATGTTCAGCTTAATATCCTTTCCGGGTTTTGTCCGGTTCAGGGCGGCATCAAAATCATTGGCGGTGTCCAGTCTCGTTTTCCCGGCCCTCAGGATTTCATCGCCATCCATCAAGCCGGCCTGAGCGGCCGCCGATCCGGGCGCCACTTCCAGAATCAGAAGCCCATCTTCATTGGACAGCCCGAATTTCCGCATTACGGCCCCTGTGACCGCTTTGACTTTCAGGCCGATGGATCTGGCGTTCAGCATGTTTGCAGCGGCGGCCATGGCGCGGCGATGTGTTCTCCCGGGCTGAAAACCATCAACAACTTTGTGGCAGAGAAGACAGTTCCCCCAGTACTGATGCGTCATCTTGTTCTTGATGGATATGGGGGCGGCCGCCATTACCTTGGATATGGGTTTTCCGGCGCCCGTGGTGACGTGACATTTGTTGCAGTTTCCCCAGTACGGGTGCAGCATCTTGTCCTTGACGGCGATGGGCGGGGCAGTCGGTTGGGTAACCGCCGCCAGGGAAAGATTGCCACGCATGGTTCGTTCCCGGGAGCAGTGCCATCCGGTCCACCCAATGACAACAACAATGAGGACCGCCAGGGCGGCAATGGCGGGTTTGAACTGGCTCATGCAGAAAGTGTACTCAACGTTCTTCATAATTCTTCCCCTCAGGCATTGCAGGAAACCGGAAACAACATGACTTTTATCCGCAGTTTTCTGTCAATAACGTCCTTGATAGCCTGTATTGTTTCGTGCTTTATGGTCTCCCCTTGAGAAACCGTGATATCTTCTGGGACCCCCAGGCGGATTTCCAGCTCCAGTTCCTGCCCCATTTCCCTGGAATTGATTTCCTGGATGTTTGACACGTTGGCCACACACCCAAGGGCTTCTCGAACTTCATCATCCATCCCCTCCTCTTCCGGCGCGCCGTCCATCAGATTCGTGATGGCCCCCTTTACCTGCTCCACGCAAACGCGAAGGATAATGACGCCCACGATTATGGCCGCAAGGGGGTCCATGAAATGAAATCCCATTTTGGCGCCGATGATACCGATCAACACCGCTATGGAGGAGAGGACGTCGGAGCGACTCTCCCAGGCTTTGGCTGTAATGGACGGGCTGTTGATCTGTTTGCCGGCGCATACGCTTTGACGAAACATGAGTTCGTTAATGGCAATGGAAAAAATTGCGCCCCATGCCGCCGACAAACAGGGGGTAACCCGGCGGCCCTCGAGGATCGCCTTTGCGCCGTCAAAAAGGATATAGCAGCCGATGACAAATAAAAACAAGTAGATGACCACGGCAACAATGTACTCGGCTTTTCCGTATCCGTAGGGGTAATCCTCGTTTTTTTCCTGTCCGGAAATATGCAGCCCGATGATCATGACAATGGTGGCAAGGAGGTCCGCACAGGAATGCACGGCATCGGCAATCAGGCCCTTGCTGCCGCCCACCACGCCCATGTAGCCCTTAATCAGGATCATCAGAATATTGCCGACGATATTGACCTTGCCCACGGACCGGGCGCACTTTTCGCATGCTGCGTATTTCATTTTTCTTTTGAGCCCCTGTTTTCGGTCTCGATCTCGATCTCTTCTTCCAGTTTCGAGGCACCCAAATAAAATACCCCTGCGACGGCCATCACGCCTGTTACGATGGCAATGCCTATTATTTTAAGTATGTAGACTGACATATGTTCTCCTGTTAAAAAACATAGTGACCCTTCAACATGGCGAAAACCATTACAAAAAACAGCACCTGCTGGGTATGCAGGATGTACATCCCTTTTTTTACTTTTCCGGGTTTAAACTTTATCCACATGAGGAATCCGCCCACCGTCAACCAACCCATGATCACGAGGGCCAATATCAGCCAGTTGTTGGACCACAGGGAAACGTAGCAGTGAATACAGGCCACCACAAAGGCCGAGGTGTTGGTCCATATATGAAAAACGAGCAGACGGTCAAAAGGTTCTTGGACCTTTTTCAGGTTGTAACGCAGGCGGATCCGCTTGGCCGGGAAATAGACGTTGGCAGCGAGAAAAAGAACCATGCTCAGGTTCCCGGTCCCCGTAGCCAGGTTGTAATCCGACGCATAGGCGTATATGACAGCCAGCACCGCGAGGCATACGAGCATGGGGGCTCTTTTCCTGAACGGGAGGCGACCGAATAATTTTAGATGGTATGTGCTTTGATTCATGTCTTCACTTTGAAATTTGAAATTTGAAATTTGAAATTTGAAAACCGTTTAGTATCTTATCACCTGGTTTTCTGTCACAAAAAACAAGAAGTTCATTGACTGAAAAATCTGAAACCTGAAACTTTAAACTGCGGCTTGCCGCTTTAGTACGCAATCGGGTTAAATTTACTGGCCTCCGCCGTGGCCTCGAAGTAGGGCCGGGCTTTGAAACCGAAAATCCACGCATAGGCGTTCAGCGGGAAGCGGATGATATTGGTTGTGTAAATGTTCACCGCGTCGTTGAATTTGATTCTTTCATCCGCAAGGTCTTTTTCAACTTCGATCAGCGCCGTCATGAGATTGTTGAAATTGGAGGAAAGCTTGAGATCCGGATATTGCTCCGCCACCGCAAGCATTCGGCCAAGGGCCGAAAGCTTTCCCGTACCCGCCATCATTCCGGACAGTTTTGAGCCATCTGCTGCGCCGCCGCCGCCAATTTCTTTGATAAGCGCTTCAATTTGGGTATTGTCCTCGCCTTTTTCAGCAAGGAGGGACCGCAGGGCCACAACTGCGGTAAAGACGGATCGTTCGTGTGTTGAATAGTCCAGCGCCGCCTTTGAAAGGTTTATGGAGATGTCGTTCCTTCTTTGTTGAAGGGCATCGACCTTTCCTTTTGCAGCGAGTACGTCCTGCTCAGTTGACACCAGAAGGTTGAAATAGTAAATGCTGCCGCCCGCCACGACGGCAAGCATCACCCAAAAAAGGAGTCGGATCCGCTTCTCGCGTAAAAACATGAGCAGGGGCTGCATTTTGGAGGCGTAAAACCGCGGTCCGACGGAGAGGTCGCGGTACGGTTCCAGGTCGTACTTTTTCCCATAAACCCTCTTAATCAGGGTTGTTACGTGGGTTTTTCCCATGGCAGGCACCCCATCACCTCAATCTTTTGACGCCGTAAACAATTGATATAATCCCCACACAAACGAGCAGGGGCGGCATTAAACCGTAAAAGAAATCAATGACGGCATAATACTCATCAAAAAGCCCATAGAGTCCTAAAATGAGCAATAGGGAGGCCATAATGAAATTGGCTTTCCTGAGACCCCTGTTCCCGAGAATCCCCGCCGCAAGGGCTACCAAACCGGCCAGGATAAGGATCGGTTGCATGGCGCCCTTGATCACTTCCACCACGTATGGGCTGTAATGGTAGCACAGGAACAAGCCCGCGCTGAAAACCACTACCCCCCCAATGACATGATTCTTTCTCATGAGCCCTTATTCTCCTTACCGAAAGTGTTTAAAGTAAACTCATAATCCTAAAATTTCTAATCGGGGGCGGCAACCTATCTTGGCGCCCCATTGTTTATCCAGGCCATGAAAAGGCGCGTGTCGGGACCCGCAAATCGGTGCATGGGGCCACCCGGCAGTACCAATGTCTTCAATAACCCGTTATCAACATACATTTTTACGTTCTTGTAGGTGGTCATATTCCGAAAAGGGCCGGAATGGCACCGCAGACAATCTTTCGCGAGCACATCTCTTATGGTGCCGGTATAGGTCACCTGTTCGCCCTGTGAAGTCGCGGCGCCATTGGTTCCGGGGGCAGGGCAGGGGGGGACGTTGCCGGCGGGTTTTCGGGTGAAGCGGACCTGGGCGCCGGCATTGGGTTTTTCCGGGGCGCCGTCGTTTATCCATTTTACAATGGTCCCCACATCGTTGCCGGCAAAACGCCTCATGGGCCCCTGAACCATGGTCTGCAGCAACCCGCCCTCCGCATAGGCTTTGAGGCTGTCGTAGTCCGTCAGATTTCGGGTGGGCCCGGAATGGCATCTTCCGCAATCCGCCCGTATGATTTGCTTAATCGGAGATTCGTAATAGATACCGGTTCCTCCCGCAAAGGCCCATGTTCCCGATCCGTCCCTTCCCGGAAAGCCCATTCCCGATAAAAAGGGCCCGCCGAACATGACCAGGAAACAGACGCAAGCAATGCCGGGCAGCAATACAGAGCATATTTTCATGACGGACGCCTTTCCCTGCTATTCGTCGTCCTGCTCACGTTGAAGCTCCATGACCCTGGTGAAGCACTTGGCGGCCTCTTTGTGGTCTTCACCACGTTCGTAGAGAAAGCCTAAGTGCTGATGATATTTGATTTCTTCGGAATCGAGGGCGATGGCTTTTTTTATGGCCTCGATGGCCTTGTCCACATCATCCATTCGATCACAGGCGATGGCCAGGAGATAGAAGGGTTTGGGGTTTTCGGGCGCAACGCCCGCGAGCGTTTCCAGATCCTTTACCGCGTTTTCGTAGTCTTTAATTTTCAAGCAGAGTCCGGCCCTTCGATATCTGGCGTTTTTGTGATTCGGGTTCAGTTTAAGCGTTTTGTCGAATAATCGGATCGCCGCCCCAACGTCGTCTCCGGTGGACAGGGCAACGGCAAGGTGATAATGGGCGTCGGGATTGGACGGTTCGAGACGTGCCCATTCTTTCAGGTACTGACGGGCTTTCTCATGAAGGCCCCTGTTGATGTATTGATTGCTGATGTTTCGATAGATCGTGGCCTTATCGGAGGGTTTGAAGTCAAACAAACTGTTGTAAAAATCGAGTACCCTGTGGAGCAGTCTTCCACTGAAAAGCAGGAGTGAATGCATGTAAAACACGGTGGACGGCTGTGAAATTTCGTCAGAATTTATTTGTTCAGCCCGTTTGCTTTTGCCTACTCTGATTTTATTGACGGCGGCTTTGCCTTTCTTCTTTATTTTGTTCAGATCCGCCTTCTGTTTCGGAGCATTTTCATTTTCCATCTGTTTCCTCCATTTCCCTTGGCGGGATAATCCCGGCCAGAGTGGCGACGATGCCTGAAAGCATGAGTAGAATGGGAATGCTCCCCTTGACGAAATCCGCCACGTAATAATATTCGTCAAAAAGCCCCCATATCCCCAGAGCCACCCCGAACAACCCCATAATGATATATGTCACTGACATTCCTCCTTTAACTGTTTACAAAAACCTATTTATGATAATCGATTTTTTGACCGCCATTTCGATGGCCATCGCCAGGGGAACCAGTCCCGTTTCATTGGTGTGGTAATAAAACAATCCCAGATCTCGCACCCGTTCCTCCTTTTGAGGCGTGTTCATCCCTGTGCTGAAGAGCAGCGGCATGTCTTGGGAGATTGCTTTCAATAACTTCAGATTCAGGTAGGATTCCTCGAAAATTCCATGGGCATCATCCACAAAGACCACGGCGCGTATTCGGTCCCGGGAGTCAAGCAGAGGAATGAAACCGTCGGGGCTTTCAATTCTGAGGAAAAAGTACTTCTTATCTCGAAGGTATCGCTCAATCTTGGTTGTTTGAATGTTCCCCTTTTCAAAAATGAGTATGGTGTTCCGAAATTCCACTTCGTGGTCCTCTCAGCCTTAGCCGGTTCTCCAGGGCTTCCTGCCACCTCGAAAACCACCGGAACCTCCTAAAGCGGAAGCAATATTTGTGCCACCCCTGTCCTGATGGTAAATGAAGTGAAAAATCGATAAGATAACGGAAACCATGGGGAAACGGAAAAGGGTAGGAGGAGTGGGTCTTTTTACTCATCCGGAATGGATGTTGCGAGGTAAACGCCCTAGATTAAAATTACTTTTAGCTTGTGGGAAGGTTTTACCGGAAGATGCGACAAATCTACGCATCATCGACGGCGATTCTGTAACTTCAGAACTGAATCATTGCCTTGACATTGGGGGGCCTTCTTTAGGAGCCCCGGAGCATTTACAGTCGGGAGCGGGCTTTCCACTTGGCGACAACCCGGGAGAACTTCCCGCTGGTCTTTTTGGCCTGTTCCGCGGCCATCCCTTCCAGAACCGGGCCTATTGCGAAAAGGTCAATGTGTAATCTGATTTCCCTGATCCGGCTGCACCGGTCCCCGTCGATGGGGATGAGCTGAAGTCTCCCGCCCCCTCTGAGATTGTGTTTCAGTAACGATGGCTCAATCCACCTGCTGGACCACCGCATTTCATAGCGATGGTTGTATTTGTACTGGATTTCCTCATATACAACCCTGTCGCTGCGGAGGATCTTATGGGCAAGTCCACGGGGGATATAGGTGACCGCCGTCCCTGCGACGATACGCACCCTTCTTCTGGTTAAGGTTTCGGTTACGGATCTTTCAATTTCCGTGTATTCCTTCAACTCGTATTCCCTGGCCACAAATGCATCAAACTCAGGTGTGCCAAAGATTTTCCACAGTTCCTGTGCGGACATGGGGATCTCGTTGGCAATACGGATATCCATAGGCGATAAAAATGCGAGGATCAGGTTGTAGTGCCTGTACCCGGGGTCGTGAAATTACAGGCTTTCCCGCTGATCGGCCCGAGGGGCGGGAACGAAATCTTCGCATTCTTCGACGGCGGAATCATTTTCCCGCTTCTTCGTGTGCTTGGTGATCAGTTTTTTAATGGCTTCCATTGCCAAAGGAAGCAGTATGGTCGATACAGCTATCTTCACGTATTTCTTGTAACTGCCCATGTCATTCCTCCTCACATATTAGTGGTTTAAATGGGGAAACCGATTCTTATTTTCTGAAACAGTCCCGAAATGAAGTTTCGAGATCATCTTCTTATCGACGAAATACTTTTTTGGTCAATACTAAGATGACAATCCCGGTTGCGGCGGTACTCAATCCTGCCACGATTTTCCGTACCTGCATGCTTTTCTTTTTTCCCGTTGCACAATATGCGGCAAAATGCTCGCAATTGTTTAATACCATGGAATAGCTTCCGTCTCGAAGCAGCTTTTTCGCGGTACGGATGGTTTCGGATGCGGGGAGCCTCGTATGGTACGTCACTTTTTTGGGCGCTTTGCCCTTCAAAAACAAAGATAAGTCGCTTTCACGAACTTCCGGAGATACTTTTTCTCGTACGGAACCGCTCACATGGATCACCTTCCCATGGCCCATGTAGATGCCATGGTGCTTATAGAAGCGACTGCTTCGCTTAACGTAGATATGATCTCCCGGCAAAAGGTCTGCTTCAGACAAACGGGGGGATCGTGATCTGTGTAATTTGACGGACAATGAACGCTTTTTCCCCCATATAAAATCGTTGCATTCGTTTTATGGGCATCCTGCGTTTTGACTCCTCAAGGTTAAGCAAGAACTACGCCAACAAATCCCAGCTGATCACTATTCCATAGCTTCAGTGTATTGCTGCAATCTACGCAATCAAGATTAAATTTCATTCGTCCGATTATAAATGATTTCAAAGGCGGGCGGGGTAATTATTACTCATCAGGGATGGTCGCTACGAGGTAAACGCCCCAGATTTAAATTGGTTCTTGTTAGGGGGGAAGGTTTTACCGGAAAATGCGACAAATCTACGCATCGCCGACCGAAATATCGTATTTGATGATTTTGTGGGCGAGGGTTTTTCGATTGATGCCCAGAACGGCGGCGGCCTGCCCCCGCCTGCCCCTTGTCCGGCGCAAAACAAAGGAAATATATTTTTTTTCGAGATCTTGTAAGCTCATATCATTGCTGGTGGGAAGATGAAACATTCCCTTTCGTCGGGTTATGTTGGGCGGGAGATCGCCGACGCCGACTTCAGGGGAACCGTTCAGCACCACGATCTCTTCAACCAGGTGTTCGAGTTCCCGGATATTGCCGGGGTAAGGGTAGGAGGTCAGGGCGTCCATGGCCTCCCCGGAGAACCCTTCGATATTCCGGTTGCAGGATGCATTGAATCTTTTCAGATAATATTCCAGGAGAATGGGAATGTCCTTGCTCCGGTCCCGCAGGGGCGGCAGGTGGATGGGAACCACTTTGATGCGGTAGAACAGGTCGTTCCTGAACGTTCCGCGCCTCACGGCGTGTTCCAGATCGATGTTGGTGGCTGAAATGATGCGGATATCCACCTTAAGCCGTTTCTGGCTGCCCACCTTCATATATTCACGCTCCTGAATAACCCTCAGGAGTTTGCTCTGGATTTTCATGGTAAGGTTGCTGATCTCATCAAAAAAGAAAGTTCCCTTGTCGGCAACTTCAAAAAGACCCGTTTTTTCTCCATCAGCCCCGGTGAAGGCCCCACGAACATGACCAAAAAGTTCGCTCTCAAGCAGGGTTTCCACAAGGGAAGAACAATCGAGAGGAACATAGCGATTGTCGGATCTGGCGGAGAGTTCATGAATGGCGCGAGCCGCCAGTTCTTTCCCCGTACCACTCTCTCCGCTGATCAGGACAGTGCTGTCGGTGGAGGCGACGCTGCGAATGGTTTCCTTCATTTCTCGAACAATTCCGCTGTTTCCTATGATTTTGTTCAGCGTTCTTTCTTCTTTTGGATTGTTCGACCGGGCTTGTGTCCCGGATTTAGTGCGCTCATTCAACACATCCAAACACTTTAATACATGATTCTCCAAATCTTCCAACCGGAAGGGTTTCACCAGATAATCGATGACGCCGAGCTTCATGGATAAAACGGCATCTTCCACGGCGGGGTACGCCGTCATCATCATGACAGCCGTTCCCGGATAAAGTTCATGTATCCGTGCCAGAATCTGGGCCCCTTTCATATCGGGCAGGATATTGTCCAGAAAAACGATGTCAAAGCGCTCAGCGGCCATGATATTAAGGGCCGCGTTCCCGTCACAAACCGCAGCGACGGGAAGATCCATGGACTTTATGACTCGGGACATACTGGTGCGGATAGCTTTGTCATCGTCAACGATCAATACCTTGAAGGGCTTATCCACACTCATATTTTGTAACCGTTTGCACGTTCAAGCGTCTGAGAAACACAATTTAAATTCGGCCTTTTTACCATTCGATGTTGGACGTTGGATGTTCGACGTTCATCTTTAATCATTCTCAATGGATTCAAGGGGCAACCTGACAGCGAAAATCGTTCCCCCCGATGGCGATGATTCAATCTCCATATGGCCCCCATGCAAACTGACGATCTCGTGCGCGATGGACAGTCCGAGGCCGGACCCTTTACCGGCGGGTTTGGTGGTAAAAAAAGGCTCAAAAATCCGCGTTTTCAGCTCATTCGGGATGCCGCATCCCGTGTCCTCGATCTCGATAAAAACCATCTGACGATCCGCGTCGAACCCGGCTGAAACCGTAACCCTGCCGCTACCGGGCAGGGAATCGATGGCGTTGACAATGAGGATGTCGAATAGCTGAATGAGGAAATTTTCGTTTCCTCTCACCCGGGGAATCGCTTCCGGGATGTCATGAATTAACGTTACGGACTCTAACAGGGTGAGATGAGTACAGTTTTCCACACAAATGTCAAGGACATTCTTGATATCCGCCAGGCTCGAAGTAATAAGCGGTTTCTGGCTCAATATGGAAAGCCTGGCAAAAATGTCCTTGCACCTGACCGCCTGCTCGATGATGTTCTCCAGGTCCTCCCGCACTGCTGGATCTTCGCCTTTTTCCTTCAGGAGCAGATCACTGTAATTTAGGATGCCGGTCAGTGGGCTGTTTATCTCATGGGCAAGACCCGTGGCAAATCGCCCGACGGCACCGAGCTTTTCGGCCTGGAGCATTCGAAGCCGGGCCTGCTCCGCCTCTTTTCGCGCGCGCTCGATTTCGGAAATATCCTGAAATGCCTCAAACCCGCCCAGCACGCGGCCGGAGGCATCGGTGATGATGGAGGCATTGACCAGGATGGGGATTTCTTCACCATTGCGATTGTTAAATGTTTTCCTGACACCCGCCATGCGCATGGATTGTTTCATGGACTGCTCAAGCAAACACTCAGAGGTATTGCACTCTGCTGTACGCAATAGTTCAGAACACTTCATTTTGCCGACCACCTCATCTTTAGCATAACCTGAAAGGTCCTCGAGGGGCTTGTTCATGCGGGTGATCACCAGGTTCCGGTCAACGGTGAAAAATGGGGTTGGAAAATTCTCGATTAGAGAGTCGGAAACGGCATCTGAACCAATGGCTGAGCCAGCATCATGTTGCGGTACGCCCTCTACCAGGCCATCGAAAGGAGTGGTCCCGTTATTCATCCTCTTTTCCTCCAAGTCAATACGGGGACATCGCTTGTATATTGTTGTCATTTTTTTCCACCTTTGTTTCCTCCGCCAGGCCGGCCTTTTTGTCGGGCTTTTCCGCTATTGCGGGCAAAAGCGGCGCCATCTTTTTTACGGTATCTGAAATGGCACGAACTTCTTCCGACAGCAGGCGTATCCTTCCTTCAAGGTCCAGGATTGCCGTTTGTTCTCGATAAATTTCATTTGTTGCTGTTTCCTGCCTTTCGGGGGGTGGTTTTTCTTCTTGCGACGCCGCTTGTTTTCCCGGCAACAGCGTTCTCATTTCTCTGATCTCCGCTTCAAGAAGGCCCACTTTTTCTACCAATTGCTGTATGGTTTTTGATACGCCTGCCAAACCGCCGGCGTTTTCTTGAGGGTCATCGCCATACTTCCCGGGAGGAGGGGCCTCATATTTCGTACGGCCCTGAAATTCCGGCGCAGCCTCTCTCGCCAATACGGGTTTTCGCAAAACGTTTCCGTCAAAACGAGGGTTTGGCGGCCGGTTCGCAAAATAGTCTTTGATTCCGGCCAGCGCCATTGCGATATTCGGCTGTTTGGCCTCGTTGAGCCCGAATAACCCCAACAAAGCCGCAATCGACAGATAAACCGCGACGAACAGGAAGACATAACTGCGGACGCCTTTAGCGAAAATATTCTTTATCTGTAAGGACAGGTAGATCAAGACGCCGGCGGGAAGAAGAAACTCTATCATGACGTAGGATGGGCTGAGAAAAAACGGCCAGTCGTAAAAAAATGGGATCCCGCTGATGACCTGGAACAGTGTCAGGTTGTTTCTGAGCCCCAGAATAAAAGGGAAACAGCAGAAGATGGACAGCCCAAAAAACAATAGAATCACCAGGGGCCTTGCCTTTAACAAAAAAAGCGAGGCGTAGATGAAGAGCGCCGATGTCAAAAAATAGATGTAAAGCAGTTTGTAATAAGGAACCCCGAAGATGAACAGATGTTGACCCGGATGGGGCCATTTGATCAAGAATATCAATAACAGGGGAAAGGCAAAACAAGCAAGCAAAAGCACCATTCCCCAAAGGCGCAGATTTTGTCCGCTGTTTCGCCCGGACTTACCCTGTATGGGTGCATCCTTTTCTGGAGCATTCTTTCGCCGGCCCTTATGGCGTGCGGGCTCATCCTTTTCCGAGATATCACTTTGGACATCTTCCGGGAAAAAGCGCTCCTCTGAGATAGGGTCTTGTTGTTTATCCTGATCCACAATAAAATATTTTTTTGGGAGTTTCTCCGGGTCTGAACGGAGTCATCAATCATCCTTCCCTTGGGGTTACATGAAATATGGTTTCCTCGATGCCGCTACCTGTCAGCGAAACACGCCATTATGATTATTTATTTTTACTAATTGCCATGCTTATCGAATGGCTGCATCGAGAAGAAAACGAATAAGGATCACTTTTAAGCAATAAAAGAGTGATGGAAAACCAATTCATACCCGTCCAAGTATAGAAATAGTCAAGTCATGTGTCAATCAAAAATGAAAAAGCACAGCCCTGATGCATGAGATTATCTAATAAGGCTAAGGCGGGCCATGCCCGCAAAGGGAGAACGCTGTTCCGGTCCTATCCCGGCACGGTCGATCAGCTCCATGGCCATCTTCATGTTTTTTAGGTCTTCCATCAGATCAAGATTCCTTTTTCGATACAGGCTTGGATCTCAGAGGAAGAGAGACCGTGAATACCACCTCATCAGGTTCTCGGGACATGCCTATCCGGTTGACTCAGGTGGTTGAAACGTGATAGGAGCCAAATATGACGCAGCCACTGCCCAAGATTGATAGGCCAAAGTCCTTGCTTGACTTTGTACGCATGTTCCCTGCGGACGAAGCTTGTGCCGACTACCTATTCCGTGTCCGCCACCCGGACGGATTTGTGTGCCCGAAGTGTAGTACCTAAAATCTGCACGCGGTTACCATTAAATGCTTGATATTCTCCTGATATAATGGTACATATTCATCATAACGCCGACAAAAAGGGGACACCGTTATGATGCGTAAATATTATACTACATTTTCCGAAAAAAACCTCACCGGCAACGCCGGTCTCGTCCATCTGGCCCGTTTTGCCGAGAAGCTCGGCCTTGCAAAAATGATCGAGAAGACGCTTACGATCCAGCGCGGAGCAAATGCGGATTACCAAGCCGCCGATGCTATTCTTATGCTAATGATGGGTGTACTGACCGGTATCAAGCATATGGCCCATACCATCATTCTCAAAAATGATGATGTTCTGAGAGCGCTTTTTCGTTGGGATAAATTTCCTGATGCTACTACTTTCGGGCGAATATTCCGCCTTTTTTCGGCACGCCACTGCAAAGAATTGGCGGGTGTTGAAAATGCGGCACGACGTAAAGTGTGGACGAAAAAATGGTTCGGCAAAATTACCTTGGACATGGATTCGACAGTACGTGGCGTTTATGGCTCACAAGAGGGTGCTGAAAAAGGGTATAACCCCAAAAAGAAGGGCCAAAAGAGCTACCATCCTCTCCTGTGTTTTGTTGCCGAAAACCGAGAATGCTTGCATAACTGGTTCCGTGCGGGTGGCGCCTATTCAGCTAACGGTTGCGTGGAATTCATGAAAGAATGTTTTGCTCGGCTCCCCAAACGGGCATGGTCGATAGCTGTACGAGCTGATAGTGCCTTTTTTCAGGGAGGCTTGCTTGATTTTCTGGAAGAAAAGGGCACGCAGTATCTTATCAAGGTAAAGCTTAAGGGCTTGGGAATACTGCTTGAAAGCAAAAAGTGGCGCAAAATTCCGAATCGTCCTGGCTTTGAAAGCACCGAATTTGAATTCAAATGCCGGGGCTGGAAAAAATACCGTCGATTTGTAGCCGTCCGAGAGATCATTGTCAGCGAAGTTGAAGGAGATCTCCTGTTTGATTTGACAAAGGTCCAGTACGACTATTTTTGCTACGTGAGCAACATAGGACTTTCGCCTATGGCTTCCCACAAGTATTACGGACAACGAGCTACCAGTGAGAATTGGATTGAGTGGTGCAAAAATCACATGGCTTCAGGCAGTATCCTGACCCAGGACTTTTGGGCGAACTCCGCTATTTTCCAAACCTGCATAATGGCTTACAATCTCATGGTCTGGATGATGTGGCTGAACGATGAAGCTGGATTCAAAGAAGAGCCAAATACAATCCGGATGTGGCTAATCAGTGTGCCGGCAAAATTGGTTACACGCAGTCGCCGGTGGCATCTAAAATTGTCAAAGAGCTATCCGTTTAAAAAACGGTGGATAT
>Ga0233431_1003784_pt1 | contig 17410 bp, 14 predicted proteins | sample SI_118_April2016_FD_179867 | JGI IMG/M metagenome (GOLD analysis project Ga0233431, IMG submission 179867) | Seawater microbial communities from Saanich Inlet, British Columbia, Canada - SI_118_April2016_200_MG | ecosystem: Environmental > Aquatic > Marine > Inlet | place: Canada: British... | reverse complement strand
TTAGATTTTCATAATGCTGAATCGCTTTTTTTTCTGGTAAATAGTAGCCTTCAGGTATTGGATAAGACTTAAAAGAAGCCTTCATTCTATTATACCAGAATTCCACACCCAAGCTTGCTGGTTCAGGTACAGTCGGATAGTTCTGAAATCCATTTTTGGTGTGATGTAAAGGCATACCTCTACCATCTGTCAAAGCGTTTAAATCAGAAGTAGTAGAACAACCTAAAAAAACTTGAGAGCCAAACAAAGCCCCCAGTTTTAAAAAATTTCTTCGATTCACCATAAATAATCTCCCATTGTTAGTAGATACCGTTTTCCACCATTGTGTTGACTATTCAAATAACGCCTGTATAGAGAATCCCAAAATGAGTCATTGTGTGAATAGCCAACAGTGAACAACTAGCTTATCTGATCACCCATTTCAAGACATTTTACATCTTTGTTGTTCAGCGCTCTCCAAAGCAGCACAATATTCTCTCAAGGTTTCTTCTATCGGCGGTTGGTATATGTTATGTAAGAAGATACCTGTGGCAATGAAAGCCTCACTGAGCATTAAAATCAGTTTCTTAATAATATCAACTTTCGGATTCGCGACTTTCGCAAGCCTTATCTGTTGAGATTCATTTATCAGACGTTGAACATGGTTTCTGTAATAAAATTCTATTTCATAAGCATTCATATCGACTCCTTTGATGACAACAAAATTCGTTTTTTTTACAGACAGCTCCATCAACCCATTTGCCAGCCTGAATCTTCCCAGACATTTTTCACAAAATCATTGTTCAATCAAAAACAACGATCTTGTGGTTGAGATTGTGTAATGTGAGTTGATAAACAATCATTTGGAAATCAGCTTTTTAAGTTTTGTGATAAATCCGTATTGAGTTTTATGTCATATGTCAATGATCAAGGGACTGCTCTTTTTGTCATTACTTTTCCCACAGGCGGCATTGTAAAGCCACCTGATCCATTCGAATGATTATTATACTGTTGCCAAAGCCTGTTTCTGGGCTTTGCTTAGGAACTTTGGTTTGAATATTAGGATCAACGCCGGCAACATGAAGAGATCGCAAAGTAGAGCCATGAATATTGCTAAGGAACCAAAAGCGCCTACTTTGATGAAGCTGGTATTGGTCGAAAACGTCAACATGAAGAAACCCATTCCAAGGATCAGGGTGGTAAATGATATCGCCTGACCGACTTCCTGGATGGTATTGGAGACAGCTCTTCTTACGTCGCCGTCTCTGATCACTTCGTCCCGGTAGTGTGTGATGAAATGTATGGTATCGTCCACGGCGATTCCGATGACCACGGGCGCCACAACGATGGTGTCGGAATCAAGCGCAATCCCCAGTAACCCAAGCAATCCGAAAGTCAGGGTCGCCGGAATTAAATTAGGGATAATAGATAAAACGCCAACGCGGATAGAGCCGAATATGAAAATCATCAATAGGCTAATGATCAGTATGACCGATCCCAGGCTTTTGATTTGAGACCAACTGATATAATCGACCAGTTTCATCAGTAAAGCCAGGCTTCCAGTCACAGTGATTTTAAGTTCTGGGAAATCGTTCTTCAAATCTGCAAATGCCGTATCAATGTCTCTCTGAATATCTTTGAAAAAGCCTGTGTATTCGAAAGAGCCGGCATTATACAGTGAAACGCTGATATGAGAATGCCGGTAATCATCCGAAACCAGTCGCCTGCGGTCCTCAGGGTTGGCATTGTTGAACATGAACAGGGTCTGGGCTAAGACATTGCCATCGTCGGGAATAGTGTAATACTTATCCTGGCCTTCATTGAGAAGCTGGTAGGCATCTTTCACTATATCCACCAAGGAAAAGGTCCGGGCAACCCAGTGTTCGTATTTGGTCTCGATGGTTCGTTGCAGTTTATCCATAGTTTGCAGGAGACGCGGGTCCATCAACGAATCACTACTTCCGCCATCGATATAGATCTCCATAGTTTGAGTCCCTGCCATATGAGTGTCAACCACTTCGTAGTTTATCCTCACATCAGTACCCTCTTTGGCGGCTTTCACCAGGTTGGAATCTATTTTCACCTTTGTACCGCCGTATATACAGGTAAGGAAAATCAGCATGAAGAGACCAATAAAAGCCATTGGTGATTTTTCGACAACCGGTAACACACAGTTGAGTAGCTTCTGTGTCAAAACCGCTGGATCGAACAAAAATAGCCGTTTTTTTCCACTTTCCTTTATTGCGGTTGTTTCTTTTCGTGCTGGAGCCCAAAGGTCAAGCATCAAAGGCAATACAAAAATGGTCATACCGAAGGCAAATCCCACTCCCAGGGCTGACATGTAGCCGAATGTTTGAATATGACTGATCGAACTCAGGGTCAAAGTCAGCATACCGATCATGGTTGTCAGCGTCGTCAGCAGGCACGGTAGCGCCGCTTTTCGGAAGGTTGCTCTCAATGCAGCTTCATGCTCCCGTTTTTCTTTACGGAAATAGAGATAACCGGAAATAATATGGACAGCATCGGCGATACCGACTGCCAGGACAAACATGATGGTCAGCGAAACCATGGTGGTTATCGTGTTTCCCAACCAGCCGCTAATTCCCATTGTCCAGACACAACTAACGATAACCAACAGGATTGACCAGATGACTGCACTTAATGAACGAAAAAGCACCCAAAGAAGTACGAAGATAACCATGATCATCGCTAGAAACAACGGTCCAGTTTCATCCATCTGCTGCATGAAAACCTTCATCATAGGAGGGGTTCCCACCGGATAGTATTCAAGATGGTCTCTGTATTTTGGCTGCATAATGATATCGTTGACGTCATCCATCAAATCGACATATTCGGTCATATCAACTGGTTTGTATTCAACAATCTCATCATCCACAATGTTGTCGGTATCAGAAGCATTCTCAATATCATCGTCGCTGAATTCCAGCTCGGATTCAAAATCGGGATCTACCCCTGATGAATTCAGTTGCTCCGTACCCAAATCTGTTTGAATCATTATGGCACCGTACTGAAATCCTTCCGAAAAGTAGAACAGGGGAAAGGTTTTCTGCTTTAATGCTTCTTGGCGAATTGCGGCCTTTTCTTTTGAATTAGCGGGGAGATTCCTGCCAATAAACCGTCGTGATACCAATGCGCCATCTTCAGTTTTAAGAATTTTTGCGCTGGCGATACTATCTACCTTAGTAATGTGCGACAGCATGGAGCTTTCTCCCTCTGACAACTTATCACGAAAGTTCAATATCTCGTCCCTTATACCAATTACGGCTTCAAGGGATTCTTTAGAAAACAGATCGCTGTCTTTCGGTTTATAAACCAGGTAAATCACATCATCGCTTCCAAACAGATTTTTAAAGTGATTTAAAGCCAATTTTACCGGATCATCTTTTGAGAACCAACTGTCGAGACTCATGTCAAACGTGTTTTTTGGAATTCCAACAGAAAGAAAAACTGTCACGACCAGGAACCCTATCCAGATAAAGAGTTTTTTGCGGCGTAACCTGTCTGGGACTGTTTCAAAGTATTTTCCCAGGTTGTTCAAAAGCATTTTCATTGTAAGCTCCTTTGAATTCATTTTATAACGAATATCCAAAACTCTGGTTAATAGATAATTCTTTTGGTTATATTGCTGATTTCATACAAATGGGTTATAAGTGTTATATATCAGAATACTAAACGAGAAAATTCCTGATAGTGACCAATCCGGCATATAAGTATTACCTTATTTGACAATATATTTTTCCCATATTTGATAATTTTAAATTGAAATGCCGAATTCGGTTTTTAATCTGCTTTCGATATCAATGCAGTTTTGCAATATATACACTTGGCGTTTCCCTTCTGGACTTTCATGTGCCTTCACTTTTTTCGGATTCAAATTCTATCCAGACGTTATGGTTGATATAGCCAAATTCGCTTAGGCCAGCGACTAGCGCCTGGCCTAAATCCTCAGTTGGCCTCCGGTTATCAACAGTTTCCTGGTGTAAATGTACGCTTATGTCTTTAGTCAAAGTGTGATGGAAAAACACCTGAATATGGAAATGACCACCCCCAGATGAATGTCTGGCCATGCTGGATTTAATCTCTTTCGCCAACTTAACCGGATTCTTTTTGATAGATCGTATGTGAATTATCTCAAGCCATTTCATATTTGTTCTCCAAAATTCATTCATGATTGCTAATATCTATCGCAATCTATATGCCATGGTTAAAAAGCAATAAATATCATCTAGTTAAAATATAGAGCGTTTTCCCCATTGTGATATTTGATCAGATTAAGTTGCGATATTTGATTAGTAGTGATATTTGGTAAAACATCTCGTAAAGGTGCTTCTTAGTAAAATTCCCAGCAAAATAAACCACCATGGTTGATGAAAAAACGTTCTTTCATGAAGCAACTATTCGTATCTGTGGACAACTTGAGATTGGTCAGGCAATGAAGGACTGCCTGAAATACATCCAAGACTACCTTCCAGCAGAAACTATGTATTGTGAGTTAATGGAACCAGAGCAAGGTGGAATGCGCTTTATTGCCGTGGCCACAGCCGATGAAGGTCGGGTAATGGACCTGATCCTACCCATTACCGAAGAAGAAGCTCTATTAATGGCAGACCTAAAGGAAAAAATTCTTTCTGGAAGCGGTCCGGCTTATATAATACAAAACATAGAAGACCTTGACCTGGTCTCTCAGAGACTTTTAAGGCTAGTCAAGGAACCGGAAAAGGCAGTCCTTGCAATACCACTTGCTCTTAATGAGCAAACAGTTGGCGTAATCACACTTCTCGCCAAGCTGGGGGAACGATTCGATGAAGCACATGCCCAACTGTTATCCCTGCTAACCGAACCATTTCTGGTAACTTTGTCCAACGCCATGAAACATCAAGAGGTAATAAAGCTTCGGGATCGATTGGCCGATGATAATCGTTTTCTGCATCGAGAACTTTATCGAATGACTGGCGATAAAATTATCGGTAGCGATTTCGGGCTGAAAGAAACCATGGAGCTTGTTGATCGGGTAGCACAAACCAACAGTCCAGTTCTCCTTTTGGGTGAAACGGGTGTTGGCAAAGAGGTCATTGCATACAACCTTCATTATCAATCAGAACGGCACGAGAAACCGTTCATCACGGTTAATTGCGGCGCCATTCCGGAAAACCTGATCGACAGCGAACTGTTTGGACATGAAAAAGGCGCATTTACTGGAGCATTAAAACAGAAAAGTGGGCGATTTGAGCGAGCTCACAATGGTACCATATTTTTAGATGAAATCGGCGAACTCCCACTTAACGCCCAGGTTCGTCTTTTACGCGTTATCCAAGAAAAAAAAATTGAAAGAGTTGGTGGAACCGACACTATTTCTGTAAACATCCGGATAATAGCTGCTACACATCGCAATTTGGAGGAGATGATAGAGCAAGGCCTTTTTCGGGAAGACCTTTGGTTCCGGCTCAATGTATTTCCAATTACCATCCCCCCACTAAGGGAAAGAACGGTTGATATCCCGGCCCTTGTTCAACATTTTACAGAACAAAAGTCAAAAGAAATGAAGCTGAGAGATATTCCTTCAATCGATGATGGAGAAATGCACTCTCTTATAGCCTATGACTGGCCGGGAAATGTTCGCGAACTTGGAAATCTGATAGAGCGCGCATTGATTCTTTCAAAAGACGGCATCTTAAGGTTTACACCGTTTCTGAATTTCCAGAACAAAAACAGTGTAGTTCCAAACACTGATAGAGCAAAGGATGGTACTGATATTCAAACTCTTGACCAAGTCAACATTGCCTACATCAAAAGAATTCTTGATAAGACAAATGGAAAGATCCATGGCCCGGATGGAGCAGCAAATTTGCTGGGTATAAACGGAAATACACTACGTGCCAGAATTAAAAAACTCGGTATTTCTTAATAACGCCTATTGTCAAGCCGCCCGTGCAATGTCGTAATAACTCGTTGAAGCTGTGAGTCCTCAAAATAGCATCGAGGCAAAAATTAGGGCATTTCTCCGTCAACAAATTCAAAGATAGGTATTCAAAATGTGTTTTAGGGAAGTAATTTTGGAATAAATTTAGAAAAATGCAGCTTAACTTTGTATCCATTATTACTGGACCACATCAAAAAGCTTTTGTTAGCCCCTAATATATTTTCCTCACTCCATAATACCTTTAATAATCCTAATCTGGAACAAAAGTTCGCTAATTTCACCCGGAAAAATTGCGGTTGATATTTCAGTCATTTTTAAATATGTTGTTCTAAAAATGTCATCGTATTAAAAAGCAAAATAGAACACTTCATATGAAAGATAAACAGTACCCTCTCCTGACAACCAAGCTCTACCTACCCCAACCTCGACCTGATATAGTTCAACGAACCCACCTGATTGATCGTCTGAATAACGGAATTAGTCACAAATTAACGCTAATTTCTGCGCCAGCTGGTTTTGGAAAGACAACGCTTCTAAGTGAGTGGATTTCCCAGCGTCAAATACCAGTAGCCTGGATTTCACTCGACAAAGGCGATAACGATTCTGTTCATTTCATTACCTATTTAGTGGCCGCTTTTCAGAGACTTGAGGCGAGTATTGGTAAGACGGTTTTACCCATGCTGCAATCCCCTCAGCCACCTGAAGTCGGGTCCATAATCAGAGGTCTGATCAGTGAAATTGCAGATTTTCCAGATGATTTCATGCTCGTTTTTGATGATTATCACTCAATAGACACTGAAGAGATACATAAGATAATTGAATTGCTACTTGATTATCTACCGGCTCATATTCATCTTGTGATTGCAACCCGTGTTGATCCGCCCCTACCCCTGGCCCGTTTGCGTGTCGGCAACCAACTGACCGAGTTGCGTGCTGCTGACCTCTGTTTCACCGTAGACGAAACGACCCAATTCTTTAATAGAATAATGAACCTGAAACTTTCAGGTCATGATATCTCTGTACTTGAATCCCGAACTGAAGGCTGGATTGCGGGATTACAACTGGCCGGCCTATCCATGCAAGGTCGCGAAGATATCCCGTCGTTCATAAAAACGTTTGCAGGAGACGACCGCCATGTTGTGGACTACCTTGCCGAGGAAGTATTGAATGTTCAATCCGAGCAAATCCAGAATTTCTTGTTGCAAACTTCCATTCTCAATCGTTTATCAGCACCACTCTGTGATTTCGTTACCCATAATAAAGGTAGTCAAGAAATTCTGTATGAATTGGAAAGTGCAAATCTGTTCATAGTTCCTCTTGATAACAAACGGTATTGGTATCGTTATCACCATCTCTTTGCCGAATTACTTCAACAGAGGTTGCATCAGACACAGAGCGATCTGGTAGCGGAACTTCACAATCGGGCAAGCAAATGGTGTAGACAAAATGGATTGGAAGATGAAGCCGTAAACCATGCGTTGGCTACTCAGGATTTTGAACAAGTGGCTTTACTGATCGTGGAACAGGCTGACACCATTTGGGAGCGTGGTGAACACGCCAAATTTAAGCGTTGGCTGGAAAAATTGCCCGCTGACCTGGTATTCTCCAGACCACAACTCAGTATCCTTCACGCCGAATCTCTGCTCATCCACTGGCAACTTGATGAGGCTGAGCAGGGTCTCCAGGTTGCCGAACAAGCACTTAATCCAAGTACAGATGGCGTCACCGGATCCTCGTTGATCGAGCAAGCTCAACTGTCCAACTCAGACAGGATGAAGATGCTGGGCCGGATAGCAGCTAACCGCTCCTTAATAGCTTCCTTCCGGGAAGATGTGCCGGGAATCATCCAACACGCAAAGCAAGCACTTAAATTTTTGCCTGATCAGGAATTAACCTGGCGGAGCACCGTTGCCATTACTTTAGGGGATGGGCACAGTATCAAAGGTGATCTAAGGGCAGCCTACCAGGCCCAATTAGAAGCGTTAGAGGCCTGCAAAGTTTCCGGTAACGACTTCCTTCTCCTGATAGCCAATGCGAATCTGGCCGTAACCCTGAGGCAACAAGGCCGGTTGCAGCAGACCCTGGAGATCTGCCAGCAACAGGTGCAACTTGCAAGCGAAAGCGGGATGTCGCAAACGGTAGTGGTCGGTTGGTTATTAGCAATTTGGGGGGAGGTCCTGGCCGAATTAAATGACCTGGACGGAGCAACAGAAAAAGCACGAATAGGTGTTGATCTGACCGAGGGCTGCGGAGATGTAGGAATGCTCTGCAAGAGTTATCTGTGTCTGATGAGGGTTTTATACTCCATGGGGAATATGGCTGACGCCGAAGAGATATTATTGAAGTTGGAGAATATCTTTCGTCAATCCGATATCTCTATTAAAATCGCAAGCATGATAGCAGCCTGGCAAGCAAGAATTTGGTTGGCGCAAGGAAAACTGGAGGCGGCCTCCCAGTGGGTGGTGAAACGTGGGCTGGAGGTCGAAGGAGAACTCCAGTTTGCGCACGAGGGCGAGACCATTGTTCTGACTCGGATCCTGATTGCTCAAGGGCGGCTGGATGAAGCTATTGGCCTGTTGGATCGTTTGATAAAGGAAGGTGAAGCGGGTGATCGAATCACTTCATTAGTCGAGATGTTGTTGATTCAAGCATTCGCTTTTAAAGCACAAGGAGATGCAAACAAAGCTATGACAACCCTGGGAAAAGCGCTTTCAATCGCTGAACCAGGAGGCTATATCCGCATCTTTATCGATGAAGGATCCCCCATAGCTGAACTGTTGGAAGAAATCCTCGATGATAATACTGATATTCCACGGGCATATTTGAAAAAACTGTTGTCAGCCTTCAGGTTAAATAAGCTTATTAAAACAGATGATGGTCTGGTTGAACGTTTGAGTGAACGTGAACTGGAGGTGTTGAGATTTATTGCGGCCGGGCTGTCTAACAAAGAAATTATGAAGGAGCTTTTCATATCCATAAGTACCGTTAAAACTCACCTCAGTCATATTTACAGCAAACTAAACGTGAATAGCCGTACACAAGCAACACTTAAAGCCAAAGAATTGGAGTTATTATAGTAAAGCGATACTGATTTCCCCCCAACCCCTGTTAAAAAACCATCATCATTCCGTCGTGATCTACGCAGTTCTTAAGTTCCCCTCCATTGAGCTCCCAATTATTATTAATAAGAAGTATCTATTCAGCTCCCCTCCGTCGAGGGGATTATAATTCAAAACACGCATGAATCCATCCATGGAGCTGTTGGAAAACGTCCTGTTTTCCATCGTTTTGAATCATAATCCCCCCGACTCCGGTAATGTGGTGAATAGTTTCGATAAGAATTCCAAAAACCTACCTTCAGATCCGACAAATCATACCCATAAATAGTACTTTAGGATGATTACAGTCCCCACTGAACAGTTCATATTAGTTTTAGAAATAGTCAAGTTTCTATCAGTAACGTGGAATGATATTTTCGAAAAGGGAGTCTAGAAATGGTAACTCAAAAACTCTGGCATGGTGCTGCGGACTATCAAATAACCGTTAAGGGAAAACTGGAAAGCCGATGGTCTGAATGGTTTGAAGGTATGACCATCTCATCTGAAGGAGCATTAACAACTTTATCCGGTATAGTTCCAGACCAATCTGCTTTACACGGATTACTCATGCGAATTCGCGACCTGGGTTTACCCTTGATTTCGGTAGAACGTATTGAATCAGAACAGAATAACAAGAAATAAATAACCAAAATGCAAAAATTTCATGGAACAAAAAACTGTAAGGGAGACTTACAATAAACCGGACTTTTTTCCTTTCCTGGATTTTGACCTGGATAATTCCCTTACTTGTTTCTAAATATTTAATTAGGAGGTGTCATCCGGATCAGCCCGCAGTATTAGGCTGAACTGGGACTGTAGATAATCATCTTAAATCTTACGCTTCACTTTTGATGGGTGAATCGACTCTCTTTTTGAGATTGCTCAAAAGATGTTTCGATTCAGTTCAGAAAAAAGTGGATCAATCCATGCGTCGAGCGTGATGGATGGAATACTATATCACCAATTCAGAGGTGGATGGTATTTATAAGATTGAATCTACAGAATGACATCTCAATAAACTGATTTAACGCACTGTTCATTTTTAAAGATTCCTCTTTTAAGTATCGTACCCTCTGCTATAAACAATGAAGGTTACGATGCTTAACACTATTGAGAATAGAAAAAGATTAAACAGCCTCTTTCAAAAAATCAGGCTACAAAATCCTTCCGGGGAATCAACAAAGGACAAAGGTGCAAAAATCCAACAGATTATGGCCTACTTGGAGATCGTTCATTCAATTATCAGAAAGTACTCTCCCAAAAGAGAGATTGTCATTGTTGACTGTGCTTCGGGGAACAATTATCTGAGTTTTTTAATCAATACATTTTATTCCGAGTTATATCCTAAGCGACTGAAAATTCATTGCATCGATACGAATGAATCCTTAATGGAAAACGGACGTCAAAAGGCTACTGAATTGGGTTTTGAAAATATGCAGTTTTATACAGGAGATATTTTAGATGTTTCCATACCGGGGAAAATCGATCTGGTCGTTTCACTTCATGCTTGTGATGCTGCTACGGATAAGGCTCTTTTCTTTGGATTAAAGCATGGGGCCAATACCATATTATCCGTTTCCTGTTGTCAACATAGCCTGAAAAAGAAAATTCGTCATTCATCCTCTAAAAGTATCACTAAACATCAGATATTTAAGGACCGAATGACATACATGGTTGGTGATTCTCTGAGAGCACTATTGATGGAAACAGAAGGATATAAAACAGACCTCTTCGAATTTGTTTCTTCCAGGTATACAGACAAAAACATCATGCTCAGAGCAAAGAAGGGCGGTCATTCAAAATCTGCCGAAGCCAGACATGAATATGAGTGCCTGGCGAATCTGTTTCATGCCCAGCCGGAGCTTGAGGATTATATTCGTCATAACCTGTCATTTAGAAAATCAGGGTGAGCACCCGATTTAAAACGATAGCGAGTGCTGGTATTAAAAAAATGAACTTACTGAAGAAATCGAGCAAAAAAATAAATTTAGGCTAAAGGGAGTTTTTTATGGCTAACATAAACAGAAGAAGTTTTATCAAAAATAGTGCAATCGCTACGATGAGCTTTTCACCGTTTGGTTGCTCAACATCCCTTAGCGCAAAAGGTTTTGATAATTTATATCTGCCCTCTCCAAATTATCACAATGGAGAGTTTAAAAATCTCATAAAAACAAGTAAGGGGCCAAAACCAGGAACATCTTTAGATATGATTTCTGAAGTTATTTTTGGCGAGCAAGAAAGAGAACCTGCTTTTGATTTGCCTGTAAATCGACTTAGTTCTTCATTTTTTAAATCTGCTCCAACTGATGGGCTACGCGTAACCTGGATTGGGCATTCAAGCGTATTAATTGAAATTGATGGTCGTTGCATTCTTACTGATCCAGTTTGGAGCGATAGAGTAGGTCCTTTCAACCTCGGTCCCAAACGATTTTTCAAGCCGCCCATTCAAATTGATTCTTTACCAAAATTGGATGCAGTTTTAATATCTCATGACCATCTTGATCATCTTGATAAAGCGACCATTCTTGCTCTGGCCAATAGAGATAGCGATACCAGTTTTTTTGTTCCTTTGGGTATAGGAGAATATCTGAGAGATTGGGGTATTTCAAAAAAGCGAATAAAAGAAATGGATTGGTGGGAATCAAACACTCTAGGGGGTCATGACTTTACGATAGTTGCAACTCCGGCCCGCCATTATGGCGGGAGATTGTTTTCCGTTCCAAGTTTATGGACATCCTGGACAATTTTGGGTCCTCGCCATCGTATTTTTTTTAGTGGCGATACGGGATTGCTACCGGTTTTTGATGAGATCGGAAAAAAATTTGGCCCCTTTGATTTAACTATGATTGAAATCGGCGCCTATCATAAAAATCTGGACGATATTCACCTGGGACCGGAACAAGCTGTTGATGTACACCTATCATTAAGAGGTAAGACACTGTTACCAATTCACTGGGGGACATTTAATTTAGGCATACATGCATGGACTGACTGCGTCGAAAAAATGATAGAGACTGCAACACGAAAGTCAGCAGGTTTCGTAATCCCAAAACCCGGTCAACCAGTCTTTACTGACAAACCAAGTGAATTTGAAAAATGGTGGGTTCGATCGGCATCTTGAGACTCTATTGCGGGCTTTTTGACCCTTAATCGTAAAATGAAAAAAGAGCTATAGAGGCTTTAGCGATTGCCCCTGTGATAAAGGCGGTGTCCCAAAGAATAGGAGGGGACGAAGCTTTAGCCATATTGAAGGAAGTCAATCAGCAAGAAGCTTTTCAGCGCGGTCAAAACATGGTGAGCGCAGAGCGGCAAAATGGGATATCCATCGCAGTTCTTCAACCGGACAGACCAGAGGAAAAATTTTGTCTGGTGTTGTTTTGATTTCTATAGTGTGCATCTTTTCAACCCGCTTATTTTGCAACGCAGCGCGATATTCTATTGAGTCATGGTTTTTCATAATTTGTCCTTGTTCATTTAAAATGATTTAGATTCATTTTTGATTAAAATGAAATGTGTAATTCAATTGATGTGATTTCTATATTGCTAGATTGGGGCCATTATTTTTTAGTTCAACAATACAGTATGTTGAGATTTTTTAGACTTAGAATTGCGAAATATCAAAATTCATCAGCCTTTATTCACTACTTTGTAAGATCGTTACGAATAAACACTAATTGCAATAGAATTGGCTAACAACACAACTTTTACGGAAGGGAGAGTAGAAATGACAGAATCTTTCCGTCTGTTTGGAAAGTCGTTCCGGATACACAGGTACTAACTAGTGATGAAGAAGCCTCATCTATGCAGTATATGCCTTTGGAGACGGTGGGCCGATTTTTGTGCAGTATTATGGCGAGAGCTGGAGAAATGTAATCACATCTGGGTCAATTATTTCTTCCCATAGGCAATTCCCAGTTTATCCATGCGATTTCTGAGTGTATTTGGATTTATTTCTAATAGTTCAGCGGCTCCGCCCGGTCCATGAACTTTTCCATTTGTTTTTGCCAGGACTTGTTGAATGTGGGCGGAAATGACCTTGTTAAGCCCATCCGGGTTTTTATTCTGTTCCGTATTCGTTAAGTTGACTCCCCGCAATTGAACATTCTTAAAATCAAGGGGGCCATCGTCATTGGTTATTAAAGCCCGCTCGACAACATTTGCCAGCTCTCTAATATTTCCCGGCCAATCATATTTCATGAGAGGGTCAATTGCTCCTTGAGCAAGCACGGGGATGCGGGGTAATTTCAATTCCCTTGATTTCAAATTGATAAAGTGCTGCAACAAAGCTGGGATATCAGATTTTCTTTCTCTTAATGGGGGAATCCAAATCGGAAAGACATCCAATCTAAACCATAAATCCTCCCGAAATTGTTTGGTGGTAACCATTTCCTGCAAGTTACGGTTCGTCGCAGCAATGATTCGAATATCCAATGAAATTGTCTTTGTCCCTCCGACCCTTTCAATTTCTTTACTCTGCAGCACCCTTAATAAACGTACCTGAGCCTGGAGTGGTAATTCTCCGATTTCGTCTAAAAAAATCGTTCCTTTATTTGCCCGTTCAAATCGACCCCTTTTTTGAAACAATGCTCCCGTAAAGGCCCCCTTTTCATGGCCAAATAGTTCGCTGTCGATCAGGCTATCCGGAATCGCACCGCAGTTCACACTCACAAAGGGTCCATTACTGCGTGAAGATGAATAATGAATCGCATTGGCAATTACATCTTTGCCGACACCGGTCTCGCCCAGGAGTAATACCGGACTATCATGAGCAGCTACCTGTCGGACCATGTTCAACACTTTTTTCAAACCATAATCGGCACCAATTATCTGCTCACCCGATATTTGCAGGAGTTGACGATGCAAAAACCGGTTGTCATCCACCAGTAGCTCTTTTAGTTTTAATATCTCTCTGTGCTCAAGGGCATTGGACATTGCAATTGAAAGCGGCTCTTTTAGCAGCGATAGCATTCGAGCGTGATTCTCAGAATATTTTTTCTTTCCTTCAACTTTCACCAAAATACTGCATAAAGGCCGACCCACAGTTTCCAATGGCATATGCAAAAGAGACGAATCTTCCTCCTTCAGTTGTCTGGTCAAGTCCTTTGTGATGGGGTCAGCTCTCGGATCATTGATGATAACCGCATCCGGCCAGGTGGAAATTTTAAATCCTGTATATAATTTTTCTATAGATGTTTTGGCTTTTTTGGTAAGTTGAATGAGAATGTCTGTTTTTTCCCCTTCGAAAGTGTTGGTTCGAGCTATGACCCGGAGAGAACTGATGTCAGGTTAGTGTCACTATGTCAGAGATTACCTCCTTGGGAGAAAGGCAAAGGAAGATTGATTTCGGACCTTATCAAGCGATAATATTTGGGGCTCCAGTTCACGCTCGCCGGGCGCCGAAAGCAATGAGGGATTGGTTAAAAACTCTGGATGGTCAAGGCAAAAAATGCTCAATGTTTTTTACGTATGGCGGTTTTGGTGTCCATCCAACTCATTATTCCACAAGAGAAATATTGAAAGAACAAAATTTTATTGTTGTGTCATCCGCTGAATTCCTAGGCGCCCATTCATTCAACCTTGGTGGCTGGAGGGCTCTAGGAGATCGACCCAATGAACTCGATTTTAAAGTGGCAAAAGATTATGTTGAACTTACCTACAAAAGATTTACTGGTGAGGATGATAAAACATTGGGTGAATTGGAAAAGACAGAATATACAGAAGCACAGCTTGATTCGGCCGAAACATCAAGATTTAAAGTGATCACACAACTCCCGACCAGAGGTGGCAAAGAGTGCAGCATGTGTTTGGATTGTGAGGAATTATGCCCCACTGGAGCCATGGAAGCTGAATCGGGCGAAGCTGACAAGGGAAAATGTATCGCCTGTTTAGCGTGCGTATCGAGCTGCCCTGAAGAAGCTCTAAAAATAAACGATACGTCTAAAAGCTGGCCGATCAAGTTGGATATGGAAAAAGTTACCGAAGAAAGCATCAAGGAACAAAAAAGCAAAATATATTATTGAATAAGTACGGGGGATTAATATCCTCGTCCATGACCAAAAAAGCGAAGGAACATTTCCACAATTTGTTGCCTTTCGAGTAGGCCGAGGGAACTTACCCCTCAGCCTACTCGAAAGCTTTATCTGAAGATGGCCGTAAATTCTTAATGTTGCTTGACGAAAAAAATTCATTTTTATCTGCCTTCATAATCTTCTTCCTAAAATTTGCTTGAGCTTATTAAATACCTTATTTGACAATCATTATTGTGATATTTGGTATCATTGAATAACAAAAATAGTTTAGCTCTTTGATTTTTTTAATAATTTTTACTGGCACAACTATCGCAATTGCATTCAAGAGAAGGTTAACAAAAAGGTGAGTATTATTCAAATTCTAAAATATGGAGGAGAACTCATGAAAAATGATCTGAAACATAAATTGTATCTGGGAATTCGTGGTTTTATGATACGCATACCTCCTTTCCTTTCAAGCAAAGGGGCCAAAAAAGGCCAAGAGGGTGCCAAGGTGAATGCAGAACGTTTATCGAATGAGGAACGTAGAGTCCATCATTTTATCGTTGAGAAAATGGCGATTGTTCAATCTCCAATTACAGCAGGGGTTATTGCCACTGAACTCGGAATGGCAGATGATCGTGTGCATGAAATAATCAACAAACTTGAAAGCTTAAAAACATTCATTTATCGAAGCGATGGTGATGGAATAAACTGGGCGTACCCTTTTTCTCTTGAGAACACAGGCTTCAAAATGACGGCATCTTCCGGTGAGCAATTTAATGCCGCCTGAGGTGTTGACGCTTTTGCGACTCCCTTCGTGTATGGGAGATTAAAAAAAGAAGATATATCATTTACAATTGAAGCGGCATGCGCCAATAGCGGCAGACAGATGAAGATCGCACTTGACAACAAACTGAAAATCACAAGTGTGACTAATGGATCCAATCCTGTAATCTGTATACCGATAGTCACTCTTGCAAAAACAACCAGCCCCAGCATTGTGGACATATTCTGACGGAAGTCACACCTCTTCTGGTCAGAAGAGGACGCACGAACATACAATAAAAATAATCCTGGTCGTAGAATTATTATGAACCTGAGCAAAAAATCGCTTACCGGCATCAAAAGAATGCAAGCATCGATTTTCGGTTTTGAATGATTATAGATTGAGAATGAGGCAGAAAGAATTTTTCGAAGTTTTCAGTGTTGTAACATATTTTGCAAAGGGTAGAAGAATGAAGATTAATTTAGACGGGGTTAATTTAAATTACGAACTTAGCGGCGCAGGACCCTGTCTGGTCCTGATCCATGGATTTACGGATAACTTGTCCATGTGGTTCAACCAGGTTCCTCAGCTCTCGAAACAGTTTCAGGTAGTCACCTATGACTTAAGAGGGCATGGGCAAACTGAAACCACCGGCAACGAGTTTTCGGTAGATCTGCTTACGAAGGATCTCTACGAACTTCTAAAAACGCTCAATATTGAAACCGTATGTATACTGGGATATTCCCACGTTGATTGTTGCAGGCAAACATGACGCTATGATGACTCCGGATGTAGTGGAATCTATGCAGAAAGCTTTCTCCGATTCAACTGTAAAAGTATTGCAGACGGGACACGCCTCGGCCATCGAAGCGCCGGATGATTTTAACCAGATTGTTGTCGAATTTATGAAACGGCTTGGGGTTTAATTGGAAGATGTTGTATAAGGAAATTAAATTCAAGCATGTTTAGATCTGATGTGATCCAGTAAAAATGGACACGAAGTTAAACAGATTTGTTGACGTAAAGGAATTGGTTTGAAGCAAGCTTCTGGGAGTAGAGCCGGGAGAGATTAAAACCGATCCAAGCATTTTATATCCAACGAATTAAGGAGAATGATAATCACCTATACTAAAGGAGACAGATTATGGATCGGGCAAAAAACATGGGCATCAAAGATATTAAAGAGTTATTAGTCAAATGCTGGATGACTCATGATGCAATGTGGTTTTTTCATACCTTAAGGAATGATGGGATTGAAAAAGCCAATCAAATCAACAAAGCTGCTATTGAATCGTTAGCAGAGATAGAAGTTTCCAGGGTGAGAAAAAAAATCGGTGACGATTCCAAAGAGATAAAGACCTTTGAACATGTTGTTGACATGATCGATACGATGTTTGGCGTTGTGAAAGCGGACTTCATGGATTTTCAGTTTAGTTTTCCTGAAAAAAATGTCTTTCACTGGGAGGTCGACAAATGTTTTGCATATGAAGGGATGAAAAACTTAGGCGTAAGCGAAAACTATGAATGTGGGCTTCTTCATAGGGTTCAGTGTTGGTTAAACGTTTTAGGTGTCGATTATAGGTCTGATCCCGAAGTGAAAGGTTGTTTACTAAAT
>Ga0233431_1003778_pt1 | contig 17441 bp, 14 predicted proteins | sample SI_118_April2016_FD_179867 | JGI IMG/M metagenome (GOLD analysis project Ga0233431, IMG submission 179867) | Seawater microbial communities from Saanich Inlet, British Columbia, Canada - SI_118_April2016_200_MG | ecosystem: Environmental > Aquatic > Marine > Inlet | place: Canada: British... | reverse complement strand
ATTGGCACGAAATCCACCTGCACCCCACCACCAGCATAAGTTTGACCCCCACCGCCTCCACCACCGACAACCAAATATTCAACCAATCCCTGTCCAACATTCACGACCGTAAAGTCAGTCCCGGTATCGGCTAATAGAAAAGTGTGTATGCGGTAATCCCCATCCTCTGTGATGGTTCCACCTGTTGCAAAGAGGTAATCTTCTCCACCACCCCCACTTCTAACTCTGTCTCCTAACATATCAATTCTCCCTTATGCCGTTCCGTAACTATTAACATAAGTTGCATAGAATTTTGCAGTATTGTCACCATCAGTCCACATCAAATTGATAATATGTTCTGTACTGATTGCAAAAGTTGCAGGTGCAGCACTTCCAGCCCATTTCCAAGTAGCTGGCCAAGTGATTGCATACTCAGTTCCAGCCGCAGTAATAACCATTGTCAATGAACCAGCGTAATCCGCTAAAATATTAGAAGTAGAAACAACAGTTGCTTCTGTTAATGTAAATGATATAACATTTCCATTTTCAACATTTAAAACAGTGGTTGAAGTCGATGAAGGTGCTTGAGGTGTTTCAGCGTAATCTAATATGATTGATCTTTTTAAAACTCCATCTAATAAATTAACTGTACCAGTGCCTTTTGGAACCAACTCTATATCTATATTAGTATCACCACCAGTTGCTTGAATTTCAGGCCCACTACCTGTAGCTGCATTTTTAATAGTTACTTCATTCACAGCAGAAGCAGTAGTAGAAAACTTTAATTGTTCGTTACTAGCTTCATCTAATATACCAAGAGTATTATTAATCAGTATATTTTTTCCATTTGTATCTAAATTTCCAAGAAGTAAAACTGTTCCTGCTCCTTTAGGAACCAATTCTATATCAATGTCAGTATCACTTCCAATAGCCTGTATTTCAGGTCCACTACCTGTTGCAGCATTTTTAACTGTAATCTCATTAACAGCAGAAGCTACATAGTCAAAAGATAATACTTCATTACCATTAGTGTCTACTATATCATAAGAACCGGTTTTTAAATCTCCTCCCAACTCTGGAGTTACATCATTGGAAATTTCAACACTATTGTCACTACTCACTATTGTAGATAAAGCTGTCATTATAAATTCTCCATTACAATTTTATTTCTAAGTTTCTAGTTCATCAATTCTATCAGTCAATTTTTCAACTAATGCTGTCAAATCCTGAACACTCGATATGAGCAATGGTGTTAATTTACCATAATCAATTGACCAAGGATCTTTTTCATCACTACCAACATGTACTGCTTCTGGATATATATTCACTAATTCTTGTGCTATTAATCCTTGTCTTTTAATTTTATCTTTATCATTTTTAAAATTGAAATCTCTAACAGGTATTGATTTTAATGTTTCAAGACCTTTTTCAGTTTGTATTATATTCTCTTTTAAATTTCTATCGGAACTTGTGTTGTATGCTGCCGTACCTCCATTTAATGTGATAGTTCCAGCAACATTTGGATTTGCCTTAACATGACTATAAAAAGTTATTGCATTTCCACTACTTTCATAAGTATTGACCATTAATGATGTTCCATTATCTGGACCACCATGTATAAGTGCTTTAGCATTTAAACTACCATAATCACCACCACAACCTACCCATAAACTATCTAAAAACATTTTATCGCCAGTAAATAAAGTAGTACCATTTGGATAACTATATTTACCTTGAGCATGAATGGCATAAGATACACAATTATCAGCCGTACAATTAGTAATAACTGGTTTTGCAGAGTTTAAAGCTACATAAATACCTTGTATAGCACTATTAGCCGTACAATTTGTCATGTGTACTTTTTCATAAAAAGAATCTGATGTGTTTATATAATAATCGTATGACCCACCAGCTTTGGCTCCCATATGCATAGAACAATTTACAAGTCTTGCACTTATTGATTCTGGTTCGGGGCTATTTTTGTTACCCAATACTATTCCGTAATAAGTCTTACCCGAATCATATTCTAAATTACCTTCACTAAAGATGTTTGACATCTCAACACCCCATGAAGGTCCAGTAGTTGCCCTAACTTCAAGTTGTGTTCTAAAATTTCTGATAAAAATGTTGCTTAATATGAGTCCATCCATATCATCAAAATACATTCCAGTTCCAGGTCTTTCGTTAGATAAACCATTCAATCCCATAGTCAAATAACTAAACATCTGAATGTTATTCAAGAATACAGGATTACCATGACCTCGTATATCTAGTCCATTAACACAATCAAAATTTGTATTTTGAATCCATTGAGAACCACCACCATAAGATTTTATCCCTAAATTAAATCCACCAATAAAACAATTATCAATAGATTGGCATCCTTGTGAACCTTCACTATACATTGTAATGCCCGTTCCAGGCCAATCAACTTCAGATGTGTATTGATGTCCAGTACCTTGTATTTCAGAACCTAAAACAGATATTCCATCTAAACTTGACCCTTGCCATAAATTAATAGTATATGCACCATCATTTGTATTAAACATTATGCCAGGACCAACTGCACCCATACGCATACCATCCCTACCTAATTTTCCACCTATACGAACATGTTCATAAACTTCTAAATTACTATCTTCTATCAAATATTGCATTCCTGACTGTAATTCTACTGCACCTCCATATAGATCAACTCCTGCTCCTACAGCTTGATGTCTATAATATTTAATAGCTTGTTGAAGTGGTAAATAATCATTGGTTCCTGTTGCTTCCCAAGGTGGAGTACCGATATCTATAAATGCATCACCAGCAGCACCCCACCATTCTGGATATACTGTTGAATTAACTAATGTGATTGCTGATTTATCTCTTATGGCACTTAGTTCTGCCGTTGGATGAACATCAAAGATTTTATGTAACCCAGCATCAATATATCCAGCTACCCTAACAACAACATTGGCAAGTAGATGAAAACATGCTCCATTTTCAAATCTTAACAAAATATTATTCGGTATTGTCATATTGCTTTGAAAAATATATGGAGTTGCTAGACCAAATTTATGTTCAAAAAGTAAAGTAGCTGGATTAGGCCCCAATGAGTCAATTATACTTTTGACACTTTTAGGATCAGAGGGTGAACTTTGGTCTGATACTGATGGATCTACTGTATATATCATTTTTTAGTACCTTTAAGCTAGGGATGCCATTAATGCTTGTAATGATACATCTGGCTTAGTTGCGTCAAATGTTGTGAAATCCCATGTTATTGCTTTTAGTGTTGTTATATTTGCTGCGTCTACTATGGTTTGTTTCTTTCCATAGTAATAAACCATAATTGTATTTATCCAATCCCAAACAGGATTAAGGTAATTCTTCACTTCATCGGTGTTGTACTTGACATAAACTGCTGTAAAAGATTGCTGAGTACCTACATCGTAATAGTTGTTTATGTAGGTGTTGACATCATTGTTGATTTGTGTAAGAATACTTGTTTGTTCTTCTGTTAAACGTGGAGCTAATTCTTCTGCTGAGTAATCATTTACTGTATATGTTTTGGTTACTGCGTCCTCACCTATGACTATTTCAGAAGTAAGATACTGTGTATCCGCATTAAACTCTGGTTCTTCATCAACATAAGGCAACCACCCCTTTGCAACCATTTTTGATATGAGAAGTTCATCCGTTGTATCTCTTGAATCAATGATTTCTCCATCTCTTATGTGTTTATATGTAGTCATATTTTATTCTCCAAATTTTACTATAAATATCTAATTATTACTATTCCTGAACCACCAGTACCACAAGAAGCCCAACCATGTCCACCACCACCACCACCACCTGTGTTTGCCATTCCAGCATCACCACAACCGCTGAGGGAGCCATCTCCACCACCACCTACACCACCAACTCCACCAGTAAATCCTGCACCAGCTTGAATCAATGATCCACCTCCACCTGCAAACCAGCCAGATTCACCATATGTTGTTCCAAATACAGTTGAATAATCCTTTCCTACACCACCATTTCCAGCAATTCTAGTTCCAGGATCAGCAATACCATCAACACCAGCAGCACCTGCACCACCACCTCCACCACCAGCATATATGCCCCATTGAGTGTGAGTATGTCCTTGTCCACCAGCATTTCCAAATCCATATGTTGAACTATCTCCACCTACACTTGATTGATTTGATGCCCCACCTGCTTTATCATTACCAGACAAATTATCATATCCACCACCACCGCCAGAACCACCTACACCTCCTACAACAGTTTGTCCACCAGCATATCCACCACCTTTAGCGGTTAAACTATTAAAAGTAGTATCTTCTCCCACTGTTCCTTGATAAGTATATCCCTGAACACCACCTGCACCTATAACAGCACTATGGGTACCTTGAGCTATTGAACGACCAGAATGATATATTAAACCTCCTGCTCCTCCTCCACCTGAATATCTACCACCGGAACCAGCTCCAGCAACAACTAAAACATCACAAGTCAAACCATCTCCTGGTAAAACTTCAAAATCACCATTTGAAAGAAAAACGTGAACTGTATAAGAACCAAATTTATATTCAACTCCACCTGTAGCTTTAGCTCTAAACCCTTTTCTTCTATGACTTAAAAATGGTTGCATAATATCACCATGCACTTACGGTCTGATCGACCTTATATTGAATTAACACTCCAAGTAACCAAGCATCTTCTACCATATCATCAGTACCGTCAGTGTTCCTATAAACTTCAAATTCAACTAAATCACCCAAGGCAGGAGTACCACCGATTGTCAATGACGGTGTAGCACTTGTAATATGTAAATCTCCATCGGCAATTACTGTATCTGTTATTACTTGTGGTGTTCCTAATGCCGCATCAATAGCATCATCATCACTTAATGCACCTGCTTTAATCCCCCATTCAATAGTATCAGCGGCAGAAGCACCAGTAGCATTACCCCAATAAAACTTTGCTTTGATTGTTGACCTATCCCAATTCTCAGGCATTACCAATTTGAATTGCGCCCTTTCTTCAGTTGCACCAGCATCAAATGCCAGCACATCCATATCAATATCGTTTGTGCCGTATTCTTCAGTACTTGCTTCCGCCCCATTAGTAGTACAAGGAACCATAGCACCAGCATCTATATAAATTGAATTATATTGTGGAGCTAATTTTGTAAGTGAGTCAGGAACATCATTTAAATAACTTAATTCAGTTGCCGTTATTGCCGACACTACAAGATTACCACTTCCATCAGTCTCCATAGCTCTGGAAGCAGTATATCCTGTTGATAAAGTACCACTAACAATTTCCCAACCTCTAGTAGCATCAGTATAAACTAGAGTAATACCAACTCCATCAACACTAAGCACTAAATCACTAGCTGCTCCTTCTATATTATTACCATTCCTCTCTATAGTAATTGTATTAGTAGTGGCTTTATTATAGATATCACAAAATGCTATTTGATCCCCAATACCTGGAGTCACTGGCATTGTAGCAGTTATAGTATTGCTTGTGGCATTTAAGGCATAACCTGTTCCAGCAACTGCATTAAAGTCTGCGGCTTTACTTTCCCAGATTACTCCACGCAATTCCCCAAAACCAATATCACTAACAACTTGCCATCCAACTGTACTATTTACATAAGCTAAAGTAAAACTTGCTCCTTCGATATTCACTACCAGATCTTCAGCTATAGAATTAATATTTTCACTATTCCTAGCAACTGTAATAGCATAAGTATCTGCCATTCTATAAGAATCACTTATGCCTACTGTATCACCTTCAGATGGTGCTAAGGGAAGTGTAATTGTAACTGTATTACTTGAAGCATTAATCATGTACCCATTGCCATTTACAGCAGTAGTATCACCTGACACCGTATGCCATTGAATACCCGTAATAGCAGAACTACCTGTCACTTCATCTACAATTTCCCACCCTCTAGTGGCATCCACGAAAACAAGTGAAAAACCAGCACCTTCCATATCTATCGTTAAATCATCTGCAACACTGTTTATATTTTCACCATTACGAGCAACTGTAATAGTATTAGTATCTGCCATTCTGTAAGCATCACAGACACCTACAATATCACCTTCAGATGGAGTGGCAGGTAATGTGACTGTTATATCTCCACCGGAAGCATTTACCAAATAACCATTACCAGATACGGCAAGAGTATTAATAGCTATCAAAGACCATGATAATCCACCACCATAATTACCGGCAACTAGATCATCATATATAGAATCAATCTCATCCCTTACTTCATCTATACTTGCATTAGAAACAGATGCTCCTACCGCAATACTTTCACCCCAAGAAATTCCCATAACTAATAACTCCTATTATTTGATCTTAACCCAATGTCTATTGTTGACTTTAATTTCCTTACCTTCTGGACCCCAAAATTCACTTCTTTCTTTCTTTTTATATATAGCAACTATCCTTTCGGGGTAATTTTGTTTTTCTTCCAGAGTCATTTCTGTAAGATCACCGTTGTCAGAATTAGTTAAAGGGATTCCTGACCTATATTCTTGATCAACATTTGCTAATACCCATCCAGATATAGCAATAGGTACTTTATTGTTAGTTGCTCCCAAAGCATATCCAAATGTATCAGAAGCTATGCCAATTACTGATTCTTGACACCTCTCCTTACAAATTTTAGCCCCATCGTAAGTATCAAAATAACATTTGCCATATACTAAACTGTCATTCAAATCCTGAAAATCTGCAATATCATTCCAAACTGAATTCCATATTTTTGAAGCTATTATTTGTTGATCAGGATTAATAGAACCAGAAGAATCAGGTTCTATTGAGCCACTCAACATCAAATCTGGACCTTCTGCCATAGCACCAGTTGTATCAAGTTCTATTTCACCTGTAGTATTATTGATTTCACATCGTCTAAATGTTGGTACACTATCTCCAGCTACTCCACCAATACCAACAGGAGATGCTAATTGTGAAATTTCCAAACCTTGTGATGCTTGCCAACCCTTTACTCCAGATGCGTCAGTTCCATAAACTTTAGAAACTCCAGGATTAGTTTCATCTCCAATCAATCTTACTTCTAATACTTCATCATTTACAGTATCATATTCCGTAGTGATAACAACAGATTGATGCCCTTCTACTTTATCTTCCAAGTATGTCAATACTGTATCAGTGGCACTTACACCTACAGTTGAACTTAATGGTAGGTCGAAATAACCTTTGATACTTCCACTATTTGTACCATAATATTTAGAAGCACCAGGAGCATTAGAGTCATTTACAAGTTGTAAAAAGTCTGAATCTATTTCAATAGAATTTTTAACTTGTACGGAAAACCCTAATGTTTGATCACCACTTGTATCAGTTGCCAATGTGGATAAAAGACCATCACCATCAACTAATTTATCATCAAGATAACCACTAGCGGCATCCCCAATTGTAATGGAAACAGTTGCTCCTGCCGCTGCTCCAAAGGAATGCCAACCTTTTGTACCTATTAAGTTTGTTCCATAATACTTGGAATTACCAGGAACATTGGAATCATTTACAAGTTGTAATTCCGCAGAATCTTCAACTATAGAATTTTTAACTGGTAACGATTGCCAACCTTTTACACCTAAAGTTGTAGTTCCATAAAACTTGGAATTGCCAGGAGCATTAGAGTCATTTACAAATTGAAGTTGTGCTGAATCCTCTTCAATAGAATTTTTTATTGGAAGGGTTTGCCAACCTTTTACACCTACAGTAGTTGTTCCATAAAACTTAGAATTACCAGGAGCATTTTCATCATTGATCAATTGTAACTGGTCGGAATCAATTTCAATAGTATTCTTAACTCTTACAGAAAAATCTAGGGTTTGTTCTCCTGCTGTATCAGTCAAAATTGTAGTTAATATTCCATCTCCATCAACCACTTTACTATCCAAATAATCTGAAGAAGCATCACCACTTGTAATAGTCACAGCAGGCATTGGTATTTCAGTAAAACCATACCAGCCTTTAGTTCCAATTACATTAGTCCCATAATAATGTAATGACCCCGGGGCACTTTCATCATTTACTAATTGTACTTGATCTGAATCAAGCTCAATAGTATTCTTAACTCTTACATCTAATTGTAAAGATTCTCCTACTGCTGAATCTGAACTTTTTGTGACTAATATTCCATCACCATCAATAAGTTTGTCTTCTAAATATCCTTGAACATCATCCGTAGCTGATATTAGAATAAATTCAGTTGGCCCAGAACCTGCCGGAGAGCCAAGATTATCAACAATATTGGCAAGTGCCATTAAATCCCTGGATATTCTAAACTCTGGTCTACACAACCTACCTTCAAAGAAATTGGTAACTGTAAGTGTTACCCCTGTTGCGTCAAATGAAGCCACAGAAGAACCGGGGGAGCCAGTAGACACATCATATCCAGTTAAAGGATCTCCAGATTGCATAAAATTGTAATCTGAATCAGACCTACTTTGTATTTGTGCTAATGTAATTATTTCGGTTGCCATTAGATCCTCACTTACTTTACTTTTATCCAGTGTCTACCATTCACCTTTATTTCAAGCCCTTCAAATCCCCATGAGGTAGCTGTTTCTTTCTTTTTATAAATGGCTACAATTCTTTCAGGATAATTTTGTTTTTCCTTCAACGTCATTTCAGTAAGATTACCCACATTATCATTTGTCAAAGGTGTACCCATTTCATATTCTTTATCAACATAAGCCAGTACCCATCCCGTTACCGCTATTGGAACCTTACCATTTCCTATACCAAGAGCAAATCCAAAGGTATCCGAAGCTATCCCTATAACCGATTTTTGGCACCTCTTATCACAAATTTTAGCTCCTGTTATACTATCATAATAGCATTTTCCATGCCTTAATTTACCATCTAATTTTTGAAAATCAACTATATCATTCCATACAGCATTCCAAATCTTTGAAGCGATTATTTGTTGATCAGGAGTAACCCCATCACCAGATAATATAATATCATCCCCTGCTGTTCCTATTGTACTCACTGTACCATCTGCTGTATCAATACTACATCTTCTCAAAACTGGAAAATCTATTGCAGCAATACTATCTTCATCTGGATCACCACCCAACCCAATTTCGTTAGGAAGTTGCTCTAATCCATGCCACCCTTTTGAACCATTTTCATCAGTTCCATAATATCTGTACAAACCTGGTGAATTTTCATCGTTTACCAAAGACATAGTGTAATCTGCATCACCAGCAGAATCAATTTCTGCCACTACATCTATTGAACCTTCAGAAAATAGCTGACCGGCAACAGCAGCAGGTAAACTATAGTATCCTTTTGTTCCTGATGAATCAGTACCATAATATCTTTGCAAACCAGGTAAAGTTGCATCATTAACTAATTGAAAATTTCCAGAGTCCTGTTCAATAGATTTAGTAACTGGTAATGATTGCCAACCCTTTACACCTAATGAAGTGGTAGCATAAAATTTTGTATTACCAGGACTAGCAGCATCATTAACTAATTGCAATTGTTCAGAATCTAATTCAATACTATTTTTAATAGGTAATGGTTGCCACCCCTTAACTCCACCAACAGTAGTCCCATAAAATTTAGAGTTGCCAGGAGCTAGACTATCATTGACAAATTGTAACTCTGACGAATCCTCTTCAATAGAATTTTTAATAGGTAAGGATTGCCATCCTTTGACACCAGCCGTTGTAGTACCATAAAATTTAGAATTGCCAGGAGCACTGGAGTCATTTACAAATTGTATTTGATCTGAATCTGTTTCTACCGAATTTTTAACTCTAGCTGCAAACGATAATGTTTGTACCCCTAACCCATCCGTTAAGGTTGTAATAGAAACACCATCACCATCTACAATCTTATCACCTAAGTATTCACTATCAGTATCCGTAGCACTTACGGCAACCCTAACATCATTTTCTGTAAAATCGTACCATCCTTTTGTTCCAGTAGCATTAGTCCCATAATAATAACTATTTCCTGGAGCTAATTCATCATTCACTAATTGTATTTGGTCTGAGTCTGTTTCTACTGAATTTTTAACTCTAACATCTAATTGTAAATACTCAGAATCATTACTTTCAGAGACTTTGGTTACTAATACGCCATCTCCATCAATTAATTTACTTTCTAAATAATCTGGTTCTTCATCCGTTTCAGAAACTACTACAAATTTAGTTGGACCAGAATGATTAACAGATCCCAAATTGGCCATAATTTTAGCCAATACCTTTATGTCTTTTTCAAATCTAAATTCAGGTTGACACAATCTTCCTTCAAAATGGGTAGAAACTGTCAAAGTCACTCCATTAGTGTTAGAAGAAGTAACAGATGCAGTAGGTGGTCCTCCTACATCTTCATAACCAGACAATGGGTATCCAGATTTAATATAATTGTATTCCCATTCGGTTCTATTCTGAATATCAGATAAGGTTATAACTTCAGTAGTAGCCACTGTGATCTCCCTAATTGCTTTGTTTCATTAATTTATCCAACTGACTCTTTATAACTTCCAATTCGTCTTGTTTATCATTTTCTGGTGTCTGTAATTTACGGGCATTTGAAATCAATTCTTGCTCTTTATCAGTGAATCCAACATCCAATATGCTATTCCTAGAAACAAAATCTTTTTCACCCAAAGATAATTCTTTTATTACAGAGGTAGTTAAATCTTGCTCTTTTATAATTTCAGCATTTATTTTGATACTGTTTAGAATAGATGATAACTCATTTTTATCTACATCTTCCTTAGACAAAGAATCTATGTACAACCGAATATTCTTTATCAACAAAAATGATTTTTGATATGCATCTGGATTATCCAAAGGTAGATCAGATTCGATTAATACAGGTTCTAATTCCTTGATAATCGTTTTCCAAAGCTCCACTTCGTTGAGCCTATCCTTTACTTCTTTATCCAAATTGAATAACAAAAATTCAGTTTTTTCATTCTCAACTAATTGTTTTGGGTCTTCCTCTGGAAGCATCTCTAATTTACGCAAATTATGTTCAAAAACAAGATTCTTAATTTGAACATATAAATTCTTTACTTCTGCCAATGCCTTATAGTATTTGGAAGCTGCTGTCGGAAACTTCTTATTTTCCAACACCATTACTCTCAATTCAGTATCAGTTCTACAAGATGATGTTACATTAAAAGCCCAATCAAATAATTCTTGTGTTTCTTCCGAAATTTCCATATTCATTGTAATCATTTTTATTCTCCCATTTAAAAGTATAAGAGTTAGTTGTCGGTCTATATATAAACCGTCCATAAGAATCTAAATACCACTGTACTTGTTTTTACCATCACTGGAAATTGTTCGAGAGCAAGTACATATTCATTAGTATCAGTTGGATCAGGTGCCGTACCAACCAAAGCAGCCATAGCATAATATTTACTAAGACCAGAAGCAGCAAATCCTGGCCCAACCCTAACACAGAAATCTACAGCATTATCTACAACATCACTAGACATAGTAGCCAGGCCATCACCAGGAGTGACAAGAGAATCGCAATCATTTACAGGAATGGTTGTGACCTCTATTGTATCCGCTGATTTTAAACATGGAAAAGAAGTTAAGTTAATTTCGGTTAAAATAATAGGGTCTAAACTATCATAATAGGTTCCAAAATCTCCAGTTAGCATTTGAGTACCACATGTACCAACTGCATCATCAATTCCAAATAATACAAACTTGGTTATACCAATACTATCACTCGCTGGCGCCCAATCTTGTGTATAACCCCCTAGCAATTTAGTTATAAGCCTACCAGCACCTAATGCTATCTTATTGCTATCTTCAAAGGCATAGACACACTTTTCCTGTTCAAAAGCTTCAGCCCTAAAATACCCTTGCAAAATTCTAAGATTTGATTTTATTCTTGCTGTCATTTTATTTTCCTTTAAGTAGGTACAAAATAATGATGATCTGGACCATGGGTTTCGATTGTATCTATACAATAATCTTTAACCACTCCAGCTTCTAGGTAATGATCACTCTGTAAATTAGGATCGCTTCCATCAGACAATTTTATAAATACGGTATTATATCCTATGGTAACATCATAAGTGTAATCCCATTCACCAACTCCTAGTAACGTATGTGTACCTCTTGTTAAAGCCGTACCATCTTCAAGAACAACGCCTGGTTCTGATAGTATATCTGCTCCCAAAGAATCTTCCAAATTGAGATAATATTCGCTCCCTATACTGTCTGATTCATACAGTACCCATTGTCTATCACCATTCAAAATACTATAAAAACCTTCAAAAGTATCAGGACACTTTCTATAATCGCCAGCTTTGAGCCAGTTAGAACCTACAAATTCGTTTGAAGTGTACCCTGTTCCATCCCCTATGCTTTCGCCTAAGTCTATACCCATCAGAATAGGATTATCATAAACTGGTATTCTCATAGGATGTTCATAATCTAAAATATCTCTATTCTGGCCAGTATATAAACTAATAGCCATTAGTGCATTACAACCTATGCTATCAGCTTCATCCCTAGAAGAACTGGACCTTAGATTATTAGTTACTTCCACCCAATGATTTATATTATTCAAAGCTGAAATAATCAATTCACCATTATTTATGTCATAATGAGCGTCTGCAATATGTACTGCATCTCCAACACCAACTGTGGACAAGCCCACACTACTTTCCAAATAATACCGAACTGTATGACCCGATTGAAATTCAATACTGGATACGTTCACTTCAGAATAACATCTTGCTATAGGATCAACAATAGCCAAATCCACTCTATCCAAACTACAATCTAAACATTCAAGACATTTATGAACCCAAGCACCATTATAAGTAAAACTACCATCACATTTAATAGCAATAGGATCTGGATCAGTATAAAATGGGGTCTGACTTATGTTAGCTATTCCATAAGTGTCGCAACAAGGTCTACTATCTCTCCAATCATGTACAGTACAAAGATATTTATACTTTTCAATAGTATAAAGAGTTTCATCAATCGGAATTTGGATAGAAAAAGCCTTAATCATTTCAAATACTGAAATAATTGTACATATATCCAACAACGATTTAACTATTTCTTCAATAAGACTTGTAGTTCCAGCATCTAAACAACCCTCTTCCAAAAATGTAGAAATCATTACACTACATTCGGGATCATCTGGTCTTGGATAATCTGGATCATACCAAGGAATTATTGTGATTGTAATACCAAACAATTTTAAAACATTTGTAAGACCGACCAAAGTACCCTTCATCTTGTTAAACAAAGGAATGGTCATCAAAAATGCCCGTTCACTGTTTTCTGTAGTCGTGATACTACATATTTCATTGATACTGACAATCTTATCAATAATATTCTGTGGATCTAAAACCCTCTTTAATTTTACAAGGTCTTCTACTTCATAAGAATTCCAGAAATACTGTAATTCATTTAACTTAGCCTGTAAATCATTAGTTGATGAGGTATCCCCAGACAATACTTGTGAGAATAGTTCAAGAACTTTTTCAAGAACTGTTCCAGCACTTCCAGTTTGATCGTATTGTTCTTTTAATTTTTCTGGTAGGTAAGTTGTAAAATCCATGGAAACCTCTTTTTATGTGGGTAGTACATATGACACTGAAATTTCGTCAGATTCAACCCTAAAGTATTTACCCCAATCCAAAGTGATAGTATCATATACATTAGTTTGTGCAACATCATCTAAAGTAATAGCCGTAATATCAATACGAGAAATATAATTATTCAAATCATCTATTGAACCTATCAGTTTTGTTGGATAAAAAAGTTCACCTAACTCATAACAATAACTCTCCACCACTTCTTTTATACTAGCTGTCAATGTTGTGGTACTGATATTACTAGACAAAACAACATTAACACTAATACTAAAATCAACAGGTACTGGATCAATAATCAAAACTTGTGTAGAAATCATTTTATAATCATCTAAGTATTCAAGATAGGCAGCTTCCCTAACTGATGACCAATATTCATCTGGATTAGACCAATCATAATGAGTTTCATCTTCCATGTTTTGTGTAACGGCACATAATTCAACAGTACAACATAAATCCTCATTTTTTCTTACCTGAACATTGGTGACTCCTTGATATGATAATGCTATACTTTCCCAATCATATTCCGTAACCGCCCTTTCTTGAGCTGAAAAATACCCAGCCACCACTGTCCTAACTTTTTCTATATCATCCTCATCTGACCCACCAGTAATCACATCAGACACTGCCAAAACCCCTGTAACTGCTCCTGCTACTGTGTCTATAATTACTTCTCCTAAACTTTCACCAGTTGGTACTGTAACTGAACTTCCCAATGTATTCATATATTTTACTATAATCAAGTCTGAAGAATTGAGTCTTTTGCCGAAATTATCATCCCCAAATAATAAAATTACACCACCCTCATAATACGTTTTCACATAAATGGAATCTTCATCCAATTCAGCAATATTGTTATACCAAGTGATTTGATCCCCCAAAGTTAAATTACCATCTGGGTCACTTGTACAATTCCACACAGATATACGATTGGAATTAGTTGCGGCATTTTCAACTTCAAAACCTTCCTCTAACACTAACCTTTCAAATACTGTCCCATATAATTGATCCGTACTTACTGCATCCCCATCTAAATAGTAATCGCTATTTGGAGATGCCGTGAATAATTTATAAAGATACTCACCTTGAGCTACATCCATTTCTTTAGTAGTTTCTCCAACATTTATAGTATAATTCCCAACTATAGATAATGGTGGAGAACCATCATATATTAAATGACCATCAGATAACGTTGCGGGTGAAATTAATGCGGTTGGAAAGGTCACAGTCACCTTGCCTTCGGCAGCAGCTTTTCGATTGACTTTATATCCCAACAAATCAGCCAACAAATATACTGATTGAGTAGTCATAGCCGTAAAGAGGTAATTTTCCTGTAACCTGACATCGGCTTTGTACAAAAGCAATTCAGTTATACCACTCATGAGGTCAATAATAACTTTTCCAACTGATGACTCAAACATATCCTTCCAACGGTCCCAATCTGAAAGAGTGGCAAGGTATTCTTCCATAGCTGTTTGTACAGCCGTTCTTGTATGTGACCTACTATCTATTAATAATGACATGAATTGTCTCCGACCTTAAAATGGGTCATACAGCTTGATTTAAAAATAAGCATACCTATATACCAATTTTCGTCTAAGTCCTAGCTATGGGGCCATTTTGCTAATCTTAGGGCTATTTTAAACCTAATCTTGCGGCAACTTTATTGGCCCTTGTAGCCTTTCTGATATTCTTTGCCAATTTCTTCTTTTTCATGGTAGTGCTCTTATGAAGTTTTTTACCCATCCTTCTACCAGCAGCTTTCTGTGCAGCAGACTTACGACCTAAAACAGGTTTATCTCCATCCCATTTTACTTCTTGATTAGACTTAGCTCTTGCCTTCAATTTCTGAAATTTTGTAACTGCGGCTTTGCCATGTTTTTTATACATCTTTACCAATGCAGCAGCAGAAGTTTCATCCATCAATTCGATTATATCTTTTGCATTCATTTTCTTACTCCTTCAACCAATAGGTCTTTCAAGTGTTGTAAAATATTCATACTGCTCACCAGGTTCTTCATTTGGTAAAATAATTTCTATGATTAATTTAACATCATATCTATTGTCATCTTCATTTGCTATGACTTCACTTTTGCTAGTAACGACCCTAAACCTGGGGTCCCAGCGCCCAAGTCAGGCCAACAATTCTGCCAATATTCTACGTGCTGTTATGTAATCAATAGGATCAAATAAAATTGATTCCAAATCACATCCGAATCTAGGATGATTTAACCTTGAACCAGGACTGTATAACAAACACATATCAATAGAATTCTTAATACATTCAGCATCTTCGGAAAATTTAACATATGGGATAATGGGAATATCTGTATACATAATTACTCCAATGATCTTTCTCTAGCCAATTCTATCACAATTGTATAATGTTCTGTTGTAATACGATGGGATACTTTGGTAGCTAACCATAATCCACTTATTTCTTTTAGTAATGTCTCATCTGCCTTTTCCCACAGCCCTTCAAAACAATCTAATATACTTATGTCCCTAAATTCCCCATGCAAGCCTATATTCATACTCATAGAAGATAAACTAGCCCTATATTGTGTATTTTGGGATTCAGCTTTAAACCAATTTTCATGAACATTATCGTTTTGCCAACCTATTGGTGCGTATTTAGTGTTATCGTATAAACCAACATCATTTAATATCAATCCCTCAGTGTTGATATCATATTCGATATCCACTCCCTCTTCATGTAAACGAGTTGGCGTAATTCTTTCCTTACCTACCCAAGAAGATAAAAATCCATCACTGATTGACATATTATATTCATTTACTTTGATATCACATTCTTGCATATCCCCTATTTTGTACTTAGTATTTAAAATAGCAGTAACAGGTTTATAAATCAAATCCATGTTTTTCTTAATACCAAACGCAAAAGGTTCTCCTTCACCGAACCACCCATGGTAAACAACCTCTTCCAAAAATCGTCTATCTGTAATATTATGTTGAACCCACAACATTTTATCATCAGACGATCCTACTTGTGGATTTAAACCTACCCTAGAAGCCACTGTACTAACAACTTCAGTAGACTTCTTTTTATCACTCCAAGTATTGTACGTTTCCATGCGGTGTTTGTTGTAATAATCCAATGTATCTAGTATCAACCATACATCAACTAACCATTCATCATTACCCTGATACGTTTGCATTTTCTTTTTGAAAACTACAAAATTAGCATCAATAGAACCACCACCACCTGCTCCACCATCATCCAAATGTAATTGTACTTTATATCCTGGAGTAATGTACTTCCGTACTTTGGAAATATCTTGAGTTCTGAATTGCAAATGGGCAGTTGGTAGTGAGAGATCAGCAGTCTCTTCAATATTCAACATACGGAGTTCATCAGAACTAATTTCATCTCCATTTATTGTTGCCCCCCACCTATCTTTAATTCCAATAGCCATAAATCATCTCCACTCAATCGTCTTTTTAACCAAATAGCTAAAAATATATGTTTTCGAAGGTATTTTGATTTGTGCCAAACTTGTTATATCCCTTGGATCAATTATCCTGTTATATTTTGCCAATAACCACCAAAAATCAGGATCACCATAAGCATCACTAGCTAAATTATCTAATCGATCACCTTCCACTAACATTCTAGTAGTATATGGCACTCTATAAAATTGTTTGTCAAAAATATGTGTCAATACATTATAATCTTGTAAAGTTCTTGAAAATGACAAATAACCATCTCTTAAAAGAATATCCTGGTTCGTTTCAATCCCACGCCCACGAATAAATTCCTTAAATTCGATGTCACTAAATCTGGCATTTTTGTAAATAC
>Ga0233431_1003775_pt1 | contig 17453 bp, 14 predicted proteins | sample SI_118_April2016_FD_179867 | JGI IMG/M metagenome (GOLD analysis project Ga0233431, IMG submission 179867) | Seawater microbial communities from Saanich Inlet, British Columbia, Canada - SI_118_April2016_200_MG | ecosystem: Environmental > Aquatic > Marine > Inlet | place: Canada: British... | reverse complement strand
TACGGTACCTTGATGAACACGAGAGAATTCAAATAACCAACGAACGCGGGCATGTCTTCGATATCGCACGGGCGGCATTGGATGATGTTGTGAAGTTGGTCGTCTATCTACCGGGAAAAATCCTCCCCAGTGAGTGCCGCCAAACCAAACACCATGAAAGTCGAACGGCTGGATTTATCCATATTATCCATGCCAACGACTATCTTGAAATATGTCGTACCCTAAGAATTCCAGCCGATATCGTTGATTACTTCAGGCATCGGCAAATGGTTATCGAGAAATTTGGGGCTGAGGCCACTTCCGTGCCCGAAGCCCTAATGATGGGGCACTACCTTTCAGGCAACGTTGATTCTCCGCCTTCAATGGAATTCCATCCTCATCTCATGGCTTTGCAGCAAGACGAAGATGCGTTCGACATATCCGGTATTCTTCGGAGCATTCACGACCATATCGAATCATCGGAAGATCCGTACGACTATTACCGAATTTTGCAAGAGTTTGCGAAACTCTCGCGTTCCGCATGGCGATTGGCAAAGGAACGCTTTGTCCTTTGCGTGGAAAAGACGGCAAAAGGAGAATTTACGCTTCCCTACAGGTTCGCCGTTCCCGAAACCGGGTGCGGCTTCGTATTTATTCCGATTGATTCCGAAAACGTTGCTAAGCCGGGTTGGCCGGAACGACGGTTGAACGGTTTGAGAAACTTCACCTATGCTCACATGTATGATCAGAAATTGGATAAATGCGTAGGTGTATCAATATCAAAGGAAGGGGACTCATTCGCTATCTACTGGTGCCTATTGGAAATTCCTTGGGAACGGGACGAGGAAATGGATCGACGTCTCGCTGAGAATTATCCGTTTCGGAAGGTGCAGGAAAAGGCTGTCCACTCATTTAAATTCGGTGATGAATAAAAGGCCGCGCGCTCAGTTCTCTTCATCCGCTTCAATGGAATTGACCGGTGCCTTGGCCCGTTCGTCGACGGTTAGTTGGAATACATCGGGCCTCGCGTAGTGGCCCGCCACGTCGAAATCGAATTTTCCTCGGGCGATTTCGTTCATGTCCAGATCGGCGGTGAGGATGGTTTCGGCTGAATAGTCCGGTCCGGCCAAGAGTTCGCCGAAGGGGTCGATGATGCAGCTTCCGCCCCGGCATACGACCTCGTCGGGCTTCATGGGTTGGGGCAGGGCGTAATCGTCGGGGTAGTCGCTGCGCAGGCAGTATTGGTTGCAGGCGAGGACGAAGCAGCGGCCTTCCAGGGCGACGTGGCGCATGGAGGAAATCCAGCTGTCCCGCGCGTCCGCCGTGGGCGCGCAATAGATTTGGATGCCTTTGGCGTACATGGCCATGCGCGTCATGGGCATGTAGTTTTCCCAGCAGATGACCGCGCCCAGCTTGCCGATTTCGGTGTCATAGACGGGCAGGGTGGAACCGTCGCCGAAACCCCAGATCAGGCGTTCGGAAGCCGTCGGCATCAACTTGCGGTGTTTGCCGAGATAGGTTCCGTCGGGGGCGAAAAACAGCACCGTGCAATGAAGGGTGCCGATGTCGCGCTCAATGACGCCGACGACCAGATGAACGGCGTTCTCGCGGGCCACTTCGCCCATGAAGTCGACCGCCGGGCCGGGGACGTCGATGGAGCTGTCGAAGTAGCGGCGGAAATCATCGCGGCCTTCGTAGGACCGCGAGCCCACTCGCGCGCCGAAATCCAGTCCGCGCGGATAGCCCGAAACGAAGGCTTCGGGAAACAATACGATCTTTGCGCCCGTTTTCGCAGCATCCGCCGTCAGGGCGCGCAGCTTTTCCAGTGTCGCGTCCCGATCAAAGGCAACCGATGCGGCCTGAACGACCGCCGCGCGAACCATACTCATAACGCTCCCCCCAAAATATTTTATGCGTTGAGTGCGACGAAGGCCTCCATGAAGCGGAAGGGATTGGCGGTCAACCGTTCTTTCCAAACGCCCAGGCGCACGCGGTTCTGGATCAGCCCGCGCAACGCGCCGATATTTTCCGTCAGGCCGACCGAATTGACGCCGATCAGGCGGTCCTCGGCGAATTGCAGGTTCATGTAGCGATAGCGTTCCTCGTCAAGCACGACCGAGCCATCGCCATTGCCCTGCCATTGACCGAAGGATGTTGAAATCAGGCCCATTGAATCCAGAACGTTCATGCCCAGACTGCCGCGATAGGCGACCTCTCGCCCGGTCATGTTCATGGCCGCGATTTTGCCGTGTTCGGTGGCCGTCGGCTGGATGGCGTGGACCGAGCGCGTGCGGGTCGAAAAATCGGGTCCCCGGGCCACGTCGCCAGCGGCGAAAACGCCTTCCACGTTGGTTTGAAGATATTCGTCCACGTCGATGCCGTCTTCGGCAGCAATGCCAGCCTCGGCGGCGAATTCCGAGTTGGGACGGACCCCGGCGGCAACGACAATCAGATCGGCTTCCAGTGCCTCGCCGTTGTTCAGGTGCACCACCGGTCCATCCTCGAACCCGTCGACCCGGCACCCGGAAATGATGCGCACGCCCTTGTCTTCGCACCAGCGCATGATCAGACCGCCTGCGGTCGGGTCCATCATGGAGCGGACCATGCGGCCCGAAGAACCGGTCACCAGTGTCAGATCCGCGCCGCGTTTGACCAGCGCCTGCATGATGATGCATGCCACGAAACCTGCGCCGATGAGAACCACGCGCCCGCCGTCGCGAACCCGGTCGGCGATGTTGCGGGCGTCGGCAAGGGTCCAGCAGGCATGAACGCCCGGTGTGTCCATCCCGTCGACCGGCAGCATGGACGGACGCGAGCCGGTGGCGATGAGCATGCGGTCGAACGAAACGCTTTCACCGCCCGCCAGCGACAGGCTGCGTTTGGCGGTGTTGATGGCCTTGACGGAACCTTCCAGGCGGCGGATGCCGAGCTTTTCGTAGTGGCCGTCCTGCTGGCGAAAAAACGTGCCGGATTCGGCGATGTTTCCCGCCAGATAATAGGGAATGGCCATGCGGCAATAGGGCGGGCCGGGCTCCGCGCCGATCAGGGTGACGCTCGCGTCAGGTTCATATTTGCGCAGCGTTTCAGCCGCAGTAACACCCGCCGGACCGCTGCCGATGATGACGTGTTCCATTGCCTTACAGCGCCACTCGTTTCAACGTTTCGTTGGTCGGCACGCCGTCCTGCGTCCAGCCACGGCATTCGTAGTATTCGGGCAGCATCTTATCCAGCTCATTCACCATGCCCTTGGCCGGACCGCTTTTGGCCGCCTCCTTGAGGATGCGCTGGGGCAAGGTGTCATCGGCCTTGGTCAGGCCCGCCCGCAGATTGAACGTGCGTTCCAGATTGTAGATACGCTCACCCACCTCCATCATTTTTGCCGCCGTCCAATCGCCGACGCATGCTGCATCGATTTGCGGGGCGAGGTCATCGAGCGTCCAGGTGTTGGTGGCGAAGAAGCAAATGCCCGATGAATCGATGGCGGCGACCTCGTCCTGGGTCGCCTTGATCAATTCAGCCTTACTGTCGGGAGTTACGCGGGCGAAATCGTCGGCCCAGGCCTTGGCCCGCATATGGCAGGCACCCCGGCTGCTGGTCGCATAGCCTAAGCCCATTCCCTGCATTCCGCGCGGGTCGTAGGCGGGGAACTCCTGACCCTTGACGGTCATGGAGAATTCGGGATGACCGTACTTCTCGCACAGGCGCTTTGAACCGAGGCCGATATCCTTGCCAAACCCTTCGCCGGAAGCCGTCATCTCAACGACCTTCACCAAGGCTTCGGCGGAACCGAATTTCAGCTCGATCCCACCTGTCTCTTTGCCGGAAATAGCACCGGTTTCATAAAGTTCCATGGCGGCGGCAATGGTGACGCCCAACGAAATGGGGTCCATGCCCTGTTCGTTGCAGATGTAGTTGGCATAGGTCATGGCTTCGAAATCGGTCACTCCGGCCATGGGGCCGAAGGCAAACGCGCTTTCGTATTCCAACCCACCCTGCGCACCGTGGTAACGCGGTTCGTCCTTCGCCGAAAAGTGCGTTGGATCCAGCTTCGATACCCGCCCACAGCCGATGGTGCAGGCGAAGCAACCCTTGTTGGTCAAAAGGTTGGGCCGCCCGTCGGTTTGACGAGGCCGCTTCATTTGCGCAACGTTGACACTTTCTATGCCGTCGAACTGAACCTCGCGGCAGTTATAGGCTGGAAGCGACCCGCGCGTGTGGGTCGTGTCCATCATGGGCATGGTGCCGCCGTCGGTAAAGAACTTGGTGGCGGGTGAGGGGTCCAGCTTTTCACGCCCGACCCTGATCGCTTCCATAAAGGCCGCCGGATCGTTCACGGCGACGCCCTTGGTGCCGCGCACGGCGACGGCTTTCAGGTTCTTCGAACCCATAACCGCGCCGACGCCCGAACGGCCCGCCGCGCGGTCCAGATCGTTCATGACGCAGGCGAACATGACGCCGTTTTCGCCGGCGCGCCCGATGGACGCGATTTTCAGCATGGGATCGCCATGCTTCTGGCGGATGGCGGGCTCCAGATCCCACACCGACATGCCCCAGAAATCGCCTGCCGGGATCAACTGGGCGTCGTCGTCTTCAATCAGCAGGTAAACCGGCGATTTCGCGCGGCCTTCGAAAATGACCAAATCCCAACCGGCCAGTTTCAGCTCTGCCCCGAAGTAGCCGCCGGAATTGGAATCCGCAATAGCATTGGTGAGCGCGCCCTTGGTGACCACCGACCAGCGGCCGCCAGTGGCTGCCCCGGTTCCGGTCAGCGGCCCGGTGGCGAAGATCATTTTGTTGTCGGGACCCAGCGCATCGGCCTTGGGGTCCATCTCTTCGGCCAGATATTTGCTGGCGAGGCCGCGCTGGCCCAGGTAGTCCTGCGCCCATTCCATGTTGAGGGGTTCGGGTGAACAGGTCCCTTTGGTCAGGTTGACCCTTAGAATTTTTCCTTGCCAAGACATTCTGTTTTCCTCCCCCGCTCAGGCTTGTGCGCCGGCGTCGGTACGACCGGCCCAGGCGCGCATTTTGTCGTAACCGGTCCAGTTGGCGTCCACATAGGTGATCGCGCCGGTCGGGCAGGCCTTGGCGCAGGCCGGATCGCCGTCGCACAGGTCGCATTTGATGACCTTGCCGGTGTCGTGGTTGTAATTGACGGTGCCGAAGGGGCAGGCAATGGTGCACACCTTGCAGCCGACGCACAGATCGTTGGCAACGATTTTCGCGCCGCTCAGCACATCCACGGAAATGGCGTCGACGGGGCAGGCGGACATGCACCACGCTTCGGCGCACTGGGTGCACGTATAGGGCACGTAGCGGCCCTGTTCGTGGAAGGAAAACACCTTTATGCGCGACTTGGCGGGGTTAAACACCCCTTCCGCCTGAAACGAACAGGCAAGCTCGCACTGCATACAGTTGGTGCATTTGCCCGCGTCGATGTGCAGCGCTTTTTGCATCTGCCTGACCTCCTCAACCCGTTTGTCGGCCCACCGGGGCCGTTGTTACTTTTTAGAGTTAATTTGATGTGGGGGCAAGCGACGCCGCCGCCCAATCAAAGCCGATTTCTTCTTCCTAGATACCCAATGGCTTCAGGCATGTTTTCAGTTTCGCCGTTTCGTCCTCGTTCAGCGGCCTGACCGGCGCGCGGCACGGTCCGACGGGACGTCCCGACAGATTGGTCGCTGCCTTAACGGCTGCGTTGTAGACGTGGGTCCAGAAGAACAGGTTGGACGGGAACATGCGCTGCCAAAGGTCCCGCGCCTCGACCAGATTTCCGCCGTCGACCAGATTATACAGTTCCACCGCCTCGCGTGGCATGGCATTGGGCGCTCCCCATACGCAGCCCGGGCAGCCCGCGACCATGGCAAAAAAAGCGTTGGGATCGCCGCCGTTGAAGACCTTTGCGCCGATGCTCAAAAGCTCCTGAATGCGCACGATATCGGCGGTGCTGTCCTTGATGTAGCGGATAGACGGTATCTGCATCAGCCGCTTGAAGAATTCGGGCGTGATATCGAACCCCGAATGAACCGGGATGTTATAAGGCATCAGCGGAATATCGACGGCCCCGGCGATGCGTTCAAAATGATCGTAAACGCCGTTGGCGTCCGGTCCCTCGAAATAGGGCGGCAAAACCAGCAGACAATCGGCACCTACGCCTTCAGCGTGCTTGGCATACTCAATACCGTCAACGGTGTTGATGGTCGTCGTCTGAACCATGAAATCGGCGCGGCCGTCGATATGTTTACCGGCGATTTCCGCAATACGACGCCGTTCCTCGGGCCGCAAATAAGCGAACTCGCCGGTACCGCCGCAGACCAGAATGATATGAATGCCCGCTTCGATCATGGAATCGATGTGAATGCGCAACGCAACCTCATCGACCTTCTCGCCGTCATGGGTAAACGGCGTACACAACGCGCAGCAAATTCCCTTAAGGTCCTTCATGATTTCCTCCCCAAAACGCAACGGCCCCACTATCGCATTGTGGGGCCTTGCAGGGAAGGTGGAGGATGCTTTACGCGGCGGCTTTTAGCCCGAGGCGGCTCCAGATGTCTTTGAAGGCGTCGACCAGGTGGGCCATTTGGGCGTCGGTGTGCAGCGGCGTCGGCGTGATGCGCAGGCGTTCGGTGCCGCGATCGACCGTCGGGTAGTTGATGGCCTGCACGTAGATGTCGTGGCGTTCCAGCAATTCCTTGCTGGCCTCACGGCAGGCCACCGGATCGCCAACGAAGGCCGGAACGATATGGCTGACCGACGGCATCACCGGAATACCGGCTTCGCTCAGAAGGCGTTTCAGGGTTGCCGCGCGTTCCTGATGGCGTTCGCGCACTTCGTTGTGTTCCTTGAGGAACTGGATGCTTGCCGTGGCACCCGCGGCGACCGACGGCGGCATGGACGTCGAGAAGATAAACCCGGTCCCGTAGGAACGGATAAAGTCGCACATGGCAGCCGAACCGGCGATATATCCGCCGACCACGCCAAAAGCCTTGGCCAATGTGCCCTGAATGACGGTGATGCGGTCCATCTGTCCGTCGCGTTCGGCAACGCCGCCGCCGCGATGTCCGTACATACCCACCGCATGGACTTCGTCGATATAGGTCAAGGCGCCGTATTTCTCTGCGATGTCCACGATTTCCTTGATTGGCGCGATATCACCGTCCATGGAATAGACGGATTCAAAGGCCACCAGCTTCGGCGTTTCAAGCGGAAGTTCGCTCAAGATGCGTTCCAGATCGGCCACGTCGTTGTGCTTGAAAATCTTTTTGGGAGCGCGCGAGTGCTTGATGCCCTCGATCATCGAATTGTGGTTTTTGGAATCCGATACGATGACGATGTCGGGCATCATGGCGCCCAGCGTGCGCAAGGTGGTTTCGTTGGCCATCCAGCCCGACCCGAAAATCAGCGCCGCCTCGGTACCGTGCAGGTCGGCCAGTTCGCGTTCCAGCAGGACATGATAGTGGTTGGTGCCCGAAATGTTGCGGGTTCCACCAGCCCCGGCCCCACAACGGTCAATGGCTTCGTGCATGGCCGCAAGCGTTTCGGCGCGCTGGCCCATTCCCAGATAGTCGTTGGAACACCAAATGGTGATTTCCTTCACGCTACCGTCTTCCGCGTAATAGTTGGCGCGCGGGAAGGATCCTGCCTGCCGTTCCAAATCGGAAAAAATGCGGTAACGTCCTTCGGATTTTAAATCCCCGATTTTTTCGGCGAAAAAACCTTCGTAGTCCATATTGGTAACCTTCTCCGGGAAAAATCGGCCCGCAATATGGGCCGCAGCCGTTATTTTAATATCTGACCAATGCCGACATCAAGGCGCGTGCTTACCACACAATTACGCCCCATTGCGACCGACATGTTGCAAATGGGATCAGGCGTGCCCGATGGCAATCCTATTCCCCTAAGATAAATGGTTATCCACAGGGTTTTCCACAGAACTATTCACAGGTTCGCCCATAGGCGTCATCGAGGCGTTCCACGTCATCCTCGCCCAAATAACGACCTGTTCGTACTTCAATAATCTCCAGGGGCGTGCTTCCGGCATTTTCCAGCCTGTGGATAACTCCGCTGGGGATGAAGGAGGACTGATTTTCGCCCAGAACGAATTTTTCCTCGCCCCGCGTGACGCCTGCGGTTCCTGAAACGACGATCCAGTGTTCGGCCCGGCGTTGGTGTCGATGCAGGCTGAGGCGTGCGCCGGGCTGCACGGTAATGCGTTTGACTTCGAAGCGGTCGGCCTTATCGACGGCCCGTTGTCGCCCCCATGGGCGATAGACAGTGGTGTGGCGCAAATGTTCCGTTCGGCCCTCGCGCTCCAGGCGATCGACCAGAGATTTTACGTCCTGGGCATCGTCACGACCGGCGACCAGGACCACATCGTCGGTGACGATCACGACGGCGTCGCTAATACCCATAACGGCGGCCATCCGGCCATCCGTGCGGATGTACGAGTTCTTAACGTTTTTCGTTATGATATCGCCGTAAGTTACGTTGTTATCGTCATTTTTATTGCCAATATCCCACAGCGCAGCCCACGATCCGACGTCGTTCCAACCCATATCGGCGGGAACCACGGCGGCTGACGCGGTGTGTTCCATTACGGCGTAGTCGATGGATAGGGACGGGCATTGCGCAAACGCCTCACGGTCCAGACGGAAGAAATCGAGATCCTTCGTCCCGTCGGCCAGAGCGTTGCGGCAGGCATCTAGAAGATCGGGTTCAAACCTTTCCAGTTCGGCCAGGAATTTGGACGCCGAAAACATGAAGGTTCCGCTGTTCCAGAAGTAGCCGCCTTCGGCAAGATAGCGCTCGGCGGTTTCACGGTCCGGTTTTTCGACGAAGCTGTCGACCTGGAAACATCCCTCGATTCCAGGTATCGGCGCGCCCCGGCGCACATAACCGTACCCCGTTTCAGGGGTGGGCGCGGGAATTCCGAATGTGACAAGCGCGCCGCCCGCAGCTGCCCGCGCGCCGATTTCGACGGCATTTCGAAAGACGTCCGGCTTGGCGATCGCGCTGTCCGAGGCAAGCAAAAGGATAATTGCGTCAGGATCGTCCGCGCCCACCGCAAGGGCGGCAATTGCCGCTGCCGGGGCCGTATTGCGTCCCAAAGGCTCAAGGAATATTGATTTCGGCATGATATCCGCCGCGCGAAGCTGTTCGGCGACGATAAAGCGGTGTTCGTCGTTGCACACGATGGTGGGAGCCGAAAATTGGCCGCCTGCGACCCGCAGCGCGGTTTCCTGAAGCATCGTGCGCTCGGTCTCCAGCGGCAGCAATTGCTTCGGATAGGCCTTGCGCGACATGGGCCACAGGCGCGTTCCCGCGCCGCCCGATAGAATGACCGGATGAACGGTTGGATTTTGAGTTTCGCTCATAACTGCCAGTTCCACCGATTGTTTAGAGCGTAATCACTAGTGCCGATCCGCCTTGGGGTCCAGAGCGTCTTGCAAGCCATCGCCGAGAAAATTAAACGCGATGACGGTCACAAAGATCATGATTCCCGGATAGAACGCCAGCGCGGGGGCCGACCAGATCAATTCCTGCGCGTTGGTCAGCAGGTTTCCCCAGCTTGGGATCGGCGGTTGGATGCCAAGGCCCAGAAAGCTGAGCACCGATTCCAGCAAGATCACGTTGCCCACCGAAAGCGTCGTCGCCACGATGATGGGGGAAACGAGATTGGGCAGGATATGCACCCCCATGACCCGGAGCGCGCCTGCACCCTGGGCATGGGCGGCGTCAACGAAATCGCGCTCGCGCACCGAAAGGGCCGCGCCGCGCACCAAGCGGGCCACCGTCGTCCATCCGAAAAGGGCGACAATGGCGATGATGCGGTAAAGGCTGACCTGTTCGGACTGAACCAGGGCGTCGGGAAGGCCGACTTTTTCAAGATCGATCGCCGCCAGAACGATGAGGAGCGGTAGCAACGGCAATGAAATCACGCCGTCGGTGAAGCGCATGAGAAGGGCGTCGAAACGGCCACCATAATAGCCCGCGACAAGCCCGACGCCCGTGCCGATGACCGCTGCGGCCAAAGCCGCCGTCATGCCAACCAAAAGCGACACCCGCCCGCCGTAAAGAAGCCGGACCAGCAAATCGCGGCCCAACTCGTCGGTTCCCAGCGGATGGCCCAATGACGGCCCGGCGAAACGGTTCATAAGGTCGACCGCATCCGTTTCCACGCCGAATATGAAGGCGACCAGGGGGGCAGCCAGAGAAACGATGGCGAGCACGACGAGAACGGCAAGGCTTCCGACCGCCAGCCGATGCCGCTTGAAACGCTTGAGTTGAGGGAACTTGCCGATCATCGGTACGAAACCCTTGGGTCCAGCCACGCGTAAGCCAGATCAGCCAGCAAATTACCCAGAACGGTTAGTGTCGTCGCGAAGAGAAGGGAAACCAGCGCCAGATTGAAGTCGTTGCCCATGATGGCGTCGAAGATCATCTTGCCCATGCCGGGATAGGCAAAGATGGTTTCGGTCACCAGCGCGCCGGAAAACAAGAACCCGAAATCCAGTGCGACGATGGTGACGACCGGGACCATGGCGTTTCTAAGCGCGTGTTTTAGCAAAACACGGTGTCGCCCGAGGCCCTTGGCCCGTGCCGTGCGGATGTAGTCCTGACGCAGAACCTCGATCATCGCCGAACGGACGTAACGGGTATGGCCGCCGACGCTGGCAATGGTCAGCGTCGCGGCGGGCAGAATCAGGTAGCTAAGGCGATCAAGGAAACCGCCGTCGCCCACCGTCATGGTTCCGCCTGCGGGCAGGATGCCCAGTATCACCGCGAAGACGATGATCAGCAGAAGCCCCAGCCAGAAAACAGGTACCGAAATCCCGGCAAAGGCCAGCAGATTGACCGCGTAGTCGAGCCGCGAATAGGGGCGCGCCGCTGCCAGAACACCTATCGGAATGCTGATTGCGATGGATACGAATATGGCCAGTCCCAGCAATTGTAGGGTATTCCAAAGGGCAGGGGCCAGAACCTCCAGCACCGGCCTGGCGTGCACCCGCGAATAGCCGAAATCGCCGCTGGCCGCAGCCGCCAACCAGTTTCCGTAGCGCTCCAGGATCGGCTTGTCCAGCCCGTAAAGGGCGCGCAGGCGGGCGGTGTCTTCGGACGTAATATCCGGGTTGGAACTGATCATCAGATCGATGGGATCGCCCGGCATCATCCCCATCAGCCCGTAGATGACGAACGACATAAGGCCCAGCACCAAAATGGACTGCCACAGACGATGGAGCAAAAACCGCGTCATAGCCGCCCCTCGTCTTTCAAATGACACGCCGAAAGATGGCCGGGATCGCTGACAACCGGTTCCAGCTCGGGGCTGTCGGTAAAGCACGGCGCGCGGGTAATCCAACAGCGCGGATTGAACGGACAGCCCTGAATTTCATCGAGAACGCTGGGAACGTCGCCTTGAAGGGTATCGCCCATGTGGCGCTTTCCGCGCCCGATCACCGGGGCTGCGGCCAAAAGTGCCCGGGTATAGGGGTGGCGCGGGTTCTTGAATAATTCCTCGCCGGGGCCGGTTTCGACAATGCGCCCCAGATACATCACCGCCACCCGGTCCGCGAGATGGCGCACCACGGTCAGATCATGGCTGATGAACAGATAAGTCAAATCATACCTGCGCTGCAACTCGGCCATCAGGTTGAGGATTTGCGACTGGATCGAAACGTCGAGCGCCGAGACCGGCTCGTCGGCAATAATCAGGCTGGGTTCCGGGGCCAGAGCGCGGGCGATGGCGATGCGCTGGCGCTGCCCACCGCTGAACTGGTGGGGGTAAAGCTCCATGTCGGCGGCGCTAAGACCCACCATTTCGGCCACCTCGAATACCCGCCTGTGCTGCGCGTCGGTATCGCCAAGATCATGAATGACCAATGGCTCGGCAATGATCGCGCCGACACTCATGCGCGGGTTCAAGGATGCGAACGGGTCCTGATAAACAATTTGAATGCGCCGCCGCAGGGGCTTCAGGTCGCGCGCGCTCATGCTTGAAATTTCACGGCCCTCGAACAGCACGGAGCCCGCGTCCGGCTTGGTCAGCAGGCCCGCCATGCGCGCCAGGGTCGATTTGCCGCAGCCGCTTTCCCCAACGAGGGCCAGGGTTTCGCCCTTGTCGATATGAAAACTGACGTCATCAAGCGCCCGCACGACCCCCGCATCCCGCCCGAAAAGCCGGTTGCCTTTGAGCGAAAACGTCTTACGAAGCTCGCGCACTTCAAGAAGGGGGGCGTTCATGGCGCCACCTTCAGGCAGGCGACCGAGCGGCCCGCTCCGGCACGTTTCAGTTCGGGGTCCGTCTGTTGGCAGACATCCTCGGCAAGGCGGCACCGGTCGGAAAACCGGCACCCTTTGGGCAAAGCCCGCAAATCGGGCACGCTTCCCGGCAGGGCGGGCAGGATCGCCACGCGCCGATCCATTCGCGGCAGGGTTTGCAGCAGTCCGAGGGTGTAGGGGTGCAGCGGCGCGCCGAACAGCGTGGCCGCAGGCGATCGTTCGACGATGCGCCCCGCATACATCACCATAACGTCGTCGGCGATTTCCGAGACCACCCCCAGATCATGGCTGATAAACAGGATCGCCGTGCCCAGTTCGGCCTGCATTTCCATCATCAGATCAAGGATCTGGGCTTGAACGGTTACATCGAGCGCCGTGGTCGGTTCGTCGGCAATCAGGATATCGGGCTTGCAAATCAGCGCCATGGCGATCATGACGCGCTGGCGCATGCCGCCCGATAGCTGATGCGGATAGTTTTTGGCTCGCACGGGCGCATTTGCAATGCCGACGCGCTGCATCATTTTGACGGCGGCGTCCCAGGCGTCGGTTTTTGACGTGGCGAAATGCACGCGAAGCACCTCGGCGATCTGATCGCCCACACAAAACACCGGGTTCAGCGCGCTCATGGGTTCCTGAAAGATCATGGCGATGCGCTGCCCACGAACCTCGTCGATTTCCGCCTCGTCCATGTTGAGGATGTTTTTGTCGCCGATCAAAATCTCGCCGCTTTCGATGCGGCCCGGCGAAGGCAATAAATCGAGCAACGAGAGCGCCGTCATCGACTTGCCGCACCCGCTTTCTCCAACCAGCGCCAAAGTCTTGCCGGGCGACAGATCGAACGAAACCCCATCGGCCGCACGCACCACACCCAGATCGGTGGCGAACGAGACCGTCAGGTCACGAACTTGCAGGATCGCTTCGTGCGGCATCCACTTTCCCGGCGCTTATCAAAAAACCGACCGGAAATGTGCACGTTTTTCAACGGTTTGACAAATGTTGCGAGTTACTCCGCCTGCCAATTTTCCACCCAAAGCGTCGTCGGGTACTGGTGGCCGGTGGGTTCGACGCCTTTTAGCCATTTGGGCATGATGAAGGCGTTGGCGCGGAAATATAGGGGGATGACGGGGAGTTCCTCGACGTAGATTTCCTGTAATCGCCGCCACATGGCGCGTCGTTTTTCTCGGTCCAGTTCGATGTCGATCTTCTCGATCAAATCGTCCATTTCGGCGTTTTTGAAAGCCGTGTAGTTCTGACCCGAGAAGTTGTTGGCGGGTGTCGGGATGTGTTCCGAATGCAGCGTCGTGCGCGGCACGTTTTCCGGCGAAGAAATCCAGGCGAACATGGCCATGGACTTGAAGCGGCGTTCGGTCAGGGTCTGGCCAAACAGAACGCGGGCGGGCTGGTTGCGGATGCGCACGTCGATGCCGACGCGCTTCCACTGGCTTTGTAACACCTGCTCGACCAGTTCGCGGGTGCGGTTGCCCGCCGTGGTCATGATTTCCAGACGTAACGGTTTGCCCGCATCATTGTGGCGCACGCCGCCCTTCATGTGTGTCCACCCGGCCTGAACCAATAGTTCGGCCGCCCGCGCGGCATCGAAGGCGTAGTGGGTGACGTCTTCGGCGTAAACCCAATCCAACGGGCTGACGCTGGAATGGGCCACCGGCTGGCGCCCCGAGAACAATTGCTGGCTAATGGCTTCTCGATCAAGGGCGAGTGCGAGGGCCTTGCGCACGCGCTTGTCGGCCAAAATCGGGTTGTCGAGGTTAAGGTCCACGTGTTCGTAAATCAGCCCGGCCTTGTATTTGAATGTGAAATTTCGGCCATGGCGCTTTTCCAGGGCCAACGCCTGATCGATGGTGATCCCCAGTTCGCCCGCGATCATGTCGATGGAACCGGAAAGCAAATTGGCTTCAATGGCCGCCGTGTTTTCAATTACGCGCACGATGACGCGCTTGAACTTTGGTTTTTCGCCCCACCAGGTCGGGTTGGGCTGCAACACAACATGGGAACCCGAATTAACCTCGGTGATCCGGTAGGGGCCGAAATAAAGGCCTTGGTTCAGGGTGTCGGTGTCGTAGAGGGTGCGGTGCTTGTACTCGGCCGGCTCAGCGAAGGCCGGTTTTTCCAGATGGGCCGGAAGAACGTAGAAATCGTTGATGGCGGCATATTCGAACGTCAGTTTGTCGAAGTGCATGGTGAAGGTTTTTTCGTCCTTCACGTCGATTTTGGTGAGCGAACGGTACAACTCCATATTGCCGACGCCGCTCAACTCGTGCCGTCCCACTTCCCAGGTAAACACGATATCGTCGGTGCTCACCCGTTGGCCGTCGCCCCAAACGGCGTCGGGGCGGATGGTATAGGTGACGGCGATGCCCTGTTTGCCTTCGGGCGTCTTTTCGGGAACGGCCAGTCCGTTCTCAATGGATGGAAGCCGGGTGCACAGCATGCAGACCAGCTTCCAATTCTTGTCGTAGGTGGTGATGGGTCGCCGCGCCATGGCCAGCACATAGCTTTTGGCCATCATTGAATCGATACTGGGATGGAAGGTGGAGGGGAACTGGGTGATCCCGATGACCAGTTGGTCCTTGGCGGCGCGCGCGCCTGCCGCCAGCGCCAGCACCATCCCGATAACCAGCATCAACAATCGGACCATGAAAAAACCCCGCAATTCAAACCCAATCCTAAATATCGGGATTCTCTGCGGTTAGAACAAGAATCCCTCCGGGAACGGAACATTGAAGATTTCGGCGAATACCCCGTAAAAGGCCGCGCAGACGAATATGGCGGTCAAAACGTTGCGCACCAGTTGTTTGCGCCGCGTGTCGGGCGAGGCCAGAACCCATCCCAGGGAAACCAGAACGATGAATGTGGTCACGAAAAAACCGACATAAGGCATCAGCGCCACATAGCCCACCGCGATGCCAAGTGCGGCCAGCGCCGGGCCACGATCAGCCTTGCTTGCTACAGGTGCGACCGTTTCTGCGCCTTGGGCGCGCAGGATGGCGGCTTTGGCCAACAGCCCGACCGAAACGAGGGCGATCATTCCTGCGCACACGCCGGGCACGACTGCCGTTTGCAATTCAACATCGGTCAGCCGCGAGAAGGTCAGTGCCGAAAGGCCAAGACCGGGAATCCCCAACCAGATATTGGCCGCAGCATGGCTGACGACGCCCGATTTGCCGTTGGCTTCGGGCTTGGCTTCGTTTGTTTCGTCCGGCGTTTTTCCGCGCAAACGCGCCCAATATTTGAGGATAAACGGCCATCCCACCGAAACGACTGTCAAAAACACCAAGAACAGCGACAGAGGCCGGGTGAACAGCAATTCCGCAAGGCTGCCGGTTGCGCGCGACAGCATCATGGATTCCACGAGGCCGCGTTCCATGATCGGACCCAGAATAACGCCCAGCGCGATGGGAGCGGCGGCCAGACCGACCTTCACGCCGGCATAGGCGATCAGGCCCAGCACCAGCATCATGCCAACATCAAACGGGCTGTTGCGTCCGGCGAACGCTCCAACGACCGAAAGCGCGAGAACCACCGGCATCAACAGGTTGGTCGGCAGGTTGAGAGCTCGCGCGTAAATGCGTGAGGCCGAAATGCCGATGGCGAACATCATTGCGTTGGCCAGAAACAGCGACAGAATGAACGTGTAGGTGATTTCCGCGCCGTGGCCGGTGAAAAGTTCGGCTCCCGGTCGCAGGCCGTGCAGAAGCAACGCGCCAAACAGAACGGCGGCTTGCGGTGCGCCGGGAATGCCGAGCGTCAGCAGCGGAACCAGCGATCCTTCGACGGCGGCGTTGTTGGCCGTTTCCGAGGCGATCACGCCCTGGATGTTGCCTTTGCCGAAGCTGTCCTTGTCCTTGGCCGAAGCCGCACGAACGGTTTCCTGATACGACAGAAGACCCGCCACATTGCCGCCGGCACCGGGAATAATTCCAACGATGACGCCGATCACCGATGATCTGACCAGATTGCTCCACTGCCTGAAAACGAACTTCATGGTTCGGCGCGTGCATCCCGGTTGCGGCTTGTAAAGAACCAACCCTTCCTGCGCGCGGGCCTTTTCGGCCATGGAAAGAACCTGCGGCACGCAGAACAGGCCAATGAGGGCGACGATCACCTCGACCCCGCCCAACAAATCCGTGATATCGAATATCAGCCGCGCCTCACCGGTGCTGGGTGACAGGCCGACTGTGCTGAGAAGGACACCGAACAGGCCGCCGAGAAGCCCCTTGTACAAGGACTTGGCCGACAGGCTGGCGATGATGGTCAGGCCGAGAACACCGAGCCAGAAGTATTCCGGCGGACCGAATTTCAACGAAACGATGGCCAGCGCCGGGGCAAAGAACAGCAGCACAATGGTGCCGATCATGCCGCCGATGCCCGATCCCGTCGCCGCCGCGCTCAAGGCTTCCTCGGCGCGTCCCTGCGCGGCCATGGGATAGCCGTCAAAGGTGGTGGCAATAGCCGCGGGCGCACCGGGCGTATTAATCAGAATGGCCGCGATGGAGCCGCCGTACATGGCACCCACATACACACCGCCAAGCACAATTAGCGCGGATTCAGGCGACATCCCGTAGGTGAACGGAACCAGAAGCGCGATTGCCATGGTTCCGGTCAGGCCGGGCAGGGCACCCACCAGAATACCGCCCGCAACGGCGGCGAACAGCCATAGAAGATTACTCAGCGCGAAGATGTTCGCGACGGCTGGCCCTAGCCACTCCATGGGGCACCTCGATTTGAATTTCGTACCAAAAACGACGGGCGGTGCGCATGTGCACCGCCCGCATTGTCACATGCCATCGACTTACTTCAGGAAGCCGCCGTCCTTGAGGACTTTGATGTATTGCGCCCTGCGCATCTCGACGAACTTGGCGTATTCGTCGGGGCCGATGTTAACCAGGTGGAAACCCAGTTTTTCCATGCCGTCGATGAAACCCTTCTGAGAGGCCGCATGGCGAAGCGCATCACCCAAAATCTTGATGCGATCCTTCGGCGTACCGGCAGGAACCGTAACGCCGCGGTCAATGCCGCCAATCAGATTATACCCTGACTCCTTGAACGTCGGAGCTAGATTCCGAAACGAAGTGCAACACTCAGCTATGCTGGGTATGCAATGGAACAGACTTACAACCACCTCGATTTAACCGAGAGATGTGAGATATACCGTCTGCGAGCAGACGGTATATCTTGTC
>Ga0233431_1003772_pt1 | contig 17471 bp, 11 predicted proteins | sample SI_118_April2016_FD_179867 | JGI IMG/M metagenome (GOLD analysis project Ga0233431, IMG submission 179867) | Seawater microbial communities from Saanich Inlet, British Columbia, Canada - SI_118_April2016_200_MG | ecosystem: Environmental > Aquatic > Marine > Inlet | place: Canada: British... | reverse complement strand
GGGTGGTAGTAATAGCCCCACAAGCGCGGTTTGACCCGTCTGGCCCCCCGTATTTTCTGTATTTCTTTTGCGTAATGGAGGGGGACAAGGGCCTGCCTGCCCGCCATGGTCCGTTGCACGATCATCTCCGGTGCATCCTGCAAAATGGCCGCTGCTTCATATCGAAGCGCGTTGGTAAAAAACATCACCGATGAAATGAGAAAAACCGTAAAGCCGTAGACCAGAAGCAAAGAGATATTTTTCCCTTTCCGCCTGAAGAAGGCGGAAAGGGTGAAATCCAGAAAAGATCTCTGACGCTCAACCCAGCTCATGGCTCGGGCCCTTTAAAGCCATCAGGAGGGGAAACCAAAGATCCTGAAGGAAAATGTTCCAGCGCCATGGGGTGATCCTGAAAAGCCGCATGAAAATCCGATTGACTGGGATGTCGCGTGTACGGCGCCTCTGTAAAGAGACACAGATCCGTTATCCCCAAAGCATGAATCAGCATTTTTTCTTCCGAGATACGATCGTTGTGGGACTTTGCGGTGAGAACAGGATGAACAAAGAGGAAAAAAAACAAGACCAAGCTATTGAGGGTGATATAGATCAGATATAGGGTCGATTTACGCATGGGGGCCGGTTAGTCATCCAACTTCCCGATAACCGCAGGGGTGACTTGCTCAAAAACAAGGATCCGCTTCCCTTTGTGATCCTTCTTGAATGCTCTCGCATCTTCCTGGGTGAAAAATGGGATCAATTCTCTTCCCATGGGGCCATACACGTCGCTCCCCGTGACAAAATGTGCCTTGTGGGCATCCATGAGCTTCACATCGTAATATTCCGTAACATAAATGGCCGAAATATCTTTCCGGGTTTTGCCGGGATTATATTTCTTGAGGTTGAAATAGTACTTGAAAAGGTCTTTGGCGCCGTCGAAATAAGCGACGGCACCATCTTTGAAAATGACCTCGCCCACCCAGTCAGGGTATTTGTAGACAAACATGCCGCAGACAGGGCATTTATCCTTTTTGGAGGGTTTAACGGGAGCCGGGCCTTGGGGAAATGCGGAACCGGTAAGGAAGAAAACAATCAAAATCCCGGCAATCAAAGCAATTCTATGATTTTTGAAAAATACCCTTCTACGCCGGTCCCAACCCGCTTTCATGAAGGCTCCCGTTGATCCTGCTTCCTACCCCTTCTTCATCTGCTTCATCTTCAAGCGCTTCATTTTGCGCTTTTCCCGAATCATCCTTGTATCCCGGTACATATCTTCATAGGCCGCTTGCGCAGCGCCTTCAAAATTGCTCAACCGGCCACCGGACTGCCCGATAAATTTCTCAGCCGCTTCTTTTGTCCCAAACGCCCATTTCGCCCGCTTGGTCATAACGCCCATTTTCTTTCCACCCACAACCCAGAAGGCCTTTTCAGCATCGATAAGGTTCTTTGTATTGTAATCCCCCACCCAGATCTCGACGGGTCCCTTATCAATATTCACGGCCATGTCGATGGCAGCACAATGAAGCGAGCAGCCACCGAAGGTGGACCCGTCATCGTAAACAATAAACGTCCTTGAAAAATTGAATTTGTTCCGGTTCATGCCGCACAGGGGGCATGCGGGTGCCTTAATGATATCGCCGGCGGGGGGTTCAGCAGACTGGACCGGAGAGAGAATGAGGGCAAAGGGGAGCAGTAAAAGCAGCGCGAAAACAAAAGATTTCTTCATGGTACAGGCAACCTCCGTCAATAATTGAAATAGATTGTAGGAAAAAGAAAACAACGAACTGGACACAACGTAATATAACTATCTTTGGTATGTCAACTGCATTGCTATTCCACCGTGAGATTCTCGGCCTTGAACTTACCGATAACCACCGAAACCTTGTCCCCTTTTTTGATGGATTTTCCCACGTTGGAAAAAAGAATGGTGTACTGGCGGCCCTTTTTGGGGGCGAGGGTGGTGGAACGTAACGGTCCCACCTTGGTGATGGGAACCGGAAATTTTTTCCCGGTTTTCTGGTCCAGGAGATAAACTTCTCTGTTCTCTTTGCTGCGGCTGAGAATGGCTTTGGACTTTTCGGGATCCGTGATCAAATACCTGAAATCCACGAAATAGTCGCTGGCGGTGAGGCGAATGGCCGCTGGTCTCACCCCCCACTGGTCCTCCAGAACCTGGTACTTGTTACCGGGGACCGCACTTTTTACCGCAAGACCGGTTTCCTCGCTGAAAGAGAAAACCGGCCAAAGCAGTAAAAAAATAACTGAGAAAAAAAACACGGTTGCGGTAAAAAATGCCTTTTGCCGCATCATAAATCTGAGGGTCATATGATTCCCTATTGTACGATTTCCGCTCCCAGATGGTCCGGAAGCGATGATGTGATGTAAGAAAACATCCCGCCCGGACTGGCACCATTGTTATTTAAGTTCAGTTTCGCATCGTAGAACGGAACCTTCCACGGGGGATTAGCCGGAGACACCAAGATAGCATCCGCTGTTTTTCCCGGCGCCAACTCGAGTCCGTACTCCTGTCGGGGGTACTGCAATCTGTTGCCGTCTTCCGACCACTGGGTCATGTACAATCCCAGCAGCTGGGGCACATGGGTGTCAAGGCCGGCATTGAGAACCCTGATGAGAAGGCGCTCACCCTTAAAAAAGGGACCCGTTCCATTAATATTGAGCATCCCTTTATCCGGATAGGACATCCCGTTCATCAGAAAATATTTGGGTTCATAATCGACACTGCTGCCGATGATGGCACCAGGTACTGCGCCGTATTTGCCTTCCGCAATGGCCAATTGAATGGTCGGGTCAATTTCGTGGAAAACGACGATCACCTCTGAATCATAAGGGACACCCTCATAGGCGAACCCTTGGGCTGCGTCTTTCACCACCGGGAGAAACATCCCCATCTGGACCTGTTTGGCCGGGTTTGTACCACTCTGAAGCATGTATGTTCCTGTCCGAAAGGATTCCCATCGATATTCTCCAACCTGGCCTGGCTGGGTCTCATGGGTGAAAGAACGGACCCTGGCGGTATAGTTGCCCGCGGGTCTACTGCCTGACCACGTCTCGGTATCTTCGGGAAAGTTAGTCCAGACCGGGCCGCTGTTATTGGTAAGGCTTTGGCCCAGAATATTCAGTGAAACCGGTTCACTGAGATTATTCATGAGGTGGATAATCAGGACGTTATCATCAGAACCCACTCGCAAGGTTGGCCCGGGTACGGAGACACTCCCTTCTGTCGTTGTGAAGTTCTTGTCCTGGTCCAGGCCGAAGCCCCATACGGGAACCGTTTGGCCGTTGGCCATGGTCATATTGGCGGCGCCGACCCGCAGCCAGTATTCAGCAGCTGCTGCCTTTCCCACCATGATTGTCAGGAGACACAGAAATAGGAACAACCCCTGAAATCTGATTACTTTTTTCGAGAACATGCTGGAATCCTCCTCAAGGGTTTAGTCTATAGGCACATCGGGATGCTCGACAATCATAAAGCTTATCATACCCCCGGGCCAGATATCGTTGCTGGTCAACTGTTTTTCCGTATGGGAGTGCCACATGTAGAAATATCCCCCGGCGGCGTTCAGACCTCCGTGACCGGGCGGCAGTTCCCCTTCACCACCCAGAAAAGGACTCCCCGAGTAAAATGGACCATAGGTTACCGCATCCCTTGGCGGCAAAACCACCGGAAAAGGCTTACCGTGATTGGGCGCATATTCATGGGGTTCCAGGGGATCTTCAGGTGAATGTCCGTAAATGTCCCAACCCAGTTCCTTACCGGTCCATCCCCAGACCAGATCCGCTGTCTGACCCGGAATGCTTTTGATGGTGGTAGCCTGCCACGCCAGATCCGGCCCGGCCCCCGGTGCACTGGAGAGGAGCCTCCCGTCGACGGCAATGGTTTCAAAATCGTTTCCATGAAAATGCATGGGATGGATTTGTCGTCCCGCACCGATAAACCGAATGAGAACCTTTTCACCGGGATGCATTCTGGGTTGGCAGTTATACGGCTGGGTCGGCAGCCATGGGACGAAATTTTCCGCAAGAATATCCGGATAGTTACGGCCGTTTATGAACCAGTTGGTGGGAAAATAGGTGGTAAAATCGATCAGATTCCATTGCCTTTGTTCCACTTGCCTGTGGATTATGGGGTCCGTCCCCGACATCAGATAGAGGAATTCCCTGTCGTATTCACTGTCAACATGGTTGTAGGCGTATTTCTTTGCAGGGTCACCACCGGCGGGGGTGGTTGCCGGCCGAACAATGAGCGCCCCAAACAGTCCCATCTCCACCTGAAGATCCTGCCGGGTGCCGCTGCGGTACAGGTAGGTACCGGGTTCAGTGGGGGTAAAGCTATATTTTACTTCTATAAAGGCGCCTGTGGGCTTCAAATGGGTCTGGAGAACCTCCCGGGTCATGAGCCCCTCAACGCCACCGTTGGCGGTCACTTGCTGCCCCGGAAAAACCAGGGATACGTTTCCCGCCTGGTCAGGCAGTTCATTTCTGAGCGTGATGGTCACGGGAACACCCTGGGTCACAATAAGGGTTGGCCCCGGGTACTGGGGCCGCCCCGTTTCGCCGGTAGCGCTGTTGGTGACAGCGAGACCCCACATGAGCGTACTGCCGCCGTCAGAAGTGACAATCACATCCTGTTTGGCCACCAGTTTGAAATTCGAACCGACTTCACCGACGATGGCCCCTTGAGCAGCGGTTCCAAAGAACAACAAAAAAGCGCCCACCAACAAAGCCACCCGCATATGGTGCTGTTTTCCGATCCTATCCATTCTTTTCCTCCTCATACAGGGTCGCTACAGGGGGTTGATAACAATTTCCGTCATGATGCCGCCGCGTTCCTGGTCGCCATTTGACAGATTCGCCAGATCTGTGGTGTAAAGGAAATACGTTCCCGGCGCCACACCGCTGGTATCGAGGATCACATCATAGTCCTGACCTCCGCCCACGTTGAGCACATTGACCACCATGGAAGTGTCCTTTCCGTCCGGTCCCCTTAACAGGGCGGCACCCCTTCCCACCACTTTCATGGGTACCCCTAATGTCGTAGCAAATGTGTACTGGTGGGTGGTTGAGATATTGGAGACACGCAGCAGAATCCGCTGCCCCGCAGTGGCGGTGATCAACGATGGGATCTTTTGTGCCCCAAATCCGTCCTGGTTTAAAATATCATTGGGATTAATGGTATCGGGGTATCCCCTGCCGTTGATCATGGGGTATTCATCGAACATGGCGGCAAAAGGAAGCGCCTGCACCGTGTCACTGGCGATGTGAAAAAAGGAGTCAAAACCGGTGAGCAAAACGGGGAAATCCACATCGTAGCCGCTGGAACCGTCCTCGTCATTGTAAGCAAATTTAGTGAACCCGCCTATGGACGTGCCGTCCTGTTTCGGTGTCACCCAGAGATTCCCGATCATTCCCATCTGCATATGTTCGGCCGCCTCCACATGGCAGTGATAAAAGTAGGTACCGGGAACCACGGCGTTATAGTAATAGGTGAAACTGTTTCCCATGTTGGCCGAAGGCGAGGGCTCCGGCAGACCGTCAAAAATGGGGGCCGCATTGGGGAAACCGTGCCAGTGAACCGTATGGGGGTCAAACAGATCCGGCCGGACCGCCATTCCCACGTTGGTCATGGTCAGATAGAGCTCTTGACCCTGTTTCAGCACTATTGTGGGTGCGGGCAACTGGGCTTTGAGCGTCAGATCGGCGATGACCCTATCGGCCGGAACACCGTCAGCATCCCCGAAGCTGAAAATATACAGACTAAGACCGTCGGCCATGGTCGTGTAACCATCACCACCGGTAATACTTCTGCAGACAATATTGGGGTCTTCGGATATGCCGTCCCCGTTTGTATCTCCCGGGCACTGCACGAGGACATTCGCGCTCACCGCCAAGGGACACAGCCATACGAAGAGCGTCAGCAGAACGATCATGCTGCCATACCGGGTTCGTCTTTTCATCATTTGCCCTCCATGGGTTTTTTTAAAACCACTCGTTTCTATTTCAGCCATTAATCTACGCTTTATAAATTTACCGGCTCTTTACCGTGACCCACCGGCAACTGCCAGCCTAGTGATACTCATCAGCCCCCACATCGGGCATTGATATGTTCCGCGTTTGTCCATCAAAATCCCACCCCAGAGGCGTAAATCCGTAGGAAACCACGCTTTGACCAGCATCCCTGGCAGGGGAACCGGCTTGGATATGGTAATTTCCCTGGGCCGGCATAAGCGGTGTATACCGGACCGCTATATTGTTACCCCCCTCGTCAATGATGGTGGTTGATTCGATGGTGTTAAAATAAGAGTCCACCACCAGGGGATCCACATAAAAATTATTAGCCCCGTAATCATATCCGGTGTTGGGATCCACCTGCTGGGAGAGAAAACACCGAACAGGGTTCAGGTGCCGCGTGTCTGTCTCACCGGGCGGCACATAAACATCCCAGAATAAACCGTTGGGGTTGGGCGCCAAGCCGCCGGCCCCGTCATTCAGGGCGGCGTTATTATACCCGGACCGGTTGTGCCATATGAGGTTGTTCACCAGGACCGGGTTGGAATAATCCGGTTCCGAAGGACCGGAGGTGGCCAGAATAAGCTGAAGAGCCTGACTGTTGACCGCCGTCACCACACCGGAAGCCTGTGGTGTAGAGTTGGCAGCCCCGGCCTCAAAGGAGAGGGCGCTGGTTGCGGTGCTATCGTTGTTTATGATGGTATTTTGGAGGATGTAGCCCCTCAGCACGTCCTGCATGAAAATGCCGGCCCCCGAGTGAGCTGCCACATTGTTGACAATCATGTTGTTAAAGATCTTGATCTTGTACCAATTGGCAGGCTGTCCGGGAAAATCCTTCAAATCCTCTCCATTTGCGGCAAACACGTGAATGCCGCCGCCGCTTCCTGCTCCTGCCAGGTTCCCCTGGATCAGGTTGGCATTCACCGTCACGTTACCACTCCCCGTACCACCGGCCACATTTCCACCGATAAAGATACCGCCGCCTTTTCCGGCCTTGTTAAGCAGCGCGCCAAAGAAGTCCTCGTTAAAAAGGATCTGGTTTTCCCGAATCACATTTTCACCGGGACACACGCCGCCGTGGTTGATGCCGCCGCCGTTAAATCGGGAGAAATTACCCGCGATGATATTTTGTTCAATGAGGTAATCCCGGGCATAATCGTTAATGGTGATGCCGCCGCCCCCTTGCACCCCACCGTTCCGGTGGATCTTGTTCTGGCGGATGACGATATTATTATTGTTGACGCCGTTCCACCCGATACCCTGGAAGCCGAGGGTAATGCCGCCGGCGAAATTACCCTGGTTCCCGGTAATCTCGTTGTTGGTGATCTCCAGACCAATTGCGCTGGTGAACGCATAGATACCGCCACCGGCTTTGCTGCCAATGAGCTTGAATCCGTCAATGGCCGCCTGGCCCTGAACCGTAAAGGGGTATCCCGGGTTGAAGTAATTCGTTATGGTGGGATCGGGGTTCTGATCGGTCCCGCCGGGATATGCGGTCTGGCCGGTGACAAAAATTCCCGGGGCCTCGTTCTGACTGAAGAGGCTATTGGCCACCACAAATGTGGCGAAAGCAGCGCCTCCCAGACCCTCGGGGGGTGGGAGTTGAATCCGATCGTGCCAGATTTGCAGTCGCTCAGTGGGGTTCGGGTTGGCGTTGATATACGTCGCGCCTGCGCCTGACCCCTGCAAACGGACCGGTTTATTCATGATGACATTTTCGTTATAGGCACCCGGCGCCACCAGAATCAGGGCACCGGCCCCGGTTGTGGAAGCGTCGATGGCCGCCTGGATGGTCGTGAAATCACCGGGCACGGCAGCCACGTTGGTGGTTGCGCAATTGACAATGTTCAAAGTCACCCCGATCTCCGTTGAAAGGCCGCTATCCCCCCTGGTGACCATGATCCGGCCCGTGGAAGCGGACCCGGATGCGGTGGCTTTGATCTCATGGTCGCTCCAGCTCTCGATGGCAAGGGAAACATTGTTCAGGGTCACCGAACCAGCGGAATCGCCGAAACCGTAATCCCGGGTAATCTTAAACTGGCTCCCTTCCACCTGGGGGTCCCAGTCGGGATTGAGAACCAACTTGTCGCCCACCGACGTGATGGTGATGGTGCTGCCGCTGGGCCTTGTTGAACAGAGCAGGGGGCCTGTCTTGGACTCGGGCCCTAAAAGAGACGCGATAACAGGTGTAAAGTCAATGGGTTCCGTATCGATGACGAGATTGGCTGATGCAAACGCCGCAATGGGCACCAATGGGGTGTCCGTATAAGTAGTGGTCCCCGGTAAATAATGCAACGTCCACGGCGTGACACTGAGAAGGGGGTTGTAGTAGGGATCTTCGGTCCCATCCGGCAAAATCGGGTCATTCAAAACCAAGGTCATCATATTGGGCGACATACCCGAAGGAGATCCCACATTATTGGTATAAGTGGATGCCAACAGCGCATTGTATCCGCCGAATTCGTCACTGTACATCCTTTGAAACTCCCGGCCGGTCCAGTCCCTTAACGAGATGGGAATCCAGGATGCGGCCAGTTTCTCGCCGTAATTGGGGCTGGCCATGTTGAACTCAGCCCCCAGATCATTGTTCACAAACCCCACTACACGAGCCGACTTGGGCACATCTGTCTTAAAGAAAAAGTCAGACGCGGCATTTCGGGACTGCAGCACATCCACCTGTTTCATATTGCAATCGGCGAGGGTCTGCCCCGCCAGGGGGGCTTCCACCCCGGGGAAAAGGGTCAGATACTGGGGCACCACGTAATCGGGGCCCACGCACACGGGGGGGTTCAGGAGGACATCGTTGTCCATGGATGTATCCAGGGTACTGGCGACCCACTCCACACCGAAATCCGTGTTCTTATCCTGGGACTTGACCACTTCGTACATATCCTGCGCCGTAACGCTCTTGGGCGGTACCACTTCAACAATATAGGTACCGTAGTCAACATCGCCGAAAGCGTACCCGCCGTCAAATATGCCGGGTCTCACCTGGTTCCAGGTACCGAAATTGTCCGCACATTCCGCAATCGGTTGTCCGGCGATCACGGGCAGATCCTGAATACACCCGGAAGGCTTGCTGTCGTCCCAGCTGTCGGTGCTGGTAATACGAACTGAGTCGCCCCAGTCGAATCGTCTGTTGCCATTTCGATCCACATCCTCGGTCCCGGGCCTTCCGGTGTATCCGGCATAGTCCGGGTCCGTCCACTGAAAGGGATAGTTGTCCACTTCCGCCAGCTGGATCCCCCGTACGGCCCGGTCGAATATCTCGTTCCGGTTGTAGTCCGTATCTTCCGGACCCGGTTTCCCGGTGTAGGAAGGCCCCAGCATGTTATTGGTCCATTGCAAAGGTGGCCGGTCCACGTCGGACGGGAGGTCATCGATGACCCCGTCCTTATTGGAATCCTGATACAGGTTCAGGCGTACCCTCGGTATGCCCGGTTCCCACGGTTCCGCCCCATCCAGCCTCGGCTCATCCGCTGCCCGGGTGGTGGCATAAAAGACGATCCCTGAAATGCCGCCGTTTTCTCCTTCACCATAGTCTGTCTTTCCCCAGTGAACCACATTGTATTGGCCCAGAAAAGTCTGGGTGGCCTGGGTCAGAACCTCGCCCGTCTCCGTGCGGGAGAGGTTGTTACCCGTATTGGGGTTGATAACGTCAGCAGTGGGGGGATGCCCCACACTCTGGGGCTGGGGATACAGTTTGTCCATCGAAGGCCAGTCCCACCCCTCATCGGAAAAAACCTCTCCACCGTAGTCCACCACGGATGTCATCCCCGTGGCTTTAAATCTTGCAAAATCCACCTCCAGAACCAGCCATTTAAAAAATGGAAACACTTCTGAAAAGGAGTACTCACCCTTCTCATTGGTGCCCGTTCCCTGGTATACGGTGCCGTCCCGAAAACGAAGCACCATCCCCTGTTCCGAAATTCCCTCCTCGCCCTCATCGGGGAAACCGTTCTGGTTGGTATCGAAAAACACCTGTCCGTCTATATGACCGAACCACTGAAAGACCAGGACATTGCCCAGATTCAGCTTCTCACCCGCTTTAACGGTCACGGTCCTGAACCCGAAGAGCATGTCCAGGGGTTCGTCCCAGTTGACCAGGGTATAGGTGCCGGCCGGCACGTGTTCGATCTTGAAATAACCGGTGCTGGAATCGCATTTGGCCGCGTAGAGCCCCGCCGGATCGATGGCCGGCTGCGCATTGGGATCGTTCAAACCGACCCAGCCGTCTGCAACCGGTTCCCCTGCAAAATAGCCCTGAAGCGTCGGGGGTCGGGAGAAATGATTGACCCGGAGGGTCCCCTCGATGGTTGCGGTCCCCGTGGGTTCCGTGATATTCCATGGCAACATGTTGAGGGTCTGGCCTTTATACTGGGAACTGGCGGGGCTCAACTTCACAAAACCGAAGGCCGCATGCCAGAAAGCCGCGCCAAACCCCTCCACGAATGCCTTGGGCTCATTGGGTTTGACCCAGGCGTCGATGGTGGGGGTTCCCTCAATGGTGGTGGTCTGGGTCCAGGTCATGCTCTCACCGGCGTCATCCGCTTCGGGTGGAATAACCCGGATGCCGTACTTCCCGGCAACAATGTATTTCACCAGGGCCTCCCCCACTTGTAGATTATAGGGGTTTGCTTTGGGATCATAGTCCGGATGAGTCGGGTCGGAAGCCCTGTCAAAATCGTATTGGGTAAGGGTGGTGATAACGCCGTTTCCAAGGACATCAACCACAGGGGCCCCGCTCTCATCTGTCTGAACGGTGCCGTCCGCGTTCAAAACATAGGTGGTCCCGAGGAGATTGCCGAAGGCATCATAAAACACTTGCCCCGCCATATCATAAAGGAAAACGCCCGCTCCCCCCAAACCTTGTTCATTGGGGTCAGGCCCGTCGTTGATCAGGTTGTGGTCCAGAAATGCGTAGACGGAAAACTGTGCCGTGGGCCATGGCATTGCGTCCACCACGACATTGACGGTTTCCTGTCCCACGCTGACCGTCGTTCCGGCCATACCGTACCCTTCGGTGGGTAGGACCGATACGTAAAAGCGGCTATCGGACATGGAAGCCGGGATATCCACACTTACCGATGCGGCGTCTGCCGTACCCCGGGACACCACCGGAGCATAGCTGTTATGGATCGTATTGCTGACACTGTCCGACACAATGACACCGGGCACCGTCAGATTGGTGTTATCTTCCTCGAGAAGCCATCGATAAGACGTTACCGGCTTTCCATCGGAATCCGTCACCGTCAAGGTAAAAGCGCCGGCATCGGTCGCAAACGCCGCGCCAAGACACAACAAAAACCCCAAAAGAAGAAACCTTTTAAAGACATCCCGCCTGTCCAATATCCCAAAACCCTTCCGCCCCATGGCAATTCTCCTTATGTGTGTGTCGTATCGCTGTTTGTCACGCATCCCAAATCACCGCGTTTAACTTCCCTATTTTCTCTCATTCCACTCAAGTTAGCCATAACAGCCCTCATCTTCAATGGGGACAATACCGTATATTCAGGTTTAAATCAGGGCAGATTGCCAAGGGAATCAGGCCTTTGAACCTAATCATCCCCACCTTCAGCCAGCTCATTTTTGTGACAGAATCCGCAGTTGATCTCTGTGCCCTTGAAGATATTGACCGTACCCACATCCTCCACGGAAAAACTTCTGTCCGCGGCAGCCTTGGAAATCATGGTCCCGTCACCGGTGCTGCCATGACAGGCCTGGCAGGCTTGCCGGTTTTGCTCGAAAAAATCCTCGTGACCATCAACCCATGCCTGACTGTTCACGTTATGGATCCCGTGGGGACCGTCCAGGTTAAGGGACAGCCCGGTCCCGTGGCAAGCGGTGCACTCAACGATCATGCCGTCATGCCCCTGGATGGTTGTTGCCGTAAGATTGTCGTTGGCCTCGCGGGTGGGCCAGACGGCATGGGGGCTGCCATGGCAGGACTCGCAGGCCACGCCGTTATGCCCTTTGCTGTTGCGATAAAGGGTGCCGGTCTGTTCCGCAAACCGCTTGTTGGTGGCGATAATGAAGGTGGCCACGCTGGGGCTGTCGGTGTAAGTGGTGCGCCTGATAATCTGGTTGCCAAAATTACTGACGGCATCTCCGGTATGACACGATTCACACCTGGGAAGATCACTCCAGGACTGGCGGCTTTCCTGCCCAACTGCATACAGGTTTCCGTGGCAGTCGATACAATTGAGCCCGGCCGTATCCATGGCCCCCCTGGCGCATTGCGTTATCTCCCCCGGGTGACAATAAAAACAGATATTACCGCTGGCCGGCGGCGTCAGAATACGGGATGCATGATAGCCGTGGGTGGCCTGAGACATGGTTTTGTTGGTTAACTGAGGCCCCACCGGCCCCGTCCCGCCCAGATCCAAGGCAGGAGAGTAATGGCACGATGCACATAAGACCGGCTGGCTGTTCACCAGATCCGTACCGGAACGGTAGTCGTGAAGAATCAGGATGTTTTCTCTGTACTGAATTGCTAAATCCGTGGCGTCGCTCCACTGAACATCCGGCAGGCTGGCAGCCTCGTTTCCCGTATTGTGACAAACACCGCAGGCCATCTCATCGGATACGGGAACCACCACAGGGAGAGAAGCCAAGGTTTCCGAAGTAGCGGTATCGTGTGCCTGGACCATCATCAGGGGGTATGGATTTGTTTTGAGGCCCGCATCCACGGATGTTATGGGAATCCCTTCCGCCGAAAACCATCCCTCATAGCCGGTTCTGGGGTGAAAGGGCTGGGCCGGATTGCCTTTACCGGGCATCTTGGCCCCCAGAAGCCCTTCATTTACCGGCAGATTCGCACCGAAAAGGGGCAGCACATAGTCCCAGAAATTGGTTTTTCCCGCACTGGTGATATTGATGGATCCGGTGCTATCTGACATGGCCTTGTAAGTGACGCTTACAGTATCACTCAAAATCTGGGGGGAAGCCCCTTTCATGATAACCTGTGAATTGACCACGTTAAAAAGGGGAAGGATGCTGAAAACGGAAAAATCCGAATCATAACAGTGCATGCCCAGATCGTTGAAACCAAACACCTGATACCCCTGGGCTCCCTGCTCGGCAATTTTGATTTCTTCGATATTCGAAAATACACTCAAACCGGAAGCGTCCTGGGCCTGTACCGCACTGTAGAAAGCATCACCGGGGCTGAGAACCGCAGAAAACGTATTGACCGTGCCCATATCAAGGGTAATGATGGAACCGGGCCCGGTGTAGGGGGATGGGGCATAGGATAGAAAGTAGCCGGTTGCCCCGCCCACTTCACTCCAGGAGATGGTTGCCCGGGTGTCAGAGACGATAACGCTCATCACGGGGGGAGAAGGGATCGCCATTGCCATGTGTGAAAAGATCAATATGGAGAGTAATCCGGTCAGAACGAAAAGGCATTTTTTTCCTGTCATTTTCTCTCCATATCTCAAGATTCTGGTTTTATCGCAAAAACCGCTTCTTTTGATCGACTTCCCTGGAACAAAAGAAAAGTAGAAAGGAATTAGAAACAGTAGCTCAGGCCCAGGGTCACGGCCGTTCGGGTGATGAATGTACCCTGCGCATTGATCTTGAAATGGTCTCCCAGATCCACATCAAAGCCGACCAGACCACTGAATTTGTTACTGTTCTCAAAAGACGAATCGTAATTTATCCATCCGATCCGGGGATCCTGACTGGTCCACTGCCCGTCATAATTAACCTTGCTATAACTGTAACCCGCTCCCACATAAGGCGTAAAGGCGCCTATGGTCCAAAGGGTACTGACTACAAAATCCGCCTGCCAGTAATCGATGCTGTCGTTCGTACTCCAGCCGAGCTGGCTGGCTGACTGGCCGGTCTCCTCGCTTCGCCAGTCCTTCACTTTTCGATTATCGTACCGCAGATACTGGGCCCCCATCACCACGCCAAAACCGTTGTCCAGTTTAACAGCGTCAAATTTAGCCCCCAAAGCCCACACGAAATTACTCTCCAGTTTTCCCTTCCAGTTATTGCCCGCCTGATAATCAAGCCATTTGCCACCATCGGCGAGCCCCAACCTGGCAAACACATTGAGCCGGTCAAGAACCCCATAGGTGATGGTGGCCATGTAGTAGGCATCATCTTCAAAATCGGCGCCAACCCTGCTGGAATCGCTTGAGCCGTTGGCAAAGGATCTATCCAGGGTGTAATCGGAAAAACTCTGTTTGATGACAAGGGTGCCTTGAAGGCCCACATCGATTTGGCCTTTGCCGATGAGTTTGGCCGGATTCCCAAGCTCCTGGGCAAACACAACTCCCCCCACGAACATCACCACAGATGCCAACATAACAGCTAACAGTCTTTTCATGCTCTTTCCTCCTTAATTTTTGAGCAATCGCGTGCGAGCAGACGAAATTCAATCTTGCTACGGGCGGATTTTATAACTATGTTAAGTAGCTGTCAAGCGGTTCCTCATTTCTTCCTTTCACTTTACACCGAACGATACCTGTGGTAAATGGGGGAAATCCCGTACTTTCGGTCAATACTAAGGGTATATCTCCCTACAGTAATGGGGGCGGGGCCCTTTGGCAATTTGCCTTGCGCTCCCGGTGGACCCACCATGAAAAAACCATATCGTCTGATCATTGCAGAAGATCACACCATTCTCAGAGAAGGGTTGAGGGCGCTCATCGGTTCAAACCCCGAGCTTGAGGTCATCGGGGAGGCCATCAACGGAAGAGACGCCGTTCGCCGTGTTGAAAAACTTGGCCCGGATCTCGTTCTGATGGACCTGTCAATGCCCGAAATGCATGGTCTGGAGGCCATCAAAGAGATCAAGGTCCGATTCCCCAAAACGAAAATCCTGACCCTTACGGTTCACAAAACCGAGGAATACGTCTATGCAGCCCTTCAGGCGGGCGCCGATGGATATGTGCTGAAAGACGCCACCCACGCGGAACTCTCTCTCGCCATCATGAGCGTCTTGAAAGGAAACCGGTACCTCAGCCCCGCCATTTCGGCAAAGGTCATCGAAGGATACCTGGGAGGAGCAAAGCCCCCCCTCGAAAACTCGGCATGGGATGATACCCTTACCCGTCGGCAGCGGGAGATACTGAAGCTCATCGCCGAAGGTCACAAGAACAAAGACATTGCTGATTTGCTTTTTATCAGCCCGAAAACCGTTGAAAAGCACCGCTCCAACCTCATGCGAAAGTTGAACCTTCACAATGTGGCGGCCATCACAGCCTATGCCATCGAAAAAGGTCTGGTTGAGGGTTAGAGCCTGTTAATCAGAAGAAGGGAATGACGCCCGGATGCGGGCACCCTCACCGGGAACGGATTCTATCTCGAAAGATCCCCCGGGCAGGGTCGTCCGCTCCCTCATGCCGGCCAGGCCCATCCCGTCGGCTGGATCTTTTGACCCCCGGGCAGCCTCCACATCAAATCCGCGCCCGTTATCCTCTATCAGGAGCACTATCCGTTTGTCATCCTTTTTGAGGACCACCCGCACCCGGTCGGCCCCACTGTGTTTTGCAATATTATTAAACGCCTCCTGCAACACCCTGAAGATGGATGTCTTCAACTCGCCGGGAACCGCCTTTTCTTCCAGCAGGATTTCCTTTTCCACCCGGATGTTCCCGTAAACCTTCCCGAACTCACGACAGAACCAGGATATGGTCGCCACAATACCCAGGTCATCCAGAATGGGGGGCCTCAGGTTCTTGCAGATCCTGCGCACCTCTTCAATGGCATCCTGTACCATGGAGACCACCGGACCCTGGAACTGGAAACATTCTTCCGGGGCTGACCCACTCATCTCCTGCAGTCCGTTTTCAACCTTGAACTTGATGGCGCTCAGGGTCTGACCGATGCCGTCATGGAGTTCCATGGCGATGAGCCGTCTCTCCTCCTCCTGAGAGCTCATAAGCCTCCTGCTGAGCCCCTGAAGCCGCTTTTCAGATCGTTGAAGGGCAGCCTCCGTGACCTTGTGATCCACGATTTCCCGGGTCAGCCTGATGTTGGTTTCCTTGAGCATCCGGGTTCTTTCATCCACGTGCTTTTCCAGATCATCCCGGGTACTTCGAAGTTGTTCTTCTATCTTTTTGTACCGGGTGAAGTCCCTCAGAATCACCATTTTATCAATTTTTCCGTCCAGATGAAAAATGGGGCATTGGGCAACATTATAAAAACGCCCGTCAGCCGGGCTCACCACTTCATATTCCGCGTATTCGCCTCTCTGTATTTTATAATTCACACACCAGTCACAAATTTCTTCCCGCTCATGGATGACCCGATGGCAAACTTCCCCTGTGGCATCGCGGCCCGTCCTTTTGATCATGGCCGGATTCATATAGAGAACCTGATAGTTCGCGGAACAGATATAGACGGGGTCGTGCATGGCTTCCATCATCAAACGGTATTTTTTTTCCTGTTCCCGAAGGGCTTTCAGAACGCTCTCGCGTTCCCGCAAACGTCTATCCATGGGACGGTACAGGAAAAAATAAAACCCCGGCAGTAAAAGGATGATCAGAAGCGTGGAATCAAGGAAAATCAAACCCCACGACGGCGGCTGAAACAGGCGCGCCAGGAAAACCATGATGATGGCCTCACAGAAAAAGAGCACCAGAATAAATATGCCCAGCCTGACAATGTTTGAATTTCTGCTTTGAAAGTACTTTCCCATAGAGAAGAAAAGATCGTTTGAGGATATCAAAAACCTGACAGCACAACCCTTCTATTCATCGAACTGGCTGGTAATACGAACACCGTACTTTTTCATTCGGTTCCAAACCGTCATGCGATGTACCCTAAGCAATCTGGCAGCCTCCGTCCTGTTGCCCCGACTCAGTCGCAGGGCCTTTAGGAGGGCCGTCTTTTCATCCAACTGCGTCAGGTCCTCACTGGCGGCGGAAGGGGTCGTTTCGAGCGCGGGGATCTCGTTATTCTCCCGGTGAAAAGAGGGTCGGTTATTCCGTTGAAAAGAGGGTAGATTCTCCCTTTGAATCGCCCCGGATTCGGTCACCACAAAGGCATACTCCAGAGTGCTTTTCAACTCCCGGATGTTGCCAGGCCAGCTGTAGGCCAGGAAGTCGTTCATGACGTCAGGACTGACACCCTTTAACGCTTTTTGGGTCTTTCTGTTCAGTCCATCTATGATCACCTCCACCAGGTGGGGGATGTCCTCGATTTTCTCCCGCAATGGGGGCAGATGGATGGGAAGCACATTGATTCGAAAAAAAAGGTCATGGCGAAAGGAACCCCCGGATACCATGTGGGAAAGATCCCGATTGGTGGCCGTGATGACACGAACATCCACATGGATGGATCGATGATCGCCCACCCTTTCAAACTGCTTGGTTTCCAGCACCCTTAAGAGTTTGACCTGGCTCCCCAGGGGCATTTCACCGATCTCGTCCAGAAAAATATCCCCCCCCTGAGCCGCCTCAAACCGGCCCATCCGGTGCTTGAAAGCGCCGGTGAAGGCCCCCTTGGCATGCCCG
>Ga0233431_1003770_pt1 | contig 17476 bp, 16 predicted proteins | sample SI_118_April2016_FD_179867 | JGI IMG/M metagenome (GOLD analysis project Ga0233431, IMG submission 179867) | Seawater microbial communities from Saanich Inlet, British Columbia, Canada - SI_118_April2016_200_MG | ecosystem: Environmental > Aquatic > Marine > Inlet | place: Canada: British... | reverse complement strand
AGCTTTCAATTTTCAACATAGACTTGCATCAGGGCAGGTACGAGATGTTGAAGTTTATTCTGGGCCTATTGTCGATCAGGGAAAAACCTTACTTTATTCTATCATTCATGACATAAGCAAACGAAAACAAAACGAAAACAAATTAAAAGAAAGTGAAGAATTTTTCAGTCAAATGCTTGAACAATCTATTGTTAGCACTCAATTGCTTGATCCAGACGGAACCTGTGTTAGAGTAAATCCAAAATTTTGTGGATTGTTCGGGGTGGAATCTCAAAATATGGTTGGTTACAAAATTTTTGAAGATGAAGCAATTAAAGAATCAGATGCCTATGAACCTTTGCTAGACGTTTTTAACAATAAAAATTCACGCAGATGGCGTAATTCATTTGACATTTCTCTTGCATCAGAAAGTTCAGGTGTAAAAACAACGAAACCAGAAAGAGTTTACCTTGAGAATTTGAGTTATCCAATTTTAGATCAGGAAGGCAACCTTCAAAAGGTACTGATTCAACACAACGATATTACAGAACAAAAACAATCGGAAGAACAAATTAAAGCTTCCCTCAAAGAAAAAGAAACCCTCATTGATGAAATCCATCACCGGGTCAAGAATAATATAGCCATCATTGCCAGTTTACTTAAAATGCAATCTAATAGTATTGAAGATCCCCAAATCAAAGAAGTTCTAAAGGAGAGTCAAAATAGAGTATATGCGATGTCTGCAGTCCATGAGACATTACATGGATCAGATAACCTATCCCAAATTGATCTTAAGACCTATCTGTCCAAAGTAACAACCTCCATTTTTCAAACATATTCAATAAATCCAGACAAAGTAAAATTGAATATCAGTGTTGAAGAAATACCAATCAGCATTGATCAAGCCAATCCAATTGGTCTGGTCATTAACGAACTAATATCGAATTCATTGAAGTATGCTTTTCCTGATGAACGCAAAGGTGAAATAACTGTGAGCATGAAAAAACTGAATAAAGAACTGGAATTAACAATAATGGATGATGGTATTGGGATGCCTGATGAATTAGATTGGAAGAACGCCAAATCACTGGGCCTTAAACTCGTTCGAGCTTTGGTTGAAAATCAACTCGACGGATCAATAGACATGGAAAGTAACAACGGAACCAAATTCACAATCAAATTCAATATCGAAACTTAACTATGGAAAAAGTCAGAATACTCATTGTTGAAGATGAAGCCATTATCGCAATGGAGCTGGAAAGTCAGTTACAGAGCTTGGGATACGAAGTAACATCAATTGTCGATACTGGTGAAAAAGCAATTGAGAAAGCTGAAGCAGATAAACCAGATCTCATATTGATGGATATACGGATCAAAGGTGAGATGGATGGAATAGATACTGCCGAAGTCATCCGAAATAAATTCAATATTCCTGTCATTTTCTCAACTGCCTATCTGGATCAAAAAAGAATTGAACGAGCTAAGATTACGATGCCGTTTGGGTATGTGTTGAAACCGATTCAGGAAAGAGATTTGAAGGTGACATTGGAGATGGCGTTGTATGTGACGAAAGTTGATACCGAACGTAAGCGAGTTGAAGCAAGGTTAAAGGAAAGTGAGAGAAGTAAATCCACCTTAATCAGTAATTTACAAGGAATGGCCTATCGCTGCGAAAATGCTAAAAATTGGCCGTTTTTGTTTGTTAGTGAAGGAGCTAAAAATTTAACGGGTTATTCAAAAGACGAATTCACTAAACAAAAAGTATTTCTCAATGATTTGATCGTTAAAGAAGACAGGGAACATGTTTGGGAAACAGTTCAAAATGCCATAGTTAAAGACCTTCCATTTGTAATAGAATATAGAATTTGTACCGCAGAAGGAAAGTTAAAATGGGTATGGGAAAAAGGAAGAAAGATTAGTTCAGGAGACAATCAATTGATTTTTTTAGAAGGATTTATTAGCGATATTACTGATTTCAAAGAAGCTGAGATAACTCTAAAACTTCAATCAAAGCTCATTGATAGTATTGATCAAGGCATAATTGCCACAGATTTACGGGGCCAAGTTCTTTTTTTTAATAAATTTGCAGAAAAACTCTATCAGTGGAATTCAGCTGAAGTATTAAAAATGAATATAATGGATGTCACTGTTCCTCAGGTAAATGAACAGCAAGGTAAAGAAATAATGGTCGATCTGGCAAAAGGCGAAAGCTGGTCAGGTGAATTTATGGTTCAACGTAAAGATGGAACTGCTTTCATGGCTCAAATTTCAAATTTTCCAATACATGACGATGACGGTAAATTAATTGGAATTGTTGGTACTTCAAGAAAAGCTGATAAATAAGAAATGGCGGAGTTAACCACCTTCAAATCATTTCTTCAGTTCACTAAACCTCTTCTGCTGAAAATAGAGGTCTTGATCAATCCCAATGACCAAATGCCCCCCCCGATTGATTCCATTTCGGTCAAAGAAATAATAGCCGAATTCGATCCATGAGGGTCTGTAGTATTTTATTGGAACTACCATTTACTATCATATCTACTACCGGCTTTTTGTGCTGTGTGAGATATGGGAAGGTGTGGATATCGGGGATGTTATTAGGTAGGTATTTTAAAATTTCCACAAAATAAAAAAGCAAAAATAGAATACAAAAAACCGGATCAACAATACCAATCCGGTTTGTTCTAACGTGTAATCTTGAATTACTAAATAAACAACGAACCACCATCAATTACTTTTACTTTGAGATGTATTAGGACTATTAAAACCACGACCCTGGCCTTTGTTTCCTCGTCCATAGCCTTTTGAATTTCCACTACCCTTTTGGTTCATTCGCCCATATCCCATTTTCCCTTGTCGTCCTGGCCCTTTTGCAAAGGAAGCACCTTTATACCGTTGACGTTCTTCAAAGGTCATGGATTGAATCCGTTTTTGCCATTCATTACGAAATTAATTTCTTTCTTCAATTGTAGCATTATATAATGTCCCTCTGATATTTGCTAATTCATCAATACTCATTGAATAATCACTGGCTAATAAAGGTGTACTGCTGAGTCCGATTAAAAGTGCTGCAATTCCAAGTTTTTTAGTTAATTTCATTTCTTTCTCCTACGTTGTATTTGGTTAAATGAGAGAACTAATTGTTCTCTTTCTTTTAAATTAAATTCAGAATAGGCTGGGAAATTGAAGAGAATATTTTGGAATTATGTGAAAGTAGAGATTTATTTTTATTAGAAGCAAAAAAACTCAAAAATGATAAAAATCTGACGATTTCTGAATTATTCAGAAGTCTTAATATTATAAAATAACAAAGCTGTTTAATTCAATTCGGTGTTTCTATAATATCAATTAGTTAGCCAATATTGATAAATTGTTTAAACGATTGATATTATTATCTAATAATGATAGATTATGCGAAATAATTGATAGGCAACCAACTTTAATTATTATTTAACCTTTGTAATGAAATATATAAACAATAATTAAAGTTACGTAAAAATTGGTTTGAGTACAATTCTAAAAGTACTCTCTAATTTCAAAGAAATATTTTGATTTTCCTTAAAATGGCGCCTGACCATTCGCCTATTGTTCCCATGGAATGGGACATAATGTGAAAGATGGATTGCTGAATTTTATTAGAGATATTCTAAAGCCGTAACAACCATTAATCATTCATTCATATATTAAATATGATTTTTTTTAAAAAATGGAAAATGAAAAATATAGTAATTTTGCTGACCCTGGTTTTGTTAAGCCAATGTAATCCTCCTAAAGATCCGATTCGAATTGGAGTGAATGCCTGGCCACCATGTGAAATCTGGTATGTTGCTCAAAAAATGGGCTATTTTGGTGATACCAAGGTCGAACTAGTTCGGTTTTCAGCCTGGACGGACAACATGCTTTCGCTTTACACAGGAAAAACAGATATTACCCATGCCACTTATTTCAATGCATTATACTACTCACAAAAAGGAGAGCAGGGGCAGATTATTCTGACATCTGATACGATCCTCGGCGGCGATGGGCTGGTTGTAAAAGGTGCTATTAAAAGTGGGGCGGATCTGAAGAATAAAAAAATTGCAGTTGAAGTGGGAACTGATGAACATTTTCTATTATTCAAAACGCTGGAATTATATGGCCTGTCAGTTGCTGATGTTCAGATCATTCCAAGCACTTCCATGGAAGCCATGAATAAATTCATCAAGGGTGAGGTTGATGCCTGCTATACCTATGAACCCTTCCTCAGTCAGGCCGCTACAGAGGGCAGCGGTAAAGTGCTTTCAACCACCAAAGATTTACCTGGGTATATGATCGACGTTCTGGTGGGGCGATCCAGTGTTATGCAAAAACGAAAAAAAGAGTATCAGACGATTGTAAAGGCCTGGTATAAGGCGCAGCAATATATTCGTGAACACCCGGCAGAGGCGATGGCAATAATGGCCCCCCTGGAAAAAATGGAAATTGCCGATTATAAAGGATTTTTCAATGGATTTACTTTTTACTCGCTGGTAGAAAATAAGGAATTAATGGCATCCCAGAAACTCAAATCAATTTTGTCAGAGATTTCTGACTTTATTCAGAAGACAAACCTAAACCCGAATAAAATCGATGTCAACAGCGTTTATACCAATGAAATCATTAAAGATCTTTAAAGGCAAACAAATTAAAAAAACAATTGCCTTTACTTTGCTGGTTCGAATGGCTTTGGCCACGGCTGTGATCACTTTGATTTCAATGGGCTTAATAACGCGGTATGCGGAAAGTGTACTTACTGATTCTATAAAAACCAAAGCCTCTTTTATTTCATATAGCCTGGAAAAAGCTATTTCACCACTCATTGAAAAAGGAAACATCGATTCAGTTCAGCGTTTAATTGAAAACGCGGCAAGTTTTCCATTTATTAAAAAATTACAACTCATTGATACGCATTTCAGCATTGTAGCTTCGAATAATCTTTTTGAAGTGAATGAGCTGCTGCAAAATGAAGCCTTACAAGATATTTTTCAATCAAACACAAATCGATCTGAAAATATCGGAGACCACCAGTTTTTAGTGAGTACCCCAATTAAGGGCGACCGCTATATTGTTGAAAACAATAACGATATTAATTGGATTTTATTGATTACCTTGGATTTAAACTATGAAGATCAGTTTTTTGTTACCTTTAAAAATGTCATCACCCTTCAAAGTGTTATCCTTTTCTCAGTTTTGACAATTCTGTCTCTGATCATTGTATATCGGGCCGTTATCATCCCCTTCAGAAAATTCATTATCGCCGCAGATAAAGTTAGCGTCGGTGATTATCATTTTCAGGTTGAGCATAGGACCGAAAATGAACTGGGCCGGTTCGCCCAGGCCTTCAACATCATGGTTGAAGAACTTAACAAACGGGAAAAAACCATAAATGCAGCATTCAGCGATCTTAGAGATCGCTCAGCCAGGATCACAGCTATACTTAAAACAACAGCTGATGGAATTGTCACTGCTAACACCGCTGGGCAGATTGAATCCTTTAACCCCGCTGCCGAAACCATATTTGGCTACCGTGAAGCGGCCATTATTAACCATGATATTAAAATATTGTTTCCGCCTGCCCTACAGGCTGACTTCAACGCATATCTCACGAATGAAAATAAAATTTTTAAAAAATCCCGAGAGATGTCAGGCCAGCATAAAAACGGAATGGTTTTTCCTATGGAAATTTCCATTAACGAAACGGAACTTGAAAATCGTCAGTTTTATACCCTAACAGTTCGGGACATCACCGAACGTAAACAATTTGAGGAAAAACATCAAAAAGCCTACAAGGCTGGTATGGCTGAAAATGCGGTAGCGGTTCTGCACAACATCGGCAATGCTATTACCCCCGTTAAAGTAAATCTGAACTTTCTATCCCAGAAAGATGGATTAATCGTGATAGCACGTTATTTGGAAAAATTCAGACAATTGCTGGAAGAACACCAAAAAGATAATGATTTAGAATACTTTTTTAATCAGGATGAAAAAGGGAAACAAATGATTCCTTTTCTTAATCAGCTGAGTGATCAGTTAAAAGAACAAGCGGCTGAAGATCAGAAATTGATTCAGAATATGGAAATACACATCAACCATATCAGTGAAATTATTTCTCTGCAGCAAAAATATGCTGATTTCAAAAGCGAGAGTGATCACTTTCAATTGGAGAATGTGCTGCTGGATGCGATTAAAATGGTGCGTAACTCTATGGAAAAAAGAGGGATCCTACTGGAAATAGAATTGGCTGAGAACTTACCGCCATTGAAATCAGATAAAAATAAATTGGTTCAGGTGTTATTAAACCTGCTTAAAAATGCCATCGAAAGCATTGATTTGGATTTACAAAAAAATCCCGGTAAAAAACCCGTGATCCGGTTGACAGCTTCACTGACTGATAACCGCTACGTACAGCTTATCATAGACGATAATGGAAATGGGATCGATTCGGATCATTTGAAAGATGTCTGTAATTTTGGATTTACAACGAAAAACAGAAATTCCGGTTTTGGACTACATGATTCTGCTAATTTTGTACTTGCCAATCAGGGAATTTTTAATATTACTTCTCCCGGAATAGGAAAAGGCGCTCGGGTAATACTTGCATTGCCTGCTGATCTGGAAGCCAATGGTACAAACGATGTGTCTAACAAATCACAATGGATGGTGAATGAAACATAGGATTCTGGTAATTGATGATGAAGTGAGTATCAGGGAACTTTACAAAACAATATTGCAACCCCGGCCAAAGGAATTAATGCAGATTGCCAGTCAGTTATTTGATGATAATCCGATAGCACCTGCAAAAGAAGAATATATTGTGGATATGGCTTCTCAGGGAGAAGCAGGGAGTCGCTTTGTTAAAGATGCGATTAACAAAAACCAGGCATACACTTTGGCTTTCATTGATATGCGAATGCCCCCCGGATGGGATGGTGTTAAGACAGCCATTGAAATCAGAAAAATGGATCCCAATATCTTTATTGTCTTTGTGACTGCCTATTCTGACAAAAATATGGCTGAGATATATCAGGAAATTGGTCATTCTAACAGAATATTGTACCTGAAAAAACCGTTTGCACTGGATGAAATAAAGTCCATCGTTACGATGCTTACACAAACCTATGAACAGGAATTAACATTACAGAAACTGGCAAATAAGGATGGTCTAACAGGGTTAAACACCCGAAGGCATTTTATGGAATTGTTTCAGACTGAATTAGATAGAGCCAAACGCTATAGCAAACAACTTTCTCTATTAATGTTGGATATTGACTATTTTAAAAACTAAATGATACCCATGGTCATCAGGCTGGTGACGAAGCGTTAAGGCAGGTTGCCCAAGCCTGTATAAAAAGCATGCGCACCATTGATCAATGTGGTCGGTATGGTGGTGAGGAATTTATTATTCTATTGCCTGAAATCAGTCAGTCAGTTGCAGTTAATGTCTCTGAAAGACTACGTAAAGAAATTGAGAATTTAAAAATTATCTGGAAAGGGCTTGAATTATCTGTAACCGTTAGCATTGGATGTACCGAATATCTACCAGGATATGATAAACAGTCCGATAGTATGATCAACCGCGCCGACCAGGCACTTTACATAGCGAAGGAAGAGGGGCGTAATCAGACCCGGGTATGGGTAAAAAATACCTGAATAAATTGTCTATTAGCACTAAATAAACTTAAATGGAATACCCCGAAAAAAACAGGTTACCTATGAATAAAAGCCGAATTCTGGTCGTTGATGATGAAAAATCGATAATTGACAGCTACCTGCAAATCTTAAGACCAAAATCTAGTCCATCTAAAAACAAATTTATACAGACTGCTGCTGCTTTGTTTGCCCAGAGAAAAACAACGATGGAGGAAGCGCCCTTGCATATGAGCGAGGATTTATATGAAGTTTTAACAGCCAATGATGGCTTGCAGGCTGTCAATATTGTTAAAGAAAGCATTCACACAGGCAACCCGATCAGTCTGATTTTTCTCGATATGCGCATGCCCCCTGGAATCAATGGCAGAGAAACCGCAAAGCAAATTCGGGAACTGGATAAAAACGTTGAAATCGTGATTATGACAGCCTATTCCGACTATACCTATACAGAAATTATTGAAAAAATCGGAACCGCTGACAGGCTTTTATATCTGAATAAACCCTTTGATGTCCTTCAGATTTCCCAACTGGCACTATCGCTTACCAATCGGTGGCTTGCTGAAGAAGAGTTAAAAAAGACAACCGCTCAGAAATCGCCCAGCGACCTAAACAAGGCAGACCGGCAGATTAGTGCAACACCGCTAACTGTGCAAGAATGGATTGATTATGTTGAAAACCTGGATAAAAATCTAAAATTACTTGCCGACAGTATTTATGAAAAAAAAATCACTGCTCAAAATGCCGATTATTTGCTGTATAATCAGGTGCGTCATAACATCCGTCAGTACATTTTAAAAAGCCTTTATGACATACTGAATAAATCTGAAGATGAACAGGGTTATTATTTGAAAATGATGGTCCCATTTAACGCTTTGGACGATTTCAACCAAATGATTTCTCATTTTTTCTTTGTCCGGGATTTCAACCAGATAGAACCTTTTGAAATGATTTTTTTCTCCGATCCATACGTTCAGGAATGCTTCATCTTAAGTGATTTACATAAGATTCAGAAAAGTATTGAGCTTATTGGCTGGATCATTAAATTTTTGGAAACTGGTGGCACTCTCAAATCACAAAAACTTTCAGATGCTGAAAAAATAGTAGCATTAAAAAACTGCCGTCAGGCAATGCGGGTGTCTTTTAGTCAGTGCATTAAACCGGAATTCCAAAAGAGCCTTTATGCTGAAATAGGACCACATCTCATTACCATTGAAAGCATTAAAAGCAGAAAAGAACAAAAGCTTGAATACAGTTGGGAAGGCGATGTGAAAAGAGAACGATACAGCCGTTTTTTTCTGCATCTCATTTTCAATAGGTATATGCAGACCGGTGCAAAAACCAACCAGATTGAATTAAAATATGACCTCCTGCAGTTTGAACAAATTAAAAGTGAATTTTTTACCAGATGGTTAATCAGCCTGGGGGACAACCCCGCTAAAATACGGGTCATTAAAAAAATTGCAGCTAAGAAGAAATTTTTATTGAAACAAATGCTTGAGGAAGATCTTTTAAAACTGTTGAGTTTGAAAGAATTTGATGAACTGATTGTCGAAATCAATAGTAAACTGCCTGATCATCTTAAATCACCCGTTGAACCACTAAGCACCAAACAGGGGGTTCATAAAAAAATCAGAGATAATCTCCAGGAAATACAAAAGGCGATTAACCAGAAATCAGATTCTGAAGAGGAAGCAGCAAATCTGTCTAAATTATTTCAGAAGTATTGTGTGGAAAATCCGGCGGGATTAAAAATGAAAATCACTGGATTTTTCAGACAATTCCAATACATGGCTAAACGGCTTAACACTGAAAAATTTGAAATATTCAATATCCAGACCACTAACTTTGTTTTTTCGGATAAAATCCGCTTGCTTATTATTATTCCACAGCTCTACAAGGATCTTTATGGGCCACTTTTAGTAAAGGCAACAGAGGATATTGCTATTGATTTATGTGAGATCATTACGGATCAACAGGCCTTACGGAAGTCATTAAAGGGTTACCACATTGTTTTATTGCTGCGGACTGCCCATGAAAACTTCAAAGAAAAGCAGAGCGATTTCACGAAATCAGATGTGTATAATCTGCAAATTGGACCTGAGAAAGTGGTGGCGCATTTGACTCGCAATTGGTCGGGAGATCTGGAATTGAAACGCCTTAAAGAAATCGGACAATTGATCGAATTGGAAGAATTGGAACGATTTGCCCGGATGGATTTAAGTGATCCTTTTGAAATCATGGAGGCGGAATGGAAAGCAAATTACTGTTCAAAATTATATCAGGTTATTCGGGAAAACAATTCCCTCACCTTTCAGAGTATTGAAAACCTGATTCAATGGATGATTGTGGAAGGTTTAATTGAAACGGGTAACCATAAAGTTCTAACCAAGGAAAGTGTTTTGATGAGTAAAATACTGCTTGTTCTTCCCGGAATTAACAACCTGTCAGAAATAATGGAACATCCACCACTGATCCCGGCGAGCTGGACGATTTTTGGTGAACGTGATGTCATAAAATATGCGGATCAATATGATATTTCCATGCAATCACCCCTGGAAGATCTTTTTTCCAGATTCGTTTCAGATCAGTATGAACTTGTATTAATGCCGGATTTTTTGAATATTATAGAAGGTGAATTTAATCTGTATATTGGCTTTAGAAGAACATCAGCATCTCCTAAAAAACCACCCCAGTTTCGATTTTATAGTTTAAACCTTTTTAAGGTTTTCGATGAAAAAGCACTTTTTGAACGCTGCAATCATATGCTTAAAAAATATGATTATTTCTCGCCAGATGATTCATTGAATAATTCACTGTATTTTAAATTTGTCTACAATATTCAGCAGTTTTTTGCCCATGATGAATACCTGATACCATCAACCAAACAATTTTCTGATTCTCCCTATGATGAAATGAATAAAAAGGTGTTGTTGAAGAATCTGATGGACCGCTTGAAAAATCGGATCGAATTTTTTGTTGAGTGCTACAAGGTCCGGCATTAACTATAGCGGAAAACCCGGAGACCCGGTGAATGAATTGCTTGTTCCAGGATCTATTTATAGTAACCGGGTTGCTTACCGGGCAAAATAATTGATAACCTGATGGACGGTCGTGAAGGTGCTAAATAAAGCTTATCTTAAAAGAAAGCCAAAGCACGAAGACTGCGATTGAAATATTTTCTATGACATCACCGATAAGAAGCACAGAAATCGGAAATTATCCGGCTCTCAATGATATCAATCGTCATTCTTATTGACTCAAATTTAGAACGCCATATAATAAAACTGAGGTGACATGAACTTGTTTTCGTAGTTTCAAACAGACACCACAGGGCTCCGTCAAATGACAATATAAATGGCCGTTGCTATAAAGCAAGAAAAACCGACTGATTCTATGACAAATTAATTCTGGTTTTCAAACGATTATTTTGTCGGCTTTTGAACACCAGAATTATTTACTGTTATCTTTTGTTAATGAAAGTTAAATATTTTTTTGAATAAAATAGTATCAACCTTAAAAAAAATTTAACCACCTGAGCAGGTGTATCTTTAATTCGAAAAACCCAAAAACTGAATCTTTAAATGCTTCCGGGAGTAAATAATATTATTTTGAAACGATGTCAGGTCCAAAATAAACTCCTCAAAGAGTAGCTAAATTTATGGTGAAAAGAATTATGATGACCTCTAAGAAAAAATTTAAGGAACGCTTGAATCCATTTAACTATTTTGGCAACCCCGTTCAAAAATATCTAAGATACGGGAAAAAGCTCTTTGAAAAAGAACAGTATGACCAAGCCCTATCTGCTTATAAAATGGTTATTGAGGAAGATTCCCAGTGCATGCAGGCCTATTTAGGCATCGGAGACACTTACCTTGAATGGGGTGGTATTCAAAATGCAAAAACCGCCATTGAATATTATCAGCGGGCGCTTGGTATCGATTTTACACAGATTCATATTTATTATAAAATCATTAAGGTGTATGATCGTTTAGGGGATAATCGCAATATCATGGCGGAGAAAAAGAAGTTATTTATAGCCAAGACATTGAAAGATAATCCGCAGAATGCGATGGCCAATAACAATATGGGGGTGATCCAGCAAAAACAAAAAAATTATGATTCAGCTATTGAATTTTTTATTAAGGCTGTGAAAAAGAATAAGTTTTTTGATGTTGCTCGGTTTAACCTGGCTAAAGCTCTGTATAAAAAAGGCGTCAGTCACCCTGATCCTGAAAAAGCAAAAGATATTTTTATGTTGGGGATTATGGAATTGGAAAGATTACTAAGAAGTGAAAATGATCCTCAAATGCTTTTATTAAAAGCAAAATTTTTAATTCAGCTGGATGAACCAAAACAGGCCTTGGCGCATTGTGAACAGGCGATAAAATTAGATAGTACCATGAAAGATGCCTACGCAACAAAAAGTATGATTGAAACCAAATTAGGAAATCTCATGGATGCCTTCGCAGCCTATGAAAGTTTTCAATCTCTTAAAAAAAGCTGAGACTCAAGCCGAAAACAAGGAAAACTTGACAACTTTTGAGATCGAAACTGAAACAACATAATTAATCCAGGATACCTTGTAAAAACCAGGTTAAATTGATTCCGACCAAACCTCGTGGGATCAAAAAACTAAAATCGACTCAAATGCTTAATCCATAATTGTTTCAAGCGTAATTTGGCTAATAATTCCATCCGTCCTTTAATTTTCCAATTAATAAAAAAACAAAATTATTTTAAGTTTACTACCATCCACTACCATCATCCCCACAAACCCTTATAAACATTGAAAAGAAATCACCTCCACCATTCAACCCCCATTTCAGTCATTATATTTTCAACGCCTGCTCTGTAGCCCCTTATAATCAGCTATCCTGTAGTTTTTGTTAAAAATTGGTCTAAAATTCCTATATCCCGATATTTCCTTCTATTTCATTTTAATACGCTACAGTTAGTCCAATTTAGGACAACTTTTAGGATAGAAATTATTCGAGCGTACTTTTTGAAGATAGTATGGAAAATGAAATTGGAAGAACATTTCTTAAATTTTAAAATCATGGAACAAGCATATGCAATAATTTCTTTTTGTGGTCATGTTTGAATCGTTAAACTGTGGAATTGGCTTTAAAATGACCGATGGATAACATAAGATTCGCTCCTATATGCAATGGAATGATAATTTCAACTTATTGGATGGCCCCATTGTTTCGTGACAGGATAGTTGTTCCCCAGTAATTAAAGCAGCCTTATTTGCAAAATCAAATGTCATTATTATTTCACTTTCAGTCCCAGCGGTCGTTTCCAGGTTTCATATCTTCCGGTTTCAGCATGATGGGGAATTTGTCACGGATTCGGGCATCTGCTGCAGGGTCAACATATTCAGGATAATGGCTGGACAACATCTTTTTTACTTTTTTATGGGCCTATTCATATATTGTTTTACTTCCCTCTTTTTGCCAAATATCAGGCAAACGGCGATCAGCAATTTCAGGATAAACAAACTCGCTTTTCATTAGCTGAACTGTCTGGGGATGGCTAAGGTAATGACCTGGTGGTATTTCAATTTCATTGATAACGAGATCCCCGAAGACACTTTTCACCAAGGCTAATCTTCTCAATATTGAATCGGTCATTTTAACGGGCAATATAGCTGTAAGGTGATTTTTCAAATATTTTAAAGACCATCCCATATGAATTACACTATATATAGTGTAAAAACCCATTCAATCAATACCACACCGAAAAGCCGGGCGCTTTATCGGTACTTAACTATTCTTTTATCGTACATCTGAATCGTTTTGATTCTTGACAGTATTTCCCGGTAGGCGCATAATAGGAATTATACAAGGAGATTAAAATGCCTAAAACTAAAATTAACATAAGTCTTGATCAAGATCTTGCAGATTTCGCTAAAATATTTGCTGCAGAAAACCGTATCACAGTTGCGGATATAATGACTCAATATTTGTTGACATTGAAACGTAAGGTTGAAAGCCAAAACTCTGAAACAATATTATCTCATCCTAAATTTCAATCGGCAATGGAGGAATCACAAAACAAGCTTCGTAATGGATCTGCCAATTGGCACTCTTATGATGAGGTATTTGGCGACTGATGGAAATAAAGTTTGAAGAAGCTTTTTTAAAAGCTCTAAAAAAACACGCCTCGATTAAAAAAGCGGTCAAGAAAAAAGTTGATATGATCATTCAAAACCCGGTAGCTGTTGGTGAGCCATTAAAAGGCAACTGGCAAGGGTTTTATTCATCGTCGGTTAAACGTAATTTTATCATTATTTACCTTTTTTGCGAGGTGTGTCGCAAAAAAGGAGATGATCTTGTGGTGCAGTGTTCAGATTGCAAAAGCACACATGATCAAACAATCAAATTCATTCTTCTAGGTCCTCACAACAAAACATATGGAATTTAAGAACAGTAACGCGGATTAAATGACACTATATATATAGTGTAAAAAACAAATCACTCAATACCTCACCGCAAAGCTGGCGCTTTCTCGGTACTTCGCTACCCTTTTATCGTACATCTGAGTCGTTTTGATCTGAGAATGCCCGACACTTTTTTGAACAGTATCCAAGGGGCAATTGTTTTCTAAAGCCTGGGTGATGAATGTTGCCCGGGCCGAATGGGGTGTTGTTCCTTGAATTTGGTTTTTTTCAGCATATCTTTTCCATAACAGTTGAACTTGTCTACTGGAAATAAAACGGACCTGGTTTAAATTAGGATTCATTTTAATTGGCAGGATTAAAGGAGAATCTTTTTCATCATTATGCCCACTTTGCTCCAGATACGCATTTAAAAAAACCTGTAACTCCTGGTTGACAGCCAATCGGTTTCTTTTTCCACCTTTGGTTACAAAATCTAAAATCCAGAATCCTTGTTCCTCATAATAGTCTTTTACTTTCAATTTACAAAGTTCAGAAACCCGGCAACCGGTGAAAAAGAGGGTTCCCAGTATGGCCCGGTCTCTGATGCCCTGACCTTTTAAAAGATCAGGGGCATTGATCATCCTTCTAGCTTGACGAGGGCTTAAGACTTTGGCTTCCACTCGATTTGAGTTTATCCGCATTCTTTTCACCGATTGTACCGGGTTGATAAAAACGACCTGGTGCTCAATCAAATGATTAAACAGTGATGATAAGGCAGATAAACGGTTGTTGATGGTTTTAGGACTTTGTTCACTTTCCTGCAGATGATTTTTAAAAGCGATGATATGAGCATGGGTGATTGTTCGAAGTTCTTCAGCTGTTTTGATCTTAAAAAAGTCAATAAATTTTTTGGTCGCAATTTGATAAGTCTGCCTTGATCTTTTACTATTAAAATTATTAATCCATAACAGTTCTTCCGGAACCTGATTGATAATTTCCAGTTTTTTATTTTGATTTTTGGTTTGAAGAGCGTTTTTCATTTTTAATTTAGTAACTTTATTAAATTGATCAGTTGGTTAAAAAAATTGAGACCCCAAAATCGGAATTTCCGTTTTTACCTTCAAAAGAAAAAAGTGAATTATAATTTCCAGTTTGAGGATTTTTTTCTAATTGAGTAACTTATTTAAATTAATCGACTGGTTAAAAAAAATGAGACTCCCAAAACTGTGATTTTCATTTTTTAGTTAAATGAAAAATCATGAAAATTATTATTCGCATAATCCCCTTTATGCGAATAATAAAACTTACAAAAAAATTGAAGAATTTTCAAGATTAAATTTGGTTTAATTAAGTTACTTAATTAATAATCTCAGTTTTTACGAAAACGGGAAAAATTTTTATTTGAAAATTATAGAATGGTCTTTTGGAAGAAATAGTAGTGAAGAAAAATATTTTTCAAACTGAGCTTTTTGGAAATGTTTTTATATTTGCAATTTCCACCCTGACAATGGCTTTGCCGACACGGAACTTTCACCCGATAAGAGTACGACCATGCTGGGCGTACACAAAAAAACTAGAGCAGACGGCATAGTGCCCTCGGTCGGCTGAGTTTACCAAACTGGCACTATTTTCGTTAAGTAACGTCTGTGGTAGCCGCTGCTTAGTTAAGTGTTCGGTTCTCTAAATACATTCCCTAATTCAACCAAAGAGATTATGGTTTAAAACTGAAACTGTAAAAAAACACATTGGTAATACTTAAAGAGAATCGTCGTGAAAAAAGAAAATTCAATTATCCTGTTTAATCAAAAAGAAGTCCGTCGTCACTGGGATGAAGAAAACGAACAATGGTTTTTTTCTATAATTGATATAGTAGCTATTCTTAGTGATACTTCCAATCCCAGAAGATATTGGTCTGATCTAAAATCAAAGTTAAAAAAAGAAGGTAGTGAGGTGTACGATAATATCGTACACCTCAAAATGCCTGCCTCGGATGGGAAAAATTACAACACAGACTGTTTTAGTACCGAAGACTTGCTTCGCACAATTCAGTCTATTCCATCTCCTAAAGCAGAACCTTTTAAACTATGGCTAGCAAAAATTGGATATGAACGCATAGAAGAAACTGAAGACCCTGAACTAGCATTTGATCGTGCAATGCAAACCTATCTCAAAAAAGGTTATTCTAAAGAATGGATAAACCAACGACTGAAAAGCATTGAAGTTAGAAAAGAACTTACTGATGAATGGCAAGATCGTGGCGTAAAAAAAGGATTGGAATACGCTATATTGACTGATGAAATTACCAAAGCCTGGGCAGATAAAAGTGTTAAGGATTATAAAAAATTTAAAGGACTTAAAAAGCAAAATCTCAGAGATAACATGACCAACCTCGAGTTGGTGTTAAATATGCTTGCTGAAGCTTCCACTACAGAAATATCTAAAAATAAAAACCCAAGTAGCTTTATCGAAAACAAAGTAATTGCAAGGCAAGGTGGACATGTTGCCGGAACAGCAAGAAAGGAAATTGAATCACAAACCGGTAAAAGTATTGTTAGCTCAGAAAATGCTGTAGATTTGCGTTTGGAGAACAAAGCAAATAAAAAGAGCAATCTTGTAGTTGGAAAAGAAGCAAATAAAAAAAACAAACAATAGTTTGCAGACCGACATCCCCCGCTGCTCGTTCATCATTCTGGGTGGTGCGGCTGAAACAGGCGTTAAAGTGCAACATAACGGTAAAGGGTTGCCTTTGAGATTTGTAGGTTTTCACAGATATCCTCAATCTTCATGCTTTTATCCGCATGAAGGTTTTTAGCCATCCTGACTTTCGGATCCTCCACTAAAACCGGTTTTCTGCCGCCCACTGTTCCCCTGGACCTGGCTGTGGATAATCCGGCTTTAGCCTTTTCGATAATGAGAATTCTTAAACTTAACCTTCAGGTAAAAAAATGTAGGTCCCGATTTTGGGATCCACGTTTCATGACTTATAAAATAAGGGGTGGTGAGAAATCATTTAACTGAATACGTCCGGTAAGATACCTTATCGGGTGTATTATGTAAAATGGCAAGTAGGCAAAATATTATTGTGAATTACAAAATTAAATGAAATTTTAGATTTACAAAAACTAAATAATTAAATTTTTGAAATTAATTTAAAATCAAAAAAGCATCAGGTACTAAAAACGACTCCCTAACAAACGATTGAATATTCTGAGTGTAGGGTCAAAAAACTATTTTATGCGAAAAGGCAAGAGTGGTAGGGCTTAGCTGGATATTTTTATCCAAAATATCACCTAAGTTACTGAATTATAGATGTATTTAAGCAACTCGTTCAAAAATAAAGAGATTTTCAATCGTTTTCAGACATGTCGAAATTTGCAATATTTCTATCAGATAAGAAATAGTTTTTTATTTGCCTTGAAATAAGCACGTTATTGGTTTAATGACATC
>Ga0233431_1003769_pt1 | contig 17478 bp, 16 predicted proteins | sample SI_118_April2016_FD_179867 | JGI IMG/M metagenome (GOLD analysis project Ga0233431, IMG submission 179867) | Seawater microbial communities from Saanich Inlet, British Columbia, Canada - SI_118_April2016_200_MG | ecosystem: Environmental > Aquatic > Marine > Inlet | place: Canada: British... | reverse complement strand
AATATGGGTTGGCCCCCAATGCTTTGGGATAGGGCTGTGAGTTTTTTTTGGGCCTTACATAAACCTAAACCTGGCCTTGGATTTTTTGATTTGGTTTTGCGTGGTCATGGAGTATCCTCCCGAAAAAAAATCAATAGCCCATTGTACATTGAGTTTCACGTAATGTCATGCAGGCATGTCCAAAGATCGACACTTCCTTGAAGAATTCATAAAATTTGAAAGGCTTGTGTGCTTATCATTAAAATAGAGTTTCAGCCTGAAAGTCAAAAGGTTGAAAGTAAATAGTTTTCATTACAATGTTCTTTGCACTCTAAAGAACTAATGGATCAATAAAGGCCCTTCAGGATATTTATTTTGAGAGCTCATGAAGGACTATCTGATGCGTAATGCAAAGGAGAAGCTCAAGGTATGTCATAAAGTTACTACGAGAAATGAGTTATTCAATAATATTGTAATAGATGAAAAGTTGACTGGATGAGTATTCCATTCCATCAGGGATAATCCAATTCAATTCATTCGGGATTTCCGGTTGGTTCTAATTCTTCCATATCCTCAATAGGACTTGAATTGGTGGTATCTCGATTTTTGGATGGCTTCGTTTATTTTTTCATTTTCACGTTTTTTGTAGTTTGTTCCCCTATTTTTTTTGATATTCAAGGGTTATTTTTTGGGAACAATAGGGGATTCGCAAGCAAGATTCGGTCCCACTATCGATTGCGGTGGATCATTTGTTCGGCCCCCACGAGCCCATATGTTACCAGATAATCCATCAGAGAACATTTTTTCCTGGTCAGTCAACCAAACAAAGTCTGAGGGCAGCAGCTCTTGCGTAAGTCGGCAAAGAGCAGTGAACCTGGAAGCCGTATTAGTTAGGAAAAGTAATCGGAATCCGTTGAGATTGGATTTAAGAATACCCTCATACCTTTTGTAGAAACCGCTACTGAATAAGCATTGGTAGTTGATTATTTTCTGGCGGACGTCTTTAGAATTTCGGTCCACACTGGCAATGGTTTCAGTGCCCATGTCCACTTCAAGGAAAAACAGGAGAGTCTTTTCTTTTTCCCTTTGCGTGATTGAAAATGCTCCGTCCGGAATAAATTCGGTGAGTTCGTCCTGTTCGCCATTTGACGGTACACGTTCCAGAAGCAAAGGAGGTTTATTGCTTCCCTGTTCAAATGGAACCGCTTGTGAAGAAAAATATTCTATGGATAAGACCGGGATTACTCTCTCAATTTGAATTAGATGAATCCGGAACCAGTTAACCAGTAACTCGTGATCAACGAAAATGGACTCTACCATTTTATCCGCAATATATTCGCTGGGAGCCAGAAGGTTTTTTTTGCCTTGCAAAAGTCCCATTCCTTTTTCAGTTAAGATGATCAGGTCTTCTGGACGTCCTAGGTTCCTGCCATAACCTCTCGCCCTCAGAGTAAGGATGCCTTCGTTGTTAAGAATGCGTAGCCGTCTTCTTATCACTTGAGGGCTTCTCAGGGTAAGAGCCGAAAGTTGAGTTACAGTGAGTATCCTATATTCAGCTATCATTTTGAGGAGCACATGGTCGTTTTTGATAAGTCTGAATTCCATCAAGACCCCCTTATTTATTTCATTGAGTTAGGCCCATCACATGCCTGAGGATTTCTTCCTAAGAGTTTTTGATTATTGGAAGCATTTCGTTTTCGCTTTGTTTTTTTCTGAACTCAAGAGTGACAACGAACCTACCATCCTTGGGGTGCCATGTCCATTTTGGAAATCTTTTACTCTGAAGGGGTTTTTCATAGGTTAAATTGTCAGAGTCATTTTTCGGGACTCTTTTTATTATACTATCAAAGTTGTATGGTGATTGTAATATTCTGCATTTTGAAATTTATGCTAACAATAAATTGTGCCTAAAATTGTGCCTATTTCGAATGACAAACTGTGATTTAAAATGATATTCAGTGACATCACCAATGGAAGTTGTGGTGGTGGAAAAGCTATTTAATTCATCATCTTAAATAATTAATCGTCATTGTTTATCACTCTTTGTCATAGGCTTTTAAGTGGGTTCGACTCCCGCCGCCTCCACCAGCCTTCGCCAAGGCTTCGGCTGGCAGGCCGATGGGTTCAAAAAGTAAAATGGATAGTGACAGGATTTTAAGGTTGCAGTTAGGGCGAAGGCTGCGCGCCGCTGCTCTTTAGAGCGAAGGTGTGCTCTTTTTTTGGGAACCGATTTTCTGCGTTCTGCACATTCGGACACCATCCAAGAAATATGTTTATCTTATCCAAAGTACCTCCCACCATCATACAGCGGGAATGCTTTCAAGTTACCAGATAGTCGCCACTATTTTAGATTCTTTTAGCGCTTTATCAGCGGTAACCAGATCAGCGTTTTCAACGATTGAAGTTGCAGCAATGATCCTGTCAACGGGATCCTTGTTATTGTCGGAAAACAACTCACCGGAAAGCCATGCTATTTGCGGGGTAATGCCCCTTAATACGTAATGGTTGGACTGAAATATCAATTCAATAAATTCTATGTATTCAATATCTACGCTGAGTCTTCCTTTGTGAATCAGCATCGATATTTCCCATAAGGACATCTCGCAAAATATTATGCCATCGGAATCATTTGCTGCTGAAATCGCTTTTTCTGCTTTTTCAGAGAGTCTCTCCGGCTTTAAAGCATTCCAAATGATTATGTGGGTATCCACGACAATCATTTCATAGCCGCCCAGTCTTCTGAAATCGGGGACATGATATCGCCAATACGGGCATTCTTCCCCAGATTTCGCAGAAGTTGCCTTGACTTCTCTCGTTTATCTTCCACAGGGACAAGCCTTGCCATTTCATTTCCACGTGAAGTTATTGTAATAACCTGGCCTTCCTGCGCCTTTTTCAAAAATATTGACAGGTGTTGTCTTAAGGTGCTGACGGCTATTCTTTCCATCTTTTGCCCTCCCATCTTATGTACATATCAATCGTACAACTCCGCCCAAAAGAAATCAATACATTTCTTTTAGGCGGATCGCAGAACTATCTCCTCGAAACTTCGGGGACACAATAAATTTTCAAAAGATGAACTTCAGAAAAAAATATTAAGAACTCCGTCAGTATGACCGAACAGGCAGGCCTCTTGGGAGTGATCTGTGCATTGATAAGTTTGAGGGTGTTGGGAAAACAACTCCAGAATAGAAAGACCGGACCGAAAGGTCAATGGGAAGAGAGGGGAAATAAAAAATTTTGTATTGTGTCCCCGGAATTCTGTATACTTCAAAATTCAAACCTTTTTTGTGCCGATCTTCGCAGTGGCTTCCAACGTGATCACCGGGTTGTTTGGGATTGCGGTGGGTCGGTCGTCTGGAGGTTAAAATGCGAACAGTTCTTGCAAACAATTGATGGTTTGGGTCTGTATTTTTCTTGGAACGACGCCAAGCTTCCGGACTAACCTTGTTTTGTCAACGGCTCTTACCTGGTCTAACAGTATCAATCCTTTTTTCCCTTGAAAAGCGCATGGAATCCGGGTCGGGAAAGCGAACCCTTTTGAGGTCATCGGCGCTACGATGACTGTTTTTAACGGGGACATTTCATCGGGCGAAACAACAACGCATGGCCTGGCTTTCTTGATTTCAAAACCTTGCGCGGGATCTAACTGAACCAGCCAAATATCAAACCTGTCAATGTTTTGTTTTACCATGTCCAATCCTCATCGTCGACCAATGGGGCGTCCAGCCATTCATGATCGATGTCATAGGATTCTTGAGATTGAAGGGCCTTTTCGATTTGCTCCTTCCAGCCTTGTCTCGGCTTTTTAACCGGCTGGATCAAGAGCCCGTCTGCAACTACATTAAATGTTAATTCTCTTTTTTCCAATTGCGCTTGTTCGATAATGGCCTTTGGAATCCTCACACCTTGCGAGTTGCCAATTCTTATTAAGGTTGCCATATCCGCCTCCATTTTGTTATTGATATAATTACATTGTAATTACAGTGCGTCAGGAAGTCAAATAGAAACACAAAGGTACAGAGATATAATTATCTTGTGGTTGGCGAGTAAAAGGGCTCGCCCTATTTATTTGCTTCTGATAATATTCAAAAGTGTGATAGGCAGAAGATAACCAGGTGTGATCTCTTTTTCCAATTTTGAACAGTGCTTGAAATCAGGATCTGGTAGAGCCTTTGCCAACAAACGGCTCTGGTAGACGATTTTTGCTAAGGCTTCGGTTTTGAAAGTGAATCCCCCGTCGATCATCCATCTTGACATGGACGCTTTTTACCCGGCGGTGGAGGTCCTGGACAACCCTGAATTGAGGGGAAAGCCGGTTATTGTCGGGGGCAGCAGGGAAAGGGGTGTTGTGTCCTCCGCTTCCTATGAGGCCAGGGCCTTTGGTGTGCATTCGGCCCAACCCACTGCAACTGCTGCGCGTCTTTGCCCGAATGCCATATTTTTGCGGGGGCGGATGCATCGATACAGGGAGGTTTCAAAACAGATATTTGAGATATTCTTGCGTTTCACGCCGCTGGTGGAACCCCTTTCCATAGATGAGGCGTTCCTTGATGTGACCGGCTCCGAGCGTCTTCTGGGGGATCCTGTTCAAATTGCAAAAACCATTAAAGCAACGGTTCTGGATGAAACCGGGCTTACGGTTTCGGCGGGTGTTGCCCCCTCCAAGTTTGTTGCAAAAATTGCTTCCGACATGGACAAACCAGACGGGTTGACGGTTGTTGAGCCCCATAAAGTCAGAGTGTTCCTGGATCCGCTTCCCATGAAGAAGATGTGGGGTGTGGGGAAAGTGACCCAAAAGGCCTTGGCCAGACTCAACATTCATACGTTCAAGGATTTAAGGCTTTTTCGCCCCGATTTTTTAGAGCGGAAATTCGGAAAGAACGGCCCCCGGATGCATCTCTTGGCCATGGGCATGGATGAAAGGAATGTTGAGACTGAGCACGAAATAAAATCCGTGGGGCACGAACGGACCTTCATGCATGATATTATGGATTCGGGAGATGCGAAAAAGGCGCTTTTGGGTTTGGCGACCCAGGTGGCCCGCAGGATGCGCCGCAAAAAAATGACGGGGAAGACCGTATCCTTGAAGGTGAAGTATTATGATTTCAAACAAATCACCCGGGCAAAAACCCTTGCCGAATTCACCGATGACGGTTTAGAAATATACGGGGCGGCTTGTGATCTCCTTCAAAAAACACAAGTGGGCAAAAGGCCGGTTCGGCTTCTTGGCATCTCGTTGTCCCAGCTCAGTTTTGTTCATGCCGTGGGGCAACTTTCTCTTTTTGGCGATGATCAATCATCCCAAAAAAGGAAGGAGTTGAACATGGCCCTGGACTCAATAGCGGAAAAACACGGTGATAAAAGCGTTCGACCTGCCACGCTTTTCCCCGATAAATAAGAGACCTTTTATAATATGACGATCCATAAGAACGATCAAACGGCAAAATCCATTAAATGCACTTGTGGGCATGGTCTGCACCTGGCCCGCGGGTGAAGGCAAACCATGTGGCGCTGCACGGGTTGCGGCAAAAGATATCCTTTCAAGGATTTTTCTCACTTGCTGGATGATGAGTGGGAGCAGGTCCTGGCAAATATTCGCGTCGATCGGTTGTGAATCGAATCAGGCGCGAGACCCTTGGTTTTTCATCTTCTCAAACATCTCACCCGCATGGAAGGAACTGCGCACAAAGGGGCCCGAAGCCACGCCCTGAAACCCCATTTCAAAAGCGCTTTTTTCCCATTTAAGGAAAATATCGGGCGGAACATACTCCACAACGGGATGATGGTCTTTGGAGGGTGCCAGATACTGACCCAGGGTCAAAAGCTTGCACCCCGCCGCCAGCAGGTCGTAAAGTACCTTTTGCACTTCCTCATGGGTTTCCCCCAGTCCCAGCATGAGGCCCGATTTGCTCGCCAGACCGGGATTCATTTCAACGGCCCTTCGAATGAGTGTCAGGGATTGATGGTAATCCGCCTGGGGTCGAACCTGCGGGTAGAGCCTGGGAACGGTCTCCAGGTTGTGATTGAGCACATGGGGGGCTGCCGCTACGACGGTCTTGAGATCCTCAGCTGACCCCTGAAAATCCGGAATCAGCACCTCCACCTTTGTTTCGGGATTCTGGTGTTTGATGGCGCGGATTGTGTCCGCAAAATGTCCGGAACCGCCATCCGGAAGATCGTCACGGGTGACGGATGTGATCACCGTATACCGGAGTTCCAGCTCCTTGACGGCGTCGGCTACTTTCCGAGGTTCCTCTTTGTCCGGCGGTTCAGGAACCCCTTTGTTTACGGCGCAAAAACGGCAGTTCCGGGTGCAGTGATCTCCCAGGATCATAAAGGTGGCGGTGCCATTTGAAAAGCACTCTCCAAGATTGGGGCAGAGGGCTTCCTCACAGACCGTGTGAAGACTGCATTCCTTAAGAAGTCTCACGACCCTGTGATATCCCTGGCCCGTGGAGACCCTTTTCTTCAGCCAGGGCGGCTTTTTTTGACCCGGTGTTTTTGTCTCAGTCATCATGGCCAGATTCTAATAAGGGGCGGGTTTCCGGTAAACTTGCCCGAAGATCATTCGGTTTCACTTGCTCCAGGGTCATATCAAAGATTTCTTGAAAATGGAAGACAACCCGGGTTTTAATCTCGGCCAGGGAAACGGCTCTTTCAAGGAGATCATTCATGGAGGTGATGTGAACCTCTTTAAGCCCGCAGGGATGAATCATTTGAAAAAACCCGAGATCAGGGCTGACATTCAAGGCAAGCCCGTGAAAGGAGATCTTTTTTCGAACTGCGATCCCCACAAAACCGATCTTCTTGTTCCCCACCCAGACCCCGCGATTCCGTTCATTTCTTTCACCCCTGATACCGTAATCGTTTAAAACCTGGATCATTACCGCTTCAAGGCGCTCCACAAAATCAAGGATCCCCATACCGCTTTTCCCTAGCGAAAAAATCGGGTAGGCCACCAGTTGACCCGGACCATGATAGGTCACGTCGCCGCCCCGTTCAATGTGAACGCAAGTGACCCCCTGTTGTCGCAGCGCGGATTCAGATACCAGAACATTCTCAACACGTGCCCGTCGTCCAAAAGTGAGGACGTGCAGGTGCTCCACCAGAAGAAGCGTATCCGGCAGCAGACCTTCAACGCGTGCCCCATGGACGGCGTGCTGCAGTTTCAGGCATGCCTCATAGTCCATGGTCTTCAGGTCTGAATAGATGGGGTCAGGCATCCTGGCGTTGGGGGGTTATTTTTTCAAGCACATTGCCTTCGGCATCCAGCACAAACAGGAAAAAACCTTCTTCCGCCAGTTTCGGGGCCAGATCCCTGTATTGAATGGCTTGTATTTCGAACTTAACTTTCTTGTCCCGTACCAGGAGGTGCAAGCCCTGGAGGGCCGCATCCTTTTCAAGAAACGTTGGGATGAAAGAAATGTTGTTTTCAGTGTCAATCTGCCCCAGGAACTGTTCGTTTTCACCCGGGTTTTCTGCTACCAGCCAGAGCCAGGTGTCTTTTTTAATCTCTTGGGCTTTAATCTTTTCAGGCATGTTCATGACCTTTCATTTCAAATGTTTTGGTTTAATATAAGGCTTAAGGTCCGAATGATCAAACGCTGCATCAATATCATTTAAAATATTCGCTTTTCTGCGCTTGCGGTTTCTGATGAGAAAACCGATATCATCGAGGATGGCATAATACGCGGGCACCATGGAAAGGATGAGAAAGGTGGCGAAGGCCAGCCCCCACATGATGGCCGTGGCCAGTGGCGCCCAGAATATGGATTTTCCGCCAAGCCCGAAGGCCATGGGGGCGAGCCCGCAGATGGTGGTGATGCTGGTGAGTATAATGGGCCGCATGCGCACGTGGCAGGCCCGAACAATGGCCAGGTAAATCTGGTCCGGGTGTTCCTTTCGGTACCGGTTGATAAAATCGATCAGGACCAGTGAGTCGTTGACCACAATGCCGGTGAGGGTCAGAAGACCGATGAGGGTGATGAAGGTCAGAGGGTTGTTGCTCACCAGCAACCCGATCAAGACTCCCAGGGACGCGAAAGGAATCGTAACCATAATAATGAAGGGTTGCGTAAAGGAATTGAACTGAAGGGAAAGAATAAAAAAGATGAAAAACAGGGCCATGAGGGCTGCATAACCCAACTCCCTCAGGGACGCGTCGGTTTCCTCTTGAATCCCCCCTGCGATGAGCCTGGCGCCCGGGTATTCATGTTTGATGCGGGTAAAAGCGTCCACGGCGATTTTGTTGGCCCTGACCGCCGTCATCTTTTTTCCCTCCAGGTTTGACAGAAAACCGCTCAACCCCTCTTTTTTCAGAATTGTTTCCCGGATGTTGGCTGTCAGATTAACGGTTTGTTTTCCGTTGTAGTGGTAAATATTGTGAAAGCCGGGGACCAATTTTATTTCAGCCACTTCCTTTAACGGTACGTCCCCCTGACCGGGGATGACAATCCTTAGATTGAGCAGATCATCAAAATCAGACCGATATTGGGGAAGGTATTTCAATTTGATGTCCTGCTCGCTGTCGCCCCGATTATAGGTCGCCACTTTCATGCCGTGAAAACCGGCCTGAACGGCCATGACCAGATCTCTTTGCTGAATCCCCAGTTTTCTGGCCTTGCCTTCATCAACGGTAATTTCCATGAAATGCTTTTCCCGGGAGAAGTCGTCCCGAATGTCTACAATACCCTCATGCTGTGCCAGTTCATTTTGAATCAGTTCCGAAATGGCGGTGGACGTCTCCCACGTGGGCGACTGGATTTTCAAATCCACATCTGTCCCCACGGGCGGCCCTTCAATGAGCCGTTCCAGAACGAACGAAGTGGCGCCTTTTTCGGTAAGCAGTTTCCCCACATCTTTCCGAACGCGCGCCATCAGTTCCACAACCGAATGTTTTCGATCTTTTTTATCTTTAAGAATCACATTGAGTATGCCGAAGTGTTTTCCGTATATGGGCGCGTAGTTGACCTCCTTCATCCCTGCCACTGCAATGGGTGCTGCCAGTTCTTCTCCGATCGAATGGTTCAGCAGGTCCGTCAGGGCTTGAAGGGTCTTTTGCGTGCGCTCCAGGCTTGAACCGGCCGGCAGGTCAAAATGGATGTTGAACCGTGGGAACGCGTCGCTTTTGGGAAACATGATGAAGTCGGTCTGAAAGTAGAGAACAAAAGCCAGGCCCGTGGCCAGAACAATAAACAGCACCGAGAGATACCGGTGCCTGAGAACCGACCGCAGGGTCGGGTAATAAACCCTGCGAATGGGCTTGAAGATATCAAAACGACGTTTAGAGCCCCCCGTCCGGGCCGTTTTGGGCGCCAATTCCACCATATGGGACGGCAGCATGAAAAAGACTTCAAAAAGGGATGCCGCCAGAGCAAATATGACCACCTTGGGGAGGCCTGCCATGTATCGGCCGATAATGCCGCCTACCATGATCAGGATGGGGACAAAGGCGGCGATGGTGGTGGAAACGGACGCCAGTACCGGGGCCAGGACCTGGCGGCTTCCGTCGAGGGTGGCCCTTATCATGGGTTTTCCCATCTCGCTGTGACGAAAAATATTTTCAAGCACCACAATGGCATCGTCTACCACGATGCCGAGAACCAGAATTAAACCAAAAAGGGTTAACCCATTAATGGAAAGCCCGAAAGATTTCATGAAAACAAATGTCAGTAGAAACGCAATGGGGATGCCGACAGATGCAAAGAGGGCATTTCGAAGCCCCATGGCAGTCCACAGAATCAAAAACACGAGGAAAATCCCCATGAGGCCATTGATCTGGAGCTCCTTGATACGCTTTTTAATCTCCCGGGACTGGTCAAAATAAAGTGTTGTTTTAAGGCCCGGATAGTTGCCCTTCAGATCCTTCATAACCGTCTTCACATCATTGACGATCTGAATCATATTGACTTTCTTTTTTCGTTTGACGGAAAGCACCAGGGCGTTCTCATTGTTGATCTGCGTCAGGGTTCGCGGTATTTCCAGCGTGGGCGTTATGGTGGCGACGTCGCGGAGGTAGACCGTGCTCCCATGGACATTTTTTATGGCAATTTCGCCCATGGTCTCGGGATCGGGCGTTTCTCCCAGCATCCGGATGGCTGCTTCATGGTCCCCCATCTCCAGTGTGCCGCCCGGCAGATTCTGCATGCGGGCGGCCAAGGCATTCGCCACTTCAGCAACGGAAATGCCGTGGGCGGACATGCGGTGAGGGTTCAATTCCACCCAGATTTCAGTTTCCCGCTCCCCCACGATATTGACCTCTGAAACCCCATTGATATTTTCAAGGGTGTCGGAGATATCGTCTGCAATGTCCTGGAGCTGCATCATGGGTAGCGGTCCGGCCAGCCCCACCATGCACACGGGGAAAATGGCAATATCAATCTCCAGAACCCGTGGGATTTTCGCATCTTCGGGCAGTTCCTCCACACTGTCCACAGCATTTCTGACCTCCTGCATGGCCTGATCAATTTCGTATTCACTGAGGTCTGTGTTGAAGAAAACATGGATGTTGGAGGTGCTTTCAAAGGAGCGCGATTCAAAACGCCTGATGTCGGAGATGCCTTCCAGCTTGTCCTCAATTTTTTTCGTGACGAGCTTTTCCATTTCTTCTGCGGAAAAGCCCGGGCACAGGGTGAGAATGACCCCTTCACCCACGGTGATGTCGGGGTCCAGAAACTTGGGCATGGCGCGGTAGGCATAAACCCCGAAAACCACAATGAGGAAAAAGGCCATGCGGACCACGATGGGACGTTCAATGGCAAATTTGGTCAGAAACATATGGGCTGTGTTCTGTCTTCCGGTTGAAGTTTGTGAATCTTTTTAGTGCTTTATTTTCTAGTTTTCTGTCAAAAAAACAAGAAGTTCATTGACTGAAAAACCTAAAACTTTAAACTTAAAACTTTAAACTGCGGCTTGCCGCCTTAGATACTATAAATCAGTCTTGAGATCGGTGCAAGGTTTTGGATTTTTCAAAAATTTTTAAGGCAACTGAAAAAACGGTCAAAGAGTGGGTTGCAATGATGTAAATCTTGATTTATAAAGAGCGTGATTGTTCAATAGTGTAAAGCCCGACTCAATGAGGCCTTTGGGGGTGAAGGAGAGCATATGAGCATTAATACAAGCATTTACGTTCGTTCGTCAACCAGCAATTCCGCTTATCTGGATTGGCTCCAGATGTTGACGGGCGCGGGGTTGATCCTGTTCATGTGGAGTCACATGATCCTGGTGGCCAGTGTCAACTTCGGCGCCGGCGCCATGAATACCCTGGCCCATTTTTTCGAAGCCACCTACATGGCCCAGGTGGGGGGGCCGCTCATCGGTGCCACCATGCTGTTTCATTTTGTACTCGCCGCCCGCAAAGTGCCGTTTCGGGCGGAGCAGCAGGGGGTCATCTGGAAACATGCCCGTCTTCTGCACCACCAGGATACCTGGCTCTGGCTGGTCCAGGCGTTTACGGCCATGGTCATCCTGATTATGGGGTCTATCCATATGTGGGTGGTGCTGACGGACCTGCCCATTACAGCCGCCAAAAGCGCCGCGCGCATACAGGGGGGCTTCTGGCTGGTATTCTATTTGATTCTGCTGCCCATGGTGGAACTGCATGTGGGCATCGGGTTTTATCGCATCGCCGTCAAATGGGGATTTATCAAGCGAAAAGAACGAAAAAAATTCCACAAGTTTGAAAATATTCTTACCGGCATTTTTATTTTTATCGGGCTGATTACCCTTATACGGTTCTGGTTTCTAACAACCACTTAGCCGCATTCAACTATGATTACGATTTTTTATATGGGGTGAAACCATTGGAAACAATAATGACAGATCTTTTGTGCATCGGGGCCGGGCTTGCCGGCGAACGGGTGGCCGTTGAAGCGGCATCCGCCGGGTTTGACGCCCTGTGCCTGAGTATTGTGCCGCCCAGACGTTCCCATTCCTCTGCCGCCCAAGGGGGCATGCAGGCGGCTCTGGGAAACTGTTTCAAGGGTGAAGGGGATTGCCCTGACGTGCATTTTTCAGACACGGTGAAAGGTTCGGACTGGGGTTGCGATCAGGAAGTGGCCCGATTGTTTGTGGAAACGGCACCCATCGCTGTTAGAGAAATGGCCTTTTGGGGGATCCCCTGGAACCGGGTGGTGCCGGGGAAATCCACTTACTTCAAGGGTGGGAAGCAGTTTGAAAAAATCGAACCCGCGGCCAGTCAAGGCCTGATTACCGCCAGGGACTTCGGCGGGACCGCCAACTGGCGTACCTGCTATACCTCCGACGGCGCCGGACATACCCTGCTGTACACCATGGACAACAAAGTGGTGGAATTGGGGGTCAGAGTGCATGACCGCGTGGAAGCCATCAGCCTCATCCACGACGGCGAAACCTGTACGGGTGTGGTGGCCCGCTGTTTGAAAACAGGAGATCTACGGGTTTACCTGGCCAAGGCGACCCTGATTGCCACGGGAGGTTACGGCCGCATTTATCGGGAAACCACCAATGCCGTCATCAACGACGGGGGCGGCGCCATCATTGCGCTGAACACCGGTATTGTTCCGCTGGGAAATCCGGAGGCCATCCAGTTCCATCCCACGGGCATCGTTCCCACCAATATTCTGGTGACGGAAGGGTGCCGGGGGGACGGCGGGACCCTGCTGGATGTGAATGAAGAACGGTTCATGGACAAATACGAACCGGAAAAGGCGGAGCTGGCCTCCCGGGACGTGGTATCGAGGTGGATGACCCATCACATTCGAAAGGGCCTGGGCGTCAAAAGCCCCTATGGTGATCATCTGTGGCTGGACATTCGGCACCTGGGGGCACAACACATCAAAACCAAATTGCGGGAAGTTGAAGAAATCTGTAATAACTTCCTCGGGGTTGATCCCATTACCCAATTGATTCCGGTAAGACCCGCCCAGCATTACACCATGGCGGGTGTTCGGACCAACAAGGATGGCGCTGTGTATGGCCTGAAGGGTTTGTTCTCCGCCGGTGAAGCCGCCTGCTGGGACATGCACGGTTTCAATCGCCTCGGCGGCAACTCCCTGGCCGAAACCATTGTGGCCGGCAAGATCGTCGGGGGAAAGGTGGCGGAATTCCTGCAAGGGTATGAGGTGGCATTTGATACGGCCGTGACCCGGGCAGCCCTTGTAAAGGAGCAGGAGCGGATTGAAGGTCTGGTCCAGTGCCGGGACGGCAAAGAGAATGTATTTGAGGTTCGCAATGCCATGCAGGATGAACTGATGGATCACGTGGGCATTTTTCGAAATGGAAAGGACCTGCAAACAGCGGTGGATAACTTGCAGGAAATTTGCATGCGGGCACAACAGGTGGGATTGCGATCCAACGGTATCGGGGTCAATCCGGAACTGACCATGGCCTTGAAGATCAAAGGGATGGTGAAATTGGCGCTCTGCGCGGCCTACGCGGCCCTTCAGCGAACCGAGAGTAGGGGATGTCATGCCCGGGAAGATTATGAGGCGCGCAACGATCGGGATTGGTTGAAGCGGACTCTGGCCACCTGGGAGGAGGGCGCGGATCTGCCCACGCTCAATTACGAGCCGGTGAGTCCCACATTTGAATTGGCCCCCGGTGAACGGGGCTACGGAACTTGTAAAATCATCAGCTGCACGGAAAATGACCTAGGAGATTGAAAATGGCCCGCCGACTTCAATTTGACATATTTCGCTATAACCCCCAGGATCCCCTATCAAAACCCCACACGGATACCTTCCACCTGGATGAAACGGACAGCATGACCATCTATATTGCGCTCAACAAGATACGGGAAGAGCAGGACCCGTCCCTTCAGTTCGATTTCTGCTGTCGGGCCGGTATATGCGGGGCCTGCGCCATGGTCATCAACGGTCGTCCGGGCCTGGCCTGCAAGACGTTGGCCAAAGAGCTACCGGGCCAGATCACCCTCATGCCGCTACCCGTGTTCAAGCTTGTGGGAGACCTTTCGGTGGATACGGGTACCTGGTTTCGCGCCATGAACGAAAAAGTGGGATCATGGATTCACACGGACAAGACCTTTGACCCGACCGCCCTGGAAGAGCGCATGGACAATGATCGGGCCGAAGAGATCTACGAACTGGAACGTTGCGTTGAATGCGGTTGTTGTGTGGCGTCGTGCGGCACCGCTAACATGCGCGAAGATTTCCTGGGTGCCGCCGCCTTGAACCGCATCGCCCGCTTTATGCTGGATCCCCGAGACGAGCGGAAAAACAAGGAGTATTTTGAGGTCATTGGAACCGACGAGGGCATTTTCGGATGCATGGGGCTTCTGGCCTGCGAGGACGTGTGCCCCAAAGAGCTTCCCCTTCAGGACGAGCTGGGCGTTCTACGCCGCAAAATGGGATGGACCGCCGTCAAGAATCTTTTTCGGCGAGGTTAAAGGGCAAAAAAAAGGGATTGCAGTTGCAACCCCCTTTTTTTGTTTGGTTTTGAAACGAATAACTACCCGTAAGTAAACCCTTCAGGCAAATCTTCCTCCGCCACACCTTCCGTAACCCAGGATAGATCCGTGATGGTATAGCTGGGATTCCGGGTCCTGAAAATGGGAACCACCCGCAGCCCCATCTTGGGCTCGCCAATGGACAGATAACTCATTAATATGGTGTCGATGCCGTCAAATTCCACATTGATGAACTTGATGGGTTTTTCCAGGGTGTTGAAAGCCCCGGATCTTTCACAGACCATGAAGGTATGGATTTTGCCGGTGTTCTTGCAGATGTCGGTAAAATCTACGATCGTGTTCTTGGAAAGACAGTCCGGACAGTAGATGCGAAAAGGGATATAGGTGGTCCCTTTAAATTCACAGTCCGGATCGTCGCACCGGGTACCCAGTATTTTACCCTGGGAAATGCTTTCAAAAAACGGGGCTTCACCACCATAGCTGTGCATGTAGGTCATTGACCTGGGGTTGGTGATCCCCATGAGCCTCCACCCGTCCTCCTCATTGCGAATCGGCACGTTGGGCGTGATATGGTGGAAGTCTCCTTTAATTTTATATTGTCCGTTTTTGACCCGTACGGTTCCAAATATGCTCATTTTTTCCTCCCTCTAGGCGTCTTCTTTCAACAGGTGGTCGGGGTCCATTAAAATGGTGGATGTTACATGGCTTCCCACGCCGGCGTGGCTGATGGCCAGCGCCCGTTTGGCGTCTTTCACCTGCAAGTCCGTCCAATCAGCAGGTTTCTCCCGTCCGAATTCTTCCCAGGTTTTGGGATCACCATGGATTTCCGCCCAACGATTCCATATATGGGAAGCGATTTCCAGGGTTTGCATGATGCCTGTGGCGCCCACGGCATGCATACACCCGATGAGTCCGCCTGAAAGGTTCGACGGCAGCTTCCCGGGTTCACCCGTGTGAGGGTTAGTGTGATAACAATCGCCGGATTCGACATAATCCCGGCCATAGCCGTAAGGCCTGATCCCCACATCTTCATAGGACTGTACATCACTGATGGTAAAGGCGTCATGGAGTTCAATAACGTCCAGATCCTCGGTGGGGTCTACGATACCTGCCATTCGATACCCATAATAGGCGGCCATTCTCGCACCCAGAAAGCCGGTGAAACCGGGATAACGCTCGCCTCCGGGGAACTTTTCAGCCATATCCGCATACTGGTCCGGGCTCTCGTTGGGCAACAGGGGAATTTCCATGTCGCGGCGGCAGGCGGGTCTCAGCGTATGGGAACCGGCGGCCACCCAGATGCGGAGGGGCTTGTGCTGGGTGTTTTTGGTGAGCTCCATGGCGGTGGGTTCATCACAGATGATGGCGCAGGCTGCGCCAACGCTCATGAGGCAGCAATCAAGCGCTCGCAGGGGATATGCCACAACGGGAGAGTTGAGCACATCATCCACGGTAATATCCATGGGGGCTTGTGCATAGGGGTTGAAGCGGGCATATCCGTGGTGTTTGACGGAAATTTCAGCTAAGGTTCGGCGGAAGGATTCCTCTTGTTTGCCGAATACCTGCCAGTATTTCTGCGCCATTACCGCATAATAACCGGTGTAAATGTGTCCCAAGGGCGTCTCCCAATCCTTGTCCGCGGCACAGGAAATCAGGTGATTCCCCTCATCGGTGGGGACTTCATCCATCCGTTCCCAGCCCATGGCCAAGGCACAATCCGAGTACCCGGAGGCTACCGCCTTAACCGTTTCCCAGAGGGTGCTTCCGCCTGTGGCGCCACCGGTTTTGACCCCGATATTGCCCAACGGATCCAGACCCAGGCGGTCGTGAATCACAGCTTCGCCCAGCAGTTGGTCCCCGAAATGGTCGGCAAAATGGCCGTAGTAGCAGGAGTGAATGTAACTTTTTAACTCCGCAGGGCTCTTGTCAATGAGCCGCGCCGCCATGGTCAGGGCGTCAACGCAGAGTTCCTCGGTCCTTTTTTCCGGTATGGCGCGGTCAAATTTGGATTGACCCGCCGTTACCAGGTATACCGGACGCATGAGTTTGGGGGTTTTGAGTTGTCGTTCACTGAATTTAATCATGCCTTTACCTCCCTTTTTACAGGTTGTTAGTTTGGCCTCACCAAATTTCAAGGCCTGGGTTCATGCTCCGAACCAGTGTCCGTCCACGAACTAGAGTGTTCCAATCCAGAGCGCTATTGCCTGTTTTTTGTTTCGGTTTACAATTTTTTGTTTGTCTTTGTCCGACCAGTAATGAATGATGTCACCTTCAAACAGCGAAACCGTCTCTTCGCTGCGCACCAGTTCCAATGATCCTTTAAGAATGCAGAGCAGTTCCTGACCGTTATTGACGTCCTTTCTGACCGGGATGGATTTGTTGGGCATGAGGACGAGGATGGCGCTGTCAATGACGGTTCGGTTTTCAGGCGGAAAAAATCGCCGGGTGATAAACCCCGTATGCGGCAGATCCACGTCATCCCATTCCTGTTTTCGAATGACGGCCACGCGTTCCTGCTTCCTCATCTGATTCAAGATATCACCGGCGTTGACCCCGATGGCATTGCAGATTTTCATCAGGGTATCCACCGAAGGGGATTTGACATTGTTTTCCACCTGGCTCATGAAGCCTTCTGAAATACCGGCTTTTTCGGCCACCGCCTTTAAAGTCAGTTTCCTGTCCTTACGGTGTCTTCGAATTAAAGGGCCAAGATTCATCGTAAAAGTTCCATTTCCGTATTTGCCATAGGTTAAGATTCTATATAGATAAATATTTACCTTGTGTCAATATTTTTTTGAGGGGCACCTCAAATATTCTTTAAATGGAGGTTAAAAGTCTGTTATTAAAAGATGAATTATCTTTTCCAATCTCATCGGACATATGAAAAGTTGACCAGTGCTAAAACATTACCGGCAAGAGCCCCCCCTTTTTTGTTGACAGATTTTGGTTCCAGTCTGTACATTGAACCGGTTTTAGGGAGCAAGGAAGCGTAAACGGCGTTGAGCCATAATTTCAGGAGTTCGCACATGGACTTTAGCCTTTCGATGGAACAAGAGATTTTACGTAATTCGGTTCGCGATTTTGCCGAAAAT
>Ga0233431_1003768_pt1 | contig 17478 bp, 16 predicted proteins | sample SI_118_April2016_FD_179867 | JGI IMG/M metagenome (GOLD analysis project Ga0233431, IMG submission 179867) | Seawater microbial communities from Saanich Inlet, British Columbia, Canada - SI_118_April2016_200_MG | ecosystem: Environmental > Aquatic > Marine > Inlet | place: Canada: British... | reverse complement strand
TTAGATCTAAAACTCAATAAAAAAGTAGTGGTATATACGGAAAATCGTCTCAAGATTGATCATCACTCATTTCATGAAAAAGGAAATCCCTATCATTCACCGACATCCAGTATTTATTTACTCTTTAAGTAACTTTTTAAATCTCTGTAATAGTTTCCGTGAGGACCAATTTTAATTAACTCTAAAGTTTCCGCGTCGACAAACCTGTAGGCAAGAAGTTGTTGGGTTGTGCTCAATTTAAATTTGTGAACAAAAACACCTTTAAGATCTCCTTTTTTTTCTTCACCTATAGATGGGTTGTTAACTATTTTTTTTACTTCACCGTCTAAAACAGACTTGTCCTTTTTAGAGAATCTTCTGATTTTTTTCTCAAAAGATCTTGATTGATATATTTTCATTTACAATCATCCAAACTTATATTCAGATTTTTCACCGTTATCTAATTCTTCAATTCCAATTAATAATTCTTTGATGAAATGATAAGGTAAATCCGGATTTTCTTCAGCACACTTTCCAATTTGTGCCCAATGTTCAACTTGGCCTGTTATTGATCTATGATCAATTCTACTATACTTTTTTGCCTCACTAACCAACTTGTCTGAGATTCTAATTGCAGTTGCCATTTCTAACTCCTTTTATGAAATTAATTACGATCTATGTGTTTTGATTCTAACTTAAAACATTGCAAAATGCAACAATACGAATTCATTGTGCATATTTTAGTAATTAAAAGTATTGGTTTTCCTCACAACCTTACAGAAAATACCGCGCTAGTATCTTTCAATGGTTATTATTTTCCAGACCTGGGCTGAAAAATCCCGAAAGGAGACTTTAGGCTCGTGGAGATTTTTTGAAACAATAATTATCTAAGATATTAACCGCTGCGTAGCAGCACCCTAGTTTTAGTGGTCCAAAAAATGGCTTGGAAAAGACAGGCTGTTTTGGCTTTGGAAAGCCCCATAAAAAAGCTGTTTAATCTCGCAGGAAAGAAGAACATCTCCCAAAAGCATTGTGAACTAAAGCTCTCACAAAATAAACAGCAGCTTAGAAAAGCTTAAAAATTTAAACACTTTTAAACTTTAATCCTGATTTTTCATATTTTGCTTCCGGACTAACTGAAAGCTCGCTAAAAATAGATTTGTTTAAATCCGGATATTCCCTCTCAAACTCAATAAAAAACAGGGCTGCATTTTCTAAAAACTGAGATCGGTTTACAAACCTTGAATTTGGTAAAAAGGCATCAATTTTATCTAAAACAGACCGGTAAACAGAAGTATTACACTTAACTTTCTTATCTACTGAATATTCTTTCACTAATCCTGCATCCACTGAAACCGGAACAACTTCAAACTGAGGATCCGGATATTCTCTCAGCAATACTTCTCTTTCTGATCTAACGGGGATAACCTTTGTTGTAGCCAGTAACATGGCTAAGAGATCAATACTGTCTATCCTCAAAATCACATCATTTTATAATTTCAGTTGTTTATCTTTTGTTCAATCGACTTGATTTCCGCGCTTAAAAACGATATTCCATGTGTTTTTTATTAAAACCATAACCAAAAAACGCATGATAATATATCGAATCTCAACACAATTTTTCTTAATCCTAATCAAATTAATCAAGATAATCCAAAAGTCAAAAAACGATTTAATCCTTGAGAACCTCGCTCTTAGGCAACAACTCGCCATCTATCAAATGAAGAAGACTAAGCCCCAATTAAAAAATCTTTATCGTTCTTTTTGGATCGCGCTAAAACAGTCTTGGAGCCAATGGACAAATCATTTAACCATAGTTAGACCGGAAACAGTCATCGGCTGGCAGAAAAGGCGATTCAAAAAATACTGGACCAAAATATCAACTCAAAATAAAAAACCAGGTCGGAAGAGAATCAAAAAGGAAATCCGGGATTTGATTTTCCGAATGGCCGGAGAAAACAATTGGGGAGCACCACGAATATTCTCCGAACTATTGATGCTTGGATTCAAAGATGATTCAGAAATAACCGTTTCCCGATACTTAAGAAAGTATCGTTCATTGCCTCCTGATAAAAAGAAACAACAGTCGTGGATGACTTTTCTGAAGAATCATCGTGATATGATTTCAGCGATGGATTTTTTCGTTGTTCCGACTGTTAATTTCAGCATCCTATTTGTATTTTTCATAATTGATCATAAAAGAAGGAAAATCCGTCATTTCAATATAACCAATCAGCCTTATGCACTATGGGTGATTCCACAACTTCGAAATGCCTTCCCGTTTGATCAGATTCCAAAATACCTGATCATGGATCGGGATAAGATCTTTTCATTAAGAGTAAAAGGTTTTCTGGAACGACAACTTGACACCCAGCCAAAAGTCAAATCATTTAAATCACCTTGGCAAACGGAGTTGCAGAAAGATTTGTACACAGTGCAAGAAGTGAAATGATAAATCATGTCATCGTCTTCAATGAAGATCATCTTCGACGATTGATGAAGGAATATATCAATTACTACAATAAAGATCGGTGCCATTTATCCTTGAATCGAGATTCACCATTTGGTAGGGAAGTTGATAATAAACCTTCCATGAATACCAAAGTCAAATCTTTGTCAGTCTTAAACGGGCTTCAACACAAATATATCTGGCAGAAAGCGGCTTAATTTTAGTTTTCTAAATCCATTTTGCATCAATCAATGTTCAATTCAAATGGATAGTTGCGTCTACATTCAATAATTCAACTCTATTATTCAAATCAAAGCACCTTCACAAATCAAGTATTGAACAGGATGTTTTTTTTCCAGGTAAATAATTGCCAGGATGTCGCCATTTTTCATCCCGATGAGGTTTTGACTAGGGACAAAAGTAATGAACGGCCGTATGGTTTGACGATAGAACTTGCTTATATTTTGTGCAGAAGCCTTTAAATGAGTGCTTGAAGTGAGGAGAATTGGCAGATGTGATGGTCTGTCAAATTTTTTTGATTTTCTGTTTTTATTAACTGACCTTCCAATTGTCGCATTCTTTTCTGTTTGAAAGTAAAATTGATGCTCATTATATAGATTTTTTAACAGTACTATTACTGCTTAATAAGGACAAACTGTAGAATTGGGTTAAACATGACCGATGAATAGCATAGATTTACATTAAAATGCAAAGGGAACATTGATTATTTTATCAGTAATTTAAATGGTCCCATTATCGCTTAACAGGTACACTTGGACCGGTGAATAATTTTGTTAGTGTTTTAAAATTGTAATCGTGTATCACAGCTTTGGTAATCTTTTCGGCGATTTGTTTTTTTCTTTTTTGACGATGGTTTTCCAAATAGGATAATTCTTTTTCAGTTGCTTTATGACGATTCTCTTTATATTCTTGTAATGCATGGAAACTCCTGTGGAAGTGTTATGGGTTTTCTTAGGCTTTCATAATCTTCCACCGTAGTTTTCTGCTTCTAATCAAGTATTAATTGATACTTCTCGACTATTTTTTCAACAGGTTTTTCTAGTGTTTTGACTGACATTTCAACATGTCACCAGCGTCCTCTAATACTCTCTGTTGATTTATCGAGTCTCAGCATCAACTGGGAAAGTTTAGCTAGTCATAAAGTCAGCCGCAGCTTGGGCATGGATCGCAGCCCCTATGGGGAGCGCATCTTCATCAAAATCATAACAGGGGTTATGTGCCGGAATAGTGAATCCCTTTTCTTCGTTTCTGGCCCCTAATATCCAGTATGCTCCCGGAACTTTTTGCAGGAAATAGGCGGCATCGTCTCCTCCAGGCATGATTTTTGTGAATTCATGAATCTTCTTCCTATCGATAACTTTTCCAGCTGAAGACTTAAGATGCTCAACCATTCCCGGGTCATTGTAGATGGAGGGATTCTGTAATTCGATATCCAGGATGTAATCACCCTGCGCGCTCAAGGCCACTCCTTTCACAATCCGCTCGAAATCCTTTATGGCCTTGTCCCGGTCTTCCGGTGTAACTGTGCGGATACTACCGGAAAGGCTGACCTCATCTGGAATTATGTTATCTGATGTTCCGCCGTGGATTGTGCCGAAGGCAAATATAAAAGTTTTCCCCGGCTCCGTACTTTTCAGCATAAGTGGCTGGCTTGCGGTAATTATCTGGCCGGCCATGTTTATCGGATCAATCCCTCGGTGAGGCTGTGATACATGTGTGCCCTTTCCTTTGAGCATCAGTTTGAATCCGGCGGATGAGATCGAGCTATACTCCTTCATCACGCTAAGTGTGCCGAGTTCGTCTGATGTGGATAGATGCACGGCCAGCATTGCATCGACTGCCGGATTTTCCAACACACCCTCGCGTATCATCGGTTCCGCTCCACTGGGAATCATGTCTTCGCAAGGTTGAAAAATGAATTTTGCCGTTCCCTTAAGCTGCTCTTTATCATTGCTTAACAACCGCGCGGTTTCCATCAGCATTGCAGTGTGCCCGTCATGTCCGCACATATGGGCTGCTCCCTTGTTCACTGATGCGTAGGGCACATTGTTTTTCTCTTCCATGGGGAGGGCATCTATATCGGCCCTAAGGGCGATCGTTTTCCCCCCTTTTTTACACCTCAACAGTCCAACAACGCCGGTTTTTGCTATCCCGGTAGTGACTTCGAGACCCAGGGAGGAGAGGTAATCTGCAATTTTTTCAGCAGTTCTTTTTTCGTTAAAACCTATTTCAGCGTGTTTATGAAAATCCCGTCGATGGCTCTGTATTTGTTTAAAATTCTTTTGTGATTCTGCCAGATATCTATTCATGAAAAACTCCAATTTATTCGCAGTGAAGGAAACAGAAAAGAAGCTGCTCTTGTTTAAAAAAGGCTGGTGCGAAGGTATAGTAATAAAGTTCAATTATTGATAACACATCAATTAAACCCTAATCCACTACCAAAAGAAAGAAACCCCGCTGACATTCTTTGGGATAAAGGACTATTGTGAAGTTATCTAAACAAAACCATTAGCCAACGGAGGTGCATTAATGAGAAAGAATTCTGTTTTACCTGTCAAGTAGAAAAGGAAGTATAGGAAAGTCATTTGAGTTTGTATGGTGGTGTTCCCATATTTTTAGAATTTCTTAAATAAATTAATAGCCTCCTCTTTTTAGATTTTTTGTATTTAAAAAAGGCTACAAACCAGTATCTTAAATTTTGGTCTTGGATTTTGGTAAGATATAAAAATTGACGAAAAAAGAATAGTGTGTTGCAATACACGGCAAACTGTAATGTAGCTAAAGATTACAGAGCTGTTTTTTCATCACATTGTTGCGATATCCCAATTAACTTTCAAAGGAGGATTCAATGTCAAAAAAAATCATACTATTGTTTTCGATACTCTTTGTGGTAGGTTTCGTTATTTTTGCAGGAGGAGTGCAAGCTGCGCAAAAAGGACCTAAATATGGCGGAAAGATAATCGTCGCATTTCCAGCAACTGCAGCCCATTTGGATCCGGACAAAGCAACTGACGGAACCTTAGGTCAGATTGCCGATCACATGTTTGAGGGGTTATTTGAAACGGACAAAAACTGGAAACCGGCGCCTTTTCTGGCTGAAAGCTACACGATGTCCCAGGATGGAAAAACCTACAGGATTATCTTGCGTAGGGGAATCAAATTTCACGACGGAACAGATATGACATCGGAAGATGTGCTGGCCTCCATGAATCGGTGGCTCGTTACCAATGGAGGTGGTAAAAGAGTTGCTTCCCATGTTAAAAGTGTAACGACACCGGGACCCTATGAAGTGGTCATTGCGTTGAAGACTCCCTATGCCCCGTTTCTCTCTTTTCTAAGTTCCAATGTTGCTAATCAGAAACTGCGGATCAGACCAAGGGAAATAGTCGAGAAGTACGGTAACGATGTCATCGAGGAGCCTATTGGTACAGGTCCATATCAACTGGTAGAATGGATACCCGATCAGCATGTCAAAATGAAGAGGTTCGAAAGCTACTCTCCTCATAAGGGTGAATTCTTCGGGTACTACGGGGAGAAGAAAGCATATGGTGATGAAATTATTATCAAATTCATCTCTGAAACTTCTGTGAGAATCGCCGGTACACAGACCGGGGAATTTCATTTTGCTCTCGATGTTCCGATGGATCAGTACGATATGCTGGATTTGAACCCTGATATTGATTTATACCAGGTTAAACCCAGCATGCAGGGATTCATTATTGTCAATAAGGGAGCTCCACCTTTTAATAATCTGCAAGTCAGGCAGGCACTTCTCCACGCAATCAAACCTATAGATTTAGCGGCTGCGGCTATTGGACATCCGAGATTCTGGTTTACCGAAGCATCACTGTTCCCTCCAGGGAATTTCTGGAATATTCCAGGAGTCGGCGCCGGAAAGTACAACGCATATAATCCCGACAAGGCAAAAAAATTGATGGCAAAAGGGGGATATGACGGAACGCCTGTTGTGATAATCAATGGGAGGGATAACGATTACGAATCACGAACAGCACTGACATTAAAACAACAACTTGAAGAAGTTGGATTCAAAGTGGACGTCCAATTGTTTGACCGGGCCACGGTTGTAAAAACAAGATCGCAAGTTGACAAATGGAACCTTCACGCCTCTCAGTTTTTCACACCTGATCCGGATCCTCAGGTGTATGGTGCATGGATGGGTACCAAAAAATGGATTGGCAATTGGGACGATGCAGATTCCCGCAGGATAGATGAGATTTTTTCCAGAATGGAAAAAGAACCCGATTTTAACAAACGGAAGGAAATTGTGGCGGAATGGCAGGAAGCATTTTTTGAACTCGTACCCTACGTAAAGCTTTATTTTTTCAATTCTCTTCACGCGGCTAATAGCTCACTCAAGGGTTTTCAGCCATTTATGCGGGCGAACTTTTATAATTGCTGGCTCGAAAAATAAAATCTATTGTTGAACAGGCGACCAGAATATAGTTCCGGTTCCTGTTCACTATCCAATCACCAAAGGAAAGTGGCTATATGAACGATAACAAACCGGGGCCTCTCTGGGAAATGGGTTTCAAGGATATCCTTTCATTTATCATAGCTGCATTTCTGACTGTCATACCCTTTATACTCGTTGCAATAGGCACTCTGGTAGCCCTCTTTTTCGTACTCAAGCTTGTACTGCTGTGATGCTGTTCAATTAGTGAAGGTAACAGCGAACTAAATGGCCGTCGCCGCACTCAATGAGATCTGGTTCCCGATCGCGACATTTATCCATGACGTGTTTGCATCTGCCCTGAAATCTGCACCCTGGAGGAATATCCACCGGGCTTGGGACATTACCCTGCAAAATAATTCTTTCCTTTCTCTGGGATGGGTCCGTGACTGGTATCGCGCTGAAAAGAGCTTCCGTATAAGGATGAAGGGGATTTTTATAAATCTCATCCACTTCAGCAACCTCCACCAATTTACCGAGATACATAACTCCGACCCGATCACTGATATGACGGATAACCGCCAGGTTATGAGAAATGAACATATATGTCAGGTTCAGCTTGGTTCTGAGTTCCTTAAGAAGGTTGATGATCTGACTTTGAATTGAAACATCCAGCGCAGAGACAGGTTCATCGCAAACGATAAAACCGGGATTCAAAGCAAGGGCTCTGGCAATTACAATCCTCTGCTGCTGTCCGCCTGAAAACTCGTGCGGGTATTTTCGCAAATGATAGCGGTCCAAGCCTACAAGTCTTATCAGTTCCCTGACGCGTTCCTGTATCTGCGAACGGTTGTGCATGCCGTGAATTTTAAGCGGTTCACTGATAAGGGAATCGATACGCATTCGGGGATGAAGAGATGAAAAGGGATCTTGAAAAATAATCTGCAAATCCCGGCGGAATGGCCTGAAATTTCTCGGAGAAAGCTTGGATATGTTTTTCCCCTTGAATATCACCTCCCCCGAAGTTGGTTTAATCAAGTGTAGCAGAGATTTTCCCAGCGTGGTTTTGCCACAACCCGATTCACCGACAATACCGAAGATTTCCCCCTTCTGGACCTGCAGGTTGACACCGTCTACAGCTTTTAAATATCCTATCGTCCGGCTGATTATTCCGCCTTGTATGGGGAAGTGTTTTTTAAAATTCTTTAGTTCAAGTATAACTTCATTCTTCGTTTCGGTCATTTTCAGTTTCTCACGAATATAGCCAGCAGCGCACCATCCTGTTCTTCCCGATCTTGACAAGCGGCGGTGTTTTGTCTAGACAACATTTGATTTGCATTTCACATCTCGGATGAAACCGACACCCGTCTGGAAAATCTGTCGGCCTCGGGACCGAACCTTTGATAATATTCAGTTTCCCTCTCTCTCCTGTCAACGTGGGAATCGAACTTAGCAAGCCTTTTGTGTATGGGTGCATGGGAGTGGAAAATAATTCTGTTGTTTCTGCTTCTTCGATAATATTTCCGGCATACATAACTATAATGCGTTCAGCCATCTCCGAGACCAGGGCCAAATCATGTGAAATGAACAGTATCGAGGTACCAAGCATTTCTTTTATTCCCTTCATCAGCTCAATAACCTGTGCTTGAATAGTGACATCAAGGGCAGTTGTCGGTTCATCTGCGATGAGGAGTTCCGGTTTACAAAGCAAAGCCATTGCAATCATCACACGCTGACGCATACCGCCTGACAATTGATGAGGATATGTGGTCATGACATTTTTCGGACGAGGAATGCCGACAATGTTTAATATCTCAACTGCCTTCTTTGTCGCTTGTTCACGATTCAATTCCTGGTGGACTTCAATGACTTCAGTAAGCTGTCTTCCGATGGTCAGAACCGGATTCAGGGAATTCATAACTTCCTGAAATATCATTGATATTCTATTCCCCCGAATTCCTTTTATCTCCTTCTTGTTTTTTTTAAGCAGATCTTCGCCGCAAAATAGTATCTCTCCCGATTCTATCCTCCCCGGCGGCTGAGGAAGCAATTGCAGAATACTCAATGATGTCACGCTTTTTCCGCACCCCGACTCCCCTACCAGGCCAAGGGTTTCCCCTTTTTTAATATGAAAGCTGACATCATCGACAGCAGGTATCACACCGTCACGAGTATAGAAGTAAACTTTTAAGCCTTTAATGGTCAATAATTCATCTAACATCATATTCATTCATCCAATCTTGGGTCCAAAAGATCTCTTAAGCCATCACCCTGTAAATTAAAGCCTAATGCTACGATTACAATTGCCACTCCCGGAGCTATGACAAGCCAGGGAGCGACGGGCAGGAAATTGCGGCCGTCGCTTAGCAAGCCGCCTAGACTGGGTTCCGGAGGTTTGATTCCAACGCCAAGAAAACTCAGTGTTGCTTCCACGATAATTGCACTGGCGAATACCATAGTGGCCTGTACGATTATTGGCGAAAGTATGTTAGGTAAAATATACTTGAAGAGAATGTATCCGTCGCTGGCACCAGCTGCACGGCCGGAATCGATGAACTCAACCTCTTTTACTGCGATGGTGGATGCCCGGACGACCCGAGCCATACGGCTGAAATAGGCAAAAGACATCGATAGTACGATATTTACCATGCCTGATCCCCAAAGAGCGGCAAGTGATATTGCGATAATGATTTCCGGAAAAGACATCATGGCATCCAGTACCCTACTGATTACCATATCGGTTTTTGGATAAAATCCTGCGATTAAGCCTACCAGTAATCCGATAACAGTGGTAATAAGAACAACGAGCACAGAAACCTGAAGTGAATTCCGCATACCATAAAAAATTCTGCTGGCGACATCTCGACCGAACTCGTCCGTTCCCAGAAGATGTTCCTGGGAAGGCGGCTGAAGACGGTTTTGAGGAAACATCTTTGTTGGAGACTGCTGCGTTAATACCGGTGCAAACAGACCGATAAAGACTGATATTATGACTAAGACAGAACCGACTAAAATATAGGTGGATAGTATCTTATTACGCTTTCTTCTTTTCATTTGAAACCGCTTGTTAACTGTATTTAATACGTGGATTCAGGTAAGCATAACTGATATCAACGACGAGATTGACGATCAAATACACTATAGCGACAAAAATCATCGAGCCCTGGATAACCGGAAAATCTCTTCTCATTATGGAAGTAATAGCCAATTGCCCGGTTCCAGGAATGGCAAAAACTGTTTCCGCAATCCAGGTACCTCCCAACAGCATAGCTAAACTAAAACCGATGACAGTTGCTACCGGAATGAAGGCGTTTTTCAGTGCATGTCTCGCGATCACAGTTTTTTCCGCAAGTCCTTTTGCCCTTGCAGTTCGAATATAATCCTGTTGCAGAACATCCAGCATGGCGCTCCTGGTCATTCGGGCGATACTTCCACTCTGCATCAGCCCGATACTGACACAGGGAAGAATAAGGTATCGAATCACCCCGAATCCTACCTCCGATACAGGTTTATATCCGGCCACCGGCAGAACCCGGAGCCATACTCCGAATATAAGTATTAGTAAGAGGGCAAGGAAAAAATTCGGTATGGTAATACCAATGAGTGAGATAGTAATAGATACTTGATCGACCCACGTTCGATGCCTTATGGCAGCGATAATCCCCAGGGGAATTCCTACGATAATTCCAATAAGAATGCCTCCCAGGGCAAGGAAAAAGGTTGGTTCCGCCCTTTCAATTATTGCCTTTGTGACAGGCATACGGAGAAAGAGTGAATCTCCAAGATCTCCTCGAACAATATTATTCGACCAGTTAATAAACTGAACATAAATTGGCTTATTGTAGCCAAGCTTCTGTTCTAGCTCTTGAATCTGATCCTCTGTTGCGAAATCGCCCAGAATTAGACGAACCGGATCTCCAGGCAAAACGAATGTTATAAAAAAAGTAATGAGAGCCATTATACATAGTACGGGTATAATCAGCAAAATACGCCGAATTGCATAGTACAGCATGGTTTCCTCAGGTAAATTGTGTCACCTTTATTGCGGATCTATTTTCATGTAAAATATCTAAAACTTGTAGAAAAATGTAACTTTAAGGCAACAACCTGTCTCGTTTCGGTTGTTACTTCAGCACTGGGGCGGGTTACAACCCGTTTGGAAGCTATTCCCACAGTTAATCTTACCTTCAAAGCAGAGACCTGCATGTGATTAAAGGTCTTGGGAGTGGTTAAACATAGCCAGGATGGCGAAGTCAACGACCGCCTTTGGGTTCAACCATGGATGGCTGCCGAGAATGAGTTCAATGATATACAGGTCTTTACTTTGATAGTGGAATGCAGGTGAATAGCTACAATTATTGTTACAGTACCAAGCGTACTTGCGAAATCCTTTTACAAGTTCCTGTATAACGAACTTATGCATGAAATAACTTGCTTATACCTGATTGCTAATGCCTCATACCACGTTGACCAGTATTGGAACCACATCCAAGTATTGGTAAAATCAAACACCATGGGTTGTGGCTTTTCCGCATTAGTTTTTAAAGAAAAATCTGTTATTGATCCTTCAGCATTGAAATTTGAACAAATCTACAGTATGGGAATCAAGTTGTAAAGAGCATTTTGAGTGGCTTACAGGGCCAATGCAAAAAATAGGTAATAATACTAGACTGATAGGGAAAACAAAATTTGTGTTGAAGTTAACATCTGAAGATATGATTGCAAAAAACCTGTAAGGAATAGATATCAATAAGAGGGTCGGCAACGATTCCTGCGATAAACAGCCACATTACGATTTTATTGAAAACCTCATTAATTCATGTTTGTTAAAAGCGGAAGCTCATATTTAAAAGGTTGAACTTCTCGTTCCCTATTCATTACATAATTCCCAAAACGATTTATATATCCTTTGCGGAAAGGTGACAACCTGGCCAGAATACTCCCATCAATTCGATATCCTTTTTCAATTAATTCACCAATAGTTTTCGTCATTATAGAAACATTGTTAAGTATTAGAAGATTAGCTACTAAGTGATTATATTTAATTATCTTCCGTTGCTCATGTCGGAGGTTTTCAGAAATCACGCCATCTCCTCCAAACATAATCCATTGAACAAAATCATTAAATTCTTCACTCTTGCAGGTCGCAGCCTGAATTATCTGTCTTAACTCTGCGTTTGCGATATACTGCAAGAGAAATATAGTTCTGGAAGCACGACCTAACTGTAGCGGGCTCTGTTGCAAAAATTCTAAATGTGATATGAAATCACTCTACAGCATCAAATTAGGAGAGGATATGAGTGATTTCAAATGGAAACATTTCCAAGGTGAGATTATTTTAGGTTGTGTGCGTTGGTACTGTAAGTATGGAATCAGTTATCGTGACTTAGAAGAAATGATGTTAGAGCGAGGGATTGAAGTGGATCATACCACCTTGTATCGCTGGGCTCAGCAGTACGCACCTAAAATAGAGAAACGCTTGCGTTGGTATTATCAGCCACGCTTTTGGTAACCGCTCGGTATAAATATTTCCCATGTGGTCAAAAAAGTAAAATCGACGTAAAGGCAATTATACAAGCACTTGGTTGGATATTTTTAGCTAATTCCTCGTCCAACCTTCAAGAGGCATTACGGTAATAGTAGTTCAACACCCCACCTAGTCTTGATCTACAAATGATTTCACCATCACGAATCTCAGGATTTAAATCTTGAGTTGATAACAAGAGTTGAGTTTCCTTTCCTGGTGATAATAAGTCATGTACTCCCGCAAAACCACCAAGAGACTTTGCTCTCCAAAGAATATTAGTCCAGAAATACTATTTCTTCATCGTCGGCATTAGGTGTATTTGACAGCTTATGCCAATGCATTTCCTGAAAGATGGGTACTATATATCAAATCCGAATACATTTCGGGGATTATTTTCTTTAGAGAACAAAGCTTATGCCTGGCATTGAAAGAATACGTAACACTAAACACCAAATATCTGTTTTGATTATTGATCAATAAACGGTATAATTTGATCTTTTAACATTGTTGTAACAAGAAGATCACTATAGTATTACCGGGCAGTTGTTAGAATCTTTTTTTTATGGTTTATCCAGATTGGGTTAAAAAAGAGTAGAAATATTATGAATTATCAGAAAGTTGCTTCTTCCAGGCCCGAATCAAACGTTTATTACCGTTATATTATTGTGGGCCTCGCGTTCATAGTGATGATGATTACTTGGGGAACCAACTACAGCTTTGGTGTTTTTTTTACCCCGCTTCTAGACGAATTCGAATGGACTCGAGCAATGACATCCGGAGCTTTTTCTCTTGGAATTTTACTCGAAGGTTTCAGTGGAATATTTATAGGTCGGATTTGTGATAGGTTCGGCCCCCGGTTGGTTGTATCAATTTGTGGAATACTGCTGGGCATGGGATATATGTTGACATCGCAGGTTTCATTTATCTGGCATCTTTATCTTTTTTATGGTGTGATGGTTGGTATCGGATTGGGTGGTACTTATGTTCCGATTATTTCCACAGTATCCAAGTGGTTCAACAGGCGAAGGGGACTCATGACTGGTATTGTTTCAAGCGGTATGGGGGCAGGCACGCTGTTTATGACTCCTTTTGCAAGCTGGTTGATTTCAATTAAAGGATGGCGCTTTTCCTATATGATGATCGGACTGACAGCATTGATTATTATCATCGGATCAGCCCGTTTTCTGAGGATGCCTGAGCGTGCAAGCACTGGTAGTCACTTCGTGCCTGCCAGACAACCTGAAGCGATCCATTTGGTCCAGAAAAAACCCAATGAGGATGTCACAGCGGCCCTGCAAACGACTTCTTTCTGGTTACTCTGCCTGATTTTTATATGCTGGGGAATGGTTACCTTTGCAATCCTTGTTCACATTATCCCCTTTGCCATTGAAGCCGGGTTTTTAAGAACAGAGGCTGTCGATATTCTGACAATCTTCGGGGGAAGCGTATTTGTTGCTAAAATCATTACTGGTATTTTAACTGATCGCTTGGGCAGTAAACCTGTCCTTGTCATGGGTATTGGTATAATGACAATCGGCCTTATTATGATTCTGACAATAAATAAGCTTTGGATGCTTTATTTGTTTGCAGTTGCTTATGCCTTTGGTTACAGTAGCGGCTCGGTCGCTTTGCCGAATATTGTTGCTGAGATGTTCGGACTCCGCTTTCACGGAAATCTATTTGGGATTGTCAACTTTTCCGCCTGTATTGGATGTGCCATAGGACCAGTGGCAATTGGTTGGCTTTTTGACATAACCAGCAACTATTATGCGGCTTTTATGATCACTACCCTTCTAGGTATGATTACCTTGATACTGGTGTTATCTATTGGAAGTAGTGGAAATCAGGGGGCAAGAGACAATAAGCGTGTCCCATAATTATCCTTACGTAAAAAATTCATACAAAATATGATAGTTAAAGAAAGAACCGCATTTCCTTAAACTGGAGCTGAAAGGTAAAACATTTAACTGAATTGGAGTCTATTTAAAGACCGTAAGGACTGCCGATTGTGAAGTATTTATACTTTATACAGAAGATATTTAGGAACTATTTAAGGAATATTCGCTCTACTTACAAGAGTAAGATTCTGATCCGCTGGTTGTAGCGAAGCTTTATGATCCAGAAGAGAAGATTAAAACTGAAGAACAATTTGTGGATTAATTGGGTAAAGTAGTTATTATTAGCTGGCTTTTTTTACATGTAACTTTCCCCAAATTTGTTGTCATTCACACATATTTATAAAAACTTCTCATTGGTATTAAGGGAAAACCATGCAGCACCATAATACACTGGGATGGATTAGTGCGCTAAGCCGTCCGACAATACCAACATTTGCTATCCTGTTTACACTTGAACCTCTTGCCCGCTCAATTTTGATCACAGTAATTCCACTAATGGTCTTTGAGCGTTTTGGTACAGTCCAGAATGTTAGTTTCTTTTATTTTATCCTTGGAATTTCCGGCGTTTTCATGAGTTTAGCAATACCGTGGTTAGTTAGCAAGATAGATCGTCGCGGTATCTTTAACGTTGGTGCTGTAATAGGAGTGGTCGCAATGATTCTGTTCATGCAGGGAGAAATCTGGTCGCTCTGTGCCGGTATGATACTTCATTTATTCGCATCATCCTGTATGGAAGTATCACTCAATCTTTACATGATGCGGCATATTCGTCGTAAGGCTTTCAGTTTTTTTGAACCCATCAGAGTCTTCTTTCTAGCATTTTCCTGGTCCGTCGGGCCATTTCTAGGTGTGTATCTTAGAAACACTATTAGTTTCGAAGCGCCATTTCTGTTCGGTGTTATAACAACTCTTGTTCTGACGGCTTATTTCTTTTATTTGCGTTTTACTGACCATCTTGATACTTTAACTACCCGCCACTCGGTGACTAATCCATTAAAATACCTGCCCCGTTTCTTCCAACAACCACGGTTGCGCCTGGCCTATTTCCTATCATTTATGCGTAGTGGTTGGTGGACTATGTATTTTATCTATGTCCCTATTTACTGTGTGACATCTGGTCTGGGAGAAACATTTGGCGGTGGACTGGTTTCATTGGCAACGGCCTTTGTTATGACGACCCCTCTTTGGCGCAGGCCAATTCATTGGCTCGGTATGCGAACAGTTCTGTTCATCGGTTTTTTTTGCGCCGGTGTTATGACAATCGTGATCAGTCTGTTTATGGACAATCCTTATCTTGCGATAGGGATCATAATGGCAGCCGCATTTTTTGCAGTGCCTTGTGATGCCGTGGGCAATGCCCCATTTTATCGTTCGGTTCACTCATACGAACGTTCTGAAATGACCACTGTCTTTGTAAGTTACCGTTCCATTGCAAGCCTTACGTTACCGGGTCTTTATTCCGGCGTTCTTGCAATTTTTCAATTACCAGCAGTATTTGCGGTTACAGGAATGTGTATGATTGGGACCAGCTTAGTAACCCGCTACATACCAAAAAGCATGAACTAAACTGATTGAGTTAAGCAAAGTTAAGCAAAGTTAATATAGATATTCAAAAACCTTAGTGACCATCACATCATTGGAAAGATAATGATTGATGCGTGGTCTAAGTAATTCGATCCATAATTTCAAATGAAAATCATTTCAATGATAAAAAACTCAGTTCCCTGGTATCTTGTTGCTTCTTTTTGGAGCAGAGTTGGTTATTATTATTATTTTTAAATTTAGATGCCCGTCTGGTCTAAAAATCAAATTAGCCTCAAAAAAAACTTTTATAAGACCAAATCCAACTTGCATTTTTTACTACACCTGGTGCAAACAAACCTCCCTAACAAACGATTGAACATTTTAATCATATTTGCTATTGTCTTTAAAAAATAAAATGAATTAAGTTACACATATGGCTAAGTAAACTATTAATAATTAGAGTTACTAAGAACGTACATTACCTAATCAGAGTATGCTGTATATTTTTGCTATAGTTGGATATAGCTGCAATGTAAAAAGACACAAATTAGTAGTTTTTTACCCCGAATAGAGGAATAAAGTACAAAAAATTTACTCATAGTCAATAATCTCTCTTCCATTTTGCATGCACATATGCTAGCATCTAAATAAAAACTTCTCATACATAGCAACATGCAAAAAATCGTAATTGATACAAATATCATTGTTTCAGCGTTGATAAGCAGGGACGGTAGTTATTCAAGGGAAGTCATTGAAAAAGTATTCGATGATTCAATTACTCCACTTATGGGAGAAGCTTTGTTTAACGAATACACAGAGGTTACCAATAGACATTACATTTTCAAATCATGTGTTTTAAAAGAAAAAGAGAGACTAGAATTTCTTCAGGCCTACATGAAATGCTGTTTATGGTGCAAAATATACTACAAGTGGAGACCTAATCTTCAAGACGAAGGTGACAATCATATTATTGAATTGGCCGTTGCAGGAGGGGCGAATTATATCATTACAAAAAATATTAAAGACTTAAAAAGCGGGGAATTACTATTTGAGAAATTGCAGATTGTAACACCTGATGAATTTATTAAGGAGAAATTATGGCAACAATCACAGTAAGACTTCCAGATGACACACATAAAAGAATTAAAGATTTGGCAGCATCAAGAAAAACAAGTATAAACAAACTTTATGAGGAATTCACTGTAATGGCTTTAACCGAATTTGATGCTGAAAACCGCTTTAAAGTTATGGCAAGTAAAGGTAGTAAAAAGCGGGGGCTTGAATTGTTACACAAACTTAAACACCAATACGGTGATAAATAAAAACCCCGGTTTAACAAACGGCTATTGTTGACGGATAGCACGGTTGCAAAGCATATGTTCATCGTTTCTGGTATGTTTTTGGGTTCGTAAATGTCTGTTACTTTTCAGTTAATTTGTCCTTTTCATCTATAGCTATCTCTTAATAATAGTAGATCAGTTGATTTTGATTAATCATAAATTAGAACTTTTTTAATCATTAAACTTGTCCTTTTATTACATTTTGTCCATGTCACACGACAATCGGACCGTTTAATAAATTGATAATTCAACCATCGTTCTATTGCATGCTGTAACGATTCTATGCTATTCTTCGGTCATTTTGAAGCTATTTCCACAGATAAACAAAT
>Ga0233431_1003767_pt1 | contig 17478 bp, 17 predicted proteins | sample SI_118_April2016_FD_179867 | JGI IMG/M metagenome (GOLD analysis project Ga0233431, IMG submission 179867) | Seawater microbial communities from Saanich Inlet, British Columbia, Canada - SI_118_April2016_200_MG | ecosystem: Environmental > Aquatic > Marine > Inlet | place: Canada: British... | reverse complement strand
CAGTCAGACCTTGAAAGTAGGCGTATAAAACAGCATTTTCTGGATATTGCATGGCTTCTTCTCCTTCAATGAGAGGCAACCATGCTATTTTACAGCCTTTACTCTTTTTTCATGCGTAAGCCCTGTGGCAGCGAGCCTTGCCCTAATTTCTTGGCGATTACGCGGTATAATCTCCACCCGAACTTATGAAACGAAAAGCAAAATCTCCCGAAGACCTGAGCATTAGCGAACTGCGTCGTTTATTGATGGATAAACGGCGTAATGTGCGTCAGGAACGCTTGGAAACCTATCGCCGTACAGGACGGGTAATTCAGCTTGCAGAGAATCAACCTGTAGAACTGGATATTAATCCCGTCATCGAGACAAGCGAGGATGAAGAACTTGCTCTCGTTAAAAAAGAATCTCCCCGAAAAAGTTGGGGAGATCGTTTATTGCTCGCCGTGGAAGTGATCGCCGTTCTCGGGCTGATCGGCATCATCCTAAGCGGATTCGGTATCTTGCGCGATTTAAACGCAGAATTTGCCGAAGCCCTCGAGCAGCCCACAATGGCACCCACGCCCCTCGTCATGGCTGTGGTACTCCCTTCGGGGCACACACCGCCAGACACAGCAGGTAACACGCGTCCTAATGAAGCGGAGATTCCTGACCATCTCCGTCCGATGGTGCAATCGATCAAAGATCTGCCTATTCCGCCATCCAGCCCGGAGCAAGCCATCCGTGTTCAGATACCTGCGTTAAATGTAGATGCCCCCATTGTGCAAGGCGATGGTTGGGAGCAGTTGAAAAAAGGTGTCGGGCAGCATTTAGGTTCCCCTAACCCCGGTTCTGTAGGGAACTTGGTGCTATCAGCACATAATGATGTGTATGGCGAGATTTTCCGCTACCTCGACCAATTGCAGCCCGGCGATGAGATTCTTGTCTTCACGCAGCAACGGCAATATACTTATATTGTCAGCGGTACGCAGATCGTTGAGCCGACACAAGTAGAAGTGATGGCGGCAACCAGCGAGCCAACAGCGACATTAATCTCTTGCTATCCCTATTTGAAGGATACGCAGAGAATTGTAGTTTTTACTGATTTACAAAATTAGACATCAGACTTATGACATCGGACCTCAAGAGCTGAAAGCTGAAGTCTTGGGTCTGATGTCTCAGAAAAAGGAGAAAGAAAATGGTTAAGAAAAATAATAGACGAGCTGGCAAAGCTAAACCAAGCCATCGAGCACGCACAGCTGAAGAATTCAACCCTGATTACACAGAGATCAAAAACGATCTGAAACGCATTGGTCTCTTGGCTGGCATGTTCTTGGCGATCTTGATCGCGTTGTCTTTCGTTCTTTAGCAGAACGAACAGAATTTGCGAGCGGAGCTTGCGCAGCGAAGCAATCTTATTGTTTAGATTGTGAGATTGCTGCATCGGGCTATTGCCTTCCTCGCAAAGACATATAAAAAATGACAAAAAATACTTTCGATATCATTATTCTGATCGGCCGTCCTGCTTCGGGCAAAAGTGAGATCATTGCTCATCTTAAAGAGTGTCAGGATGAAAAGCGATGTGAAAGTTTCCACATTGCTAAACTTGATTTTCTCGACGATTTCCCGATGCTCTGGACATGGTTTGAAGAAGACTATATCCTCGAAGAAATTTTGGGGCAACCGCGTCTGCATACCGATTCTGAGGGCTATTTCAAAGATAATTACCTTTGGCATTTGCTGATAGAGCGATTCAATATCGAATATCCCAAACGCCTGCGGATGGAAAATTATCACGATGAACATTCTCTGATCATCGAATTTTCTCGAGGAAGCGAGCATGGCGGGTACACTGAAGCTTTGCCACATTTGGGCGAAGATATTTTGAAACGCGCTGCGATCATGTATGTGAATGTTCCCTTTGAAGAATCATTGCGTAAAAATCGCCGCCGCTTTAACCCCGACCGCCCAGATAGCATCCTTGAGCATGGGCTGCCCGACGATAAATTGGAGCGGCTCTACAAAGAAGATGACTGGAGTGAACTCAGCAAATCTGATCCTGGTTTTGTCACTATCAACGATGTGAAAGTCCCTTATACGGTTTTCGAAAACGAAGATGATGTGACCACCAATACCCCGACCTTGCTCGCAGAGCGATTGGCAGAAACGCTCGCAAAGTTATGGAATTTGAAAGAAAAATAAGCGCATAAAATGCCTAACTTTTTATCCACAGATTTACACAGATAGCACAGATGAAAGCATTAAAAAATCTGCAAAATCCGTGAAATCTGTGGATAGCTTTTTAATATGATGACCTCTAAAACCTACGAAATCATTCTTGACAAATTCATCTACGGCGGTGAAGCGATGGGGCGTTTGCCTGCCCCCGATGGCGAGCCGCGCAACCGCGCAGTCTTTGTGCCTTATGCTTTGCCGGGCGAGCGCGTGCGTATCGAACTTACCTTCGAGAAGCGTGGTTTTGCACGCGCAAAATTGCTCGAGGTACTCGAAGCTTCTCCAGAGCGGATCGCGCCGAAGTGCGCGCATTTTGGGGAATGCGCTGGTTGCCAGTATCAGCATCTCCCATACGAGAGCCAGCTACGGGTCAAGGAAGATATTCTTAGAGATCAGTTGACGCGCATCGGCAAGATCGATGATCCGCCTGTTAATGAAATCATCCCCTCATCTGAATTTTGGCATTACAGAAACCAAATGGATTTTCAACTCGGCAAAGGTGCAGAATTTCCCAATATCCTTGAAATTGAAGAGTGTCATCTGCCTGCGCCCGCGTTGAACGACTTTTGGCAAGAATTGGAGTTTGGCGAAAACAATCTTTTTAGGCAGATCTCTTTGCGTCAGGATGCCGCCGAAAACCTGATGCTTATTTTTCGCTCTGAAAATCCAGAAACACCAGAAATGACTCTCGAAGACGAGCTTTCTGTCGTGCATGTGGTCGGCGATGAGATGATCGTGATGGGCGGCGATGACCACTCTGTTTGCACGCTGCATGGGCGACCTTTTCGGGTTTCGGCGACATCTTTTTTTCAGCCCAATAGCACTGTGGCAGAGCAAATCATCAGCCATCTTCTCTCCGCTTTGCCCCTGAATGAAAAAACGACCTTGCTTGAACTTCACAGCGGCATTGGCTCAATAAGTGCCTTTCTTGCGCCCAAAGTGGGGCGATTGATCTGTGTCGAAAAATCTCCCACAGCTTGTGATGATTTCAGTATTAATTTAGACGAATTTGGGAATGTGGAACTCTACCAAGCCCAAGCAATGGATGTGCTTAAGAGCCTAGATTTTACCCCGGACATTCTCTTGACGGATCCGCCCGCAAGTGGACTGGGTCGGCACACTCTCGACGGGATTTTGCGTCTCGCGCCGCCCACCTTAGCTTATATCTCCCGCGACCCTTCCACCCTGGCGCGGGATGCGAAAAAGCTGATCGAAGGCGGCTATTCTCTCACGGATGTGACCCCTTTTGATGTTGCACCGCAAACTTTTCAAATTGATTCTGTGGCGATCTTTGAGCACAAAAATGCGAAAGCATAGGTAGACGAAATATGTCTATGAATAACTTATTCGTACATGCTATTAATGATTTCAAAAAAGCACGCCAAAAAGCCGCCATGCAGGGGATCCTTGCGCGGATAACGGGGAAGCCGACAGAATTACTTTCTTATGAAGAAGTGCGTCAACAACTGCGTGCCATTGAAGGCAGTAAAACAGTTTTACGCGATATCCCTCTCGATGCCATTGTTGGGAGTGTAGGTCGAAGCAAGGATTTTACGCGAAATTTTCTACCCCTAACGGACAGTGACCAAGATCGCTGGGCCAGAGTTATGGCTGGCACTGCTTCTTTATCTGGCTTACCTCCAATCGAGGTTTACCAAATAGGAGAGGTCTTCTTTGTCTTCGATGGAAATCACCGCGTATCGGTAGCGAGAGAATTGGAGGCAAACAGTATTCAAGCTTATGTCAGGGAAGTGCGTACTCGCGTCAACATCACGCCCGATATCCAACCCGATGATCTGATCACCAAAGCTGAAGAGCTGGACTTCTTTGAGCACACGCAATTAGATAAATTGAAGCCAGATACAGATTTTCGGACAACGCACCCGGGGCAATATCCGGTGCTGCTGGAGCATATTGAAGTGCATCGCTATTTTATGGGGCTTGATGAAAAACGCGATATTTCCTATGAAGAAGCTGTACTTCATTGGCACGATGAAGTCTACTCACCGATCATTGAGATTATTTGGGAGAGAGGCATTTTGCGGCATTTCCCACAGCGTACAGAAGTTGAACTTTATTTGTGGATCTCGCAGCATCGCGTCGAACTCGAAGAAGCTTTGAATTGGCAGGTTGGGACTGCTGAAGCAGCGGGGGATCTGGAATACCGTTTTAGTAAAGAATTCTCGTTGCGATTTTCACGCCTGATCTCGAAAATATATGATGCCGTCACCCCCGATGCTTTGGAAGATGGCCCAGCGCCGGGGCTGTGGCGGGAAGAAACACAGAAGCGCGTGAATCAGGAGAATTTATTTGCGAATGCACTTGTCTTGGTCAGTGCCACAGATGGTGATTGGCTGGCGCTTGAGCAATCTATTATCCTTGCTAAACGGGAAGAAGGTCAAATTCAGGGTTTGCATGTTGTCAACACAAAGGATGAGATCGATGTAGAATTGCCCCTGAATCTAAAAGCGGAGTTTGAAGAGCGTTGCAATTTGGCAGAGATCAATGGTCAAATGGCGATAGAATCCGGGGCGGTTGCACGCATTGTTTGCGAGCGCTCGCACTGGACAGATATCATCGTGACCAAGGTGACTTATCCCACAGAAGATCGTCTTAGCGCTCGTTTTGGATCCGGCTTGCGCACAATGATCCGACGTTGTCCGCGCCCGATGTTGGTAGTACGGGAGCAAGTTTCTGAGATGAAGCACGCCTTGCTTGCTTATAATGGCACACCAAAATCAAAAGAAGCGCTTTATTTGGCGGCTTATTTGGCTTCAAAATGGGATATCCAGCTCAGTGTTTTGTTGATCGAGCATGAGGAAGTCGACGTAGATGCCCTCTACGCTGAAGCCGAAGCTTATTTAGCAAAGCAAGAGTTGCGGGTAAACTTTATTCGGCATGAAAGCGGGGAAAGAAGTGAGATCATCTTGAATACGGCCAAAGAGAATGTTTGTGACTTTATTCTGATGGGCGGATATAAATCCAGCTCTGTCGTGGAGGTATTTCTCGGCAGCATCGTGGATGAAGTTTTGCGCGAAACGGAGATTCCGCTTTTGATATGTAGATAATCCCTTTGAGAGTGTAAATAATTTTATGAAGAACGCTCAGCTAAAAGCTGGGCGTTCTTCGTTAAATTATGGCGTTATGCATTTCGCCCCCTCTGTCCTCCGGACATCTCCCCCAAATTCTAAGTGCGGAATTTAGGGGAGAGAAAAACAATCGTGGTTTTCTCAGATTTTCTCTAAAAAACATACCTTTGTCCCCTTAAATGCGAAGCATTTGGGGGGAAGCTCCGAGCGAAGCAAGGAGCAGGGGGGCTCCCCGACAGTCAAAAAAACTCACGTAAGGAACACCGCGTAATACTGGTTAATAATCAGAAACACTTTTCTTAACATAGCTCTTCAAACTGATTTCTTATCAGCGTTATAATTCCGCCTTATCAAAAGGATAAAATATGACCGAATTATCGCAAAAAGCTCGCAAGATCACCTTTACCCTTTTCCTCGCGCAAAGCCTTTTCTCAGCCGGTTTTATCGCTTCTGCAACCGTAAGCTCGATTTTGGCGGCTAGTTTGGGTGGGAATCGTTGGGCCGGGTTACCGGCTGCCGTACAGCTTTTGGGCAGTGCTTTTGCAGCTTCGATCTGGGGCGTGCTGATGGATAAGATCGGTCGTCGCCACGGGATTACTTTGGGGTTGATGCTCGGTATTACAGGGTCGGCCCTGGTCGTTATCGCCGCCAATCAACGTGTTTTTTTGGCGATGCTGGGCGGGATGGCCTTAATGGGATTTGCCCAAGCGGCCATGCTTTTGGGACGTTTTGCCGCTGCAGAGGTCAACCCGCCAGAGAAGCGCGGCGCAGCGATCTCGAATGTGGTTTTGGGTGGCACCTTTGGCGCGATCTTTGGCCCATTGCTCGTGGCCCCGATGGGAAACCTGGCAAGAAGCTTAGGGATGAATGAATTGGCCGGAGGCTATTTGGCGGGTATCCTCTTTGGCGGGCTAGCAGCCGCGATCATCTTCACGGGATTGCGTCCAGACCCACTCACGTTAGGGAAAGAGGTGGCGGCTTTATATCCTGATTCTGAACCAGAAGGGGAAGCGCGACCGATTCGAGTTATTTTTCGTCAACCTGCGGCAATGACGGCTGTGACCGCGATGGTGGTGGGGCAGGTCGTGATGGTCGCGATTATGGTGATCACTTCTTTACATATGAAAAATAATGACCACAGCCTCGGCGGGATATCCACCGTCATCTCGGCGCATGTTTTGGGGATGTATGCCTTCTCTGTCGTTTCGGGTCGTCTGGCAGATAAATGGGGACGCGGACCGGTCATTTTAACGGGAGCGATCACACTTCTCATCGCGTGCGTGACGGCGCCCCTTTCTCCAAAGTTGCTGCCCTTATCCTTTTCCCTTTTCCTGCTCGGGCTGGGATGGAATTTCTGCTTCGTCGGTGGCTCCACTTTGCTGGCAGACCAACTTTCGACCGTGGAGCGCGCCCGCACGCAGGGAATCAACGATTCGATGGTCGGGTTGGCTTCTGCCGCAGGCTCTTTGGGGAGCGGATTGGTCTACGCGGCCACTAGCTATACCTTCATATCCTTGTTGGGGGGCGCTTTGGCTTTGCTGCCGATCGGGATGGTCATAGCATGGATGCGTAGCAAAAAAGCACCCATAGGAGCTTGATTTACAGTAAAAGATTTAACGCGAATAGCGCGAATTAGCGAATTACGCGAAGGTTAAAAATGAACGCCCAGCTTTTCGCTGGGCGGTTTTTTGTTTGGGTAAAAAGATATTGCTGAAAATCTCATTTCAAAACAAGAGAATTTGCTTTATAATTTTTGGATCATTCTTTCAACAAAACAAGAGGGAGCTCTTATGAAAAAAACGATCACAAATGAAATTAGCCAGCTACGTTTCGAAATACCTAAAATAAATCATTTGTCTGATGAATATTTAATCTCTTTGGTCTGCTATAAATATTTTTACAACAATGGAGAGCTAGCTTTTAAAGATTATCGTGATTGTTTTGTTGATGGAAAAAACGATGGGGGAATAGATTTGATTACGGTCGGTGAAGAAGAAAGACAAGACAGGCTAATTCTCATTCAAAGTAAGATGGTAAACGAAATTAGTAATAAACAAGATGTTATAGATATTTTCACCAAGATAGATCAGACTGTCCGAGATTTTTCAGAATATCGAACAGCAAAATATAATAAACGCTTAAAGCAAGTTTATAAAGATAAGTATGCTTTGGTCGAGGATCAAATTCCAATTATAGAGCTCGTTTTATTTACAACAGCGGTTGTAACAGACTCGCGGAAAGAAAAGATAAAAACGGAACTTGAGAAAATCGATTCTCTAAAGGATTACCAGATAACAATTGTTTATGGGGACGAGATAGAAGAGCAAATAAAGAGTTCAAAAAACGCCCTCCCATTTGTTTCTGAAGGAAAAATTCATATAGCTAAAGATGATGGTCATATTACTTTTGGAGAAAACGGTCTGCTTGTAAATATTTCTGCAAACTCCCTTAAGGACTTATATGATCGATATGCAATGTCTGGGTTATTTGAACAAAACTTCAGATATTATGTTCGATATAAAAGAATTGATGATCGTATTACAGAATCACTAAGAGTTAGAAGAGATGAATTTTGGTATTTGAATAACGGTATCATTATTGGATGTAAAGATTTCTATCTCGATGGAGATAATGTTAAGCTATATGATTTTTCAATTGTTAATGGGGCACAAACAACAACTATGATTGGTGAATATTCAGGTGCAAATGAAGATGAAGATTTCTATTTGCCTTGTAAAATAGTAAAACCGCCACACGAAGAACAGTACAATAATTTTATTGCACGTATCGCTGAAGCTTCAAACTCTCAGAAACCAATATATGAACGAGACCTAAAAGCAAATAAAGAAGAGCAACGCTCTCTTCAGAGAAGTTTACAAGAGGAAGAGCCAAAAATTTACTTGGAAATTAAACGAGGAGTGCAATTACTTACAAGGGCACAGAAAAGGCAATTACATACATGGCAATATATCAAGAATGATGAATATGGACAGTTGACACTTTCATTTTATTTACAATCGCCTGGAACAGCTCGTTCATCTAAGAGAAAATTGTTTGCTGATAATAAGGTGTATACAAACATCTTTATGCGAAAGTTTGATAAAGAAGGAATTGTCGATTTATTAAAACTTCGCAGTTATTACAATGATTTTTTGAACAAAAATGACTTATCTCACGATGTTACTCAGGAAAGTGTAGCTACAAATGGCAGTTTAATCATATTGGCTATAATCGGTTTTATGATTAGTGTTAAAAAGAAAATGACTGATATTAATAACATTGGGAACGAGGATGAATGGGAGAAAGTCTTGGGGAAAAACGGGATGTCTGGTCGTATTTTCACAAAGAAAATGCCAGATGATTTTGATACTTATCTCTTTGGGCTTTTCTCGGCGATTATCTATGAGCTTAGTAGTCTATATGAGATGAGAGAAAAAGAAGAAAAAACAGTTTCAAACTTCTTCAAGACTGACCCAAAATATCGCAATGTCATTCTCAAACACTTTATAACAAGATGGTATAAAAACCCAATGAAAGTAAAGGAAGTAGAACAATATCTGCAGATATTTAATTAGATACTAGCGTCTAACATCTACCCAACAATCATCACAGATTTCTGGTAAATCAGCAGAACCTTCTTCCCAACATACTGTTTTTTTGCAACGTTCACAAATCCAAAGCTCACCTTTGCATTGCGCATGATTTTTGCTTTGGCAACCTAAAAATCGCCCTGTTCTCTTGAAGTAGAAAATAAGAATTGGGGAAATGAAAATAGTTTTTAATGTGTAGTCTGGGTCACAAATTAAGCGTTTTATATCCATCCCTAAACAATAACAAAATGACACTCAAATCACCACCTGATTTAAGTGTCATTTACAAAAGAAAACTTGGTGCCCTTTGCGTCTTCGCGGTTCAAAAAATCAAACTCCCCCAACAAAAAAGCCGAGCATCTGAAAAGACCTCGGCTTTTTCTTTCTTCTACTTCATCATTATATCGGTTGCGCCTCCGCCAAGATCCGCTCGCCGATATTCGGTTTTAGGCTATCCTTCATGACTAAGTCCACTCTAACACCTAAAGAATCAGAAAGGTGATTTTCTAACCTTACAAAGGTGAATAATCCCGGCGTTTCAGAAAAAGTTACCAGCAGGTCAAGGTCACTTTCGGGTGTTTCTTCGCCGCGCAAAAATGACCCGAAGATTTCCAAGCTTTCTACATGGAATTTTTCTTGGATGCTTGGCAAATTTGTCTTAAGTTTGAGCAAAAGTTCATCAAGGGAAGGATATGTGTCCATAAGTAGATTATACAGTAATTTTGAGACGAAAAAGCCGAGCGTCTCAAGAATACTTGGCTTTTCACTTTCAACCTTTAACTTTTCCCCTAAAAACTATTCGCGCTAATCTTTTAGAATCCCCCCAGCATCTCCTGCCAAAACACATCCTTCTCACCAGGCACAAAAGGCGTATAAACCGTAAGCCTATCCACAAGGCCCTCGTAGCGTTTTTTCAGTGCGCTCGTGAGTCTGGCAGGCGAATCCGCGTAGGTAACGAATTCTTCGAGCATCTCGTCGGTGATCAGCATCGGCATTTCTGCCCAATCTTTTTTGGCAGCGTGAGCGGTCAATTGCTCAGCGGCTTCTTCCCAGCCATGATGCGACATCACGCGTCTATAGGATGGCGTGGAGGCATAGAAGGCAAGCTGCATCCGCGCGAAATTTGCCTCTTCGGGCGAAGTCGCCACGAAAGCACTTAAGGAGACAGAGATATCCGCGCGTTCACGTCTGCTTTTCGCAGCACCTTCTGCAATAGCCGGATTCAGCACCTCGCGCAGATAACGCGGCGAGTTAAAAGGATGCGCGTGGAAACCATCGCAAACTTCGCCAGCCAGACGGGCTAGTCCCGTGTTGACTCCGGCAATATAAATCGGGATTTCAGGATGCTCGATTTTGCCCGGATTAAAGAAAGGCAACATCAACCTTAATTTGTAATAGTCACCGTTAAAATTAAGTTTCTCGCCAGTTTGCCATGTCCGCCAAAGGGCGCGGATCGCGCCAATTTGCTCGCGCAACTTCCCCACAACGGAATCAGGCCACGGCATCCCGAAGCGTTTCGTGATATGCCCCTTCACCTGCGTCCCCAGCCCAAGGATGAATCGCCCCTCCGATTGGGCAGCCAAATCCCAGGCGGTGTAGGCAATATCCCCGGGCGAGCGCGCAAAGGAGATCGCCACAGCCGTGCCCATCTTCATCTTTTTGGTATGCTCAGCGATTAGCGCGTGCGGCAAAAAACCATCGTGCTGAGTCTCGGTCGTCCAGAGCGCGTCAAATCCCATCTCCTCGGCGGCACTCGCCACAGTGGGGACATCCTTCAAGTGCATCGGGGGCAAAACTGCGTCAAATTTCATCTTTGTCACCTTTTATCAACTAGACGTGCATCGCACCAGCTTCGACGAAAAGATGCTTGTCGATAGGATTAGTGCCCATCGAAGAAGAAGCATCTACTCATCAAGGTGCGACGCACGCCTTCCTTGTTGTCTTATTAATTGCTCAACAAATAAGCAATGATCCACTGTGTGGTGGCGAGGAGTGCATTGGTATGCGTTCTTTCATAGCTATGTGATGCATCTACACCAGGACCAATTAAAGCAACAGCCATATCGCGCCCGGCACGCATCGCTGCGCTGCCATCTGAACCATAATAAGGATAAATATCTACTTTATGGGGGATTTTGTGATCGGCTGCGAGTTTGCGCAAGTGATTGGATAACCCGTGATGATAAGGACCGCTACTATCTTTTATGCACAGGGTCGCGTGGAACTCATCCGATTCTTGCCCCTGGCCTATAGCGGCCATGTCGATAGCCACAAGCTCTGTTATCTCATCGGGTAACCCGGCTGGTGCTCCGTGTCCGACTTCTTCAAAATTACTGATCAAAAAATAAGTAGTACGTGTTGGTTTTAATTTGGCATCGATCATTATCTTGACGGTCGTGACCAAGGCTGCAACGCCAGCTTTATCATCAAGATGACGTGAGCGGATAAAGCCATTCGTTTGTTCTACGCGCGGGTCAAAAGAAATAAAATCACCAACTTGTATGCCAAGCGCACGTGTTTCCTCTGCAGATACTGTGCGGGCATCCAGACGAATTTCCATTGTGTCTGTTTTGCGCAGGGTTTCTGAAGTCGCATTCCCATGAACGTGGCTGGAGGCTTTATTGAGCAAAAACGAACCCCGAATATTTACATCGCTTTGTGTATGAACCCAGCAACCTTCAGATTCAACACCGTTTAATACTAGTCCACCGAGCCGGGAAATCTGCAAGCGCCCATTGGCTTTGATTTCTTTTACAACCGCACCGAGCGTATCGATATGTGCTGTTAACGCGCGTGGCGCTTGGTCGCTTATCCCCGCCCATTTGACAAGTAGCGCACCTTTATTTGTGCGTTTTGTGCTTATATCAGGAAAATCGGCAAAGGTCTTTTCTACAAAAGCGATAGCATCTTCTGTATATCCCGTTGGGGATGGAATATTAAGTAATTCAACAAGAAAGCTAAGTAAATATTGGGAGATTTTTGAAAAGGTCATTTTCTTCCTCGATGCTTGAAAAGAACGGAACTTCTATCCTCTAGGAGGCGACTTAATAATTATAACCTTCAAACTCGCTAATCTTCTTCCTCATCTCACCCGGGATCGGAATTGTCTTTTGCTCATGATAATCATAAGCTACAAGAATCACATAGCCCGAAGCAAAAACTTCCCCCGTTTCTGCGTGGACAATGCTCTGCTCCACCGTTATGGATTTATTTCCTAATCTACACATACAGACACCAGCTTTCACCGGCATCCCATATTCAACGGATGCGTGATAAGTCACTTTTGCCTCAGCCATGGTCACGCCAATATCCATAAAAGATTGCCCAGGTGTGAATAACCCCAGTTGCACAAAATAGCGGATACGCGCCTGCTCGAAATAAGTCAGGTATTTGGAATTATTCAGATGCCCTTGCGGGTCAAGGTCACCATAGCGAACTTCAATAGGGTGAAAGAATTTGATTTTAGGCATGCAGAGTATTATAAACCCAAAAAGATGTTAGAATAAATGTGCTATGAAAATAATTCGCTCATCCGAAATTGGTTCTTATCTCTATTGTAAACGTGCCTGGTGGTATGCTCGCAAAGGAAAAACCTCTGAAAATCAGGCTGAGATGAAAGCCGGCACAGAGATGCACGAACAACATGGACGGCAAGTCGTCACTTCTAATTTAACGCGTACTCTGGCGGTGGTCTTTTTATTGATCGCGCTGGTGATGATGGTCTCTTATTGCACCGCACAAATATTGTAGTCGCCCCTACATATCTATAAAATGTTTTATTTCTCTCTCATCCTCCTCTTTATCGCCATCTTTCTCTTTTGGCAGTCGAATCGGCAACGGAAGCAAACCGGTCTGCCAGGCGGACGTGTCATTTATACGGATACTGGTGAATGGGGGCGGGTGCAGAAGCCTCTTTACGATGCGAAGATGCGTCTTACCGGCAAGCCAGATTATCTTGTGGAGCGAAACGGAAAAATTATCCCAGTAGAGGTGAAATCGGGGAAAGCACCCGATGCACCTTATGATTCCCATATCTATCAGTTGGCATCTTATTGTTATCTCGTCCACAAAACGATGGGGAAGCGGCCGCCTTATGGCATTATCCATTATAAAAATAGAGATTTTGCCGTAGATTACACCTCTGCGCTGGAGGACAGGTTGCTGGAAACACTTGCTGAAATGCGAAAGGATGACCGGCGCAGAAATGTGCCTTGCTCGCATAGTTCGCCTGCTCGGTGTAGACGTTGCGGGTACAGAAAAATCTGCGACCAACGACTCGCATGAGTCCTGTATAATAGGGGCGTTATGTCTACTTCATTTATCCCGCAAAAAATAGCTGTTGCCGTTCATCCGCGTTTCCCTAAAGCGCTTGATGAAGCGCAGGTTATTGCTAATTACCTGAAAGAAAAAGGGATTGATGCGCCCATAGGCTCGCTTAGAGATGAAAGCTTACGCGAGCGCGTTAAAAAGGGCGAGTTTGAAATTCTGATCGCTGTTGGTGGTGACGGGACAATTCTCCGTGCTGGGCATTTGTGCGCGCCTTGCGGAGTACCGATCTTGGGCATCAATCTAGGGAAGTTGGGTTTTCTTATCCAGGTGCAGCGCGATACCTGGCAAGAAAAATTAGACCAATTATTAGCCGGTGATTTTTGGATTGAAAATCGCCTGATGATCATGGCAGAGTTATTTCGCTCAGGCGAAAAACAAGGCACCTGGCACGCACTCAACGAGGCGGTTGTGAGCCGTGGGCAGTATCTTAACCCCGTTTATATTTCTGCCAATGTGGATGGTTTAGAACTGACCACCTACGTTGCCGATGGGCTGATCGCTGCGACAGCAACCGGTTCAACGGCTTATGCCCTCGCAGCAGGCGGCCCCATTTTGCCGCCAGAATTACGGAATATTCTCATCGTGCCCATTGCGCCGCATCTTTCTATAGATAGGGCTGTTGTTCTCGCTGAAGGCTCATCGGTTAGTATTACTGTCCATAGTGAAAACGCTGTCTTTAGCGTGGATGGACAAACGCCAATTGGACTGGATGCCAGTGATCGTGTCGCTATTCGTTCGGCAGATTACTCTGCCAAATTCATTCGCTTTGGTGATCTGGGTTATTTCTACCGCAACTTAAGAGCGCATATGAACCAAAATCCTTCAACAGAGAATAATGGAGAGTAGTATTCAAAACTTTTCTCTAACCCAAAGAGCTTTGTGAATCTTCGTGGACAAAAAAATGCCAACTTACGAAACAACTTATTGTAAAAATCACCCAACAACCGAAACAAAACTTCGCTGCAACCGCTGTGAAGAATATATGTGTACCCGTTGTGCCGTGCATACCCCCACCGGTTACAGGTGCAAAGATTGTATTAACGAACACAAAAAGATATTCAATTCATCACTTTGGTATGATTACCTGAGCGGTTTTATCGTCGCTGCAATTCTTTCTAGTATTGGGTCTGCCATTGTGGGCTTGATCTCAAATTGGTTTTTCGGTTTTATGGTATTACTTTTTTCGCCCTTCGCCGCTACGCTCATCGCGAATGTCGCTCAAGCAGTAACTCGCCGCCGACGTTCCCGGAGCCTCTTTATTACGATAGCACTTGGCGTTGTTACTGGTGGACTCCCCGCTATTCTTGGCGGCATTAGCTCGCTTCTATTTATTTTCTCTAATCCGGAATATGTAGGGAATATTTCTATTTGGTGGCTGCTTCCTCTTATCTGGCAAGTTGTTTACCTTTTTATCGCCACGCCTGCTGTATATGCCAGTCTTTCAGGTTTTACCTTTAAATAATTATGCTTACAGAACTTCGTATTTATAACTTCGCTATTATTGACCAACTCGAATTGAATTTTGAGCATGGGCTTGTCATTCTTACCGGCGAAACCGGCGCGGGCAAATCCATCATTCTTGATGCTGTCGAAATTCTCGTTGGTGGACGCGCCGATACTAGTATGGTACGCGCCCAATCCAAGCAAGCCATCGTTGAGGGTACTTTTCGACTCATGGGGAACGAACGCAAAGCAGTCCATGAAATCCTTAAATCCGAAGATTTGCTCGACGATGAAAATTATCTGACGCTTAGCCGAGAAATTAAGCCAGAGGGACGCAGCATCGCCCGCGTTAATGGGCGGACAGTCAATGTCGCGATACTTAAAGCCTTGGGCGCATATTTGATAGATATTCATGGGCAATCCGGACATCTCTCCCTGCTCGATACGCGCGCGCATTTGGGCTTGCTCGACCGCTATTCAAATGCCGATTCTGCCCTTAACAGCTACCGCACGACCTACAAAAAACTCATCATCCTCCGCACTGAGTTGGACGAATTACGTCGTCTGCAAAAAGATGCTCAAAGCCGCGTTGAATTGCTCACCTATCAGGCAGAAGAAATTGATGCAGTCAACCCTCTTGCAGATGAAGATGAAATTCTAAAAGAAGAACGCGATAGACTTGCAAATGCCGAGGCTCTGGCATCTCACGCGCAAGAGACTCTCGCGCTCATTGATGATGGTAGTCCCGAATCCCCGCCCGTGACGGATGCTTTTGGAGAGGCTATTACACATCTTGCCGCATTAGCGAAAATAGACAGCTCCCAAGCCGAAATCCACGAGCGTGCCGCGCTTATTCTTGAAAATCTTGGTGATATTTCACGCGATTTGCGCCTCTATCTCGAAAAAGTTGAATTTAATCCCTCCCGGCTTCAGGATGTGGAAGAGCGCCTTGATCTGCTCCAGAATTTGAAAAGAAAATATGGTGGCTCCATCGAGGCTGTGATCGCCTTTGGCGCAGATGCCAGCCGCGAATTGGAGACGATTTCCACCGCTTCTGAGCGAATGGATGAGCTTGAAAAAGAAGAGAAGGTTTTGCTTAAAACTTTGTCTGTACAAGGAAAGAAACTCTCCGATATGCGCAAAGCCTCCGCAGAAAAAATGAGCGAAGGTATTGTTGCCGAATTAGCCGATTTGCGGATGGAGGCAGCAAAGTTTGCGGTCGATTTTAAGACCCTGCCCGACGAGTCTGGGCTTCCGCTCAATGGTAGTCGTGTGGCTTTCGACAAAAGCGGCTTTGACCAAGTGGAATTCTTGCTTGCTCCGAATCTTGGCGAGGGGCTAAAACCGCTGGTCAAAGTTGCCTCTGGCGGTGAAACCTCGCGGATGATGCTTGCGCTCAAAAATATCCTGGCGCGTGCCGATGAAGTTCCCACACTGATCTTTGATGAGATCGATCAAGGCATTGGTGGGCGGATCGGCATGGTCGTTGGAGAAAAACTTTGGCAATTGGGAAGACAGCATCAGGTTTTTTGTGTAACCCACTTACCTCAATTGGCAGCCTTTGGCGACCAACACTTGAAAGTAGAGAAATTACTCGAAGAGGGGCGCACGCTGACACGTGTTGCTCCGCTAGAAAAAGATGCTCGCTTATTGGAACTCGCCCAAATGCTTGGTGATGTGGGTGAAGGAACTTTGCGCTCAGCGCATGAGATCTTGCAAGCTGCACAGGAAGTTAGAAAAAAATAATTTTGTATTTGAATAGATAATTTTTTAAGGGGCGTTAGCCCCTTTTTCTTTTTAAAAGCCCTCTCTGTCCTGCGGACAAAGTACCCTTCAGGGTATCTCCCCAAAAGGGGGAGAATTTGTCCCTTCCCCCGAAGGGGATAGGCTAGGATGGGGGCAAGGCACCAGAAACATAGCTTTTGTACAACATCAGTAAAGAGAGATAGAAATGTTAAATATCCGCTTACTTGGCGTTCCGCTTATAGAATTGGATGGTGAGTTGCTCGCGATCAATAGACGAGCAACACGCACTTTGCTCTTCTATTTAGCTATGCACAAAGAGCCAATTGGGCGCGATCAGCTTTGCGATTTTATTTGGGCTGATGATGGGGGTGAGCAAGATCAAAAAAGAAAGCTGCGCGGGGTCTTAAATAACCTTAGAAAAGCCTTTTCTGGCAGAGATGTGATCAGAACCTACCATGATATGGTCGGTTTAGTGCAATATAATCTATATGTGGATGCGTGGGAATTTGATGCAGCAATGAAAAAAATGTATCATTTTATGTCCATAACTTCGGAAGAAAAAACTATACCTCTTGGACTCTTGCAGGATATGCTGGATGCAGCACAGCTTTGGCGAGGAGATACCTTTATTGCGAATAGCGATATGCAACAGATTTCTTCTGAGTCAGAAAAATGGTGGTCAGAGAAAAACAGAGAATTTAACAAAGATAGGCTTGCTTTATATAAATTTATTGCTCGGTATGAAGGAGCAATGGGGAGAGACGATCGAGCAGTTGCTTGGGCTGAAGATGCTCTGGCCATAGATGATTACGATGCGGAAGCACATTTTCTTTTCTTGAGAAGTTTACGCCGTTCAGACCAGCGTAAAAGAGGCTATCAGCATTATCTTTCTATTAAGGATGATTTTGAAGAAGAATGGGGAGGGCATTTTGTTAAAGAGATCCATGATGCGTAAAACGGTGAAAACGCACACCTTAAACGGTTGATGTCGCACAGTCAGCGGAGGAGAGAAGACTGGCGAAGGAATTGTACTCTAAGTGTTCGGCATACTCCGTTTTGCCCTGAGTTTTCGT
>Ga0233431_1003764_pt1 | contig 17483 bp, 11 predicted proteins | sample SI_118_April2016_FD_179867 | JGI IMG/M metagenome (GOLD analysis project Ga0233431, IMG submission 179867) | Seawater microbial communities from Saanich Inlet, British Columbia, Canada - SI_118_April2016_200_MG | ecosystem: Environmental > Aquatic > Marine > Inlet | place: Canada: British... | reverse complement strand
TAACTAGTGCGATCTCAGCTTTCTTATTTTCAAAGTATTTTACAAAACCAAAAGAAGCAAGGACGGCTTCATTTAACCTGCTTCCTTGTTCCTTAATGCTCCCCATACTTCCTGATGTATCAATAACCAATAATAAATCAGAATCCTTTTTATCGGCACCTTTAATTGACGAGTATTGTTTTTCCCATTTTTTTGTAGATATACCTGGTAATATTTTTGGCATACTTTGTAATGTGAGTAGCAAATCTAAATCTTCTACAGGATCTCCAATATTCCATGATGATGGGAATGACAATTCATTTTTAGATTTTGTAGATGTATCAATTACAAGTGGAATTTCGTCAATATTTTGGGCCTCGAACCAAACTATTTCCTTTTCCTCCTCGGATAAAGTCTTTATACCAGAAGATTCTAATATATCTAAAAACTCATCGACGCTTGTCTCTTGTGCTAACTGATTAATTGCATCTTTTACTTTGTCGGGATCAGAAATGATTATACTCTCACCCTCTTCACCTCCATCTTTTGATGGAACAGAATCTCCCATTGCTTGTTGAGATGTTTCAGAATCAATTCTATCTAAATGAAACATTTCTAAAAACTTATTTGTATATATTTCAGTTTTTGATATAAATTCTTCCTTATTAGTTATTCCCCCTTTTTCAATAATACTCCTTAATTCTTTTACGGTGGAGTTAATTTTATTGTCCTTTTCATTTAAATCTAAATCTTGTTTCCACAATGCTTCCTTTAAGAGAAACATGAGTTTCCCTGTTCGTGAAACGTTCTGAAAAGCGTCATCACTTCCTTTTATAATCCAATTTATTTCACTTTTTAATGTATCTTCGGGATGTTTGAAATAATTATTTGTATCAATTATTATATCTGCTATTTGGTTAGAAATACTGGGTGCTAATTGTTTTATTGTATTCAAATCAGTTGGAGACACGTGATGATTATTTACATCAATGATAGTCTTTATCATCCTGAGATGTGTAAGAATATCGAAGGGACATGTCCGATAATGCTCTATCTCATGTCGGGTTAAGACCTTTACTTCAGCCTGAAATTCTCTGTATATTTTTGGCAATTTCCCAAAGTTTAAATGTATTTGCCAATTACGACCAACAGTAATAAAGTACTGCCCAGAATTATAATTTCCCTGTTCAGGTGAAAGAAAGGATACTTTAGGAAAAGGTAATGACAGCATCCCAGAATACTCTGTTTCAAACACTTCTTTGATAGCTTCTTTTGCTTTGAGAAGATATTTTTCCTTATTTGGTGAGTTTTTTAAGTTCATTTATTAATTGTGTATTCTCTGGACCTTGATACTCAAAGTATAAAATATTATCAATTTTCATTACTGTTAAATCATATTCTGTAATTAGGGATGATAGTGGTTCTTTTTTGAAATCCTTCAGACCTTTTATCTCTATCTTGACCGATTTCAAATCTATAATATCAGATATCACAATTTTAAATCTTTGTTTGTCAAATTTAGTTATTTTATTTTTTCTAATTTTTGTTTCAATTTCTTTCGATAATTGTTGACGAATTTGAATTGAATATTCTCTCTTTAGTTTACCATGTAGATCCATCAATACTCTTGGATCATACGCTTCTTTTATTGCTTTCTTATAGTCAATTACTTTTGTGTATACTTTTTTTAATTTAACTAATTCAGGATGAATTTCTTTTATTATCATTAAATCTTCATCGTAGCCACTACACTTATCAATTAGTTGTTCTAACTCATCAATATGTAGATCGGCATTCATGGCTTTTTTATAATCTATTAAGAAATTTTTCATCCTGTGTTCAAATTTATTAAAGATTAGTGAAACAATTTCCTTTGTTCCATCTAAATTAGCATTTACTGAAAATTTATTATTATTGAAATACTCTTTAAGGTTATTTCTGATGTATCGTTCACTTAGTTTTGAACGATGCCAAATCATATATGGCGCTAATGCATTTATATGTATGACTTTAACAGTGTCATAACCTAAAAACCATGCCAAAGCCTTTCCATATTTATATAGATCTTGCTTGACTCTTACACTTAATGGATGTTCAATTTTACTACATGGCAATTCTGTTGTAAGGTATCTGCATTCAGAACCATTTGTACATAACCCCTTATCAACAGTAATGGAATCACTCGCTTCTTTTACAATTCTATCGCATAATCTGTATTCAGAAACTATAGTATTAATAAACTCTTCAGCTTCAGGATCATATTTTAATTTTGACACTTCGTCCTTAATCTCATTAAGGGCAACACCACCTAATGAAAAACTAAAATCATTTTTTTGGGAATCATCTGTTTTACCTATTGTTTGAAGTGTTGAATGGTCGGGCATTGTAATTGGCAATGCTAAAGCGAAACGATCCATAAATGGAGGCGGTAAAATTACATTACCTTCATCAGGTGGATTCATTGTTGCAAAAACGGTGAAATCGCCAATTGGGTAGGTTTGATTTTGATATTTAACAACTCCCTCAGCTAACAAAGAAAGTAATATATTCTGGGCATATGGGGTAAGACGGTTTATTTCGTCTATAATTTTCCACTCAGACTTTACAAATTCATTCCATTTAACATCTATATCACCATCTTCTGGAATAAGATCTGGTGATAATATTTGTTTAAAATTTAGTGAACCCAACATTTTCTCTTCCGTTAGTTGTTGATGCCCCCTTAAGATTGCTTTTTCGATCTGATATTCTGATTTATTTAGAAATACCTGACCTAAATATTTAGATAAAGTAGTTTTCCCTCCACCATGCCCACCGTAAAGTAACATTGCCCCATTCTTAACTATTGAATTTATCGTAGCCAATGTCTCAACCAAATAGACTGGTCGGTCACTAAATTCATCTGAATCAAATTCAGCGAACTCTAATATATCATTATGAACATATAAATTATGATTTCTTATATCATCTAAAATGTCAATAATCTTTGATTGATTTGATATATTATACATTTTTCTTTCCTGTCAAACTTATTAAATCATGTTCTAATAATCTTTTAATAACCTCGATATTATCTATTAAAAATTGATTGTCAATAATTTCACCGTCTCCAGTTTTATCAAAAATATCAAGAAATGGTAAATCATTTTTTATGGGAGAGTTTTCTAATAGCGTTAAATACTGTTGATTATTATTAATTACACAATCTATAAAACCGTTTATAGTAATTCCTAAATAACTTAGTAGATTATCTTCACTCGTTAGGCTTTCTGAAAAAGATTGTATAGATTCTAAATAATCTTTTATGGATTTAATATTTTCATCATTTTCATTTAGTTTTTCTAATATTTTTATTTTCTTGTTAGTATAATCATTTTTGATATTATTGCAATAATTAGTTATATCTGTTATTAAGTCATCTTCTTCCAACTCTTCAATTTTTTTACATTTCTTACGGAATTGTTTTTGTATTTTATCTATATCATCAGTTTGAATTGATTCAACAGGGTTAGATAATAATAATCCTTGAAGGTCATTTATATACTCTTTTATTCTACGAGGAAAGTGGATTGATTCCCATTGACTTTCACTTTGTAACAAACCGGATACTTCTTTTTCAATATATTCTTTAAAAAATTGCTCAATAATACAATAATCTTGAATTAGAACTTCCCAGGTACTTTCAATAACATTACCTAATTCCTTTGCACATGAACCAGCGTATTTAAACTGGATGGATTTTACAAATTTATTATAAAGATTAGTAATATTGTCATCTGTTTCTTGGCTTAGATTTAATGATTGTAACAATTCAATAGACTCTTTGATATCCTTTATATTTTTCCCTACTAACACAGTTATATTTTTTAATGTTACCTGGGATTGAGATTGAGCTGTACTTATTTCATCATTTTTTTCTACAATTCTATTAATTAAGTCAGCATGAAAATCTGATTCTTTGTCAATTACCGGTAAAATTTCTCCTGATAAATCAGTTTGGTTTTCGGTGTAAAATTGTTCCTCATCTATATAATTTAATTCTTCAATAATGGATAAATCTGATAATAGTGAATGAAAATCAAAAATAAATTCTTCCAAATCTTGCTTGAAATCATTTTTATTTTCATCCTCGTAGTTGTCTAATATTTTAAATATATTTTCTTTTATTTTTTTCTTAATGCCATTAAACAAACCATTTGTCTTACTACCGAGAACTAATTTATGTTGCAAAATTGATTCAATTTTATCTCTACACTCACTATATTCGTCAATCAAATAACTTTCTATCCATTTATATTTTTTGGGTGAAATATTATCTCTAATATCAATTTCATGGATCCAATCAATTAGTTTTTTGACTCCAGGTGCAGTTATTGCCTCATATAATTCATTAAAATAATTGCTTAGTTTTTTTTGGTATTTTCCATAGTTTTCAGCAGTATCAATACTTTTTTTCTGGTTTTCAAATTTTTCCCAATTTTCTTGGAATTTATTCTCTTTAAAGACTCCATCAATAATGGTTGAATCTGATTCTTCTTTAATTGAGAGGGCAGTATCATACTTTCTACTTATATCATCAATATCAAATTCCACTGACGATTGCTCATCTTCTAATGTTAAATTAAATTCCTCTAAGTTTAAATTTTCGGATTGAAATCCTAGCAAATTATAAATATTATTTTCTAAGGTTTCTGTTTCATTAAAACCATTTGTTATAATTTTTAGTTCATTAAGGATTTTATACATTACTTTCTTTTTATCATTGGAGGAATTTTCAATTACATTTTTTAAATTATTGAGATACTCACCTTCAATATGGTACTTCCTATTTGTGGAATATTCAGGTTTAAATATTTTATCAAAATGTTCACCTCCATCTGTATTTTTAATAGACTGTAAGAATATTGTTTTGTAAAGGAAGTTATCGTTTCTTGGTTTAGGATATTTATCTTTAAATAATCTAGCCAGCAAGCCACTTTCTATATCATATAATTTATTAATCTCAGATTGGACTTGTTTAATTTCGTCAGACTTTGGTTTTATAATTTCATTTAATTTTTTAATTTGATTTAAGAAAAATTGAATTTTCTTGATTTTTATGTCAATTGCATTATTGATGTAATTACCAACAATTATGTAAGGTATAGAAGAATCCTCATTAAGACCTGACAAATAAGGACTTATAATTTTTGTATAGTAATTATCAATATCTTCTTCTTTTATAATATCATTATTCAAATCGTATAATTCTTTTAAATCTTCATATTCTTCTAATAGAGTACGACTTAAATCACCAAGAATATTCATTTTATCATCTAATTTCTCTTGTAATTTGTCAACATAGTCCCCTTTTTCAAGGTTGGATGCTAATTGCCTAAAATACAATCCTTTTAAATAATATGATTTATTTGAAGAAAATTTTAAATATTCAAAATATGAATTAACAATTAAAGATTCTTCTGATAATAATTCGAGAAATTCATCAATATTATTAACATCATCATAAGATGCTACTAATTTGATATACCTATTAATTCCTTTTGATTCTCTATCATCCATTGAAAAGTCTGTAACAAATTTTTCAATTTTATCTTTATGTTTTTTATTTAAAAAATAATTTATATGTGGCAAGGTTAAATCATGTTCCCTACTACTAGGGTACAGTTCTTGACTAGATATCTTTTCAATAAAATTTATTGTATCTTCGAAATCAGTTTCTTTATTATTTCCAAGTAAATATGATATAAAGTTTTTGGTCGCAAGACTTCCTTCAATAGTTTGCAAATGGTCGGAATCAGATAAAGTGATAGAATAACTATGATCGTGTAAAGAATCTTCTTTAATAAATTCAGCAACTGATTTTAAATATGCATTCTTTGCTATATTTATAATTTTGTTAAACACACTATTATCACCACCAATTAATAGATCTCTATAATATTCAATAGTTCTTCTAGTTTGTTTACTTTCAGTCCAACTACCTTCAAGAATTAGATTGATAATTTCATCAATTCTAATTATTGGGCTATCTTCTTCAGAGTAGTGTTTTAGTCTATTCTCAGAAATATCGCCTTGGAACAAACCTACGGTTGCAATTTTAACCAATGAAGAAATATAGTCTGACATACGAAGTGAATCATGAATTTTGTAATCCTCAATATGTTTTAGTTCAAGTCTTCTCAACCTAGATGGTAATTTTTCCTTATCATCATTAAAACAAAGCCACATTTTGAATTCATCTACTAATTCGTTTTTTTCTAAATAAACGATATTCGTAATAAGCTTACCATTCCCGAAGTAATTTTTGTCATCATTCCAATTGTTTTCAAAATATTCTGTTAAAGTCTCAAGGTAGGATTGCAATAAGTTTTCATCAGAATAATTGGGGATAATTATAATTTCTTCATTTTGTTTTATAGTCCAATTAAATATTTTGTTTATTGAACTAACTTCTGCTATTTTGTTTTCCAATGATTCTGATTTATAGGGTAGCTTTGGGGATCCAATTGGTTGTTCAATTGCTTCTCGTATGGTGTGTAAATTTAATTGAATAAATATCTCATCTTTTCGTTTCAGTTTCACACTACCTTCTTCAAATAAATCATAACAATTAGAAAATATTACATCTAAATCTTTACTTTCAGACTTATGTATCAATTCTTGAATAAAATTGAGAATTAATTTGACTTCACTATCATGCTCATCCTCATAAATAGTAATAAAATCATACAAGGTGCCAAAAAGTGGCGTTAAGAATATTTCCGATAAATATTTATCAACATTTTTTTTATTAATTACTCCAAATACCAGCCTACCCTCTTTATCAGACAATGAACTAAGAATTAGCTCAAAATACTTATGTATTACATCAAAATTAATTTGAGAATACATGGTTGCTTTTTTTATACTCTGAATATCATTTTGCAATTGTTGAATAATATCATCTTTATGTGTTAACTCACCACTTGCATAAAAATATTCTTTATATTCACCAAATAAATTTTTCGAGTCTTCTGTAGTAACATCTAATGTATTAGGACCTAAATCAACTAAAAAATCTTTTACATAATTTTTCATCTTAATCGGTAAATGTTCAAAAATATCTGTTTTTAGAAAAGTTACATTTTTCTCACCAAAGTCATCAATTGGCTCATTAAACACTTTATCATTTTCGGTTATAAAGGTAATATAATTATGACTTTTTAGTTCTTCATAAGGTTGTAAATCACTCTTTAATTTTTTTATTTGACCTGCTCTGGATCTTGATAGCCACCATATAAGATTTATATACTCTTTCTTAAATCCAGATAGAAATGTTTTTGACAAAGAAGATACTGTTGGCATTTGGATTTGTTTTATATGTAATCTTCCTTGTTCTGCCGAATTGCTTGTTTTGTTATAGTTTATTCCTGAGTGCAATTCGTAACCTGATGCAGGCCCATTTCCAATAATACAATAATACATCGATTCAGAACTTGAAACATTTGTAAAAAATTCTCTTAATGCACCTCCTCCAGATTCTTCCATTAAACTATTAAGTTCATGATACTTTGCTTCAAATTCATCAATTAACAGTAAATATTTGTTGTTTGAACTAACTCCTTTGTGAATGACATCTAAATTAAACATACTCAAATTATGGTCTTCATAATTACCGTTAATTCGCCTATGAAGAATTGCAGGTGAAAAACCATTTAAATATTCATTTATACTACCATTTTTGAAGTCTGGAAAATATAGTTTATTGTTTTCAATGTTATCTAAATTTCCTTTTAATAACTCTATTTGTTCTGATAAAATATCTTCAACAATTGTATTCAGATCTTTATTTGGTATTTTTTCTAAAAAAGAATTTTTGATTAAATATTCTTTTGCTTTGATAATAATATCATCCAAATCAATTAAAAATGCAGGCACAGAAAGAGTTGTCCATGAATAATGAAATAAATATGATAGCAAAGCAGTCTTACCTATTCTAAATGCACCTTTTACCATAGTAGGTGAAGTAGCCATTTTATTTACACATGAATTTTCAATATTTTTTTCTAGCGACTTTCTTACTTGTTCATGTCCACTACTTAAATCAATCCACTCCGAATTTTTGATATCAACAACCAATAATTCATCCGTAACTGAATTCTGTCTACACATTATTTCAACCTCACATTAATTTTTTCTTCAAAATCATCAATTTCTAATGTGAATGTTCCTTTTTCTAATCCTTGAATTATCACTTTTTGATCATCCATAATAATACATTCTTCAATTTCACCTATATTATTGGTTAGTATAACTTTATTCTCAACTCCATCAATTACAATTGTAAAAACATCAGATTCTTTTTTAACTACTATTTCATAAGGAATATCTATTGTGTTTTCTTCGATTGTAAAATATTCGCTATTATCCTCACCCCCCGATTTTGCAGCAACTAAATATTGGTTATTCTGTTGATCTCTATGTTCAACAGGGGGATAATAAGGAACATTTCCAATGTTAATTATTACGCCTGTATTCTTTGATTGTTTATTTTCATCCCACGATAAAAATGAAGTAACAGAATTTCTAAGATATTCTGTATTTCTAATCTCATATTTCCTGAATTCTTTTTGTTCATTAGATAATTTTGCATTTTCAATTCGCAAATACTCTTCAGTATTTAGCTCTCCAATAAACTGATCCAATAAACTTGTTTGAATGGGCTGTTCATTCCATGTTTCAATAAAAAATTCAAATCCAGTTAATTCTTCATTCTCAACAATAATATCGCCTTCTGATGCAAAGTTTAAAAACATAGATATAGGTTGAACACGAATAAATTCCATATCTCCCATTTTTTCCAACTCAGTCGATGTTAGAACATAATGCGGGTAACTTCCAGCAATAAAGTTGCCTTCATTATCAATATAGTTTTGCTTTACCAACCATAATTGATTAATCGCAGCATTTGGAAAAGGTTTTGTTAACTTTATAGAGGTTAGATTAATGTCATTATTTTTTGGGGGGATTAATGATAACAGATTATTAAAATTTTCTTCGATCTTGAATTTATCAAAATCGTAAATATCTTTAATATTACTTCTATTAGTTGGTTCTTTTAGATAATCTAATATTTGTTTCATAATAATTTCTCTTTAAGTGTTTTGCTCACATTAACTATATACTCTAATTATTTGATTTCGTCCAACTTTTCATACAATTTTTCTAAAAAATATATTCCTTCCACGTCATTTTGCGGAATAAAGTATCTATTTAATAGATTTTTGAATCTATTGATTTTATAATGTAAAGTACTTTTGGGAATACCAAATTCAATTGCTAAATCACCAAGTGAAGATTTTGAATTCTTAAAATAGTACTTAATAATTAATGGAATATCATCTATTTCAACTTCCTTTCCAATTTGATTAATTATATTACTTAATTTTTCGTTGTCAATATTATGAGTATCAATTTCATCTTTTAATGGTTCTGTGAAATATGATTGATCAAATAATGAATAAGTTAATTTAAATAAATTGTTTTCTTCAATTAAAGATTCTGTGACTGAGAAAATATTATCAACCCCTCTTTTAACCAATTGTTTATAATGCTTTGTTTTTGTGCTAATTGGAATTTTAGGCAAGTGGTCTACTAAATTAGAAATTCTATCGTGTGAAAGAACTTTTTTGTCATATTTATCTTCTTGCGACCAGTATCTTTTAGATTTTATTTCTACTTCTGTATAGTTATTGACCAATAAATCTTTAACTATTCTCTTTACAGTTTCAAAACTAACTCCATCAATTCTTTGAGATTGTTGAATTTTATCAGAGACGTAAGTAACTAATATTTGATGAAAGTAATAATCTATATATTCATCAGGAATTTTATCTATATTCCTTAGTTTATTTTTCTCAAATATGAAAAGAATAAATTGATGTGTAAAAGATACAATATCATCATGATGCCATTCGTGATTTTTTCTATTAGTTTCGTCTAATATTGATTTAGGCCAGTTATATTTATATACAAAATGATTTATTAACGATATAATTTTTTTATAACTTTCTTTAGCCAACTCTTTTTTAGAGAGATTTCTAATATGTTTAATCATATTCATCCTCTACAGAACTTTATCTGTCTATTAAAATCTGATTTTTGTTCATTATCAAGTTCATCAATACCATCCCACCCTCTTTCATTATTTTTCAAATCATCAATATGGTATGGCATTGATAATTTCAATAAAAAATAAGTTTTCCTACTGTTTACTGATAAATCAGCTTTCCACACACAACTTCCTCGTTGATAATCTTTTGATGTTCCCGGAACTAAGGTAACTGTAACATTATCTTTATATATTTTTTCTACAATAGATGGATGAATATGCTCGCCATCAGCACCCCTAGCAAAACCAGATGTCCAGATTCTGTTAGGTGCTTTCCATATACTTCCAAATTGAGGAACATATAATTTTTTTAATGCCTCATAAAAATCCATAATTAATTGTCCCCCCATAAACCAAACCAATCATATAGCAACCTACCAATTCCCAGATATACTATTACATCAAGTAAGTCAGCATAGCTATTGGGGCAGGGAAGCTTGTAATACATAAAATCTTGATTGCAGGATGTACAGGTTACTAATTGCATATTTTTATTATTCATATTAAATTCCTGATTATAATCTTGGATGCAATCTTTCATTTATCGCATCGAGGACTTTTTGACCCCGTTTTATTAAAAATGTATCATAGTCATCGTCCCAAACTCCAAAAGTGGATAAATCATCTACCAGATGAGATTTCATGGTGTCATTTAATTCCTCATTTTCCAACTTATAAGTACCCATATAGTCACTGGGAGCTTTTGCACCTATTGATCTTTTATTTAAGTAATCATCAACAATTGTAATATTCACAATTGAATTTGACTCGTAATCTGATAGTCCTCTCTTTCTTAGAAAACTTTTTGGGAAGAAATGATGGTAATTTTTACTAAAAGCAACTTTTAACCAGGAATTATCTATCCTCACAAGACTATTATCAGCAAATGATTTTGGAATATAATATGCATACAAACTTATAATCGCTTTACAGAATGAATCACCTGTACTGAACTGTCGATTTATAACATTATCAAGTTTGAGTTCTAATTCTTCCCCATCATAATTTGGAATTTCATTATTCAATATATTATCGATTTTTTTGAAATCCTGAGCTAGTTTCGATTCAACAGCTGAACTAAACCGACCTGATAGGGATGCCCACCAAAAATATTTAGTTAACAGTTTTATTTGGCGTGTATTAGGAGGCTTACTACTGTTATTTAAATAAAAATAGGTAAATGGTACTAACAAAGCCGGGTAGGGTAATAGTCGTGACACAGGGATTCTATATTGACTCCTAAAAAAGTCTATTGCATGAAATATTGCATCTTTTACAGCAGGCCAGACATTAATGAACTCTGCCTTGTCAAGTTTAAGAATATTTTTTCTCTTGACATCTTTTTTCATGTAACCCGCAATGCACTGAAGTACTGTTGAAGATGGTATAGTCTCATAACCTGCACCTTTTAGATCTTTCCCAGAATTTCCGTTATCAATAAGCATTTCATATTGATGGGCTAAATCAAAATCATTATCCTGATCATAGGTTTTTGCAACCATGATTTCAAATAATGTTAATTCTGTTCCACCGGTATTTATCCTGGTAAACACTTCACAGGCAATATCTATAGGATATTCATTAATTAAAATTGTTGAAAAATCATAAGTTGTTAGACGCTTTTGATACGTTTCTATTTTTTTTAAATTATCCTGTGAATATTTGCCGATGAAATCTGTTAACGTTGCATTTAACAATTTATAAACAGATATATTTGAAACATTTTCCATGGATTCACTTGACACCACCTCCTCATCTTCATCTGGATCACAAGATAGGTCAATGCATATATCTTTATAATTGATTTCTTTAGAATCTTTTGTAATTATCAACCCTTTTTTTACTGCAAACAAAGATGTAATTCTTTGTTGACCATCAAGAACATATGAAACAGATTCTCCTTGCTTCAATTCAGGTAATTCTGCATTGCCAATATTTTTGACATGTCGCAATTCATCTCTTGTCTTCCAAAAAATGAATGTTCCAATTGGGAAACCTTTTATAATACTATCAATCAATTTAGCAGTCTGTTTTTTACTCCATACAAATTCACGTTGAAATTTTGGTATTTTTAAATACCCAGTATCGATTGCGGTAAATAAATGATCATATTTCTTATTTTGGTTTTCAGGTTGTAGCATTTTCATGCTCCTTATATTTCCGTTATAGCTCTCTCCAAAGGACAAAGTAAAATTAACTATCCATTTGGCAATTTCTCTTTCAAATTAAATACATTCTTTCCCCATTTAATTAGTTCTTCACTATTAGAAAAACTCAGCCCCTTAAACATTAAAAAATCATAAGAATGCGTCATCGATGATAACCCTTGGGTAGTAATTCCAATTATTTCCTTTAATTCATACATGCAGTAGATTGCAGCGGACAATTGGTAAAGTCTATCAAATCTTTCTTGCCTTTTATCATTTGTGGAATAGAAAACCAATCCATCAGTATTCGTAGAATTCGAAATAAAACAATAACCAAAACCTACATGATCAGCTTTCTTTAATTTTTTAAAGAATTGTTTACCAATCTCTATTCGTTCTTCTCTATCATAATGACCCAAATAATGCGCTATTTGAAGATAATTCTCATCTTGATTTCCTGAATTAATATTCGAACCAGATGGAAATTGAATCGGTGGAGAATATCCAACAGTTTTATGTAGTGTTTCAATAATATGATCGATAATAAAGTGAGGGTTAGCTTTATTTTTTATATCCATTAGTCTATGATAAGTTGGTTCATATTCTGACCACATATCGGGAGTTATTATCAATTTATCACATTTCCGCTCGATAAATTCAGTAATTAAACTTGGATTTAATTTGTACAATGCTAATATATCTAGTTCAGCAGTAATAGGAGCTATTTTAGGTTTAAGATTTTTCCTCATAGAAATATACTTGACAAAATCGGGGAGTGTATCAACAACATTTAGCAGTATCTCAAATTCATCTCTCATAAAAACATGAACGGGTATGCCATTTATATAAACTACTGGATAATAAATCCCTGTTCTATCATCCTCACTGTCTACAGGTTCGATAATGTCAATTATCGCAATACCGAAAAAGTTGCTTATTCTGTTATTATCATAAGGCAATGGTAATCCACGTACTGAGATCAGGTCATTGATTTTATCATTATCAAATGCTTTTTTGGTTGTTTTGAATTGATTTACTACCTTCTCTACTTTTCTTTTGATTCTATCTGTTTCAGCACCACTACGTTCATAAATCGATTTAGCTTCTTCTTTTGTTTTAATCTGAAATGCGATTAATGTGTCATCAAATGGAATGAGAATATCTGCAATTTCTTTTTCCTTTCCATTGGCTTTCACATATTTTGGACTTCTAACCGTAAATTCGGAGAAAAATGTATTTGAACATAAGTTTTCGATAATGTCTTCAACAGCATATCCATGGTTTGTCTTTTCATTTACCACATCACATCACCCCAAATTCGTATACTTTGCTAAACAACCCAGTATTATCGAAGACGAAGTGATCGTTATTTTTATATTTCTCTAACTCTTTGAACATCAATTGCAATCCTCAAAATTATTCTAATAACTGAAAATATAAATTCTTTAGAATATTAATATCTAGATAACTTTTAAATCTTTATCTCTAATGACTGCCTAAAATTACATCAAATAAGAGATTAAGAAAATATATCTCATAGTCTTAGAATATTGGTGAAACAAGATTGAATAGATATTAATTCTATTTTGCCCTGTGATAAAGTCATTACATTATTACCACTGTACATCACCCTAGTGGTGCATGTTCATCTGCCCCTGTGCAAATCCTTCATATCGTTCAGGGGCAGACCTCTTTTTATAAATCATTCTGGGATAACAGAAGAAAGACTGTTTTTAGGAATTAAGTATATGAATATTAAAGAAGCAGAGAAACTAGTTCGAAAGCATCTTTCAGATCAAATCAGAATTCACTTCCATCCTGAACCTACAGATACAATTTATGGTTTTAATCCCGAGAAGAATTATCTGTTTTCCTTTGGCTTATTTGGTCCACCGATGGTGGGTGGTGATAGTTATATTGCAGTATCAAAAACTACTGGTGAAGTGAAGGTTCTTGGGAGGTTGGGGGATTAATTGGAGGTTATTTATTACATCAATTAAATCCGGGTATTAAAATATCTGAGGAAGATAAAAATCAAAGAGATGTTGCTTAATTTTGCATCTAGTTTTTTATACTAGGTCCAATATGGCGTTTCATTAAAATCTCTTCCTTTTTTGATTAGTTATAATTTGAGGTAATTTGTAATCTTACATTTTACTCATGAGCCATTATGAATGATTGTAGATCCGTAATTTGACCCACCAATTAGTCCGGTATTCATTTTTCTTACAATACAGTTCATAAATCATATCAATAAATCACTAAGTATAAAATAACAAGTATTTGAACAATTGACAATAAACCCGTCGAATAAACAAATAATTTCCTTTGAAAAAGATACTTCTTCAATAATAGCGATTTATCATTATTGATTTTAATTGATAACGATTCTATAATTCCATCGAATTTTCCACTGAATTCATCCCTCAATCCGTCAGAATTTTTTACAAGAGAATCTTTTACACTTTTAATTGATTTTGAGAATGATTTTGCCTCTGTGATTAATTTATTGACACTATTCTCTTGATCTGTAATTTTTCCATTGTAATAGTTTTTGGACTTTTCAGCATTTAGGTTAGTATCTTTTATTTTGGATTCAATTTTCTTATTATATTTAGAATTTTCCTTTTTGAGTTCCTGAATTTCTGAACTCATCTTTTTCAATTCTTTGCTTAATTTCTCATCAATCTTTTGCATGTATGCAGCTTCACTAACAATGTCCCGTATGTCTTTTTCTTGTTTGTCAGTAAGATGAACCAATCCAAGAATAGTCGTATTCTGTTTTTCAATTCTATCATTTGAATCTTGAATCTTTTCGTTTTGTTCGACAATTAAGTCCTGTTGTCTTTTTAACTCTTTAGAGAAGTAGGTATTTAACAACAACAGGAAAGTTTGGAATTTTGCCAATTCAATTTGAGCTTTTTGGGAATCCAATAATACGTTTTTTGTCTCCCCTTTAATATTATACCAAAATTTCTTTAGAAACCCCGCATCTTCAAGCTTCTTAACAGAGCCCTTAACCTGATCCATTTTTTTGAATGCAATAGTCATTTTATTAACGACTTCTTGCATATTAAGATTTGCTAATAAGTGACCAGGTATATTCAGATTTGCTAATTGGGTCGATGATTGCTCAATAGGGGACGGAGGATCTGTTTCTTTAATAAAATTTAAAATATTACGTAAATCGTCTACTTCGCAAGTCATTGATTTTTCGGATGCTTTTAGTCTAATCTTCTTTTTAAATGGCTCAATTTTAAAATCACCATATTTAATTCTGGAAAATACAATCGGTGAGTTAGGATCATTAACAAAGGTACTTAATATTTTAGGAAGATGAGTTAAATCATCGCTCTGAAATGAAATTGGAGAATTGATATTCCTAAAGATAATAAATTCACCTTCGCTATTATACTGATATTGTAATTGGGTCATTTTTTCCCTCTTAAAATCTGGTTTCTTTTTTCTAATTGTTTTATTACTTCTTCTTTGTTTTTTATGTTATTTTCTTTTTGAACTAAGATTTTATAATTGTTCCGAATAACATTCTCATATTCAATTACAATAGATTGATAATTGGTATTAATATCAAATATCTTTGACAAGACTTGCCTTTGAGTATAAAAACTATCATCAATAATTCTTAACATTTCAAGAGAGAGTGGATTTTCAATAGAGTTGATCCCTTTGTCAATTACAAAAGTGGCAATAAACGACCCAACAACTGCACCAACAATGGGAATAGGTATTAATGCTTGCCCTGCTACTTTACCTGCCAGAGCTGCTGACGTTCTCAATCCTGCCTTGAAAGTTTCGGACGCTGCTTGCTCCCCAGAAAGTTCACCTTTATGCCATCTCCAAAGAGCCTTTGCAGATTCAACTGAAACAACGGCAATGCCTGCCACTGGTGCTGGACCAAGAGAAGTTTGGCCCAAATTACCAGATTTAATTGCAGCTGATAGTGAACCAGCAATTGCACCTTTTACAAATGCATCCGCACCAATCGCAATGCCGTGTTCTTTTGTCCATTTTTTGACATCCCCACCATACTCTGAGAACGAATAATTTTCCTCAGTTAAAGCTCTTTTGAATCCACCCACAATTGTTGGGGCAGATTGAATTGCAACAGAAATGAGTGCAGCAGTACCTGCTGCTTGACCAATCTCCTTAACATGTGTCATAACATTGACACTATCATTGTATGAAAATTGTCCAACCTCTCCCTTCTTAACATCCCGTGCCCATTGATCACTGTCAGATTTTGAGAGAGAATCACTTTTAATTCCCTCAGGGTTTTTTACATTTCCAGTTAACTGATCTTTGGTTTCCTGTAATCTTTCCGCTACATCAGGTCGATTATCAATATCTTTTGCAATTCTTCTATCCGCGTAATTTTGGGCTTGTTCAACTTGGTCCGATGGAATAAGCCTTTCCTGTCCTTTATATTGAGAATTGGTATATCCCGCCTCCTTAGAAGCTTTTGCTTGCTCCATAAATGATGATTCTGGTGTGCGATGATACTTCGAGCTATAATCTTCCCCCCAAGAAGTTCTTATATCTGCCGCTGCTTTTGCATCTGGTCCTCCTGGTTTTATCCATTGAGCCCTGTCCTCTGAGTTCTTTATTGCAGCGTTAATGTTAAATGAGCCGGCATGGTGTGCTTCAGCATAAAAGCCACCCATGCTCTCAACTGTGTTATTTCCCCAGGTATCTGCAACAGATTGTACATCTTTGTTAGCTGCATTTATAGAATCTACAATATTACCTGACCAATTGTCGATATTCTCAGAAGCATCTCCCGTAACATAGGCACTTACTCCTTGTGAAACCCAGTCGGGTTGTTTTTTTGTCATAATAGGAATTTCAAGTATTTTATAATTTTATTTAGCATAATTTAGACATCTATAGGTTCCCGTTGATGGTACAAAGTAATATAAACAAAATAGTGTTATAAGAATTATTTTATCAGCCCTAGTCATATCGCTCTATATTGATATTTTCTAAATTGCGACTGACCTTAATTACGACGATAAATTATTAATTCTTACAGTAATCAACAAAGAATCAATTGGATATACCTTCCAATTGACACATGGTAGACTGGTTAATGAAGTCAAGAACTGTTTTAATCACACTGATAACCCTGGGATTGGTAATGGGATTGACCTTTGGTAAAACAATAATTGGAATGAAGTGTCTAAAACCAC
>Ga0233431_1003763_pt1 | contig 17488 bp, 4 predicted proteins | sample SI_118_April2016_FD_179867 | JGI IMG/M metagenome (GOLD analysis project Ga0233431, IMG submission 179867) | Seawater microbial communities from Saanich Inlet, British Columbia, Canada - SI_118_April2016_200_MG | ecosystem: Environmental > Aquatic > Marine > Inlet | place: Canada: British... | reverse complement strand
TGTGCAATAGCTGTTTGACATTTAGGACACCAAATAATTGGTCGCTTGTCTCTGTAAACACGTTTTTGTTTATACAAATCTAAAAATGATAATTGTGAAATTTTCTGAACACGCGGTTCGATTGTTCTATATTCAAGTGACCAATCGCATGATATTCCAATTCTGTTCCAAACGTTTTTGTAAAGTACTATATATTTTTTAATTGTTTCTTCAACGAGTTCGATGAACTTTTCTCTACCAACATACTCGGTTGTTACTTTGTTTTCTTTTTCAGTTAAAATTTCGGTAGCTAATCCATTGTTGTCAAATCCGAATGGGAAGAATACTTTGAATCCTTGCATTCGCTTGAATCGTGCAACGAATTCGAATTGAGAATAATGCATGATATGGCCGATGTGGAGTTTTCCGGAAACAGTTGGTGGTGGGGTGTCTATTGAGAAAATTTTATGTTTTCCTGCTTTGCTTGGAATATTATCAAAACTAAATAAGTTATTTTCTTGCCAGAATTTTGCTATTCGTTCTTCAGTTTCTTTTGGCTCATATCTTTTTTCCATAGCCAGAATAAGTGGCTAAATATTCATAAAGGTTAGCTAGAACTGTTATTTGGGAAGATTGTCAGTATCAATTTCAACAATTTTCATTTTATTTGCCTCGAATGCCACATTTAGAATAGGTATTCCTTCAACCACAGCTAATGGTGTTCCATAGTGTGCGTGGCCGTGGACTGCGAAAGTTGTATTGTTCTTTTTCATTATTGTTTCTAAGATAGTTGTGCCCATGACTTGCCACAAATCTTCTGGTTCGCCTTCTAGTGTTTTGTATGTTGGGGCATAATGTGTTAATAGAATTTTTATATCGTCTTTTAGGTTTTTCAAAAGTTTGTTTAGTTTTTCTATTCTGTCACCATATTCATCGACCATCCCGACAATTCCACCAGATTCCCACATTGTTGGTGAATCAAGTATTCCAATTGATCCGACGATTCCTACTGTCTTTCCTTTTATTGTGACAGAAACAGCTTGATCTCGTAAAAAGAAAATTCTTCCTTGGAATTTTTCGATTATTTCGTTTTCATTGTCGCGCCCAGCTTCATGATTTCCGAAAACAGCTACTACAGGACAATTCCAGTTATTTTTATCAAGAACATCAATAAGATGTTGATATTTTTTTGTTTGATCTGAATCCATCATGTAGCTTATATCTCCAGCTAATAGAAGCAAATCTGGTTTTTTAGCTGTTTTTATTGCTTTTTCAAGTTCTTCTATGCCTATTCGATCTAAGTCGCTGAAAGCTGATATTAGCATAAAGAATCTTGTGGTTTGAGTTTTTTAAATAAAGTAGAAATTGGTTGTTTTGTATAATTTTTGTTAAAGCTTTTTGAATCGATTGAACTCATAAAAAGGTTTGGTGGGCGGGTGGAGATTTTCACGATTTTTTTTGGTTGAGCTTTTTTGTTTTTACCAATAAAAAGCTCATTTGAACTCCAGGCCTCCACGTTATCAGCGTGGCGCTCTAACCAGACTAAGCTACCTGCCCATTATCTAATTATAGACATCATTTCAGTTATAAATATGTAAAAAAGCCTTAAATCGTTGATACGACACTAAACGAAGTCTTTATATAGTAGGAAATGGATTTTGTATTATATAACATTTAGAATTCGCGTGTTTAGCAGTGTAAGAAGTCCATAATTTTAGGTTATAAAGATAACTGCTGAAATATAGAGTAGGGTGCTGATGAATCGTATTATTGGTTTTTGGTTGGTTGTGGAATAATTTTGGTTTTTGGTTGATGTCATGAGTAAAACTAATAGAAGGGTTAGTAAGAATACGTATGATGGTATTGTTTCTAGTGATAGGGTTCCTGCTCAATTGAAAAATGGATGGGAGAAAAAATATAATAAGCGTGGTAATTCTATTTTTGAAGTAGCTAACAAGGAAATGAGTCCAAAGGATGTTGCATTGAGTGGTGTTATTTTTGCTGTTGCAATAATGATGGTTTTCTTTAATTCAGCGACAGGATATGTTGTTAATGAAGATGCTTATTTGCAGACAATGACAATCGATCAGTTTGTTGTTGATAGTTACTTTTCAGAAATTACTTCTGATGGTGTTTTAACTAGTGTTTCTGTTTCTGGGTATGTTGAGGATAATTCGGATGTTAATATTTATTTAGTGAATGGTGGTGTGAAAACTTTGATTTCTGACACAAATCATATTCTTTCTGGTTCTGTTATAGAGCCTGTTAATGAAACTGTTATGTTGGAAGATGGAGAAGTGGAAGTTGTTGATTTAATAAGACGGTTTGAAAGTCTTTGTGCTGATACTTGTGAACTTTCTTTAGAAGCGGGAAGTTATGGAATTGAAGTTGATGTTTTGGTTGGGGAGGCTTATATTAACAGTGTTAGTTTTGAGTATGAACTTCTTGCTTTTGCAGACGATGAGAATTTACAAGAAGTATCAGAAATACTCGGTGTTGAAACTGGTGAAGTTTTAGTGAACGGTAATGAGACTGAAGAAATTGTGCCAGTGGAAGTTGATTTGGTGGAAGAGCCAGTGGAAGTTGATTTGGTGGAAGAGCCAGTGGAAGTTGATTTGGTGGAAGAGCAAGTGGAAGTTGATTTGGTGGAAGAGCCAGTGGAAGTTGATTTGGTGGAAGAGCAGCCTTCTCAAACAAATCTTCAAGAGAATGTTGCAGCTTCTCAGACAATTCAATACAAAGCTGTGATAGGTAAACCAGTTAAATGGAAAAAGCGGGTTATTTTGAAAACCCCAGATAAAAATGTTGTTGTTAGTATTCACAAGGATGCTGATGAAATTGTTATAAAAGATGAGAATGATCAACAGATTGTAAAAGCAAAAATTGATGGGGAGTCTGTTGTTGTAAGTGATATTTCTTCTAGTGAAATTACTGGAAATATTTTAGCCGATACTGATTTGTTGGAAAGGGTTTTCATGGTTCTTGGAAATCAATTTAGTAGAATAACTGCGTATAGTATTGTTTCTGCGGATGAGCAAGATGTTGATATTATTGTTGAAGATATTGTTGAGGAAGTGGAAGTGGAATATGTAACACCACCACCAATGGCAGAAGAAATTTTAACTGAAAACGGGAAAACAGTAATTGTTTATTCTGAAGTTGAATATGAAAATGTTTTAACATACTCGAAAATACCTGAAGTTTCTCCCGGGGCAGTTCGTTTGTATTGGAGTGAAAATTCTACAGAACCTAGACGGGAAGTTACAAATGATCCTTCTGTGAATTTGCAAATGTATGACACAAATGAAAATGATTTGGTTGATTATTTAGAATGGAATACACCACATACTTCAAACCAAACTTTTGATATTGAAATTACAGTTTTGAATCCGTATGAGTACTTGAAAGATGGGGATACTTGGATTGTTAGATTTGATACTGTTGGAACAGGAAACTTAACAATTAGTACAAACAATTCAGCGTGGGAAGAAATCGGAACAGATTTGCCTACTGTGGATGAAATGGAGTTTCTAAATTTGGAATGTGGGGAAGTGGATTTATCAAACCAATTAATTATTGTTGATGCAGATGATAATGAGTATAGTTATTCAGACATTACAGCTGAAGATAGCATTAAGCCGGTGAAGTTTAAGGTTGTTGATTATTCTTGTGATGATACAGGTTACTTTAGAAATTATATGAACATTGGTGGATATGCGGTCTTGAAATTGGAATTTGCAAACGAAGAAATGACAGTTGTTGATATGGCTTATGATCCTGATGAAATTGAGTTTTGTCATTTAGCAGCTAATTATACACAATCAGAAGCATTGAATGATACTTGTCAAAATGTTTATACGAATGGATTTACTTGGGATGTGCAGGGAAATAATCTAACTGTTTCTGGTAATGTTCTTGTTAATGGAACAAACGGAATGATCGATGCTGGTGATAGTGGGGCAATGTCTTTTGGTTCTATAACAATTTCTTCAACCGGACTTTATAATGCTACAAACGGGACGACGACTATAGTTACTGAAATAGGTGGGTGGGCATTTAATAATGATGCTTCTGGTGGGTTTAATGCTAATAATGGAACTATTGTTATAAACAGTCCAACAAGTACAAAGGCTGATTTTGAGGGTGATAATCCATGGAATTTGATAATTAATCTTTCAACAGGTGGTAATCAGTATTTTGAATTGTTTTCAGATCCTGTTATTGATAATGATTTTACAATTTTAAATGGAAATTTGTATACACAAGGTAATGATGAAGACTTTACAGTTGTTCATGATTTTGAGTTGGTGAACGGGGATTATTCAGTGGCTGTGGCTCCAACAACTCAAGAAATAGGTGTGTGGAGTGTTGGTTCTTTGTTTATTGGTGTTGGTACATCTTTTAATGCTACAAACGGGACAATGACAGTGACAGGAACAGATACTAATTATAATCTTGTATTTTCTGGAAGTTTTGGACATGGGAACGGAACCACAATATTAAATAATTCAGATGGGTATAATTATAAAATTGCAGGAGTAATGAATTCTGAAAATGCTTTCTATAATGTGATTGTAGATTCTGCAGCTGTAAATAGTTATTCTGATATTTATGTTGATGGTAATTTGACGATTAATTCAGGAGCTGAGTTAGATGTGGCTGTTTATGGTGGGGGTGATATTGTTAATGTAACTGGGAATGCTGTTGTACATGGAGCACTAGTTACATATAAGGACGAAAGTCAGACGCACGCTAATAGTTATTTTGGTTCTCTAACAATTGAAAACGGCGGAACATATATTGCTACGAATGAAACAACAATAATTTCAGGTGACTTAAACAACTCAGGAACATTTATAGACAATGATGGACGAGTTGAGTTTGATTCAAGTGCTATTGTGTTTGGAATTAATAACACAAATGATTTTTATGATTTGAATGTTTCTACAGGAACGTTGAGAGTTTTAGATGGATATTCTTTAGATGTTGAAAATGATGTTGTGTTGAGTGGAATTTTGAATGCTTCGAATACACAAGACCATTCTTTCGGTTCTTTAACAATTAATTCTGGTGGAACTTATAATGCTACAAGTGGGACGACTGAGATAACAGATAATGATGGAACTTATTCAGTTAATTTTGTTGGTACTGGTGTATTAATACACAATAATGGAACTTTCAATATAACAACTCCAAAAAGTACATATTTGGGAAATCAGGGTTTAGAAAGTTATTATAATTTAATAATGGACATGGGAGATGTTGCACATAATATAAGATTGGGTGGAGGAAATTGTTTAGTTGCTAATGATTTTACAGCATCATCTGGTGATATGTGGTTAGAATCCTTAAGAGATTTTATAGTTGATGGTGATGTAGTTATTGAATCTGGTTCTAAAATAACAGGTAATACTTATCCTATTTCTTTCGGTTCTCTAACAATCAATGATGGTGGAATTTATAGTGCTACAAGCGGAACGACGAATGTAACTAATGGTGTGTTGGATATTAGTGGTAGTTTTACACATAATGGTGGATCTGTCTACTTGAATGGTGGTGGGGTATCTAGAACTAATAATATTGATTTTGATGTTGGGGATGGTTTTTATGATTTGTATCTTTATGGTCCTGCAACATCATGGATGAAATTTGATGGTAATATAACTGTTGAGCATGATCTGACAGGTGGATCCACAACTGTTTTTTGGTTGATTGGTGAAGGGTCTAATCTAACATTAGGAAATGCTACATATGCTTCACAGGTAGATCTTAGTTATTTGTATGGGAGTGGTACTGTTAATAATCAGTATATTCAGGGAGCACACCCTGATCATCCTGCTAATATGGATGTAAATATTTTTTATTTCATTGAGATGGATGGTCCGTATTCTTCTTCAAATTCATATATAAAATGGCTTAATATTACTAGGGACTATGTGACTGAAACAGATGCTGATAAGAATCTTACTTTGCTTGGTGATTGTTATTTCCAAAGTTACACTTTGAGTGGTGGGGATACTTTAAACGTAACTTCAGGTGTAAATGTAACTTTCTCAGGGGATTTGAATGTTAATGGGAATTTGACTGTTGATGATGGAGTATTAGGTTTAAGTATAATTAATGTTACAGAAAATGTTATTGTAAATGGTTTGTTAAATGCTTCACAGGCTTCTGCAGCTTGGTTCGGTTCTTTAACAATTAACTCAGGTGGAACTTATGAAGCTACGAACGGAACAACAACGATTACAAGTGAGTACGCTGGAAAAGCAATTAAAATAAGTGGAGCTGGAACATTTACACATAATGATGGAATAGTAAATGTGACAACAGATGATGATACAATATTTGATGCTGATACAACATTTAATAATTTTCAAATATATGACAACGGAAATAATAGAACATATACTTTAGAAAAAGCATTTGATGTTGACGGTAATTTGACAATAACTTCAGGAGGTTTTGATTCAAGTGGAAGTAATTTTGGTATTACTGTTGATGGTGATGTGATTCTTGGAAGTGGAGCAAACATAACAGGTCGTGCATCAACAATATCTTTTGGTTCTTTAACAATCAACGATGGCGGAATTTATGATGCTACAAGTGGGACGACGAATGTAACAAATGCTTGTATTTTAGAAGCTACAGGAACGCTTACGCAAAATGGTGGAATTTTATCTGTTGGTGCTAATTCTGATTTCAAGAAAGCAATTACTACAGATAATGCTGGTTCAACTATTATTTTAATTGGACAAACTCAGATGACTGAATTGGCTCTTTCATTAAATGATATTTTAACAGTAACGGGGCAAAGACTAGAATTTACAAATGTGGGTGGAACTCCTTCTATTTCAGGAACGCTTAATGTTAATGATGCAATGTTAATTTCTCCGAGATTTAATATTGCTGGTGGTACAATTAATTCAAATGTAAATACTATTTGGATGGAAACCGGTAATGGAAATTCTGCTTTGGGTGGGGAAGGTAGATCAGTTAATGGAACACGGTTTGTTAATACTGTTGGTACAATTAATATGATTACCGCAGACATAAATGAAAATGTTATAATTGGTGCAGGAACTTTTCAAACAGATACGTTAGATTATTTGAGAACACGAGATGTGCGTATTGTAACTGGTGCAATATGGCAAGCTGATGATTCTGTTAATACAATTTCTGGTGATTGGGTATCTTCCGGTGGGTTGATTGGGAAGAGTGCATTTGAATGTAGTGGTTCTACGTATATGACTGTTCCAGACCAAGCAGCTTTGGATATTACTACTGCAATTACTATTGAAGCATGGATTAAGACATCAACATCCCAACACAATACATATCTTGTTAGAAAGGGGAGTGGTGTGTATCAAGTAGAAATAGAAAATGATGTTATTAAATTTCAGATATATGTTGATGGGGCTAATAGTCCGATTTTTTCTACAACTACTCTAAATGATGGAAAATGGCATCATATAACAGCAACTTGGGATGGTACTACTCAAAAAATATATACAGATGGTAAACTTGAAAATTCGACAGCGTTAAGTGGAACACTTGGAACAGATAGTGGTGCTTTGGGAATTGGAGCAATAAATTCAGGTGTAAATGCATTTACAGGTCAAATAGCAATGGTTAGAGTATTTGATGATGCGAGAAATCAATCTGAAATCCGTGCTGATATGTTTAATCCTTTTGCAGATATGGACGATGCTACAAATTTAGTAGCGATGTATCAATTTGATGAAGGCACAAGTACAGCAGTTGATAATGTAGAAGGAACAGAGGGGTTGGATGGAACTATGAGTGCAGCAAGTTGGGCATCTGCAGGAACCTTCACACCAGGAACATCAACACTGAACTTTACAAAGAGCGGAACAGTTACACCAGATGGTTTGACAAATGTTTCTTCTATGAGTGTGGGTGGGAGCACAGTGTTGAATGTTTCAGATGCGTTGACAGTTACAAGTACGCTGACAGCTTCAGGGAATTTGGATGTTTATGGAACATTGGATATAAACAATGGTTATAATCATACTTTTAATGCTTTGACTATCCACAACGGGGGAACTTGTAGTGCGACTAGTGGAATTATGTCAATGTCTGGAAACCTAATTAACTATGGAATTTTCACAAACAATTCAGGGACTGTTGGTTTTGCGGGGAATGCAACTGTTGTTGGAATTAATTCAACTTATGCGTTTAATGATTTGAATGTTTCAACTGATGTGTATCTGAAAACTCTTGGCCATAATACTAGCGGAATAATTGCAGACGGGGATGTTGATGTTTATGGAACGCTTGATGCAAGAGGTGGGGGTTTGGACTTTGATGGGACTGGGGATTATGTTAATGTTGGTGATGATGCGACGCTACAAGTAAGTAATGGAACCGTTAGTATGTGGTTTAACTTAGAAAGTTTTGTTAATTCTGAAGCAGACCATTTGGGTTTAATTGAAAAGTATTATAATGATGCTGATAGATGGTTAATAATTGTTGATAAAACAACAGAAAACATTAAATTGTATACTTCTAGTGGATTGACTTTAACTTCAGATACAGTGGTTTCTGAAAATAATTGGTATTATTTAACATTAACATTTGATGAATTGGATGGAACTAAAATGTATATAAATGGTATAGAAGAAGATAGTTCTGCGACAAATTATAAGTTATCAACAGTTACATCAACAAGCGATATTCATATTGGAAGGTATACGTATAGTGGTGCAATGAAGGTTTTCAACGGTACCATCTCAGACACCCGTATCTACAATCGAGCTTTAACAGCAACAGAAATTTCAGCTATGTACAACGGCAGTTATGTTAGTGATTCTGGTCTTGTGGGTTGGTGGATGCTGAATGATGTTGGTGCAACAGCTGTTGATTCAAGTAGTAGTGGAAATGATGGAACGTTAGAAGGAGATCCAACTTGGGTTGGAAATAATCCAGATACGAGTTTTGGAAGTTTGACGATAAACACAGACGGAACTTATGATGCTACAAGTGGGACGACGACTGTAGCTGAAAAGACTACTGTTGGTGGAATATTTGATGCTGGAAGTGGGGATTTGAGTTTGGGAAGTGGGTTTACTGGTGGTCATTTTGCATTACAAATAAATTCAGCTGGAACATTTGTTGGTGGTTCTGGAAATCATACCATGGGTTCTTTCTATTCAAATGAAGGAACTGCTACATTCACATCAGGTGTAACTACTATTGATGCAGTTCAAACATCTCTTACGGTTGCGTTTGCATTACACGATGGAACTTGGGACGATGGTAACGGAACAATTACGTTTACTTACGCAGGAGACCAATTTTTATATGATGAAGATAACACTGCAAGAACTTTTTACAATATAATTCTCAACAAAGCATCAGGCATAGTTCAATATTTCAATGGACAAGGTTTTGCACTCACAGTTGATAATGATTTAACAATAACTTCTGGAGAATATGATACAGCAGATAGTGGCGGAATAAGCAGAGATTTAACAGTAACTGGCGATGTAGATGTTACAGGAACTTTAACTGGAAATGCAGGAACGCATTCTTTCGGTTCTCTAACAATTAATACTGATGGAACTTATGATGCTACAAGTGGATTGACAACTGTTTTAGGAAACTTAATTAATTACGGGGCGTTTACAAATAATTCAGGAACAGTTAACATGACTGGTGCGAATAATTCTTTGTTGGTTGGAATTAATTCAACTTATCCGTTCAATGATTTTGTTGTTGATACAAGCACGAATGTTACAACTCGACAATATAGAGGAGATATAGTTGCTGATGGTGATGTAACAGTTGATGGAATTTTGGATAGTCGTGGAGCAGGGTTGGACTTTGATGGGACTGGGGATTATGTTAATGTTAGTGATGTTGATAATTTAATCGGTTTAAATTATACATATTCATTTTGGTTAAAACCAAGTACATTAAGTGGGTTTTATGGGATTATTGATAAGATAGTAGATGAGAGTGGTTTTCAAGGAATACTTATTACACAATATGATGATCTAATTCAAGTTTATACTGATGCGGGATCTACAACTTGTAGTGTTTCATTTTTTGTAGAAGATACTTGGGTATATGCTACAGTTGTAGTTGGTGATGATAGTTGTCTTGTATATAAAAATGGTGATATTGTATTGACAGATAATACTGCTCACACAGTAACGGCTAATGATGAAAACTTTTATATTGGTCAACAAGATTCATCAAGTAGATTTTTCAACGGCGAAATCTCAGACACTCGTATCTACAATCGTTCTCTAACAGCAACAGAAGTTTCTGACCTATATAATAACAATTACGATAACACAACTGGTTTAGTAGGACATTGGAAGTTGGATGATGCTTCTGGAAGTTCAGCTGCGGATTCAAGCGGGGAAGGAAACACTGGAACACTAGAAGGAGACCCAACTTGGATTAGTCCAGATACTAGTTTTGGGAGTTTGACGGTTAATACTAACGGGGTTTATAGTGCTACAAGTGGGATGACAACGGTTTCTGGATTAACTGATGTTTATGGAACCTTTGATGCAGGAAGTGGGGATTTGAGTTTAGCAAGTGGTTCAACTGCTGCTACGTCGGCATTAACAATTAATACGGGTGGAACTTTCACAGGAGGTTCAGGTGCGCATACAATGGGGTCAATAACTGATGGTGTTGGTACTGGAACGACAACTCTTTCTTCAGGAGTAACGACTTTTGATGGACAAGCAGCACTTGATTTTGCTATGTCGTTATCTGCAGTAGGTAATTTTGATGATGGTGACGGAACAATAGTATTTACATATGCCGGTGATCAAGTAATACATTCACAAGCAAGCAATGCACGAACTTTCTATAATGTTATTGTAAATAAAACAAGTGGAGAGGTTAGGCAAGGACATCCTGGTCAGAGTTTTAATATGACTATTGATAATGATTTAACAATAATCTCTGGAGAATATGATACAGCAGATAGTGGTGGTACGAGTAGAGATTTAACAGTTACAGGCGATGTAGATGTTACAGGAACATTAATTGGAAATGCAGGAACACATTCTTTCGGTTCTCTAACAATCAACAACGGTGGAACTTATGATGCTACAAGTGGGACGACTACATTGACAGGAGTAACTGGTAATAATAAATTGATTGATGAGAATGGTGGAACATTTACACATAATAATGGAACTGTAGAATTTACAAGTGGTACTAGTTACCAGATAGATGGTTTTGATTATTATGATTTGGTAATACCTAGTTCGTATAGTGCGCAGAGTAATATGCTTTATCTTTGGTCTGCTGCTGGTAGTTTTAATGATGTTAATATTGCATTTGGGAAAACTTTCAATTTGTATTTGGGACCAGAAGATTTGAATATTACTGGTGATGTTATTGTTAATGGAACACTTCAGGCAGCTGCTTTGTTTGATGGTAAAAATTTCTCAATGGGTTCATTGACAATTAATGACGGTGGGGAATATGAAGCTACAAGCGGGACGACAACAATTGCAGGTAACTTAAGTCGGATAGGAACTTTCACAAACAATTCTGGAGTTGTGGAGTTAAGTGGGGCGAATGCTTATGTTACAAATGATACTGATTTTAACAATGTTACTGTTTCAGGAAATGTTACATTCCAAAATGAAACAAATTATACAATGATTAATGTAACATCAACTGGAAATTTGACTTACGAAACATCAACTACACAAACAGACAGTGGAGTATATTATTATAAAGCACCAAGTGGGTTTGTTACATTGTCAAGTGGAAATTTGACATCTGTAAGTTCTTATTTGAATGATAGTTCATTATCAAGTAATACTGAAGGAACTGATAATTGGTTGGATGTGATTGTGAGTGGGATCTGGACAGTAAGTGGATGGAATACAGATCCGGAACTTTCTTCAGTTGAACTTTATCCGGCAAGTCCTCAAGTAAATCAAGATTTAACAATAACAGTAAATTGTTATGATGTTGACGGAGACACATTAACAGCTTATTGGGATTTATACAAAGACGGAGTTAATCAAACTGCTTTGTCTGGTTCTGGATCAGCAACAAATGCAACTGATACAAGTTTGACAGTTTTGACTTCAGGAAATACAAGTACGGGAGATGTGTGGATAGCAGAAACTTGGTGTGGGGACGGAACAGCAAATACTTCAAAAATTAATTCAACTTCAAGAACAATAGTGGCTGTGCCTGTTCAAGATGGTTCTCCATCTTCACCTGGTGGAGGAATTGCAACACCGAAGAAAGGACAATTTACAATAAGTCCGAAAGAAATTATTGCGCCTTTGCCGAGAAAAGGATTTAAGGCTTATGAATTTGTAATTAATAGTCCTACAGGGGATGACTTTGATTTGGAAATTGATACAAGTGAATCAAATGACCATGTTGATGTTACACAGAAGAAATTTACTGTTTATGGTGCGCGGGAGAATGTTGTAAAAGTTACGATTTTAGCAGGTACTCAATTGGGAACAAGCACTGGAAAATTGATATTCAAATCAGATATTAGGACAGTGGAAATTCCTATTGTGGTTGAAGTAGAATCTGAAAGAGTTATCTTCGACTCTAAGATTGATGTTTTACCAAACTTTAAATTGGTAGATGCAGGTGATACTTTAAAGACACATATTACACTTTTGCCAGTTGGACCAAAGGAAAGAACAGTTGATGCTATTGTTACATATACAATCAAAGACTTGAAAAATAATATTCTTTATACCGAAAGTGAGACATTTGCAGTTCATGAGCAAATGGGGTATGATAAGGAAATAGTTGTGCCTGATGGGTTGGAAGAAGGGTCATATGTTGTTAATATTGATGTTTTGTATGAAAACGCATTTGCTACTTCATCCTCTTTATTTGAGGTCAGAGGGGAAGAATTAGAGGAAATAGAGGAATATGGTAACATACTGCTTATTCTAATGCTTATTTTGATCCCTATGGCGATTTATCTTATTTTTGAAATTCTTAAGCACCTTAAGGACCGTTAAAGGCGTTGTTTTTTTCTAATAGTAACCTTTATAAGGTCGTTTTCAAATAATCTTAGTATGAAGCACAAGGGAATTACTTATCGGTCTATGTTTATTTTTGTATTAGTGATAATGATAGCATTTTTGTTTTTCTGGAATTTACAAGTTGATTCGCCAGTAGCGAAAAGTCGAGTTGAAAAATTTAGTGTTGATCAAAGTTTGATAAAATTATTATTACATCCGGGTGAACAGATAACAAAAAATATTAGAGTTCGAAATGTTTGGGCAAATGATTTAGATTTTGTTGTTGATTTTTCTGGTGATATTTCAAATATACTTTCTATTGATGGTGATATGGATTTTTCATTGACTTCAGGTGCAAGTAAAAAATTGAATTTGAATATTGATGCGGACGCTGATCAAAAACCCGGTGTTTATGTTGGTAATATTATAATAGAATCAGATGAGATGATTGAGATACCTGTTATAATTGAGGTTGAGAGTGATTATGTATTTTTCGATAGTAATTTGAATACGCGGATTATTGATGTTATAACACCTGGGTCAGATATTGATTTTTCTGTGAAAATTTTTGACATGCAGATGGGTATAGATCCAACAAGTGTTAAAATGGAATATTCTCTTTTGGATATGAATGGAAATGAAATTCTTTCTGAGAGTGAAAGTGTTGTTGTGCTTGGATCAACTGAAACAAACAAAATGATAACTTTACCAACAATGCTTGATTATGGTTTGTATATTTTTACATCAGAAGCTAAGTATGGATCAAGTACAGGGGTATCAACTTATTTGATACAGGTTTCTGGTTATAGTATTGGGGACGAAGAAGCTGGAATGTTTTCTGCATGTATAGGAAATAATTTCTGTTTGTTCGGGGTGTTGTCAGTCTTCTTGATTGTTATGGTGATGTTGGTTTTGCTTTATACAATTAGTTTGTTAAAGCCACGTGAGAAAACTCACAGGGAGAAAATAATTGTTATGAAGGGCTTTGCTAGGGAAAAGAAAGAACATGTTAAGGAAATTGTGTCACGTGTTACAGCACCATCACTTCCAAAATTGAAACTTCCAAAGTTGCCACGAATTAAATTACCAAGAATACGAGCACCTCGATTGCCACGAATTAAATTACCAAGAATACGAGCACCTCGATTGCCACGAATTAAATTACCAAGAATACGAGCACCTCGATTTAAATTACCAAAGATTCGTGTACCAAAATTAGGATTACCAAAGAGGCCGATTGTAGAAACAGCAAAAGATAAATTTGATGAGAAGAAGGAAAGTTTGAAAGATAAGCATGCTGAAGTTGTGGATAAGATTAAAAATCCTAATTTAGGTATTCCACCACTTCGATTGAAAGTTCCAGTACCTATGATTAAATTGCCACGAATAAAGGTACCTCGTCTTCCTAGGATTAAATTACCACGAGTGAGAATCCCACGAATTAAATTACCAAGAATACGAGTTCCACGTTTACCAAGGATTAGAGTTCCAAAAATTCGTGTACCACGAGTAAAGTTGCCAAGAATCCGTCTTCCAAAATTGAAACTTCCAAAGATCAAAGCGCCAAGAATTAAACTTCCTAAATTTGATCTTCCTTCAATTCCAGGTACAGAGGAAAATTACAAACCACAAAAGAGGAAAGTTGTTAAGAAGGTAGTGGCTGTTCAAGAAAAGCCAAAGTTTGAGATACCTAAATTTAAATTGCCTACATTTAGAATGCCAAAGATTTCAATGCCTAAGTTTAGTTTGCCTAAGATTAAAGCTCCTAAATTACCAACAATCAAAGCGCCTAAAATGCCAAAAGTAAAGGCTCCTAAAATAAAAGCACCTAAATTGCCAAAGATTAAAATTCCTCGATTGCCTAAATTTAAATTGCCTACATTTAGAATGCCAAAAATTTCAATGCCTAAGATTAAAGCTCCTAAATTACCAAAGATTAAAGCGCCTAAAATGCCAAAGATTAACTCACCATTTGGTATCAGAGCGAAATTTGATAAAGCAAAGAAAAAGTTAGATGAATTTTTAGGGGTTTAAATGCTCTTTTTATTTAACAGCTTTTTGTTAGGTAATCTTTTTATGGGTTCGGAAACCAAAAAGATTAATCAAAAATTGTGCAAAAAACCTGTACCAAAAACTGTAAAAACGGCAGCGAAAAAATATTTCAGTGTTCTTTTTATTTTTTAATTAGAGCTATCTATATACAAATAAAATTGGTTTGGTATTATTTATGCCATTCTTAATTCGAGTACATCTTTATCTTCAAGTATGTGTTCTTCGCCGACTCGCTCGCCTTTGTGTTTTACAGAAGTTCCCCAGACTCGAGCAAACTTGAAAAATTTAACAAAGTCTTTGTGAACATGGTCTGCTGCTTTTTCCACTGTTGTTCCTCTTTTTAGTACTAATGCCTTTTTTACTGGTTTTTTTCCAGGTTCTTTACAATAAACACGAATTAGTTTTAGAATTCCCCAGATTTTTTCTTTTGCTTTTTCTGGGTCTTCTCCGCTGCAAATTTCAACTATTGGGACGCGCATTCGGAAATGTGATAATTGTTCTTTTAATTCTATCAAATCTTTTTTTTCTTTGTAGACCAAAACAACACCATCACAGTTTTGTGCAATGTTCATGTGCATTGGGTGGAATGTTGATGGGATTTCTACTAATTGGATAGTTACGCCTGTCCAATTTATGCTTCCGATTACTGGTTTTGTTGTTGTGTATGGGCGGGAAGAAATTTTCGGGCGGGCATTTGTTAGAGCAGTAAGTAATGTGGATTTTCCAGATTGTGTTAAACCGATTAAAGAAACTTGAGCATCGCCTTCTTTTGGGATGGTAGTTATTCTACGGGAGGTTTTTCCACTACTTTGTTTTCGAAGTTTTGCAAGTTTGGTTTTTATTTCTCCTCGCATTACATCACAGCCCTTGTGATTTGGACAGGCTGATAGCATTTCTTCTAATGCGAAGATCTTTTCTTCACGGGTTTTAGCTTCAGCCATTTTAGCTTTTGCTCGTATAAATTCAATAGTAACGTTTGTAGGCATGATAACACTCTAAAGAGAGATGGTTGTGTGGATTTTAAAAGTTTTGGTATGCAATTAGATGTATGGAAAATACAGCTATTAAAGACGGAATTGACAATTCTGTGACTGATCCTTGTCCACGGTGTAGGGCACAGCTTCTTACAATTAATAATCAGCTTACTAAGTGGATTACTTGTCCTAAATGTAAGTTCAAGAAGCTTGAGCCCCTTGAAAAGCGAAAGATACAGATACGGTCTCTTAAGTGATCTATACAAACGAAATTCGTGTCGTATAACGTATACAGATGAAATCTGTGCAGTATAATAGTTTTATATTCGCCCCTACTAAGAATAGTTTATGTCTAATGGTTATTCTAAGAAGATTCAGAAGGTTTTAAGGGATAATGAAATTGTTTATGGTTGTGGGGTTGAGGTTGGGGATGAGAAAGGTGTGCTTATGCCTAAGTCTTGTGGGGATGATGATTGTCTTGTGCTGAAATTGAAATCAGGCTATAATATAGGCGTTCGATATGATAAACAGGAAATAAAAAAGTTATCTGAGCCGGTTAAAATACCAAAGCCTAAAAAAACGGAATTTGATCCTTCTAAGCCGCGGGTGTCAATGATTGTTATTGGTGGGACAATTTCTAGTAAGGTTGATTACAGAACAGGTGGTGTTTCTGCATTGTTGGATCCTGAGGAGATTTTAGGACAGATACCTGAACTGAAAGGTATTGTAAATATCCATAAAGTGGTTGTGCCGTTTACGCGGATGGGTGAATCTGTTAATTATGAAGATTGGCAGGAGATTGCTAAAGAAGTTGAGAAGCGATTGAAAGACGGGGATGCAGGAGTTATTATTACGCAGGGGACAGATTCTTTACATTATACAGCAGCTGCACTTTCCTTTATGTTACCGAAGATTGGGAAGCCTGTTGTTATAGTTGGTAGTCAGAAATCTTCTGATCGGGGTTCTTCAGATGGTCCGATGAATTTGATTTGTGCTGCTCACTTGATGGCGAAAGCTAAAGAATTAGAAATTCGAGGCGTTGGTACTTGTTTGCACGGAAGTATGAATGATAATTATTGTTTATTTATTCGGGGGACAAAGGTTCGGAAGATGCATACTTCTAGGCGGGATGCTTTCCGGCCAATTAATTTTAAGCCGATTGCGAAGATTTCGTTGGATGGGAAAATAGAAGTTTATGAAAAAGATGTGTTTGAATTTGGTGTTCGGGCTGATGTGAAGTATGAACCTAAGGTTGCTCTTGTGAAATTTACACCTGGGGCAGATCCAGATATAATTAATTATTATGTGAAAAAGGGATACAAAGGGATTGTTATTGAGGCACTTGGTATGGGACAGGTTTCTGTTGAGAACTGGACAAGGAATAAAAAAGACGCGTGGATACCTACGATAAAGAAGGCGATAAAAAAGGGAGTTGTTGTTTGTTTTGCAGCGCAAACAATTTATGGACGAGTTAATTCTAGT
>Ga0233431_1003760_pt1 | contig 17495 bp, 19 predicted proteins | sample SI_118_April2016_FD_179867 | JGI IMG/M metagenome (GOLD analysis project Ga0233431, IMG submission 179867) | Seawater microbial communities from Saanich Inlet, British Columbia, Canada - SI_118_April2016_200_MG | ecosystem: Environmental > Aquatic > Marine > Inlet | place: Canada: British... | reverse complement strand
GGAGTTTGGATTACCAAAAAAGGAGATGCTGGTGATTATAATATAGACGTCGAACTCTATGATGGTAAAGAGTGGGAAAAGGTTCAGTTTTGTATTAATGTAAGAGAAGGTAATGACGCTCCAAAATTAATTGTTAGTAAAAACTTTAATGTAAAGGAAGGCGACATTTTAATGATAGATGCAGAATGTGTTGATCCTGAAGGTGATGAAATTAGCGTCAGTTATTCTGGTTTTACAGATACAGCAAGAAAAAGAACTTCTTTTGAGGATTATGGCAGTCATAAAGTAATAGTTACTTGTTCTGATGGACTTAATACAGTTGAAGAATCTGTTTCTGTCTTTGTTACGAATGTTAATCGTGCTCCTGTTATAATGGATGTTTGGAATTAACTTTATTTTTGACCCAATATTTTTTCTATTTATACTATTAGATATGCAAAATGGACCATTAAACACAAACTAGTGAGAAAAATATCCCAACTCAATAACGTTTATAACTAAAACATTTCTCAACTGAAAGATGAAGTTCAAGATTCAATTTGGAGAAATAATTCCAGGACTAAAAATCTATGGAAAAGAAGCTAATTATCCAGTTCTAAATGAAAGAGATGCCCGAGCTGCTGGTGGCATTATGCTAATGTTCGCAGTCTTTTCGTTTGCTCAAGCATTTCTGTTAAAACAATTTGTATTCCTACAAATCTTTGTAATCTTATTCTTAGTAGAGTTTTGGATTCGAATTATCATCAATCCAAATTATGCACCAATTTATGCTCTTGGAAAATTGTTAGTTAAAAAACAAATCCCAGAATATGTTGGAGCAATCCAAAAGAAATTTGCTTGGGCAATGGGGTTAATATTAGCAGTAAGTATGTTCTTCATTGCAGTAGTTTATGAAGTCAGAGGAATAATTCCATTTAGTATTTGTGGAGTGTGTATCTTCCTTCTTTGGGCAGAATCTACATTAGGAATTTGTGTAGGTTGTAAAATCTATGGTTGGTTAATCAAAATTGGAATTATTAAACCAAAAGTAAGAGCAGCTTGTCCAGGTGGAGTTTGTAGTATTAAGAAATCTTAGAAAAAATGAATAATGATTAGTTAACTGACAAACTAATCCCTACTTCCATTACTTGCTAAACTCGCACCCAATCCCTTAGCAAAATAATCTTCTCTTCCAAGAATAACTGCCGCTTCAAAGTTTTGTCGAAGTCCCGGTCTTTTAGTTTCGTGCCAATCTTTAACTGCCTGATATGTTTGTTGTAAAGCACCACCAAATCCTTGAATAAACTGATGTAATTCCGTATCAGTTCTTCCTTCTAGAATTGCTCGATCAACTAAGTGAGCATCCTTTAGTTCAAAAGAAACTCGATATTTAGTAGCATCTGTAGCAGTAAGATCAAAGTGCTGTTTAAGGATAGTTTCAACTTCTTGTTTAACTTCTTCAGGTTCTTCTAATCCATGACTTCCATAAAGTTCTACTTCAAAATTAATTCTCGCATCATAACCTTCACTTTCTTCCTTAGAAGTTATTTCAATTGGCTTTCCGCTCACCAAGTAAATAGGACGTTCTTCTGCCTTTGTACGGTGCATATTCCCACCCTTAAAATCTTGCAGTCCCAAAGCAAAAGCTCCTTCCAATGCTCCCGGTTGATAAGAAGTTTTCAATGCCGTTGGGCCTTCTTCTAATTGAGTGTCTGGAAGTAATGATAAAAATAGTTCATAACCTTGTTCTTTTCGATCCCTAAATATTTGACTTGCACCATGACGATCTTTAGGTTCTAAAGCAGCCCACTCTCCCTTAAGAGTTTCAACCAAATAATCTGAACTTGCAGCAGCCATGGATCTAAACTTTTGCCATTCTAACGCAGCTCTAAAACCAGCTTCTGCTTCTCTTCTAACATCTGTTTGAATAGGAACATTCTTAGTTCCCTTTGAAAGATCATTATTATCAATAAATCTTTTAGTCATATGAACATTAACTGGAAATGTTCCTTCTTTAACCCATCCTCTTTCACCATTAGCCACACCCAATTGAAAATAGTCTGCAGTATCAAAAATTTGGGGCGCGCTATTAAAAGTAGTTACATTAGGACGGCGATCTTTTTGATGTGTAGTAACATGAAGAAGCTGGTCACTTAATCCTTTGTTCTCAACTTTCCCACCAAATCGGAGATCCCATTGGATATTATCATCATATGGTTTGGAACCGCCACGTCCACTTGGCCCATCATAATCAGAATGGCCATCAACAATTAATTTTTCAAATCGAGAAAAACCTTCTTCTTCAGAAAATGCTTGTTGAGCGAACCATTGATCATATTGTGTATTAATCGCTTCAACTTGCGCCAAACCAAAGTCAACATAAGTTTGTGTTGCTGGAAATTTAGAAAGTTTATTTTCAACTGCTACCATAGTGAATGCGGTAAGCAAAAGTAGTTTATATACTTAGTTGTACTCCAATAGATATTTAAGAAAAAATGTAGCCCCGCGCAGATTTGAACTGCGGTCAATGCCTCTCTTTCCCATAAATGGGTCCAAAGGGCACTATGACTAGACTCCACCTAATTTCTCAGAATGGATTAGTCCACTACACCACGGGGCTGTAATTAAGAATTAATTCTTCAAGGTATTTATAAAAGTTTTGGCTTCCTTAACCACAAATAAACCAAATAACCAATAATTCCTAATAAAATACCAGCAACTGCATCAATAAAGTAATGTTGCTTAATTAACATAGTAGAAAGAGTAATTCCCGCAAACATGATCCATACCCACCAATGTTTCTTATCGTGTTGATAGATAATTAAACTAGCTAATAAAGATAAAGCTACATGTAAACTTGGAAAATTATTAAACCCAGGAGCATCAGCCAGATAACTAAGTTTAACCAAACCAGTAAAAAATCCATTTGTTAAATTCTCTGGACGAAGAACAGTCTTTACAGGAAATAATAAGAAAGTAATGTATCCAAGAAACATAGTAAAAATAAAGCTTAAGGACAATGCTGCAAATTGGTTCTCATCTTTAATTATGATGTAAGGAACAACGATAACATAGACGAAAGTTAACATATAAAAAATTACAAAAGAAGGCACAAATGGGATCATATAATCTATTGGAAGAATTAAGTGATAACCAGCTCTGCTTAAAGAGAAATTGTTAATTAGAATGTAAGGCACTACAAAAGATAAAATTCCAAATAATGCCCAGTATATTCGTTTCATGACTTAAGTCAGATTTAAGGATCATTTAAAAGAATTATGAAGTTATATCATCCAATCAGAAATAATGAAGAAAATATGTGGGCGGCAGGGCTCGAACCTGCGTAAGCACTAAGCTACTGGGTGTCTTTCAGTCATCGCTCTAAAGCACATGATACTTTTTTACCAGACTGACCTAAGCAAAGCCTAAAACTTGACTTCCATCAAGAATTATCCAGCCCATTTGACCACTCTGGCACGCCCACATGACAAAAACATTTACTTTGTTTTCTTTTATTCTTCATTGGTAACCCATTTAAAAACTTATCGTTCTCTCTTGCACAAATTCTCAGTCCATAGAATTCTGTACCATATTTATTATTGATCCAAGAATCCCCACAATGTTTTATTTTAGATTTAGAAGGATTTTACTAACATCTTTAATTAAATCTTTACTGGCTGAAGTAAACCCTAACGTTTTTCCCCTAATCCCACCATCAGTATCAAATAAACCTGCTAAGAAGAATTTTTGTAGCTTTAAGGAGCTATAAATTTGAAGAGGAACAATAACTGAAGAACTTTTCTTACCAGAAGGAATCTTCAAGGTAGATGTAAGAAAATAATAAAAGCTTTTATTCCTAAACTGAAAATAATATAACTGTTTTCTGTTTCCTCTAATTACTTTCCTTTCTCTGATTGTACTTTTGGTACTAATAATCGACTTAATCAAAGATTCAAATACTTTTAAGAATTCTAAATCAATAACTTCAACAGTAATCCTATAATCCTTAGATTTAGTTACATTTGATTTGTGTGAACCAAAAATGTGTCCATCTCCAACTATCACCCCAGCTAAGTATGCAGTTGTTTCATTAATGGGGATTTGGTGGATAGTTCCTATATTCATTTTAATTTACCTCCAATCTTCATATGTTTAGATAGGAGTTTTAAGAAAAAGAGAATTCAGTTAAACTAATCTAAGTTATTTTCTGCCTAAGCAAAAAGAACAATTTAATAGTTTAATTTCCCTCTTTTTCCTATTCCTTCAGAGAATTACTAATTTATAAGTTTTATCTAAGGTTGTCCAGTGGGTAGTGGCATGTATATTTCTATTAAAAACCTTTATAAAATATCATTGACTCCTTACCCAAATGGCAAAAGATACAAAAGGAATCACAGTTAAGAAAGAAGAAGATTTTAGTGAGTGGTATACTCAAGTTATTCAAAAAGCAGATTTAGCAGATTATTCAGCCGTTTCAGGGTGTATTGTTTACAAACCCAATTCATATTCTATCTGGGAAGTGATTAAAGACGTTACAGATAAAAAATTCAAAGCAGTTGGAATTAAGAACGCTTACTTTCCTTTATTCATCCCAGAATCATTATTACAAAAAGAAGCTAAACACATTGAAGGATTTGCTGCAGAAGTTGCTTGGGTAACTCATGCTGGAAATTCAAAACTAGCTGAACGATTAGCAATCAGACCAACTTCTGAAACGATTATGTATGATTCATATTCAAAATGGATCCGATCCCATAACGATCTACCATTACGAATTAATCAATGGAATAATGTAGTCAGATGGGAATTTAAACATCCAACTCCTTTTTTAAGAGGAAGAGAATTTCTTTGGAACGAAGGACATACTTGTTTTGCTAATAAGGAAGAAGCAGAAACAGAAGGCCCAGAAATCATTGGTATTTATGATGATGTATGTAAAAACTATTTAGCTATGCCTTCCTTAATTGGAAGAAAATCTGAGAAAGAAAAGTTTGCAGGCGCTGAATACACAACAAGCATGGAATTCATTATGCCTAATGGCAAATCAATTCAAGGACCAGATTTCCACCATGATGGACAAAACTTTTCCAAACCTTTTGAAATCTCTTTTACTAATGAAAAAGGCGAGAAAGAATATGTTTGGCAAAATACTTGGGCAATCTCCACAAGAATGATTGGAGTTCTAATCGCTATGCATGGTGATAATAAAGGATTAGTTTTACCTCCAAAATTAGCTAGCACGCAAGTTGTAATTGTTCCAATATTATTTGAAGATTCTAAAAAAAATATTCTTAAAGAAGCTAACGACATCAAGAAGAAGTTAGAAAAGAAAGGAATTTCTGTACATTTAGATAACCGCGAAAATTATTCTCCTGGCTGGAAATTTAATGAATGGGAACTTAAAGGAATTCCAGTAAGAATTGAATTTGGACCAAAAGATTTGGAAAAGAAAAAAGCAATGGTTGTTAGAAGAGATAATGGCGAAAAGCAACATTTAGACTTAACTGCAATTGCAGATGAGGTTTCATTAGTTTTAGATAATATCCAAACTTCTTTATTTGAAAAAGCTGAGAAGGTTCTACAAGAAAGCATTACTAAGGTTGAAAACATGAAAGAGGCCAAGAAAGCATTAGAAGCTAAAAAAATAATTTTCGCTCCTTGGTGCGGCTCTGTAGAATGTGAAGATAATTTTAAAGAAGCAACTGGGGCAAAATCTTTAAACTCTCCTGAAGAACAACCAGATATTAAAAACAAGAAATGTTTTGCTTGTGAAGAAAAAGCTAATGCTTGGTTTTATCTAGGAAAAAGTTATTAATTATCAGAAGCGCCGGTTAAGCTTTCAAACATTTTCCTTTTTTGAGTTTCTGGATCAAATCCTAGCTCTTCCCATAAAGGATTATATGAACCATTTAAAACATTCGGACGAATAACTTTACGAGTAACATTACGACCTTTAAGTTCTTGTGAAATTAGATCTGCAAAATGATCTGCCACTTCAACAGGAACGGGCCCAAAAGTTTCATCTGCACCATAAAAATGAATAAAATACCCGTCGCTATTAACTTGTTTTGGTCGACTTCCTGAAAAATCCCATTTTTGATTAACAGCAATGTTCATTTTTCCACCGCCTACAATAGGACAACCATTAATTTGACCATTTTGAGGACCATTAGATTGGAGATATAAAAAGAGATTTCTTTCGTAATCAATAGTAACTAAGAATCTTCTTCCAAATAAAAAATCATGAGAAGAATTATTTCCCCTTAAATGATATTCTAAATTAGACATCTAATTGTTGAAAAGCAATTCATTTAAAAGTTATGTGGTAATTGAGAATAATTGTTAGTACAAACCATTAGATTTATATTCTTTTAAATATATTCTAAAAGCAATGGTTGAAAAAGAAATAATTGTTCTTGGCGATGTTGAGATGGGAGCTGGTAATTTAACAGACGATTTCATCAGCGATAACGCGTTATCAGAACTAATCTCAGAATTGCATCAACGTCCACATCAAGTAGATTTAGTTCTTAATGGAGATATTTTCGATTTCTTAAAATGTCCTTACTTTAAGCACAATCAGTTAATTTATACCAGGCATGTTACAGAAGAAGTTTCCTTATCAAAACTAAAATTAATCTATAAAGCTCATCAAAGAGTATTCAATACATTAAGAAAATTTGTAAAAAACAAGAAGCATAAACTGTACTTCATTGTTGGAAATCACGACATGGATTTAGTTTACAAAAAAGTCCAAAAAGAGATTAGAGATTTATTAGGGAATAAAAGGAACATTTATTTCAAAATGAAATATAATGCTCACCAAGTTTATACTGAACATGGCAACCAATATGATTTCCTTAACCGATTTAGTATGAGAAGATTATTCTTAAAACATAAGGGCGAAACAATTCTTAATCCACCCTGGATTAACTTTAGTTTAATGGGCAAATTCATGGACCTTAAAGAAGAACATCCCTTCGCAGAAAGAATTTCTCCTAAGCCAACACTATTAGATTTACATAAAGCAGTTACAAAAAAAATTACAAAGAAAACAATAACACATTTCTTAAAAAGTGTGTTTTATTACCCTCTTAGATATTTCTTCGATCCCACTTACTCCTATCCTCGAGAAATCATTAATGAAGTTTATAGAAAATTCAAGAAAAGCAATCTTGATGTTGATAAAATAGTGAATGTCTTTAAGTTAAAGAAATGGCGAACAGTTAGAAAAAATAAGATTTTAATTTTAAGCCATGACCATGAAAAGTATATTGAAGATAAAGATGGAAGAGTAATAATCCATCCTGGAAGCTGGAGAGATGAATATGAGTTAAATAAAGAAACTAGAAAATTAACTCCAATCCCAAAACGGTATGTTCAAATTCTAGTAGGAGAAACCGGACTTAGTTATCAAGTAATAGAATTTCCAATAAAAAGAAGTATCCTAAATTTAGATGAAGTGATAAAAAATGAGATTAAGTTCATTAAATTAGCAGCAAAAGAAGAACAGTTTACTTCAAGTCTAATCTGAATTCTTTCCCATAATCTTTAAATCCCAATCGAATGTAAAAATCATGAACTTTCTCTCGAGAATATCTACTTGTAGCCACGATTTTATAACTTCCAGAATTCTTGGCTTCTTCAATTGCCTCCTCAAATAACTGTCGAGCATAACCTTTTCCCCGATAAGCTTCTTTAACATACAAATCTTCAATTAAAGCATAGGGTTCATTGTGTAAGTCATTTTTAATGTAAACAATGCTAATTCTAGCTACTTCTTGATTCTCCTCTTCAATAACTAACTTGGTACCAGAAAATTCCAGATTAGTTTTTTTAGTTTCCATATTACTTAAACAATTATTATTCTTTTAATATTTTCCTATCCTTTAAACTAGATTTAGTGTTTTACTACTTCGCTGCAATGAGCAACCTTTAAATAGCTGGTTAAATCTAAAATAATGACCAGGGGTGGTTTACATTTTAGAAAAAGCTGTGGATGAAATAATTACAAAATATTCTCATTTTGATGAGATCGCTGAAGCAATTAATCAGTTTATTCTAGAAAATGCTTCCCTCGATAAAGAAGAAAAAGCGTCTACTAAAGAAAGTGAATTAGAAATCCAAGTAGAAATGGAGAAAGTCTCTGATAAAGCTGACAAAAGAGAACCATCTGAAACTTTAGAAAAGAAAACTAAGAAAAAAGAAGATAAAGATTCTAAAAAAGAAGGCAAGGGTTCTAAGAAAAAAGACAAAAATCTTCGTAAATCACAAGGTAAAGAAATAACTTACTCTTCACAAGAAGAACAATTACTGGCAGAGAATTTCTACCAATCAAATGTTGATTACGACCAATTATCTTCATATTCATTTAACCAAAACATAAAAGGTGAGGTTTATGAGCAAGGTAAGATTACTCAAGCTTATTCCGATGCCCAAGATGAACAAATTAGTGCTGTTGAAGCAAGTGAAACTATGAGAGAAGTACAATTTGCTGCGTTATTGGGATCAAAAACAGAAGTATCTTACATTAAAAGAAAGAAAATGGCTACTTGGACCCTATTCAATTCCGCAGAGTTCAGAATGTTTGAAACTATGCATGGCTTAACAAGAGACGTAGATTATTCCAAGACATTCTAAGATAAATAAGAAAAAAATAAAGAAAAGAAAAAACAATTATTAATTAATCAAAACTTCTACATCCCTTCCGAAGATGTTCTTCAGATCTTCAAAGATTGGCTCTTTAATAAACGCTTTCTGATGTAAATCAACTGCTGCTAATGCTTTCTCAAATTCTTCAATTGTAGAATCAACTAAAGTTCCTAAGCTACCATCAGGGTTAATTTTAGCTTTTTCATACTTTCTTTCCTTGGCATCAATATCTGGAATAACAAAAGCAAACTTATCTAACAAAATAACTTCACCATACTTTTCCCCATGCTTAACTTTGATCTTGGCTCTTTCCAATTCTCTTCCTCGCTTTCGTTGCATATACTCAACTAAGAATCTAATCAAACCACCAGAACCTTTTCTTGCTTTTTCAATATCTGATTTACTTAATTTCTTCTTATCATACTTACGCTTAGCTTCAACAATCTCATTTAAATCTCTAAGATAACGAGCAGGAACTTTTCCAGTAGAAATTAATTCATCTTCAAACAACTTAATAATTTCTTCATCTTGAGCTTTTTCAATTCCTTCTAATCTTAAGACATCGCGAATAATTGTTACAATCTCATCGTAAAGGATAGTTACACTTTTCTGGTTATGCATTTCTTCAATCTGCTTGAATAATTTATCAATTCGTTTCAAGTATTTCTCAGCATTAGTTACTAACTTATCTAACTCAGTCCCACTTAATTCTTTTAATTCACCATGCTCAATCCTTTTCCGAACCATAACATTATTACGTAAGATCTCAATATACTCTTTCTCCAATAATTTTTCCTTTTTAACAAAAATCTCTTCTAAAACATCAGGCGTTTCTTTAGGAGTTGGCGGTGCAACACCATACAACATCAATGCTGCTTGACTAGGGGTTAAGATAGCATAAAAAGTATCTTCCATCCCCATTGTTTTAATGGAGTTTTTAACTCTCTTAATACTCTGTTCACCAGTACTCATAAAAAGATCAATTGCTTCTCTACTTGGCTTGATTCTACCCATTCTAAGCAATTGTTTCCAAGGCATGAAGATTCCTCTATCATAGAAAGGAACTCCATCCCTAAGTAAAGTAAAGATGATAGGATTAGCATCCTTTAACGATTCCCAGAAGTCTGTTAAAATGTAAACTTGGATATTCAACTTATTTCGAATTCCAGTCATTTCTCCAGCTTCTACACCCATACCAATAATTATTGCCCTTAACTTATCTTTCAGCTCAGCACGAGTCATTTTCTTAACATCAGTATCATCAATTACGATCCAAACATCAATATCAGAAGTTGCAGTTGCTCTTCCTTGAACTAAAGAACCAGCCAAAACATAACTTAAAATATACTTATCAAACTTCTTAATAACCATTGTTTTGTGGATTTCTGCAATTTTAATTGCTGCTAACATTCCAGTATCATGGATAGGAGCACCAGCGGCAATTAGTTTGTTTAAATCAGATTTTCCATCATAACAACTTTGCCAAATATCAGTTAATAAAACACTTTGCGCAACTAGATTTTTATCAACTTCTTCAGCAAATTTCTTAATAATAGAATTAAACTTTTGAAATAGCTCATCCTTAGACATTTTTTGAGAAGTGGTATCATCAACAACAACCATAACCTTAATTTCATCTTTGTTTTGTGGTTTTTGTTCTTTACCCTTTTCAGCAGGATGTGGTTTTTCAGGAGGTAATAATGTAATTCCAACAATATAATCGCCAAACTTGTTCATAATTTTATCTTTGAATTCATCTAATTTAACTTTAAGTGAGTCTAACTTCTTTTGTAGTTCGGGAGGTAATTTTGGTGCAGAAGGTTGTTGAATAGCTGCATTTTTTTCAGCAGGAGCTACTGCCTTAATAGATTTAGCATTAACATGCTTAGATTTAACTGTTTTTTTAACCGTTTTTTTTGCCATTATTTAATCTCCTCCGTAAAGTGTGACATTTTAATTATGTGTTTATAAAATAAGTATTCTAGAGTTATAATAGTTGTCCTAAGCAGTGAGACATTTTAGTCATGATATTAAACAACAAGAATATAAACAATAGTACATAAACAACAAAATATAAGCAAAAAGTTTATATACTATTGCTACTCCTTAGTGAATATAAACAAGGAGGATTAAATAATATGGCTACAATCGCAGATTTTGAAATAGCAAAAGATTATGGTAAGCAAGCTGTTGATACACTAAGATACGAATTAAATGGTGCTATTACCACAGCTTTAAGAACACTAATAGACCCAGCAACAGGTTACGTTGATAAAAAGAAGTTAGAAACTCCCGCAGACCGGGCTACCTTTAAGGATGCAATAGAAACTACATTAACTAGTCGGTTTAATGCAACAGCTGCCCATTTACCTGGACACCAAGACACTGAAGCAGGAGCACTAATGTGGGGAATGACTGGAATTAGTCGAAGTGATATTGATGCATATGTTGATAATGCAAAAGGTAAGTTTGATGCTGATGAATTTCAAGGATATATTAAAAAGCAAACTGACAGCGAGAAATCAATAGCTAAAAGATTAGAAAATATGAGAACAGTTATGGACCAAGTATCCGTAGCAGACTTATGTACACATGCTAATGGATTCGCACCTCTACATACAAATAGAGTAACTTTGGACGATAAGATGGAAATCTATAGTATCCATGATCAATTAGGTGTAGTAGCTCCGAAGTTGGTTGCTGATAAACCTTACATGTTACCATAAGGTTAGTTTTTCTTTATTTTTTCTTTTCAATTTTATTCTTAAACAACGAAAACTTTATATTACCCAAATTTAACCTTCTTATGAATGATAGGTAAAAAAGGTAAGATGTTGAAGTATGGATTGTTGTTTCTAATAAGTGTTTTTCTCCTTAAAATGGATGATAAGGCAGCAAAAGCCCCAGGGAATAAATCAAAAGAACCCGAATGTCTTACTATATTTAAAAAACTAAGTGAAGGATCTAAACTGATGCAAGACACGGTAGAGTTAGCTCACCGTGAAGCTTATTCTGCAGCAGAGAAAGCTGTTTTAGTGGATAAAAAGACAGGATATTTAGACATAGACAAATTAGATGACGTAAAAAATAGAACGAAATTTGCTAAAAAGATGTCAGACTTTTACTTGTCTACGGCTAAACAAGGATTAAAAGTCAAAGAAGGAGCAAAATTTAGTAAACTAGAAGAAGGATTATTAGTTAATGCTTATGCCAGAACAACACCAGCAAAAATAAAAAATGCTGTAATGAAAGCTGGAAAAGATTTTACTTTTGACCATTTTTATCAGAAGCATCGACCAGGAATGATGAAAAGTTTGAAAGAGGATTTAGATTCAACGACAGTTAGTCACTTCGAAGAAGATCATATTAAAGAGATTGTAAAATATACAGGTGCACATAAATTTTTAGATCACAAACTAATGAACATCGGGGATGCACTTGAAGCCTGGAGATTTTTTGATCAGTTAGGCATGGTTCCCGAAAAACATTACAAAGATGCTAAATCAATATTTTACAAACCTCAAAGCAAATAATTTCATATCATTCTTTTTCTTTTTAATTATCTAATAGATAAATGTTAAATTCAAAAATATTTAGAATTCTAGATTTAAAGGCTACAAGAGAAAATAAAAAAATAATTAATCATCGCCAAGAGTTTCTTCAAATTCTTTGGCACAAATTTCTGAACAGAAGACATATAATTCTCCATCGATTGTTTTAACAACCTTCTTATCATGAATAGCACTTCCACACTCTGCACATTCTTCTACTTCTTCATCATCGACGTAGCCCTTCATAAAGCCGGACTCTGAGTCTTCGTCTCCAGTAAGCTTCTCTTTTGGAGCATCTTCGCCATAATTGTATTCTTCCATTTTATTTTAAGTTTTAAGATACTCTTCTTAAAGGTTTCGTTTATACTATATATAGACATATACATTAATTAAAAAACATAAAACTAAACATCAAGGAGAAAACGCTTAATTTTGTTTACAGAACGTTCCCAAGAGAAAGAATAGGCCACCATTTTCCGAGCATTAGTTCCTAATGTTCTCATTAACTCTGGATCTTTCATCAACTGTTCTATTTTTAGAGCAAGCATTGTTGAACTATCCCGAGGGAAAAAAATCCCATTATAATCCTTCACTAAATAGCTTTTAATAAATCCCACTTTTGTTGCAATTACAGGTAATCCACAAGACATTGCTTCTAATGTAGCAAGAGATGTTGTTTCAGTTAAACTTGGCATTACAAAAATATCCATTGCATTAAGATAATCAGGAACATTATTCACAAAACCAGTAACCACGCAGTTTTTTGTTTCTTTAAACTTATTTACTAAATTGTCTGCACCAGATCCAACCAACAATAAACTAATTTGGGGCATCTGAATTTTCTTAAACGCGTCTAACAAAATTTCTAAATTTTTTTCTTTAGAAATTCTGCCAACATAACCAATAACTATCTTTTTCTCATTAAGTTTAACTTTCTTCTTACTTGCTTCTTTATTCTTAGTTAAAGCAAATCGTTCAATATTTATTCCAAGACGAGTGATACGAGTTTTAGTTTTTATCCCATAAGATTTAAGTTGCTCTTCTAGATCATGGTAAGGCAAATAAACTTCATCACATTTATTATAAAAATAAACACTTATTTTTCTTACTATTTTAGCAATGGTTCGCCAGAAAAATGATGATTTAGATTTAGCTAAAAGTTCCCAAGGCAAAACGTGAGTATAAAATACTGCTTTCTTTTTATAACGCCTAGCATAATAAACAGCAAGATAACTTAACGCTGCTGGACCTTGTGCAAAAACAATGTCTGATTCCCTAACCGCTCTTTTTATTTTGATTAAATTCCCCAAGTTTAATTTTATTGAAGGATATGTAGGCAAAGGTTGAATTAATCTACTAACGGGCAAGAAAATAGCTTTAACCCCCAATTTATTCTCCTTATCAGAAAACTTTGGAACTAGTAAAGTTATTTCAAATTCTTTTTTACAATGTTTAACAAACTCTTCAATAAATCTTACCGTGCCATCTATTCGTGGCAAGTAAGTGTCCGATACAACCAATAACTTTCTTTTATCCATTTTGTTCATTTTATTCTAAAAAACTTTTCTCCAAACCATCCTTTAACCTTAAATCCATTTTTAATTGCCCTAAACAATAACAAAATAAAAGGATAAGCAACATGAATCTTTTGACTTCGAAACGTTTTTAATGCTGATAACTTTTTTCCAAATGTTTTACCAATGTCCACATATAAAGCAGGCCACTTGGTTTTAAATGAAACTGAATTCCAAACAGAATAAACATAAACTTCTGGTTTTGGGTTTAAGTTAACTTTCTCATACAAGTCAAGAGTAATGTTATACACTTTCTTATGATCAGGATGAGGATCTTCAATACTATGAGTAAATATTTTAGTTGGTTTTTCTTTTTCTAACAAATCTAGTAACTTCTTCTCCGCACCAGTTTTCTTGTAATCTTTGTCAATCTTTTGATCTCCAAGATTTAAGAAGTAAGTTTCGCACCCCATCAATTCTCCTGCAACTAAAGTTTCTTTTTCCCTAACTCCTTTAATCACATTCTCTTTAACCCAAAAATGAGATAATTCTCCCATAGAGAAGATTATTGAAACAACTTTCTTACCATTTTCTATATAATTGGCAATAGTTCCACCTGCCCCAATTACAAAATCATCTGTATGTGCTCCGAAAACGAAAATTACTTCTTTTTTGCCCATATATCTTAGAAAAGATATTTTGCTTTATTTAACTTTTGTTTAAGAGTATTATTAGATATAATAGCAAACACCAGCGCCAATGGAGGGACATGGTTTTCTAAAAGGAAACCATAATAGGTCCCGTGCCCTGGTGTTTGTCCAATTAGTGATAAATTAAATATCTTTAAGAGTAAGTTTTATAAAGAGAATACCAATTTAGTTACTCAATGCGCCCGTAGTTTAATGGCTAGAAAAACACATTAAGTGTTCTAGATTCCTGGCCTTCCAAGCCAGTGATTCGGGTTCGAATCCCGACGGGCGCACATCTTTCTTTTTCGCAATAATTAAATACTACTTTAATTTCCTCCATATTAGGTGATAGATAATGAAAATTACAATTGATACAAAAGAAGATTCTCATGCAGACATTCAGAAAGTAATGCAAATATTATCACACTTCACTAATAAAACTCCAATAACTAATTATTCTTCAGAACCTCAAGCAACTACTGAAAGTTCTAATGAAGGATTTATGAACATGTTTGGAGAGAGTAACACCACTGATACATCAGAATCAATTCAAACTACCCCTCATGAAGATACGCCCCCAGACTTCTCCAACTTTCTGAACTTAGCTAATAAGGAAGAAGAAAAGAAAGATAAAGAACCAAGATTACAGTTTTTCTAAAACAAAAGTAAATTTAAAATAAAGAAAACTATTTCATTTTCTCTTCAATAAACCTGCCTAATGCAATATGATGTTTAATTGTCGCTTCAAAAAAATGAGTAGCATCAATAGCCTGTTTGATATGTAAGTTAATATCCATTTTGTCAGGCTCTGTTTTAAGCTTTAGCAAGTTTCCAATTTGATCTAAAGCCTCACCATACTTATTAAGCCTCCCTGTGATACTTGAAAGATCTTGTTCAACTAAATGTGATTCAACATTTAAATCTCCCCGATGTTGAGAGTATATTTTTCTTACCATCTCCCAATCACCAGTGTCAACCGCGTTTTTCATATCTTCCAATGTTTTCTTGAACCATGCCATAATAATCAATAATTATCCCTAGTATATAATGTTTTTTATTCTGATATACTTTTTTCATATTTTATAATTGTATCAAAAACCCGTTTTGCCCACCTTCTTGCAGGCTGTTTTTTATAATGAATCCCATCAGGAAGAATATCTTTTTTATCAGTTAATAAAGTTGAATCAACATAAGTACAAGCTTCTTGAGTCATGACCCTTAGATGTTCATTAATCACTCCTGTTCTCACTGGAGGAATATCTAATTGAGGAGCTCCGACCCAATAACATTTTCTTCCGTTTAAAGTATCAAGTAATTCTTTAGTTCTTCCATTTAAAACTCTTCTTGGACTCATATAATTAGTACCAAGAGAGATTACAACCAAACTAGGATCATTTTCCTCAATTAATTGTTCTAATTGAAATGAAGTTCTTTGACCATCATCTTGGGTAGAAGTTTTGTACCACCCAACAACATCATTTTTATTAGGATCACATCCACTATCATCACCATAAAGAAAATGTTTTTCATGCGCACCACAAAGAGCTGCAGTAGTGACATTCCCTGTACCAATTTTTATTCTAAATAACTGATCCAAAGTTTTGCCATATTCTCCAAGAGATTGAGAATCTCCCACAAGCAAAACTTTAGGTTTTTCTATTTTGGGAACATAACTAGCAGGATTAGATAAAGAGAGTCCTAATGCTAACATTAATGCAGTAATAATTGGTCCCATTTTAATTTAGAAATACGTTTTAATCTGAAGAGTATTTAAATCTTTTTGAGAGGACTACTCCAGAGTCATTAAAAAATAAAGAAAAGTTAAAACAAAAACAATAACCCAATTCCTAAAGCAATCAAGACTAGATACAATCCTAAGATGATCTTTCCAAATCTCTTTCTATCACCAAACCAATAAGCGATTCCCCCCTTAACAGCAACGTTAGTTAGGGCAGCAATAACAATTCCATTTCTAGCAATGTCTAATGACAAAGTAGTTTTTGCTAATTGCGACAGAGAAACTGTAATTGCATCAACATCAGCAAAGCCGGAGATAAAACTAACAATATAAACTCCTTTTGTAGATAAATAAATATCTCCTAATTTTACCAATGCTAATATTACAGCAAAGAAAATACCAAATTTTAATGCTGGTCCCAAAGTAAATGGAGAAGCTAATTCCATTTTTCCTTTTGCTTCATCTGCTTTTCTCCACAGGATATAAGAGAAACCTAATGAAACCGCAACTAATACTGAAAATGGAAGTAACATTTTGTAAAATAAAGGTCGATGAATTACAAAAACTTCTATCAAAATTCTAACAAACATTACTGTATTAGCAAGAATAACTCCTAAAGCTAGAGCCTTAAATATTTTCTTTTCCTTTTTACTTCTTTCAGAAAAGCTTGTCGTTACCGCGGTACTGCTAACTAACCCACCTAAAATTCCAGCCAAGGTAATTCCTCTTTCACCAAACCATTTCATCAGAACGTAACCAGCAAAACTAATTCCTGAAATAAAAACAACCATTAACCAAATTACAAACGGATTAAAGATTTCATGTGGTCCATAACCTTGGTTAGGTAATAAAGGTAAGATGACTAAAGCAATAACTGCAAATTTTAAAGTGTCAGCCATCTCTTCACGTTTCATTTTTTGTGCAAAATGGTGTAAGAAAGACCTAGCATAAAGAATAACTGTAATAGTAACAGCAAGTACTACAGCAAAAGTGATTTCATTATAATAACATAATACCCCAATAAAGAAAGCTAAGAACCCTGCAACTTCTGATGTTGCCCCCATGTGCTGCCTTTTATCGTTATCTGCAATTGCAAAATAAGCCATGATGATCAAAACTCCCACAAGAACTGTAGCAACAATTAAAATCCAAGGAGAAATTAAAACCCCCATATATGCTGCTAATGCGCCAAACAATGAGATTAAGGGAAATGTTCGAATACCTGCAAAGTCATGCCCTTTCTTCCGATATTTAGCATATTCTCTCTCTAACCCAATTAATGCCCCAAGTAAGAGTGCAATTAAAAAGTTTTGAAGTAGAGAATACTCCATCTTAACTACACTCCTCATTGACTGATTTTATTTTAAAAGTA
>Ga0233431_1003756_pt1 | contig 17511 bp, 15 predicted proteins | sample SI_118_April2016_FD_179867 | JGI IMG/M metagenome (GOLD analysis project Ga0233431, IMG submission 179867) | Seawater microbial communities from Saanich Inlet, British Columbia, Canada - SI_118_April2016_200_MG | ecosystem: Environmental > Aquatic > Marine > Inlet | place: Canada: British... | reverse complement strand
CACTTAACAAACAGAATGGCTAGAAAAATTCTAGCACATAATATCTGTACTGTTATAAATAAAAAATATGGATTTAATATATTAAATATTGAACCCATCGTCAATTAAAAGTCGAACATTAGGTATGTGTTATAATTTTAGCTTTCAAGTATCTAATCTTCTCTTAAAAGCACTTTTCCTGTTCGCACCGATGTATGTTTGCCATCTTTTACAACCCTTGCCCCGTTGACAAACACATCGATAATACCTTTTGGATATTGTCTCGAGTTGGAATAATCAGGTTCTGCTGATATTTTATTTTTATCAAAAATAACCAGGTCAGCATAATAGTTTTCTTTTATAACACCTCTGCATTTAAGGTTAAACTTTTTCGCTGGCTTTTCTGTCATTTTATGAATTGCTGTTTCCATACTTAAAACTTTCTTATCTCGAGCATAATGGCTCAATAATCTAGGAAATGTTCCGTAAAGTCTTGGATGTGGATTTCCTTTTACAGGAATCCCATCTGAAGCAATAATAGTTAATGGATCTGCCATAATTTTTCTTATATCATCTTCTCCCATTGTATTCAAATAAACTGCTATTGGCTCATCTTTTGATATCAAATTTTGAAGAGTTTTTTCTGGAGATATTTTATGCTTTTCGGCTATAGACTCAATGTTCATGCCTAAGCACTCAGGGTAAACTTTAGAAGAAGAAATAATCACCTGTGAATATTTTAAATCTATCCCTTTACCATCAAATGCACCGCTTCTGACTACTTCCTTTAACGAAGTTGAACCAGAAGAATAAGGATATTGATCTACACTGATATTTATACCTTTAGAAACTGCATTATGAATAATATCCAATGCCTTATCTACTTTACCCCAGTTTTTTTTGCCATATGCTTTAAAATGAGAAATTTCTACAGATATTCCTGATTTTTCAGCAATTTTCACTGTCTCCTTAACCGCAGATATAAGCTCATCATCTTCACTTCTCATGTGAATTGAAAAAACAGCATCCGTATCTTTACATACATCCAGTAATGAAATAATTTCTTCAGTTCTGCTATAACATCCTGGAATATAAAATAACCCGGCTGAGAGACCGACTGCACCGGCATTAAGTCCTTCGCTAAAATAAGATTGCATTTTAGCAATATCATCTTTGGTTGGCAAACTATTTTTATCATTTCCAACAACTGCAGCATGCAGAGTATTGTGCCCTACAAGCAATCCTATATTTACACTTGCAGGATTATCTGCCGAATAGTTTAAATATCCTTTATGCCCAGACCACGTTACAAGATTTTTTTCTCTAGTTATTATAGAATGTTTAACAGCCGATTTATATGGAGCAACACCAAAACCACAATTACCTACAATTGACGTTGTAACTCCCTGCATAATTTTAAAATCCATGCTAGGATTTTGAATTGCTGCATATTCATCATGTGTATGTATATCTATAAATCCAGGAGCAATAGTAAGGCCTGTTCCATCGATTAAATTACCGGCATTTCTATCTAAGTTTCCAACTGCAGCAATAATATCTTCTTTAATACCAACATCACCAATAAAGGCTTTTTTACCTGTTCCATCATAAATTAAAACATCATAAATAAGAGTATCATACATATTTTCACCCTGTCATTTTTCATTTTAAACAATCATTTATAAATATGTTAACAATAGTAGAATTTTCGCAATAAGAGTTTTGATGCTTACAAATAATACTATCTAACTAAAGTATTTCATAATATTTTTCATTAGGTATATTTGAAACTAATACTTTAAAAGTGTAATTTCACATCAGGTCTATTTATTAAACTTAAAATAATAAAATAAGATTTTAATAAAAAATGCAGCAACACAAAAAAAATCGTATGCGAAAATATGTATTCAATGAATAATCATAAAATCCATATTGCAAATCTATTCCAATGCTATCAAAAGTATAAAATATTAATAATACATCAACTGACAACGCAAGGATATATATTATGTTAGATTTTGAGTTTTCAGCACCTAGTAATACTCTTACCTGTTCTTTTGGCAAAAAACTAGATGCAAATATTACCAATGAATTATCTTCACAAATGAAATCAAAAATAGATGAAATAATTGGCAAAGATAAAAAATCAGATGATCTAAAAATAATATTTGAATTAAAAAATACCGATTATATTTCTTCTCTGTTTTTACGCTTAGTTGTCATGACTGCAGGCAGAGTTTCAAAAAACAACTTCCAAGTTAAAAATGTAAATCAGTTTATTAGTGATTTATTTAAAACATCAGGGTTAGATCAATTTATTGAATTAACTAATGCCGTTGAAAAAATAGAAAAATATTACCCTTCCAAAGAATTCTCAGACAATGCAAATATAAAAAGCATGGAAGAATACAAAGATTTATATAATCAATCCTTAAGTAATCCTGATGCATTTTGGGGAAAAATGGCTACAGAAAACATAGCATGGGAAAAAAAGTTTAAAAATGTATGTAAATGGGAAAATCCATATGCTAAATGGTTTACAGGTGGAAAATTAAATGCATCCTATAATTGTCTTGATAAACATTTAGATACAATACCTGATAAAACTGCAATTATATGGGAAGGCGAACCTGTATCTCCAGTGAAACCGGCTGAAGTTAGAAAAATAACTTATAGAGAACTTCATAAAGAGGTGTGCAGACTCTCAAATGTGTTAAAAAACAAAGGGCTTGTAAAAGGCGACCGTATTGTTATTTACATGCCGATGATACCTGAAGCTGTATTCGCAATGCTGGCATGTGCAAGACTCGGTATAATCCACTCGGTAGTCTTTGCCGGCTTTAGTGCACAGGCAATTGCAGAAAGAGTATCTGATTGTCAGGCTAAAATGATAATTACTGCAGATGGAACATATAGACGTGGTTCAATACTAAATCTTAAAAAGACAGTTGATGATTCACTAGAAGTAAAAAAAGATGATGGAACTATTAAAGCAAATTCTGTAGAAAATGTTCTTATTTATAGACATGCCTTAAACACAGTAAAATTTGTAAAAGGTAGAGATTTATGGGCTCACGATGAATTAAAAGGTGTAGATTCAAATTGCAAACCTGAATACGTTGATAGTGAAACTGAACTTTTCATTCTATACACCAGTGGTTCAACAGGAAAACCAAAAGGAATAGTACACTCTACAGCAGGCTATCTTTTACATGCAAAACTTACGCATAAATATATTTTTGATATAAAAGATAATGATATTTTTTGGTGTACTGCAGATATAGGATGGATTACAGGTCATACCTATATTGTATATGGTCCATTAGCCAACGGAACTACAGTATTCATGTATGAAGGTGCACCAAACTATCCAAACCCGGGACGTTTCTGGAAAATGATTGAAAAACATTCAATTACAATTCTCTATACAGCTCCTACGGCAATAAGATCTTTCATGAAATGGGGCGACAACTGGCCGAAGAATTATGATCTTTCATCATTGCGTCTTATGGGATCAGTAGGAGAACCTATTAATCCACAGGCATGGTTATGGTATCATAAACATATAGGAAATGAACAATGTCCTATTGTTGACACTTGGTGGCAGACAGAAACAGGTGGGATTATGATTTCATCAATACCCGGTGCAATTCCAAATAAGCCCGGTTCAGCTAGTTTACCATTCTTTGGAGTAGAACCGGAAGTTATTAACAGCAATGGAGAAAAACAATCAGTCAATGCACTTGGTACTTTTATAATTCGCAGACCATGGCCGGGTATATTAAAAGGTCTATGGAATGATAGTGACAGATATGTTAAAACATATTGGTTGGATAACCCTGGAAGTTACACTACCGGAGACAGTGCACGTTGTGATAAAGACGGCTATTTTTGGATTATTGGAAGAGAAGATGATGTAATTAATGTTTCAGGGCACAGAATAGGTACAGCTGAAGTAGAAAGTGTTTTGGTTAGCCATGACGCAGTAGCTGAAGCAGCAGCCATTGGAATACCTGATGATATTAAGGGTTCCCTATTAGTTGTTTTTGTTACATTGATGCAGGGGTTCAAAAACAGTGATGAATTGATAAAAGATTTAAAACAGCATGTAGCTAAAGAACTTGGTGCGGTAATTAAACCTGATGAAGTCAGATTTGCAGAAGCATTACCTAAAACACGATCAGGAAAAATAATGAGAAGATTATTAAAACAAATAGCATCAGGTACTGAAATTACAGGAGATGTGACTACATTAGAAGATTTCAATGTATTAACACAGCTAAATAAATAATTAATATATTAATAAATAAAGACTACTTTAGGAGGAAACATAATGACAGATATAGGCAGGGAGCTCAGAGTCATTGAAGTTTTGCAGAAAGCAAAACATGCTGCTGGAATATATAGTCAATTGTCTCAGGAAGAAACAGATAAAATAGTACATGCTGTATATAAAGCGGCTTTGAATAATAGAGTGAAACTGGCTAAATCAGCTGTCAAAGAAACAGGTTACGGCAACTGTAAAGATAAAGTAATTAAAAATGTAATTGCCAGCCAGTACGTCTATGAAGATATTAAACTTAAAAAGACTGTAGGCATTATAGAAGAAGATAACGACAAAGGCATACTCAAAATGGCTCATCCTAGAGGACCTATTTTGGGTATTGTATCAAGATACTCACCTACTTCCGATGCTATATTTAAAATTTTAATCTCACTAAAGACAAGAAATCCTATAATATTAATTCCGGATAGAGAAGCAGAAGAATCTTTAAAAGAAGTTGTAAAAATATGTTATGAAGCAGCATTAAAAGCTGATGCTCCAGACAATTGTATCCAATCTTTTTATAATACATCTTCAGATGAGTTTGACTCTTTAGTAACAAAATCTGAATTATCACTAATCATTGGCGCCGGTGAAGCAAACACTAAGAATAGAAGTAATATTGTTGCTCCTGTTATTGGTGACGGCACAAGCAATGTTCCATGTTATATTGCAGATACAGCAGATATATCATTCACCGTTAAAGAAATAATATATTCAAAAACATTTGATAATGGTGTAATGCAGCAAAGCGAACAGGCTGTTATTATTAATACACAAATAAAAGATAAAGTATTAAAAGAATTCAAACATAACAAAACCTATTTTTTAGACGATAAAGAAAGAACAATATTTGAAGAACTATTACTCTCAAATAAAAAAGTAGGTAAATACGAAAACATAACAGGTAAAACACCATATGAAATAGGTAAATTAGCCGGCATTAATGTCCCAAAAGATACACGTCTGATCATGGTTGAACTGGATGGAATTAGCAAAGACCACCCTTTGTCTTCTAAAATACTGGCACCAGTTCTAAGTTTTTGTTTCGCTGATGATTTTTATGAAGCACTAAATTATTGTATGGATATAAATTTCTTAGGGAATATAGGTAATACAGTTAGTTTATTTACCAACAATAATGAAAATGTTTTAAAATTCGCAAGCATTATACATGCAGGAAGGATTCTTATTAATACACCTGCATCAGTTGGTGCTATAGGAGGATGGTATAACCATCTACACCCATCATTCAGCTATGCCTGCGGCTCTTCTGCTGATGGAAATACATTATCTATGGATAATGTAAGCATTGACCATTTATTACATATACAAACTATTTCAAGAAGAAGACCTAATAATCGAATAATGAATTTTGATTTCAACATTTATAATAATGAATCTTATGATTCAGATTATATAGAAAAACTTTTTAACTTAAATTATTAAATAAATCACTATTGAGGTTTCAAATGTCAGTTGAATGTATAAAAGAAGGTGCAGAAAAATTTATCTGCAAATTCGATGAAAGAATGGATACAACTAAATGTATGGAAGCAGAAAAAATAATTACTGGAGAATTAGAAAATATTACAGAAATTATTTTTGACTTGACCGGTGTCGAATATATTGCATCTTCTTTCTTGCGCCTATGCGGCATAGTTGCACGCAAAGTTGATCAGGACAAATTCTGTATAACAAATGTAACACCTACCGTAAGAAGAGTTTTTGCCATATCAGGTTTAGACAAAACTTTAAATCTTATGCAAAGCAAGTTCAAGAATAAATAATGTTAAAAATAATAGCCTCCTTATAATAAAAATAGGAGGCTTTAATTTTAAGAAAATATTGCATAAAATGTAGTGAATAACAAAGCTATTTTATTCACAGACCTCAAGTCTCAATCATAAACTTCACGATTTATTTCGTCAAAAAACTTTTTCATAAAAGCAAGTCTTTTTTTAGCTATTTTACGTCCTCGTCGAGTCAGCATTTTAGATGGCAGCAATCTCTGTTTTACTAAATATTCTCTATAAGCTGTGTCATTCTCAGTATATGTTTTAGAACTTAAAGCTACGTCCATTTTGTTATGTACTTTAGCTCCAATTCTACCGGCAAATAAAAATGATCTGCCAATACCGACTGCCCCTAAAGAATCAAGTTTATCAGCATCATATACTATTTTTTCTTCAATGCTCTCAGGTTTTTGACTGCTTCTATATCTATGCCTTCTAACGCATCTTACTATCTTCGTTCGTAACTCTTTATCAACATGTTGCTTTTTAAGGATATCATCAGTAATTTTTGCTCCCTGTCGTGCATGGCAAATCTTACCTTTAATAGATATTTCGTCAGCCCTTGCTACATCATGAAGCAAAGCACCCAGCTCGACGACAAGAAGATCGCAATCTTCTTTTTTTGCTATTAAGAGTGCATTATTAATAACTCTTTCTGTATGTTCCCAGTCATGACAGCGGGGAGATTTTTTTAAGATTTTTTTAACTGTTTCATATAATTTTTCTGTAAGTTTTCCAGTATCCATATATATAATTACCCAACTGTTTAAGTTATCAGACTACCATACGTTTTAAGTCTTTAATTGTAAAGTCTTGGCCATTTTTGGCAAGACTTTGAAAATTTAAGTTCAAGTTTATATATTTTAATTCCTAGCTTTTGGCTGTTAGCCTTTAAAAGCTATACGGGTTTCGGCTTACGGACTACAGTTCACGAAACACCAACCCCTAACCACTAATCACCAACCCCTTCCAGCTCGGCTGGGTTAGGAATAAATGACCATTTTTCAGTAAACTCATATACTATAAATTTATTATTTTATGTTTACCATCTATATATCTTCTTTAAAAACAAATAATATAAGCTAGAATCTAAATTAATTATATAGAATTTTATGGACAATTACCTTGTTCTATTATAAATTGAATAAAAAGATTCTTATATTTCAACTTTAGAGGATATTTATGGCTGATATAGTAACTTACAAAAAAGAAGAAGATGAATTAACATGTATATTCTCTGGAAGACTAGATTCTGTTATTTCAGAAATGATCGAAGATGATGTATTCAATCATGTCCAAATAGCAAACTGCCCTGTTGTTTTCGACTTTAAAAATGTCGAATATGTTTCTTCTGCATTTTTACGGGTTTCAATAAAAGCAGCCAGAGCAGTACCATCAATGAAAGTAGATATCATTAATTCACTGCCTGATATAAAAGAAGTATACGAAATGACAGGTTTGGGAAAAATCTTTACTTTTAAATAAATCAGTAAAATCACACTACTTACTTGAACAGTGTTTATATTTTTATAAATACTGTTTTTTCTTTCCTATTAAATTAATTATATCGCTACGATTTAAATTAAAAAAAAATTCAATTGCCAGAAAATACAATCAGAGCTATATTCTATAATTCACTCAATTTAAATTTAATTAATATTTTAAATATCCATTTAATAGAAAGTATAAAAATGAGCACTAATTGTTACGAAGAGATGGAAGCAAGAGGCTTCTTTTATCAATTGACGGATGAAGATGCAGTTAAAAAACTCCTTAATGAAGGAACATCTACTTTTTATGTAGGTTTTGATCCTACAGCAGACAGTTTGCATACAGGACACCTTTTACCTGTAATGGCGGCCAGAAGGTTACAACAGGCAGGTCATAAACCTATTATCCTTGTAGGAGGTGCAACAGCTCTCATCGGCGATCCATCAGGCAAACAGGATGCAAGACCAATTTTATCAAAAGAAATAGTTGCTCATAATGCACAGGCATTAAAAGATCAGTTAAGCAATTTTATAAACTTTGATGAAGCCGTATTTGTAAATAATTCAGAATGGTTCTCAGGCATGCTTTATATAGATATGCTTCGCGAAGTAGGAACACATTTCAGTGTAAATAGAATGCTGTCTATGGATTCTGTAAAACAGAGAATGGAAACAGGTATTACTTTCTTAGAGTTTAATTATATGATACTCCAGGCTTATGATTTCCTACATCTTAATAAAGAATATGGATGCAACATGCAGGTAGGCGGCCAAGACCAATGGGGGAATATTGTATCAGGTGTAGAACTAGTCAGAAGAATAAGCGGTAAACATGTTTTTGGTTCGACATTTCCATTATTAACAGATAGTAACGGCAATAAATTCGGAAAATCAGCAGGTGGTGCAATATGGTTAGATCCAAAGAAAACTTCAATCTTTGACTATTACCAGTTCTGGAGAAATGTAGATGATACAGACGTTGCTAAAATGCTGTATTTATTTACATCAATCCCAACAGAAGAAATAATTGAACTAAATAAACTTGAAGCTCCGGCAATTAATAGAGCAAAAGAAATTCTTGCATATGAAACTACAGTTCTTGCTCATGGCGAAGAAGAAGCTAAAAAAGCATATATTGCAGCTGGAACAAAATTCGGTTTTGCTGATCAGGAAAACAAAATTTTTACATCAAGTAAAATTAAGAATATTAAAAAAACTGACTGCTCAGAAAATCTTCCTACATACGCTTTAAAGTTAAATGATCTAGAAGAAGGAAAATGGATTGTAGAACTTTTTACAGACGCAGGACTTTCAAAGAGTAATGGAGATGCCAGAAGATTAATAAAAGGCGGAGGCGCCTACTTAAATAACAATCGAATCAGTGATGTTAATTTAACAGTAACAGCTAAAGATTTTGTTGAGAATGAAGCAATCTTGAAAGCCGGCAAAAAAAATATTAGAAGATTAATTATAAAATAACATTTTATATCGGGAAACTTATACATTTTTCCGATATAATCATAACAACAGTAATCATTTATGATTTCAGATATAATGTAACGTATATCTGAAATCCCGCTTTTAGCGGGACTAGTCTAAAACCCGTACTGCTTTAATGCAGTATCAAAGATCTAAAATCAAATAAGAATGCGCAAATATAAATACGTTATAACTGCAATAGATATCGGAACATCTAAAATAAAAGCTGTTGTCGGTGAAGCATCTCCTGATAATGGCAATATAAATATTATTGGATACTCTGAAAGGAATACTGAAAACAGTGTAATTAAAGGCGAAATAGCCGATGTAGATAAAGCCAGCAGTATTCTAAATGAAGTAGCAAGAGAAGCAGAAAAAACAGCCAACACAATTCTGGATGCTGAAAATCTATATGTTTCAGTAACAGGAAGCCATATCACTTCTAGAAATAGTTCGGGGACAGTCATAATTAATTCAGCTGATCATATAATAAACGAAAAACATGTAGATGAAGCCTTAAAAAATGCTAAAGGATTACGCCTTCTACCTTCAGATAATGGACTATTAAATACAATCGACAACTATTTTGTTCTTGATGATTCCCATCAGGTTAATGATCCTGTAGGTCATACTGCATCAAAACTAGAAGCAAAAACACATATAGTCTTTGCGAATAGAAACAGATTGGAAAATTTCCAAAATCTAGTTAAAGAACAGGGATTTGAAACATCAACCCCTGTATTTAGCGGATTGGCATCATGCCTTTCAGTTCTGACCAGTGACGACCTGGAACATACAACTTTAACAATCAATATGGGTGCAGGCATTACCGAATACATGATATTCGACAACTATGCAGTTAAAGAAACTGATATTCTAACTGTCGGGTGTGATCATATAGCAAATGATTTAGCATTAGGACTTGATATCAGTATTACCAGAGCCAGGGATATTATAAACAGCAATATCATAACATTAAGAAAAAATGAGGGGCATAATAATATTGAAATAAAAAGTTCTCTTAAGAAGCGAGAAATTCCAATTACGACAATAGAAAAAGTAATAGAGTTAAGAATCATAGAAACTTTTGAGGCGATATATAATAAAATTAAAAATAAAAGATTAATAAAACAACTTAGCAATGGAATTATATTAGCTGGTGGAATAGCTCATTTCCCTAATGCTACTGAAATAGCAGGTTCCATTTTTGATGTACCTATCCGCATAGGTCAACCAATAGACATAAGTGGTCCTGCTGATATTCTAAATGATCCAGGAAACATCACATCTCTTGGACTATTAAGATTTGGACAGCACGAACTTTCTATAAATAAAACAAAATCCACACAGGGACTTGTCAAAAGAATAGATAACAAACTATGGTCTGCAATGAGAAAAATCTGGAGTTCTGCTACAAATGACAAAAATAACTGATAATAAAGGTATTACAGCCGGCACAACAAAAGAAATGGTTGATGTGGTAAAAGTTATTGGTATTGGCAAAGCCGGGGTTAAAATAGTCAGTACTTTGTCAGAACGACAGGGAACAGATTGGCTGAAAATTGCAGCAGTTGATACAGATAAATCAACACTAACAGCCAGCAACCTTAAAAATAAATTTCTTATCGGCGAAGAGTGGACGAAAGGATTAGGCTGTGGTGGTAATATAATAAAAGGAGAACGTGCACTTGCACATAAATCAAATATAGAATTAAAACAGTTTATTAATGATGCTTCTCTAATAATAGTGGCCTGCGGATTCGGCGGCGGCACTGCAACAGGAGGTACACCTGTTTTAGCTAGATTTGCCAAAGAAAAGAACATTCCAATTGTATTTGTAGTAACACTACCATTTGCTTTTGAGGGACACAGTAAAAGAGAAATGGCGGAAAATCAGGTTCTCCATATGGTTCGTACTTCAAACACAATAATAACAATACCTAATGATTTACTTTATTCGTCACTCCCGGCTTCTACTCCTTTTGAACAGGCATTTTTAAAAGCTAATGAAGAAGTGGCAAAAGCAATTCTTGGCATTAGTGAACTTCTAAGATGTAATAATTTAATTTCAGTAGATCTGTGCGACCTGCATAATATTCTCTGCAGACAGAAATCTGAATGCGGAATAGGCGTAGGTACAGCAAATATTGAAGATGGCAGCAATAGAATTAAACTGGCTTTAAAAGATCTGCTTGAATCACCTCTATTAGGCGGTCAACAGAGAATCAATGATTCCGATGCACTAATAGTCACTCTAACGGGGGGGGCCGACCTTACAATCAGCGAAATGCAGTATGCACTTAATATCATTACCAAAATGGCTTCAGATAAAACTGAAATAGTTGTCGGTGCAAATACAGATGAAGCATATGCAAGCAAAGCACAAATTACAGTTATTCCTATTATATTTGATAAAACAGCTGAACCTGTTGAAGAAACTATGATTACTACATTAAAAAAAGATAAAATTTTTCATCCAACTCTTTTTAAAGATATCTTTTCCCAAACAGATAAAGATATCCATCAACCTGATTTGCCTTTCGCCAATCAAAGCAGAGGGATTTTTACAAGTACCACCCCTACCCTATTTAATGGAGAAGATCTTGATATTCCAACATTCCAAAGAAGAGGAATCCACCTAGACAAAGGAAAATAAGTAAAATTATGTAAAAAAAGGTATCAAAAATCTATGAGTAATAACTTTACTAAAAATATATTGATTAGTTTGATATTTACATTGTCCATTTATTCTTTTGCATCAGATAAAATACCAGAAAGCAGATTTGTAATTAATCATGTAGTTACGGTAGTAAAAAACTTAAACAAGGCAATAAAGAATTTTCAATCTGTAGGTTTTCTAGTTCAAAAAACAGGAGAATTTGAAGGCGGTGTTACTGTTAATGCTCATATCCCATTTAAAATAAATAACTGCTATATAGAAATCTTTGCTCCAGGTAGCAAAAAGGTTTGGAATGAATTTCATACCTTAAAAAAAGAAGGTAAACTGGAAAAAGTTTTAGATACACAGAATATAATAGATGCCCGTTTTTTAAAACATATAAGCGGTAAACAAGCTTGCTGATTTTGCTTTAGCTGCTAGAAATAAAAATGATTTTTATGAAATAGTAAAAGAAATAAATTCAAAAGAAAAACTATATTACGGTCCGATCAAAATGCAGCGCAAGAGACCTGATGGTGTTGTGATCCACTGGATAGTTTATGTTCCTAAGACCAATGAACTTCCATTTTTAATCCACTGGAATGAACTGGATCAGATTTTACCTAATATAATAAAACAGGCAAAACTTGGAATAGAAGGTATTGGTAATATCACAATAGCGGTTAAGGATATAGAAAAAACTATAAACCTGTATACATTAATTTTGGATATGAAACCTAAAAAAACCAATATCACTGATATTCCAAATACAAAAGCTGTAAAGTTCCAATTGAGCAAAAACCAGACAATTACACTTATATCACCTAAAAATAGCAAAACCCCATTATATAATTTTATTAAAGAAAATCATTCTTCTCCTTATTCCATTACACTAATATCTACAAAATACAAAAAACGTATAAAACTACCAGAAGATAAACTAAATAATACTAACTTATATATTGAATAGCACAAACATAATTTTTATCTCTTTTTTATATTCTGTTAAATCTTATTATATATTAAATCTATTCATGCTTATAAAAATATTTTAACACAAATAATAAGCTAATAATTAAATTTTAACATTATGAAAAAATTATATTACAATATTCAGCATAAAAGAATAACAGTTATTATATCTATTCTATTATTTATAATAGCCTGGGGATCAATGAAAATTTCTTTGCCTGCGCTACCAACGTTAGTTAAAACATTTAACACTTCATCAAATAAAGTAATGTTGTCAGTTTCTATGTTTTTTTGTGCATTTGCTTTATCACAATTATTCTGGGGAGCTTTTTCTGACAAGTATGGCAGAAAACCAACTATTGTAGTTGGGATATTAATTTCCATATTGGGCACTGCCATTGTTATATTTTCTATAGGAATAAATAGCTATATCCTTGGACGATGCATTGAGGGAGTAGGTGTAGGAGTATGTTCTCCCAGTGCACGAGCAATTATAACTGATATTTATAATAGAAAAAAAATTGCTAGATTTCTGACTATTTCCGGTTCAGTTGTAGGACTAATGCCTGCTGTAGCACCAATTATAGGCGGCTTTATATTACAATATTTTGGCTGGAGATATATTTTTGTTTTTATGTTTATTCTTATCCTATTATTCCTGATAATTATTTATAAAAAACTACCTGAAACGCATAAAGATATTAGCAATGATATACCATTATTGAAAAGATTTTATACTGCAGGAAATATACTAAAATCACGTTTATTCTGGAGATATATTGTATGCTATGCTCTTGTTCAGGGAAGTCTGCTTGGCTACTATGGCTCTATGCCTTTTTGGTATATAAAACAATGGGGTATACCTAAACAGTATTATTCATTTCTAGCATTATTCAGCGTCGGCGGTTATATACTAGGTCTTTTTCTGGTAAGACATATGATAAAAAAAATATCTTTGGAATTTATACTAAAAGATGCAATTTTTTTTATTCTTGGAATAGCGATTATGAGCCTTATATTTGCTATTATAGGTTTTTCAGGAATCTTTTATCTGGTACTGATAATGAGTTTTTTCGCAATTGCCTCAGGAATAATATTTCCGACCGTAAATGCTTTGCTTCTCGATATTTTTAAAGAAAATGCTGGCATGATATCAGCTGTATCTACAACCATACTATTTTTAACTGCAGGAATGCTTGCTCTTATAGAGTCACAATTTAATGTGCTTAATCTTTGGAATTTAACAGTATTTCTGATAATTATATCTGCAGGCTGTCTGCTATCAAACTGCACATTTAAACGAGAATACAGAAACTTCTAGCTTTGTGATCTACATATTCTAGATAATATTTGCACAATTACATAGTATAATCGAGTTTATACCCCAATTAGGCAAATAATTTTTTGCTATAACCCCATATAAGTTCATACATTATTAATTTAAAACAGAAGATTTTATTTTTCAAAAATTTATTCTTTATTCAAAAGTGTATGCTAAATGCAATACACCTAAGTCATTGTTTGTGCTTCCTATTATGTTGAACACCAGCAGGTAAACTATTACCAGTAGGCCCTCATGAAAGAGAAATTGCTGATAGCACTGTATAAATATACGCTTACAGCACAAGTATTATTTATTTTGCAAATATAGCATATAATATTTATAAATTTTTCAAATTAAGTAAATATGCTATATTTAAATATATTAATATATTCATGACATAAAAAAACAGGTGTTATAATAGGTCATCACATATTACAACGGAGTTTAAAATGTTACAAAAATTACTTTTACCTATTGGCACAGTAGCTGCATTAATTATGGCATATATTGCACCTCAATCAGGTATTTATTTAAAGAATATGAATTTAATAGCATGGCTTGTTGTCATAATTTTCTGGACTTACGGCTATACTCATAACATCACCAATATTAAATTCACGAGAAGAACTGCTATTGCATCAATTGCAATTATAATAAACAATCTCGTACTGTCAGCATTGATAGGATCTTTTATAGGCTGGCTAATGCTCCCAACATTAGCTGCAGTTGGACTCCTGGTAATTACTTCAATGCCTCCAACTTTATCAACAGGCATTGTTGTGACAGATAATGCCGATGGCAACGCTGTTCTAGCTCTACTATTCACTATCATTTTAAATTTAATAGGAATAATTATCATGCCAATAATGTTTAAAGTTACTTTAGGCGGGATGCAAAACATTGATATTTCAACAGAAGTAATCCTAATGAAGCTTATTAAAATTATTTTAATTCCCCTCATTATAGGCTATTTCATGAAGTTAGTTGTTCCTAAATTTAACCACTTCAATTTATATAAACTGCTCCCTTCAATATGTGTGATAATTATTACTTTTATAGGGCTCTCAGAAGCTATGTCAAAAATAGAAAATGTAAGTATAAACCTTTTACTACTTATCATCAGTGCATCAATAATTGTCCATTTTATTCTTCTGGCATTAAACTGGTTTATAGGAACAAAAATTGTACGGCTGGAAAAATATGATAGTAAAGCAATGATATTTGTAGGTTCACAAAAAACACTTCCCATAGCTTTATTTGTATTATTCTTCATCCTTAAATATGTAGCACTGGCATCTGTAGTATGTGTTTTATATTATTTTATTCAAATACTAATAGACTCTGCAATAGCACTCATGTGTAAACCTGGAAAAAATAAATGCAAAGTATAATTCTATAAAATAAAGACAATGGCTTTAAGTGTAAAATATATCAAATTATTACAACTCAAATAAATGTTTTTATAATCGGCAAACATTGTTGAATAAGTATTCATTATGTTATATCTCTTAAAACCTATATTTTAAAAACGGCATCAATGTTTTTTACAAATATTAGCGAAGCCTTTAAATAACTTTTTCATATTTACATCTTTCTCTACCATCATTTCAGGATGCCACTGAACACCAACACAAAAACTACCCTTTTCTCTTTCAATGCCCTCTATAACACCGTCTCTTGCAGTAGCAATCATTTTGAATCCTTTGGCTACATTTTTAATCGACTGATGATGAAAACTGTTTGCTATAACCTTATCTCCAAACAGATCATGCAACCATGTATTCTTCACTATATCTACTGTATGAGTAATAGCATCAGGATGTAATTTTTGTGAATGCTTAATCCATGTTCCATCATGAAGTGTATTATCCTGATAAAGAGTTCCTCCATTATAAACATTTATAAATTGAAGACCTCTGCATATCCCCAGAACAGGTATTTTCATTTCATCTGCAGCAGCAAGTAAGATTTTTTCATAATCATCGCGCTCAGGCAGGATTTCCTCAAGCTTAAAGTGAGGCTCCTCCCCATAAACTAACGGATTAATATCTTCTCCTCCGGAAAGAATCAGTCCATCTAAAACAGACATTTGTTCATAAATCATATAGCTATCATAAATAACAGGAATTATATATGGCACTCCCTCGGCATCTGCAACTGCCTGCACATAGTCATCAGCAGTATAAGCTCTTCGTTTATGTTCCTGAACTAAATGATCTACATTTCCTAAAGCCAGACCACCGGATATACCTATTCTAGGCAGTTTATGCATATGTCACCCTTCCATTATTTCTGATTGTTGATTTCAGATTTTGGATTGTTGAAAAATTCTATTTAAATTAGTAAAAATATAATATCCTAGTAAGGATATATAAATATAAACTTACTAGGATACTATAAAAAATCGGCAATCCGAAATCATAAACTATTTATAACTCATTATATAGCTATATTCTAACTGGTTACTATACATTTCATGAAAAATTTTGTCCTTAACTTCATGGTATCAGTCTGTTTTACCGCCATCAAGTTTAATATTTTTTAAGAACGCTTCCTGGAATTTTCCAACAAATAACATCATCTCTTTCCCATGTGTATGAAATAATAACACCATTATCTGAAGTTTTAACAACTGTTGGATATGAAAATTCTTCATCCCCTAGAAAAGCGCCTTTATCATCAAGGTTGGCAATAGCTTTCCATGTAATACCATTATCATCTGAAATCATTAATGTCAACGGTGTTCTCGGCCCCCAGTTTTCCGGAATCGGGTTTAGAACAAGAACCAATCTTCCACTGTCAAGTCTTACTAAATCAAAGCCGCTGTTGTTGTTAGGTAGCCCTGTATCGTAAACATCTCCCCATGTTTTGCCGTAATCAGAAGAGTCTGTCCTCCAAATTGAACCTGCCGGAGTTCTCATAATTGCATGAACATGGCCAGGTGAAGATTCCCACAATGCAGGCTGAATTGGGCCGTTTGTCAACGAATCCCCAGCCAGCATCAGTATAGCTGAAAAAAGTTTTTTCTTTTCTGTCTTGCTCTTAAGCACGGATTTAATGTTATTCTTCTTCACCTTTGCAATTATACAATTTGCCAAATAATTATCCATATTATCTTTTTTAACATCTGTTACTGCTTTTTTGGCTAAAGAATTATCTACTTTCCAGTCACGGGCATTAATTAGAGACCATACAGCCTGTTTGATATCCAGAGAATTCAGGATTTTATTATAATCCTTATTATTGACCATATCTCTGATTTCCTGAGCTGTTAATTGTTTAGTAAAACCGGCGCGCTGAAACATTTTAGCTTTTTCATTTTCAATTATTCTCCCATGAAAAAACTTTGATTTAGTCCAAGTTTTTGTAAGTCCTCAAAAAGTGGTGGTAAATCTTTAAAAACTTCCCAAAAGGTCTTTACAATTTAGAGTCTGTGCTATACTTGATAATCTTATGATGAACAGTATTCCCAACATTCAGATTCTAAT
>Ga0233431_1003752_pt1 | contig 17522 bp, 14 predicted proteins | sample SI_118_April2016_FD_179867 | JGI IMG/M metagenome (GOLD analysis project Ga0233431, IMG submission 179867) | Seawater microbial communities from Saanich Inlet, British Columbia, Canada - SI_118_April2016_200_MG | ecosystem: Environmental > Aquatic > Marine > Inlet | place: Canada: British... | reverse complement strand
CATTTCGGCGAATGCGGCGGCTGCTCGCTTCAACACGTGACGGGCAATGTGCTGGCCGAGTGGAAGCGGGCGCGTATCATAGACGCCCTGGCAAAGCGTGGTCTGGAAGACGTCACCGTCGAGCCCACGGTATCGGTTCCACCGGGAACGCGTCGCCGGGCGGTATTCGCGTACAGGGTCACGGCGCGCGGGGCGATCATTGGTTTCAATGCACGGGCCAGCGACCAAATCGTCAATCAGATGGAATGCCCGCTTCTCGATCAACGGATTTCACGCCTTGTCGATCCCTTGCGCGGAATCTTGAAAGAAGTCTGTCGACCCGGCGCGGGCGGCGATATTTCCGTGACCCTTACCAACGAGGGCCCGGACGTGTGTATCGATGTCGCGAATTCGCCGGACTTGGACGGGTTAGAGGGGTTAGGCGCGTTCGGTCGCGATCATGATCTGGCGAGGCTAAGCTGGCGGCTTGATGGTCAGGTTGTGCCCGTGGCGGAATTCCGCTCGGTGGTTTTGGTCATGGGGGAAGCCCGGGTTGCGCCGCCGCCGGGAGCCTTCCTTCAGGCCAGCATTGAGGGCGAGGCCGCAATCGCAGAACGGGTGCAAAGCATTGTCGCCGATGCGTCCCCGGTGGCCGATCTGTTTTGCGGCCTGGGAACGTTCGCTCTGCGCCTTGCCGGCGACACGACTGTTCACGCCGTTGACGGAGATTCGAACCTCGTGAACGCGATTCGGCATGGCCACATCAAGACGGAAGTGCGCGACTTGTTTCGAAATCCGTTGGCGGGGAACGAGTTGGCGCGGTTCGCAGCCGTCGTCTTCGATCCACCGCGCGCGGGAGCCAAGGCGCAGGCAGAGTGCCTGGCCGAAGCCGGCCCACCGATTATCGCGGCTGTATCGTGCAATCCGGCGACATTCGCCAGGGATGCCCGCATTCTTATTGACGGTGGCTATCGGATGAACGCGGTCCTGCCCATCGATCAGTTCCCATGGTCGGCCCACGTGGAACTCGTTGCCGGATTCAGCCGCTAAAGGCTGCCGAAGAAGCAAAAAAAACACCCGGCATTCCCATGCCGGGCCGCTTCTCCATCCCATAGCGCGTTTTGTGCACCCAACACCAATCGCGGATCAAGGAAAAAAGAACGCGAATGAGCGAAAAACGCTTCACCTGATTCCCACCGGGTTGTCGCCCGTTCTTGCTTGCAATGCGGACCCGCCCAAAATTCAAGGAGAAGCCTTACCGTGTTTTGCTATCAATGCGAACAAACCGCCCATGGAACCGCCTGCACCGAGATCGGTGTTTGCGGTAAAACCGATGACGTCGCCGCGCTACAGGATTTGCTGGTTCACGCCGCCAAGGGTGTTTCACAGTACGCCCATCGCGCCGCCCAACTGGGCGCGCGGGACGCCGACGTCGACCGTTTTGTCGTCGACGCCCTGTTCACCACCGTGACCAATGTGAACTTCGACGCCGAGCGCATGGCTGAAATGGTGCGCAAGGCGGCGACGGTAAGGGACGCCGCGAAGAGCCTATACGAACAAGCCAGCCTGAAGGCAGGGCTGATCCCCGCGCATCCCGAGGGTCCGGCAACCTGGACCCCGGTGTCGGATGTTGCCGGGCTGGTCGGTCAGGGCAAAGCCGTATCGATCATGGACAGAATCCAAAATGTCGGTGAGGACATTACCGGTCTGCAGGAACTTCTTATCTACGGGGCCAAGGGCGCAGCAGCTTATGCCGCCCATGCCGCGATTCTCGGCAAGGAAGATGACGGGATTTACGCGTTTTTCCACGAGGCTCTTGATTTCCTGACCGTGCCCGAACCTGCGGTTGACGATCTTTTGGCCATAAACCTGAAATGCGGTGAGGTTTCCGTCGGCGTGCTGGCGCTTCTGGATGCGGCCAACACCGGCGCTTATGGCAACCCGGTGCCGACCAAGGTCCTGATGGGACACGTGCCGGGCAAGGCCATTCTGGTTTCCGGCCATGATCTCAAAGACCTGGAAGAACTTCTGAAGCAAACCGAAGGCAAGGGCGTCAACATTTATACCCACGGCGAAATGCTGCCTGCCCACGGCTACCCGGAACTCAAGAAATTCGCCCATCTGGTCGGCCATTACGGCGGGGCGTGGATGCGCCAGGCTTCGGAGTTCGACGCATTTCCAGGCGCGATCCTGATGACGACGAACTGCATGCAGAAGCCGCGCGATACCTACAAAGACCGTATCTTCACCTGCGGTCTGGTCGCCTGGCCGGGTGTCGATCATATCGCCGGCCGGAATTTCGCTGGTTTGATCGACGCGGCTCTGGAGGCGGATGGCTTTGCCGATACGTCCGAAGAGCGTTTCCACCACGTCGGGTTCGGTCACAATGCCGTTCTCGGTATCGCCGACACCGTGATCGACGCCGTGAAAACAGGGGCCATCAAACGTTTTGTTCTGATCGGCGGCTGCGATGGCGCGGAAACCGGTCGCAACTACTACACCGATCTGGCCGAGACCATGCCCAAGGATTGGGCCGTGCTGACGCTGGGGTGTGGCAAGTTCCGCCTGCTGGATTCCGATCTCGGCGAAATCGGTGGTCTGCCGCGGCTTCTTGACATGGGGCAGTGCAACGATTCCTTCTCAGCCGTAAGGGTTGCCCAGGCTCTGGCCGATGCTTTTGGCACGGACGTCAACGGCCTGCCGCTCAATCTGGTTTTGTCGTGGTACGAACAGAAGGCCGTTTGCGTACTGCTGGCGTTGCTTCATCTGGGCGTAAAGAACATTCGGATCGGACCGAAGTTGCCCGCATTCGTTTCGCCCGCAGTGCTTCAGGTTCTTGTCGAGAAATTCAACGTTATGCCCATCGGCTCGGTTGAGGATGATCTACGGGTCATGGCCGGCGGCGATTTGCAAAAGGCTGCATAATTTTTCCGCCAACAGGCGGATTGTCATCGCGTTACGGGAAAGGGGGCCGTTATTCGGCCTCCTTTTTCTTTTTTTGTGGCGGTACGGAATATCTGGCGTACAATCCCAGGTGTCGGATAACTGTTGTATTCAGGAGAAATAAATGGCTGCGAAATCGAAGACGGAAACTCCTGCACCGACCATGGCAGATATTATCCGCAACCGCGCCTATCAGATGTGGGGTGTGGAAGAAGGGGCGGCGGCGAAACCGCCAGCGAAACCGCCAGCGAAAAGGCCTGTAAAGAAGGCCGCAAAAAAGCCGGCCAAGGCCAAGAAGCCAGCGGCGCGTAAGAAATAGATCGCCAGATCCAACTCGTATTTATTCTCGTGGTTCCGGGCGGCTGAGACCGGGCGGAAGGCGGGTTTTCAAGTCGGCCCGCGTTTTGTTTATCTGCACCTGAACCAATCCTATCGCCCGCGACAGATCTGCCTCGCGGATATCCGTATCGAGCATGATCGCACCGGCGAAATCCGTTGTTTCAAGAACCGCGCCGGTCATGCAGGCGCCAGATAAATCAGCCCCTCGCAACGATACTTCGCCCATTTGGCAAAGACGAAGGTTAGCCGCCCGAAGGTTGGCCACCGAAAGGTTGGCCCCTGTCAGGTTGGCGCCGGAAAGTTCGGCCCGGCGCATGTCGGCCGAGGCGAACACCGCGCCTTTGCAATCGGAATCGGATAAATCGGCGTCGCGAAATCCGGCGTTCGTCATCTCGGCGCCCGCCAACGTCGCGCCGTTTAGGTCGGCTTTGTCGAGAGAAGCCTTTTTCCCCTTGTCTCCACGGGTTTGCAGCCACAACAGATGCTCTTCAAGGACGGGCACAATATCGAAGCCCTTCACCTCGGGTTGAGGCGGCGCTTCGATCGGCGCCATGGCGTCGGCCCAGTCGCCCTGACCGTGGAGCGGTTTTTTGGGCGTGGTTTCGCTGGCGGGGTCCCACTCCCTGGCTTTCGGTCGCTCGACCTTCGGCGCAAGTTCCCCTTCATCCCACTCCCGCGCTTTCTTACGCGGCGCGACAGGGGCTCCCGCCGCTGCGGGTTTCCTTGGCGCGAGTTGGGCGCGCTCGATCTCCTCGACGGCCTCTTGGGCCCTTGTCTCAAGAAGCGGCTGCTCTCTTCTGTTGGGACCTTTGAAGTCAGACGGCGTCTCTCCCCGGCGGCACGGGCCGAAGTACGCTTTTGATGCGACAAAGCGCTTCGGTGCGGTGATCGCGTCGCCGATGCGCTTGATAAATTTCTCAGGTTCCGTCGACTTGGAAACGATCCCTTCTATTCCGGCTTCGCAGGCGGTGCGGAGAAGTTCCGGATTCGGTGCGTCAACAAACAGGACGATTGGCAATTGAGGGTTCGGGCTCGCCGCATCTCCGCGAATTTTTCGGGTAAATTCGGCACCGTTCATATCGTTTTGCTGCAATTGAACAACGGCGACATCGGCGGCAAACCGGCCCAGGAGGTCGTATCCGATGGGCGCGGAGCCCGTGCTCTGGACCCCCGCAACCTTGTATTTATGAAAGATATCATGAGCCCATTTACGGACCCGAATGTCGCTGTGAACCAGCAGAATTCTTGTGTTCGACCACTCCATAAGCGCCAATTCTAACCTGTCGAGAAAAATGATGTTTCCGCCTCGTGCCTGGATGCGGTCCGCGTATCATAAATTGGGCGGACAGGCTTTGTCTCGCTGAAAGAAATCCTTTTTTCGGGTTGCTTTATGCCAAATTATCATGGATTGTTTAACGAAACAAAAAACAACCTATTGGGAGGCGTGGATGAGACGCATAATCGTCAGGTTAATGGTTTTGATCGTTGCACCACTGGCGCTGGCAGCGTGCCAAACCACCAGCAAGGATGTCTGGTCCGAGTGGAAGGATATCTCTGAAGGCCAAAGCGCGGTCGCCTTCGCATGGCCGCCCCACGCCAAACCGGTATCAATAAGGCGGCGTGCGCGAAACGAGAAGCATCGCTACATTCGGCAGGAACATTGGGGTTGGGGCTCGGGGCAGGCCTGGGTGTCCAAAGCGCCGGGCAACGTCTACTACAAATTTTCAAAACACGATAAAAGTCTTCTGATTAAGGCATGTGATCGATGGAAACATCTTAAGGAAATCGGGTTGAAAATCTCAGATTCACAAGTGAAGCGCGGCGTGAATCCGGTTGGCAATTATTTCTACGCGGTGTCTGATCAAAATAGCGGCGACCAAACCTGTTTCGTTTATCATCAGGGGTTGCCGTTCAACGTTCAGTCCGGGTATGCGGACGAGCGCGGCGTGGCAGGGGGGATTTTAAGCGCCTATGAATGCCAGCCGAAAACACGGATTTCCGTGGCTCAGTTGGAACCGCTGATGGTTCCCTTCGTCGAGGGAGTTCGCATGACGCAATAGGCTGATTTAGGAAAGTGGCTTAATTCAGCGAGAAGTCGCTTAACACCAAGTCGTCATATTTGGCATGTTCTTTTTGCCAAACCTCGGCCCGGTCCTCGCCCTCGGCGATTTCGTCTTCGTCGAGGCTTTGGGCCACGAACTCCTTTAGAAAAAACGCCTTGGGGTGGCCGTAGGATCTGGCCAGTTCAAACCACTTGTAGGCTTCGACCGGATCTTTCGCGAGCCCTTGTCCCTGCAAATGCATCGCCCCCAATGTCGCTGTTATCGCCGGGCACATGGTGCGCAACTTGCGTAGCCGCAACAGGGCCACGGCCCAGTCGTCCTTTTCCGTCGTTTCCGGTTCCGGCGGATTGGCGGGGATTTTCGCCGGAGCCTCGCTCAGGGCCTTCTGGTACCACATGGCTGCGAGTTCCAGGTCTTTGACGACACCAGTGCCGTTTTTGTACAGATCGCCCAAAATCCATTGCGAAGACGCGTTCCCACCATTGGCGAATTCGCGCAGGATGGGGATCGCCTTGCCATAGTTTCCTTCCGAGATGGCTGTTTGGGCGCGGCGGAAATCGAGGGTCGCCTCCGGAATGTCGTAAGCCAATGCAGGCGCTGCGAAGATGGCGGTGCAAAGTGCTGCGCAAATCAATCGGGCTGTTTTGGTCGTCATCGTGACAGGGTCCTAGGGGCGATCCGGTTGGTTGCCCTAATATCGCGGTTGACGCGGGCGGGTTCAACTTGTTAATCCGGCCCGCCGCCACCCGACAATGCCTGCAACACAAAGAAAGCCGCAAATGAAGGTAACTGATTTCGATTTTGAGCTGCCTGCCGAACTGATCGCGCAGCACCCGGCAAGCCCGCGTGATTCGGCCCGCCTGCTGCGGGTCGCCGACAATCTGGCCGACAAGTTCGTTTGCGATCTTCCGGGATTGTTGGAACCGGGCGATATTCTGGTTTTCAACGACACTCGCGTCATCCCCGTGCGCCTGGCCGGAATGCGTGGCGAGGCCCGCGTCGAGGCGACCCTTATAAAAGAGGTCTCGCCCGATACCTGGAACGCCCTTGTCCGCCCCGGCAAGAAATTCAGGCCCGGCGATACGGTGGTTTTCGGCGATACCCTGTCGGCCGAGGTTGCAGCCAAGGGCGAGGGCGGCGAGGTCACGCTGAGGTTCAATCGCACCGGTCCCGATCTGATGGCCGCCCTTGACCGGGAAGGCGCCATGCCGCTGCCGCCCTATATCAAGCGCGAACGTGGCGGCGATGCGCGCGACCGCAACGACTACCAGACGCTCTTTGCGCAAAAAGACGGCGCGGTGGCCGCCCCGACGGCGGGCCTTCATTTTACGCCCAAGCTGATGAATGCCCTGGCAGAACGCGGTTTGCGAACGGCGTTCCTGACCTTGCATGTGGGTGCGGGCACTTTCCTGCCGGTCAAGGTCGAGGACACCGACGATCACAAAATGCATGCCGAATGGGGCGAAGTCTCGCCACTGGCCGCCGAACGCATTGGCGCGGCCCGCGCTGCGGGTGGACGCGTGGTGGCGGTGGGCACGACCAGCCTGCGCCTTTTGGAAAGCGCAGCCCTTGCCGACGGCACGCTGCCGCCCTACGTCGACGAAACCGACATCTTCATAACGCCGGGCTATGCGTTTAAGATCGTCGACATGCTCTTGACCAATTTTCATTTGCCGAAATCGACGCTGTTCATGCTGGTCTCGGCCTTTGCCGGAACGGATCGAATGAAAGCCGCCTACACTCACGCTATCGCCGAAGGTTACCGGTACTATTCCTACGGCGATTGCTGTTTGCTTTCGAAAGGAACGGGGGCATGAGCGGTTTTTCATACGAGTGCTTCGCCACCGACGGCCCGGCCCGGCTGGGCCGGGTGAATACCGCCCACGGGACTTTCGATACGCCTGCCTTCATGCCGGTGGGCACGGCGGCGACCGTTAAGGCCATGACGCCCGAAGCGGTGGCGGGAACCGGTGCGCAAATCATTCTGGGCAACACCTACCATCTTATGCTGCGGCCCGGCGCCGAGCGCATGGAGCGTCTGGGCGGCCTGCACGAATTCATGAACTGGCCCGCGCCGATCCTGACCGATTCGGGCGGCTATCAGGTCATGTCGCTGACCGATCTTCGCAAAATGACCGAAGACGGCGTGCGCTTTCGCAGTCATGTGGACGGCAGCTACCACGACCTGACACCCGAACGCTGCATGGAAATCCAGCGCTGCCTCGATAGCGACATCACCATGGTGCTGGATGAATGCACACCCTATCCGGCCACGGAAAAAGAGGCCGCCGATTCCATGCGCCTGTCCATGCGCTGGGCGGCGCGCTGCCGCGAGGCGTTTTCGCAGCGCCCCGGCTACGGCCTGTTCGGCATCGTGCAGGGCGGGGTCTATGCGGACCTGCGCGAAGAATCGGCCCGCGCGCTTCAGGACATCGGCTTCGACGGCTACGCCATCGGCGGTCTGGCCGTGGGCGAGGGGTGGGAGCTTACCTACAAGGTGCTGGAATTCACCATGCCCCACATGGCCGCCGACAAACCGCGCTACCTCATGGGCGTCGGCAAGCCGTCCGACATCGTCGGCGGGGTCGCGCGCGGCATCGATATGTTCGATTGCGTGCTGCCGACGCGCTCGGGGCGCACCGGTCAGGCCTTCACGCGGCGCGGACAGGTCAACATCCGCAATGCCCGCCACGCCGAAGACAAACGCCCGCTGGATGAAGCCTGCGCCTGCCCCGCCTGCACCGGTTATAGCCGGGCCTATTTGCATCATCTCATCAAGGCCAAGGAAATCTTGGGCGCGGTTTTGCTCACGTGGCACAATCTGCAATACTATCAGGACCTGATGGCGGGCATCCGGGCCAGCATCGGAGACGGCAAGTTCGCCGAATTCGCCGCCCGCTTCGCCGAAGATCAGGAACGGGGCGATATCGAAGCACTTTAACGAGAGGGCGCGGCCATGGCCGACATGACATACGAGAACCTGACCCACCTGGGCGGCAAGGCCGAAACACCGGCTTCGCCCGAGGCCGCCATCCTCGAAACCGTGCCCAACCCGCAGGCCGGAACCGACTACGTGGTGCGCTTCACCTGTCCCGAATTCACCGCCCTTTGCCCCGTTACCGGCCAGCCCGATTTCGCCCATCTGGTCATCGACTATCTGCCAGATGCGCGCCTCGTCGAAAGCAAGTCCCTGAAACTCTACCTCACCAGCTTTCGCAACCACGGCGGCTTTCACGAAGACTGCACCGTAAAAGTCGGCCGGAAAATCGTCGAAGCCACCAAACCCAAATGGCTGCGCATCGGCGGCTACTGGTTCCCCCGAGGCGGCATCCCCATCGACGTCTTCTGGCAAACCGGCGAAGTCCCGCAAGGATTGTGGCTGCCCGAACAAGGCGTGCCGGGGTACCGCGGGCGGGGGTAAAACCCGGCCCAAAGCGAGGCTCCCGACAACAAGCCCGGAGGAGCGCAACAGCGCGACGACTAGCGACAAACAGGAGCGCAGCCTGCGTGGCGCCTGAACGCAATTCTTGAGAAACTTCGGGGGTAACACCTTCCGGGCTCCGCCCGTCCCCGCAAAGGGCCTCGGCCCCTTTGATCCCGGTAATCGGGAGTGGCCGAAAATGACGATTTTCCTGTCACCGACAGAACCCACCGAAATTCCTGCAATTTGTTGAACTAAAACGATAAATCGTAGGAATATTGGTGCGATCCTCCGCATTTTATCGTCATTCATCGTCAAAACTCGTCATTTTGCCATTTTTCTCCTTGTTTTCAATGGATTAACTTCCACAAAAAACTACAGATATCGCCCGTTTTTCCCCGGCTTTAACCAACGCCTCTCCGAAGCGCGAACAAGAAAAACGGAAGTATATCCTAATTTACGCCAAAAGTCAAGAGTTTTCCCGTGCCCGCAACGGTATTGGGGTGGGAGGTGCGGTGGAGGGGAGCGGGGAATGCCTTTTGCAGGATCATCGCTTCTCTGTGGCTTTCTCTGTTTTCCCTGTGTTCTCTGTGGTTCACCTTCTTAAACCAACCGATTCCCCGGCCTTTCCGGCATCAGGCGCTCTGTTAAGATTCACTACAGAGAACACATAGAACACAGAGGTTTCACAGAGTAGAGAAAAAACATATGCGAACGTTACTATGGCGTGTATCGTTCTGGAGATGAGGATGTTTCTGGCGGCTATCGAAATTTGTGTCTCAGGAATTTCCTTTCGGGAATTGTCCAAGCTCGGTTGAAACCTCAAACCCAATGGAGGCGGGATGCCTAGGGTATCAAATGAACGGAAGAATCTTACTCGCCTTGCGGGGGAGTTCCTGGTTGCGTCCAGGCTGACACAACGGGGATACATGGTTAGCCTGCAATGGGGAACGACCATCGGTTACGACATCCTGGTGTTCGACAAGGACGGGAATGTAGCGTTCGTTGAGGTGAAGACATCCGCCTCCTACGACGGTCGATGGTTGCTCCAGAAAAAGTACGCCAACCCAGGCAATGAGCGTATCCCTCTCAAACGGCGATTTATCTGCTGCGTCAATATGGCGAGGAGTGAGGACGAACCTCAGGTGTACGTGTTCCCTTGTTCTGTTGTCTCCAAGGGATTGCACTACTTTTACCCTAATGGTTTTTCGGCTTCGCCGTCCTACGAGTTTTCCCTACCGAAGAAGCCACGGGGCATGAGCCGAGATAAGGCGGTCAAAACCGTGGGCGAATACATCAGGGCCGACAAATATCTAGAAGGGTATGCAGCCTTGGGTGTGACGGCGGTCGAAAAATGAAGGAGTTCCCGGTATGATCGAGCACCAAAGAGTAAGCTGTCGCCGTAATCCGATTGAATTTGCAATAATTAGGTGCCGATCGCGGAGGGAGGAATAAATGGTTGAAGGAGCCGGAGAGTGAGATTTGTCGCGCAATTTGACCTGACGGCAGACGTTTCCGCCCCAGATGACATTGAGCAGAAATCTATTGAACACCCCAACGGTGATTTCAAATTCATCATTCGGCGAAAAACGGTAAACGAGGGCAATGGCACTGTTACGCTACATTGCAATATGGCGTTTGACGCGGCGGCACTCGACCAAGCCAAAGAAGATTTCATGAGCTGCGTCCTGAGAGTTTTGGACATTCTTGCTCTAGTCACACACGCCAGCATCAAGTTTCATCGGGTGCATAAGATCTTTGATTTGTCACGCGGCAAAACTATGCGTCAAGGATTGATGTTCGTGCACGATCCGCCGGAACCCGAACCAACAACATTTCTTGAGCCACATATTCTTGATGCCGCGTCCCTGTTTCTTAAAGCAGAGGTCGGAGAGAAGGTGCTTAGCGCCCTGCGTTGGTTCCGATTGGGGGTGGTGGCTGAAAGTCCGGAGGATCAATTCCAACATTTCTGGTTTGCGCTCGAGTTGTTGGCAGTTCACGAAAAGCCTGCGGAAGACGTCCAAGATTTATGTCCCAAGTGCGAATGTGCGCTCTATTGCGAAGCCTGTAAGGAATATCCGACGCATAAGCCGTATCCCAAGCAAGCCATCGCGCACCTCTGCGCCACAATCGCCCCGGATGCACCAGACTTCTTTTCGATTGCCAATAAAACCCTAAACATGATGATGCATGGCTCCTCCGTAGAGAAAATCGAAAGAAAAATCGGCCACCAACTTCATCAAATAATCGATCCGTTGGGCAAGATTGTTTGGATAGGCTTGCTCAACGATCTTGTCAAATCGCTCCCCGAGGGCGACCGCCCTACAGAATTGAGTCTAGGCCAAGCCAGTACATTCGTTAAGTGGGACATGAGCGCGGCGGTTGTGATGGAAACGGTTGTGCCTTTAGGTCCAGATGGCGAGCCAGACATCGAACTAATGACGGGAATAACAGCTGGGTTCACTCATTAACCACGCCAATTTACACTTACAGTTGCCTATTTCCCCCAAACCATCGGGATCAAAGGGCCTCGGCCCTTTGCGGGTACGGGCGGCGCCCGGTCCTTCCATCATAATCGCGTTCACGCGCCACGCAGGCTGCGCTCCTGTTTGTCGCTAGTCGTCGCGCTGTGCGCGCTCCTCCGGGCTCGTTGTCGAAGGCGCGCGTTGGGCCGCGCTTTGGCCCCGCTTGATTCGCGCCTTTTGGGTGCCGACTTATGTTATAATACCGGTGTGCCAAGGGCGGCGGTTTGGGTCGTGGGTCGCTCTTAAGAATACCAAGAAAATTGTAGTGGTTCGCGGTTCGGGCCGGGTCGCTCTTTCTTAATGGGAAGGAGGTCGATCATGAATGTCATCATGCTTTTTACCGGGACCGGCGCGATGGTGATCCTGACGTCGCACAAGTCGGCCACCGAGCCTGCTTTGCTGGACAAGCTGTCTCACAAGGGTATTGAGAAATTTATAGCGTTCGAGCTGAACCCCGACATCGCCAAGGAGCGTTACGGCGGGCATTTCTTTGTGGTCGCCCGTGACTTGCGCGAGACCGATGATTTGCGCGTGCTGGATTATAGCGGCGAGCGCGCCTTCAAGCTGTTCAGCTTTGAAGAAATGGGGCCGCCCATCGTGTATGACGGCACCAGGGAAAAAGTCGACGCCTAGGCGGCGGCTGTTGTTGCTTCGCGGCGGCGGATGAGCCACCAGACGATCAGCGCACCGACCATCTTGCTGGCCGTCATGGCGACAACGCCGCCGATGGACAAAATGCCGATTGCCCCCAGGAAGACCGCGCTGTCCACCGGCGCGCCGACGGCGCTGGAATACAAGATGCGCTGTGACAGCGGGCGCCTGGTGAAGCTGTAGACGGCCCAATCGAGCAATTCGCTGATCATGAAGGCAGCAGCACTGGCCATTGCGATGGCCGGGCCCGCCATGAAATAGCTGATGGCTGCACCCGCCAGCATGGCGGCAAGGACGCGGTGGCCAATTTCACGCTGGGCGAAGTCGCGCGCCACGAACACAAAACCCACCAGCAACGATACCGGCGGCCACATGGTTCCGTCCGGCAGTTCGACCAGCGGAATGATGGCGAAGGCATAGTTGACGCCGACGATCATGGCAACGTAGAGGGCGGTAAATTTCAGTTTCATGTGTCTTGCGGCTATTTCGTCTGTTTCCTGAAGCGGCGGGTGTTTACCATATAGTTTGTGCTATTGCGAGGATATGGTGAGCAACGCCAAGGAAATCATCCGCCAAAAGGCTTATGAGCTGGGTTTCGACGCGGCGGGCTTCGTTGCCGCCCGCGCGACAGACGCCGAAAAGAACGGTCTGGCCGCATTCATCGCCGATGACCGCCACGGCGATATGACGTGGATGGCCGACACGCAAGTGCGCCGGTCCGATCCCGTAGCACTTTGGCCCGAGGCGAAATCCGTTATCGCGCTGGCTGCAAACTACGGCCCCGCGACCGATCCGTTGACGTCCACGAAAATGGCCGAGCGCGCATCCATCAGCGTCTATGCCCGCCACCGCGATTACCACGACGTGGTCAAAAAACGCACCAAGAGGCTGGCCCGCTGGATGGTGGAGGAGTGGGGCAACGAGGTTAAGGTGTTCGTCGACACTGCCCCGGTCATGGAAAAGCCGCTGGCGGCGCGGGCGGGGATCGGCTGGCAGGGCAAGCACACAAATCTGGTTTCGCGCGAGTTCGGCTCGTGGCTGTTTCTGGCCGAGATTTTCACGACCCTGGAAATTCCCCCCGATGATCCGGCCACCGATCTGTGCGGCGAGTGCAACCGGTGCATGGAAGCCTGCCCGACGGACGCCATCGTCGCGCCCTATGAGATGGATGCGCGGCGCTGCATCTCGTACCTGACCATCGAACACAAAACGGATATCCCCGAAGAGTTGATGGCTGGGATGGGCAACCGCGTTTTCGGGTGTGACGATTGCCTGGCGGTTTGCCCGTGGAACAAATTCGCCACGCCGACGTCTGAAAATGCGTTTGAGGAACGGGCCGAACTTTCCTTGCCGAGGCTTGCCGATCTGGCGGCGCTGGACGATGGGGCGTTTCGCGAAGTTTTCGCCGGAACGCCCATAAAGCGGACCGGGCGCGACCGAATCTTGCGCAACGTTCTGATCGCCATGGGCAACAGCGCAAAAAAAAGTTTTTTGCCGATCATCGAGAAAAAACTGGATGACGAAAGTCCGCTGGTGCGCAATGCGGCCCGCTGGGCGGCAGCCCGTTTGACCAAACAAAGGGGTTAAACGAGCGCGATTATTATGCCGGAACCGCAACGCTCGAATGAGGGAATACCCTACGCTCACCAAGGGTTTTGGACTCATAACGGTCTTGCATCGGGGGACGGAATCACGTATACCTTCGCTCGACGAAAAACCCGTGGAAATATATTTACGTTTTATCAATACTTTGCGCAAAAAAGTTGCGGGATGTTAATAATCAATTGCAGTTACTAATCGTTTTGTTTGACTTTTACTAAGTAAACGGCTGCCAGATAAACGGGCAAGCCGTGGTTTTCATCTGAAAAACAAGAAGGAGCGATCCTATGGCGGAAAGGCGAATGATTACGGTTGATGGCAATGAAGCAACGGCTTCAGTTGCCCACCGTACAAACGAGGTAATCGCCATTTACCCGATTACACCTTCGTCGGACATGGGCGAGCACGCTGATGCTTGGTCGGCCGACGGCAGGAAAAACATCTGGGGAACGGTTCCCCGGGTGGTCGAGATGCAGTCCGAAGCAGGCGCCGCCGGTACCGTCCACGGTGCGTTGCAAGCGGGCGCCTTGACGACGACGTTCACGGCTTCGCAGGGTCTTTTGCTGAAGATCCCGAACATGTACAAAATCGCCGGCGAACTGACCAGCTTCTGCATGCACGTCTCGGCTCGCGCCATCGCGACCCACGCGCTTGCCATCTTTGGCGATCACTCCGACGTCATGGCCGCCCGCCAGACCGGCTTCGCCATGCTGTCGTCGGGCTCCGGCCAGATGGCCCATGACTTCGCCCTGATCGGTCAGTCCGCGACCCTGAAGGCGCGCGTTCCGGTCCTGCACTTCTTCGACGGTTTCCGCACCTCGCACGAAGTCACCAAGCTCGAAGAGCTGACGGATGACGACCTGCTCTCCATGCTGGACGCCGATCTGATTAAAGCGCACCGCGAGCGCGCCCTGTCGCCCGACCGTCCGGTTGTTCGCGGCACCGCGCAGAACCCTGACGCCTTCTTCCAGATGGCCGAAGCGCGCAACCCGTACTACGAAGTCTTCCCCGACATCATGCAAGAGACCATGGATAAGTTCGCCGAACTTACCGGTCGTCAGTACAAGCTCTATGACTATGTTGGTGATCCGCAGGCGGAACGCATTGTCATTTGCATGGGTTCGGGCAGCGAAACCGTTCATGAAACGGTCAACGAACTGATCAAAAAGCACGGCGAAAAAGTCGGCCTTCTCAAGGTTCGCCTGTACCGTCCGTTCGCCATTGAGAGCTTCATCGAAGCCATCCCGGCCAGCGTCAAGTCGATTGCGGTTCTGGATCGCACCAAAGAGCTCGGCACCGTTGGCGAGCCCATGTACATGGACGTCATGTCGGCGTTCTTCCAGGCCAAACAGGCCGGCCAGCTTTCGGGCGATATCCCGGTTATCATTGGCGGTCGCTACGGCCTGTCGTCGAAAGAGTTCAACGGACAGATGGCCAAGGCCGTGTTCGACGAGCTCAAGAAGGATGCGCCCAAGACGCGCTTCACCGTCGGCATCAACGACGACGTCACCCACCTTTCGCTGACGCCGGATGCTTCGTTCAAGGCCGAGCGTTCGTCTGTGAAACGCGCCGTCTTCTTCGGCCTGGGTTCGGATGGCACGGTTGGTGCCAACAAGAACTCGATCAAGATCATCGCCGAAAGCACCGACAACCATGCTCAGGGCTACTTCGTCTACGACTCGAAGAAAGCCGGTGCGATGACCATTTCGCACCTGCGGTTCAGCCCCGACCCGATCCAGTCTCCGTACCTGATCAGCCATGCGGAATTCGTCGGGTGTCATCAGTTCTCGTTCATCGATCGTCAGGAAATGCTGAAATATGCGGCTCCGGGCGCCGTGTTCCTGCTGAACACGCCTTACAGCAAGGACGAAATCTGGAACCACGTTCCGCGTTCGGTGCAGGAAGCGATCATTGACAAGGAACTGCAGTTCTACGTCATCAATGCCGATAAAGTGGCGTCCAGCGTTGGCATGGGCCGTCGCATCAACACCATCATGCAGACGTGCTACTTCGCCATTTCCGGCGTTCTGCCGCGCGACGAAGCCATTTCCCAGATCAAGAAGTACGTTGAAAAGACGTATGGAATTAAGGGCAAGAAGATCGTCGAGCTGAACTACGCCGCCATTGACGCCACGCTTGAGCATCTCGAGCAGGTTGAAGTCCCGGCTACCGCGACCGCGAACTATGATCGCGCGCCGCTGGTTCCGGATACCGCACCTGACTTCGTGCGCAACGTGACGGCCCGTCTTCTCGAGTTTGACGGCGACAACATTCCGGTCAGCGCCTTCCCGGTCGATGGCACGTGGCCGGTCGGCACCACCAAGTGGGAAAAGCGCAACATCGCGCTGGACATCCCGGTGTGGGAAGAAGATCTCTGCATCCAGTGCAACAAGTGTGCGCTGGTTTGCCCGCACGCCGCCATTCGCGTGAAGGCATACGGCGCCGACAAGCTGGAAGGTGCCCCGAAGACCTTCAAGTCCATGGACTACAAGGCCAAGGAATTCGGCCCCGACACCAAGTACTCCATCCAGGTCGCGCCTGAAGACTGCACCGGTTGCGAACTTTGTGTTCAGATCTGCCCCGGCAAGGACAAGCAGAACCCCGAACACCGTTCGCTCGCCATGGCTCCGCAGGCTCCGCTTCGCGCCAAAGAGAAAGAAAACTTCGAATTCTTCCTCGAACTGCCGAATGCGGACCGCACCAAGCTGCGCACCAATGTCAAGATGTCGCAGTTCAACGAGCCTCTGTTCGAGTTCTCGGGCGCCTGTGCGGCTTGCGGTGAAACCCCGTACGTCAAGCTGATGACCCAGCTTTATGGGGATCGCGCGTTGATCGCCAACACCACGGGCTGCTCGTCGATCTACGGCGGCAACCTGCCGACCACGCCTTACACGACCAACTCCGACGGTCGCGGTCCGGCATGGGCCAACTCGTTGTTCGAAGACAATGCCGAGTTCGGCCTTGGCTTCCGCGTGACGGTTGACAAACACTACGAGCAGGGCTGTGAACTTCTGGTCCGTTTGACCGACCAACTTGGTCAGGACTTCGTTCAGGAAATGGTTGGTGCTCAGCAGGTTGACGAAGCCGGCATCGCTGCCCAGCGCAGCCGTGTCGAAGTGCTTCGCACGAAACTGGCCGAAATCTCGGGACCGGAAGCAAGGTTGCTCGAGTCCATTTCCGAGTTCCTGGTCAAGCGTAGTGTCTGGATCGTCGGTGGTGACGGATGGGCCTATGACATCGGCTACGGTGGTCTCGACCACGTGCTGGCGTCGGGCAATAACGTCAACGTCCTGGTCATGGACACCGAGGTGTACTCCAACACCGGTGGCCAGGCTTCCAAGGCGACGAACATGGCGGCGGCGGCGAAGTTCGCCATGGCCGGCAAGTCCCAGCCGAAGAAGGACCTCGGTCTGATCTCCATCAGTTACGGCAACATCTACGTCGCGTCCGTGGCGTTGGGCGCCAGCGATGCGCAGACCGTTCGCGCCTTCCAGGAGGCCGAAAGCTACGACGGACCGTCCATCATCATTGCCTACTCGCCCTGTGGCCAGCACGGCTTTGATCTGATTGACGGTGTCGAGCACCAGAAGAAGGCGGTCGAAGCCGGTTACTGGCAGCTTTACCGCTACGACCCGCGCAAGCTGGGCACGGGCGAGAAGCCGTTGACCCTGGATAGCAAGCCGGCTCAGATTCCGCTGAGCGACTTCCTGAAAACGGAAAACCGCTTCCGCATCATCGAGCGCAAGGACCCCGAGCGCTTCGCGACCCTGGTCGCTGATGCACAAGCCGAACAGTATCGGCGCCGTGCGGTCTACGAAAAGTTGGCCGAGCTGCACATGCCGACCGACGAAGCAGCCGCGGCGGCCGAATAAGCCACAGCCGCGACAGCTAAAAACACAGACGCCCGGCGGTTTTTCCGCCGGGCGTTCTGCGTTTCGGGACGCTGAAAAAATAAACCAGTAAAAATTGTATAAAAACATCATATACAATGTTGTCAAATGC